>Ga0206952_10018_pt1 | contig 56527 bp, 52 predicted proteins | sample Alteio_BWOrgHeat_39_FD_152966 | JGI IMG/M metagenome (GOLD analysis project Ga0206952, IMG submission 152966) | Enriched cells from forest soil in Barre Woods Harvard Forest LTER site, Petersham, Massachusetts, United States -... | ecosystem: Environmental > Terrestrial > Soil > Temperate forest >... | reverse complement strand
GCAGGCGCGCACGGCGCGGCTGAAGCAGCGCATTAAAATTGCCGCCGAAGCTTTGCTAAAAACTGCGGCTGAACGATTGATCCGGCAAGGCGCAATCATTGAGCCTCCGCCTGGAACTTATGAAGAGTTCTGCGCACGGTTTCCCTATGTGGAAACCGAGGTCCAAGCGCGCGCCATCGAGGATGTGCTGGAAGATTTGCATGCCGGAAAACCGATGGATCGGCTGGTATGTGGTGATGTGGGGTTTGGCAAGACGGAAGTGGCGATGCGAGCGGCATTTGTCTGTGTTATTCCCCGCCAAGCCGAAGGCGCGAGCGGGGATCCGGCAGAAACAAGACTTCGTGAGATCCCCGCTCAAGGCGGGGAATTAAGACTGCAAGTGGCGTTGATCTGCCCCACCACCTTGCTGGCGCGACAGCATTATCGTAACTTCGCAGAGCGCTTCGTCGGTTTTCCGGTGACGATTCGCCAGCTGTCACGCATGGTGCCAGCTCGTGCGCAAAAAGATACGCGCGAGAAATTAGCCAGCGGTGATGTGGATATCATCATCGGCACACATGCGCTACTCTCCAAACAAGTGCAATTCAAAAACCTGGGACTCCTGGTGGTCGATGAAGAGCAGCATTTCGGCGTCGGGCAAAAGGAAAAGCTGAAGGAGATGAAGACCGGTGTGCATGTGCTAACGCTGTCGGCGACGCCGATTCCGCGCACGTTGCAGATGGCAATGACCGGCGTGCGCGACCTGTCGCTCATTACCACGCCGCCGATTGACCGGCTCGCCGTGCGCAGCTTTGTTATGCCGTTCGATCCGGTAGTGGTGCGCGAAGCCATCATGCGCGAGATGCACCGCGGCGGCAAAACTTTTGCGGTGACGCCGCGCATCAAAGACATTGCGGATTTTAAACTCCGGCTGACCGAACTGGTACCGGAAGCGAAGATTGCCGTGGCGCACGGGCAAATGGCCGCCATGCAGCTCGACAAAATCATGAACGATTTTTACGATGGGAAATATGATGTACTGCTCTCCACCGCCATCATCGAATCCGGGCTCGATGTTCCGACCGCCAATACCATTATCATCCACAACGCCCATATGTTCGGCTTGTCGCAACTGTACCAGATGCGCGGGCGCGTTGGGCGTGCCAAGACGCGTGCCTACAGCTATTTCCTGCTGCCACCGCATCGCCTGCTTAGCAAAAACGCGACGCGGCGGCTGGAGGTGATGCAGACGCTTGATACGCTGGGTGCAGGCTTCACGCTGGCATCGCACGATATGGATATTCGTGGCTTTGGCAATCTGGTCGGCGAGGAACAATCAGGACATATCCGCGAGGTGGGCATTGAATTGTATCAACAGATGCTAGAGGAAGCAGTCGCTGCGCTTAAGGTGTCAGGTGACAGGAAGCAGCTGACAGATAATTCTTCTGACACCCGACACCTGTCAACTGTTACCTCGCAAGACTGGTCGCCCGCCATCAATCTCGGTATTTCCGTTCTTATCCCCGAAGATTATGTCAACGATTTGCAGTTGCGGTTGGGGCTATATCGCCGTGTGGCAAATTTAAATACTGAGGCCGATATCGACAGCTTCGCCGCCGAACTTACCGATCGCTTCGGCGAGATGCCGGAGGAAACGCGCCATCTGATTTCCGTCCTCGGCATTAAATTATTATGCAAGCAAGCCGGCATTGAACGCATTGATGCCGGGCCGAAAGGCGCTGTTATTTCCTTCCGCGAAAACAAATTCGCCAAACCTGAGGCATTACTGGCCTATGTTGCCAAAAACCTCCGTACACTCAAGGTGCGCCACGACCAGAAGCTGGTCTTCAGCCATGAGTGGAAGGATGTCGCCGATAAGATCGTGGTAGTCAAAAAACTGGCTGGCAAGATTGCCGCCTTAGCTATATAGGTTAAAACCCCTTGAAATCCGGTGGTTTCCTGTTATTAACTCCTGCATGGCCGATTTATTTAGTAATCCGAAAACCGGTAAAAGCCAGTCCTATACCGCCGAGGATATTGAGGTATTAGAAGGACTTGAACCAGTACGCCGCCGCCCCGGCATGTATATCGGCGGCACCGACGAAACGGCAATGCACCACCTCGCCAGCGAAGTATTCGACAACGCCATGGACGAGGCAGTGGCGGGCTTCGCCAGCCGTATCGAGATCGAGCTTAAGACCGGCAACATCGTCATCATCCGCGATAACGGCCGCGGCATTCCGGTTGATCCGCACCCGAAATTCCCCAAGAAATCAGCGCTGGAAATCATTCTCACCATGCTGCATTCCGGCGGCAAATTCGGCGGTAAAGTATATGATACATCGGGCGGTTTGCACGGCGTCGGTATCTCAGTAGTCAATGCGCTCTCGGAATATCTCGAAGTTGAAGTCGTGCGCGACAAAACGGTTTACCGGCAGGAATATTCGCGCGGCGAGCCCAAAGGAAAGCTGCAAAAAGTCGGCAAGGATCCCAAAGGCAGCGGCACAACCATCGCCTTTAGCCCCGATACGCAGATTTTCGGCAAAGCAAAATTCCGCGCTACCATGCTTTACAAACTGGCACGTTCGAAGGCTTATTTATTCCGCGGCGTCGAAATTTATTGGAAATGCGATAAGTCGCTGTTACCTGAAAATGGCGAGGTTCCGGCGGAAGAAACCATCCATTTCCCCGGCGGCTTACGTGATTTCCTGAACCAACAACTCAGCGGCCGCATGCCGGTGACATCGGAAGCCTTTTGCGGCGAAGCAGAATTCCCGGAGAAGCAAGGCCGCATCGAATGGGCAATCGACTGGCCGGCCGATGAAGAAGCCTTCGAGAGCACCTATTGCAACACCATTCCAACGCCTGAAGGCGGCACGCATGAATCGGGCATGCGCTCAGCGATTTTAAAAGGCATCAAGGCGTACGGCGAACTCACCAACAATAAAAAAGTCGCCGCGGCGATGGCGGAAGATATTTTGGGCGGCGCGGTTATCGTGTTGTCATTGTTTATGCGCAACCCGCAATTCCAGGGACAGACCAAGGATAAGCTGGTCAATGTTGAAGCAACGCGGCTGGTGGAAAACGCCATGCGCGACCATTTCGACCATTACCTCACCGGCAATCCGGAAAACAGCAACCGGCTGCTGGCTTACATTACCCAACGCATCGAAGAGCGCCTGCGCCGTAAGGCCGAGAAAGAAATCAGCCGTAAGGCAGTCACGCAGAAACTTCGCCTGCCGGGTAAGCTCGCTGATTGCACGCGTTCGGCCGGTCGCGGCACCGAGATTTTCATTGTCGAGGGTGATTCGGCCGGCGGCAGCGCCAAACAGGCGCGCGACCGCGAAACGCAAGCGGTGTTGCCGTTGCGCGGGAAAATTCTGAACGTGGCGTCCGCTTCGCTCGATAAGATCAAGGATAATAAGGAACTCTCCGACCTGATGCTGGCGCTGGGTTGCGGTACCGGCGCCTATTACAGTGACGAGGCGCTGCGCTACGAAAAAGTCATCATCATGACCGATGCCGACGTCGATGGCGCGCACATTACCTCACTGCTCATGACGTTCTTCTATCAGGAAACGCCGGATTTGATTCGCAAGGGGCACCTTTATCTCGCCCGCCCGCCCCTTTACCGCATCACCATTTCCCAACAGACGTATTATGCGCAGGACGAAAAAGAGCGCGATGAAATTATCTCCAAAAATGCCAAAGGAAATACTAAAGTGGAGATTGGCCGGTTTAAAGGATTAGGGGAAATGACGCCGCCGCAACTTAAAGAGACTACGATGAATGTCGGCAGCCGCATCCTGCTCAAGGTTGAGATTGCCGAAGCAGATACCGGCGCCACACGGGAACGCGTCGAGCAACTTATGGGCCGCAAGCCGGAACACCGCTTTAATTTTATCCAGGAACAGACGGCCAGCCGCGGCAGCGAAATTTTAAACCAGTTGGATGTGTAACACAATGGAGGTGAATTATGGATATTTCTCTTACTGAACGCGTTAAAGTACTGGAAACAGATTTAAAAGAGAAAGAGTTATGGCAACCATTACTTCGGCAGGCTCATAATCTTCATCACGAAGCGCAAAAATTGGTACGTGATTCCATGGAAGTAGTTCTGAAGTCTACTTCTATTAAGGAACCATATAATTTGAAAGAAATATCTAAATTGATCAGTACAGAAATTGATAGGCTCGGTAGGGAAAGAAATAAAGAATCTGAACATAGCCGCTAACCGCGGGGCTGGATGTGTGAAAGCCCAGCACTTAGCTACATCACAAGTAACTGAATAACCCTATTAATATCCCGTCATAAATATTTCATAATTTAATATTTTGTTTGCAACACTATATTTTGTACATTGGACCAACAAAGGACGGTTTGATTGATTCTGAAACAATCAACCGCGCAGGAATTAAATCAGCTGGGTATGCACTATGGGTTTTTTGGACAGACTTCTTAAAAGGGATCCTCCACTTATCAAAGATCCCAAATCACAAGAAGATGTCGATATCAATTTGGTATGGAATTTTTTGGGAGCCCACCAAGATGACGTGCGCACTGAAGTAAAAAAGCATTATCTTGCCCCCGATACCAGTCCCGAGGAAATGGCCAGTTTTATTATAGGCACTATTCAAACCTTGCTGCCTGAAATAAAGAGCGCTTCCGATGGCATGCACAGTCTACAGGGTTATAGCTCCGGAGGAATCGCTGACCTTGTTATGATAGCCATGAGAGAAATGGATATTACGCATCCGTCAAAAAGATTCGCCACTTTAAAAAGGCAACCGAACCCAAAGCCCCCGGGAAAAGGATCTCGAGAAGCTTAATCATTTCTCTTGATAACGATGACTCTGCCTTTATATTCATCGTAATAATGCAAAAATAATCATGCCCCCTCCCTTCCCCATCATCGAAAAAAGTAAAGCCGGTGCACTCCCTATATATATAGTGCATGCGAAAAATTATGATGCCTGGCGCAAGCAGCAATCATCCATCGTCCGGCATTGGCTGAAAACCAACGGGTTTAAAGCCGCGCCGGCCACCTTCTGCCTGTTTCCGAAAAAAGATGGCACGCTGGCCGGCGTCGTGTGCGGCACGCATGAAAAGCCGGATGTATGGAGCCTGGCGCATCTGCCGATGCAATTGCCGGCGCAGATTTATTCCATCGCAGGCAAATTTTCTCCGCCGCTGATAACGCAGATGGCGCTGGGCTGGGCGCTGGCGACCTACCAATTCACGCGCTACAAAAAAAGCAGCAAGGAAGCCGCGACGCTCCTGGCGCCCAAAGGCTGCGACCTGCGTTATGTGAAAGCTATGGCGACGTCAATCAACTGGGCGCGCGATTTAATCAACACGCCGGCCAATGACATGAATCCCGAAGCGCTGGCGCATGAGGCCGTATCCTTCGCGCATGAATACGACGCCAAGGTCAGCGTCATCAAGGGTGAGGCGCTGCTGCGCGCTAACTACCCGATGATTTACACCGTCGGCAAGGCAAGCCGCGTGCCTCCTCACCTTGTCGACATCAAATTCCCACGGCGCAACGCACCGCAGATAACGCTGGTCGGCAAGGGCGTCTGTTTCGATTCGGGCGGGCTGGATATCAAACCCACCTCCAACATGAAGCTGATGAAAAAGGACATGGCCGGTGTCGCTATTATGCTGGCGCTGGCAAAAACCATCATCGAAACCAAAGTGCCGGTGCAGTTGCGACTGCTGCTTCCTATCGTTGAGAATGCTGTCGGCGGCAATGCGATGCGGCCGCTCGATATCGTGCCGACGCGCAAAGGCATTACGGTGGAAATCGGCAATACCGACGCAGAAGGCCGCTTGATTTTATGCGATGCACTTTACGAAGCTGATCAGGAAAAACCCGACCTGCTGATTGACTGCACGACGCTGACCGGCGCGGCACGCACAGCTCTCGGCACAGAAGTTCCGGCATTCTTTACGCCCGATGACAGACTGGCCAACGACGTGATGAAAGCCAGCGGCGCGGTGAGCGATCCGCTATGGCGGCTGCCGCTGTGGAAAGACTATCGCCGGTTCCTCGACACCTCGGCAGCAGATCTCTCGAACGATCCTGACAGCTCGTATGGCGGAGCGATTACAGCGGCCTTGTATTTGCAGGAATTTGTCAGTAAAACATTTTCCTGGCTTCATCTGGATATGATGGCATGGAACTTGCGGGATAAGCCCGGCCGCCCGATTGGCGGCGAAGCGATGGCCCTCCGCGCGCTCTATGCTTTGATAAAGGAACGTTATGGTCGCACATGATAAAATTGGTTCGGCGAAGATGGTGCGGGCACTGTCGTTCTGGCGCAATATCACGCGGACGACGCTCAAGCAGATGCCAGTAGATTTATCAGCGCGGCAGACAGCGGTGATGCTGACCATCTATCTCGTGCCGCCGCCGCACAGCGTTAAAAGCCTCGCTGACAGTTTGCAAATATCCAAGCCCGCTGTTTGCCGCGCCGTCGATGCGCTGGAAAAAGACCGCCTTATAAAACGCGCGCGTGATCGCCAGGACAAGCGCAATGTGCTCATCCAGCGCACCGCTAAAGGCGCCACCTATTTAAATAACCTGGCCGATATTATCTTGAGCAGCTCCAAAGAAGCGGCTTAAATCTGTCATTACAACTCCTCCGCGCATGCCTATTTGAATTTTCGTGAAGCACTTTTGCATCAGTGCGCCCACACCAACATTTATCGCACTCGCAACGCATGCGTATTGTTGCGCATCGCTATTTTTCTAACTTTCCACAGGCGCGCATAAAATTTTTCGAGAAATTTTCTTGCTTGCGTCACAAGTCAAGAACGGATGCGAAAAAAATTTTCGAGTTATCCACAAGAAAATGATTCGAATGGCTTGCACAATTTTTAAAACCTGTTTTTTATACTCCCCTTATATCAACGAACTAGGAAAAAAATTCCTTCATTAAGAGATTATCAACCTTTTTGTTGTAATCTGGGGACATAAAGACAGCGTACGAAGATAAAAAACTTATAAAGAAAACCGGCCGAAAATACAGGGGATATGGGTTAATGAGTGCTTTAGGGGATACCGTAAAAGAAATAGGCAGGGCCAGAATCGCATTAATTGCCCTGGCCGGCATCGGCCTGTTTGCTTTCTTTATGATTACCGCGCTGCATATGTCCACCGGCAGCATGTCGCCGCTCTATACCGGCTTGTCGCTTGAAGACAGTTCCAAAATCGTCGCCGAACTTGAAAAATCGAGTACACCTTATGAATTGGTCGGCAATGGATCGGAAATATTGGTCCCCTCCGACCGCATGTTGCGCCTGCGCATGGATATGGCCGAACAAGGATTGCCCTCCGGCGGATCGCTTGTCGGTTATGAAATATTTGATCGCTCCGAAACTTTCGGCAGCTCCAATTTCGTCATGAACATAAATGTGCTGCGGGCGCTGGAAGGCGAATTGGCGCGCACTATTAGCTCACTCTCTGATATCGATTCAGCGCGCGTGCACCTGGTCATGCCGTCGCGCGAATTATTCACCCGCGAAAAAGAAAAGCCGAGCGCTTCAATCACCATTAAAATGCGCGGCGGAAAATCGCTGGAGCCCTCGGAAGTCATGGCCATCACGCACTTGGTCGCTTCGGCCGTACCTGAGCTGGAGGCCTCGAAAGTCACCATCGTCGATAATCACGGGCGCCTGCTGGCGCGCGGCGATGGCGCCGAAAGCCTGGATGCCACGGCCAGCAGTGCCGAGGAATACCGTCTCAATTATGAAAGTCATACGCGGCAGAAACTGGAAGACCTGATCGAAAAAGTGATCGGCGAAGGCAAAGTGCGCGTGCAGGTGGCCGCCGACATCAACTTCGACCGCACCGTGACCAATTCCGAAAAATTTGATCCGGAAGGCCAGGTGGCGCGCTCGACGCAATCGACCAGCGAGACTGACCTTTCCAGTGATAAAAGCGGCGGCGGCAACACCAGCGTTGCCAATAATGTTCCGCCGCCAGCGAGCGCCGGCGACAGCGGCAATAAAAGCGACCATAAAGTGGACCGCAGCAATGAAACCACTAACTATGAAATTTCCAAAACCGTGCAAAACCACGTCACGGAAGGCGGCAACCTTAATAAAGTCTCCGTGGCGGTGCTGGTGGACGGCACCTATACCAAGGATGCCGACGGCAAGGAAGTGTATGCGCCACGCACTGACGACGAGCTAAAACAACTGAAAACGCTGGTGGCTTCCGCCGTCGGTTATGACGAAAAACGCGGCGATAAAATTGAGGTGATCAACATGCGCTTCACGCAGGAATCGATCGAAATAGGCGGCGAATCGTTCTTCGAACGCTTTAAGTTCGAAATGCAATCGATCATTCAGACCGTGATCATCGCGGTGGTAGCGATACTGGCCATCCTGCTGGTGTTGCGCCCAGCCGTCAATCAACTGATCAAGCAGTCGCAGGCGCCCAGCGACCGCGTATCGGGCGAATTGGCAGCGCTGGAAACGCAAGGCGGCAGTGGCGCTCCAGCGCGGCTACCAGGAATGGGTGGTGGCGGGGAAACGCCTGAAATGCTGATTGATGTTGCTAATATTAAGGGCGGCGTAAAATCCTCATCTATCAAAAAAGTGGCTGAGATCGTCGATAAATATCCGGAAGAAACGATGGGCGTAATCCGGAACTGGGTAGTGAAGCAGTCGTAAGGGTAGTTATGCCTCCCGCAACACAAAAAGAAAGCAAAGACGAATACCGCAAGTTCAACGGCGCGCAGAAAGCCGCCGTGTTCCTGATGGCTATCGGTGAAGACGCCGCCATCAAATTGTTCGCCATGATGGATGACGACGAGATACGCGAGCTATCCGGCATCATGTCAGGATTGGGCACGATCAATGCCGAGGTCGTCGAGCGCGTGTTCATGGAATTCGCCGAAAGCGTATCTGCGTCGGGCGCTTTAGTCGGCAACCAGGATTCGACTGAGCGGCTTTTAGTGAAAGCGCTGGGCAAAGGCCGTGTTGACGGTATCATGGAGGAAATCCGCGGGCCAGCCGGCCGCACCACCTGGGACAAACTCGGCAATGTCAGCGAAGAAATTCTGGCCAATTTCCTCAAGAATGAATACCCTCAGACCATCGCCGTCGTGCTGTCAAAAATCAAGCCTGACCATGCCGCCCGCGTGCTAATGAACCTTCCCGAAGAACTTTCCGTTGAAGTTATCATGCGCATGATCTCAATGGAATCGGTCAAAAAAGATGTCATGGACGGCATCGAAAAAACATTACGCATGGAATTCATGAGCAACCTCGCCAAACGCCAAAGCCGCGACAGTCACGAAATGCTGGCCGATATTTTCAACAACTTCGACCGCAAGGCCGAAGAAAAATTCATGGCTAAGCTGGACGAGCGTAATCACGAATCCGCCGAGCGCGTGCGCGCCCTGATGTTCACCTTCGAAGATCTGCTCAAAATCGACGCCAAGGGCATACAGGCATTGCTGCGCGGCATTGATAAGGATAAGCTGGCTGTGGCGCTCAAAGGCGCTTCCGAAACACTGAAGGATCTGTTCCTCGGCAACATGTCGGAGCGCGCCGCGAAAATCCTCAAGGAAGATATGGAATCGATGGGGCCGGTACGCATCAAGGATGTCGACGAAGCGCAGATGGCTATTGTCACCGTCGCCAAAGACCTGGCCGCCAAGGGCGAAATCATCATCGGCGGCGATGCCGAGGAACAACTTATATATTAGAGAGTAGCACATGCAGGTAGAACGGTTCAGTTTCAGGGAATTAAGTGATGGGGCGGTGGTGACGGCTATCCGCGGCGGCAAATCATTTAAGCCGTCGGGAAAAGTGAAAGAAGAAGCCCATCTTCCGCCGACCTTTAATGAAGAGCAGCTGAAAATGGCAGAACGCGAGGCGCATCAGAAAGGCTTTCTCGAAGGCGAGCAGGAAGGCCGCAAGCAAGCCGAGAGTGAACAGGCAATGATCGACCGCAAGCTGAGCGAAACGCTGGAGAAATTTGCAACCTCTTTGCAGCCATTGTTTGAGAATTACAGCAAAATGGCGGTGGCGCTTCAACAACAATCGCCGAAAATGGCATTGGCTATTTCGCGCAAGGTGGCAGGACATGCGCTGGCGCAGAATGCCCAAGCGGTAATCGATGAACTAGCAACGCGCGCTTGTCAAACTATGATGGAAGAGCCTAAACTGACTATCACCGTGCATGACAGCCTGGCTGATGCGCTGACAAAAAAGCTCGAGCAGCTGGCGACGCGTCTGCAATCGGCGACCAACATTATCGTGCAGCGCGACGCGAACATACCGGCGACTGATTGCCGTATTGAATGGAGCCAAGGTGTCATGGAACGCCAGACGACGCAAATCTGGCAACAGGTCGAAAAGATGATAGAAGACATGTCGCTGGTCGCGGCAAGTGATGCTCAAAAGCAGTTGGAGACATTAAATCCTGCCAAAAACGCAGGATCAGAAGTTAGTGCTAAACCCGATCCTGCGCCATCGGCTCCCGATGCGCAGGATTCAAAAACGAAGGAGTAATTTATGGCCGATGCAGCAGAAGCAACCGCCGCGACTACCCCCGCCGCCGATATGGCGATGGGCACCGGCGAAAATCTGAGTTTAGAAACCGTCTATGACATCCCAGTGCAGATTACTGTCGTACTGGGCCGCACGAATATGCAGGTCAACCAGCTTCTGAAGCTGGGGCGCGGCGCTGTCATCGAGCTGGAAAAGAAAGTCGGTGAGCCGATTGATATTTTCGTCAATAACCGCCTCGTTGCGCGCGGCGAAGTGGTCGTGGTGGAAGACCGGATCGGCGTGACGATGACGGAGATCATCAAAGCGGAGAAGCATTGATGCGCTTATTGATCATAGGAGATCTCTACGGGCAAATCGGCGCGGCAAGCCAGATCGCTCGTTCGCGCGGCGCCAAGGTAGCGCACGTTGCCGATATCGAAGGAGCCATGAACACTTTGCGCAGCGGCCAGGGCGCGGATTTAATAATGATCGAGGTGCGCGAGGACATCGAAAAGCTGGTGACGCTGTTGATGCGCGAGCGGTTTAATATCCCGGTTATCGCCTGCGGTGTGCAGAGCGACAAGGATGCAGCCGTCAAAGCAATTAAATCCGGCGCGAAGGAGTATATTCCGCTACCGCCCAATGAAGAATTGATTGCTGCAGTCCTAGAGGCTATCACCGAGGAAACACAATCGGTGATCTTCGCATCAGCCGCCATGGCAAAGGCGATTGGGCTGGCCGACCAGATCGCCCCAAGCGATGCCAGCGTGATGATCACCGGCGAATCAGGCACCGGCAAGGAAGTCATCGCACGTTATATCCACAAGAAAAGCAAGCGTTCCGGGGGCCAGATGATTACCGTTAATTGCGCGGCGATTCCTGAAAATCTATTAGAGTCAGAATTATTCGGTCATGAGAAAGGCGCCTTCACCGGCGCGGTGGCGCGGCGCATCGGAAAGTTTGAGGAAGCCGACGGCGGCACCATATTGCTCGATGAAATCAGCGAGATGGATCTGCGCCTGCAGGCCAAATTACTGCGCGTATTGCAGGAGCGCGAAGTCGACCGTATCGGCGGCAACAAACCGGTCAAAGTCAATATCCGCGTGCTGGCCACCTCCAACCGCAATTTGCAGGAAACCGTGAAAAATGGCAGCTTCCGCGAGGATTTGTATTTTCGCTTAAATGTAATTTCGCTGGGAATGCCTGCCCTACGTGACCGCCGCGGAGATATCAAGCCGCTGGCTGAGCATTTCATTGAAAAATATTCCAAGGCCAATGGACTTCCGGTGCGTAAGCTTGGTGACGCAGCACTCGCCAAGCTTACGCAATACGCCTGGCCGGGCAACGTCCGCGAGCTGGAAAATGCTATGCACCGCACCATCCTGCTCGCCACCGGCAAAGATATCGAGCCAGATGCTATTTTGCTGCAGGGAGATAATACAACTACTTCTGGTGAACCGCAGGCCTCGGGTAATATACAGCCTATTTCTAACAAATTGGTAGGCCGCACGGTTGATTCCGTTGAACAGGAATTGATTATCGATACGCTGAACCACTGCCTTGGCAACCGCACGCATGCTGCCAATATTCTGGGTATTTCCATCCGCACGCTGCGCAATAAACTGAAACAATATAGCGAACAGGGAATGGCAGTACCGCTGCCGCCGACGGGAACGGAGTAATTATGACACGCGGGGTGTACCATGGCTGAAGCTACAGCAGCACCCTCCCTTCCAGCACCCGCCGCATTTTCCTTTGAAAATTTTTCTTTGCAGGCCGGGCTGTTCTCCAAGCGCCGCGATATTTTCTTCGCCGTCGGCATCATTTGCATTCTGATCACGCTGATTCTGCCGCTGCCGCCGATGCTGCTCGACTTCGCGCTTGGCACCTCGATCACCATTTCGGTCATCATCCTGATGACAGTGCTGTTCGTCGAAAAACCGCTGCATTTAAGTTCATTCCCAACCATCCTCCTCATTGTCACGATGATGCGGCTGTCGCTCAACATCGCTTCCGTCCGCCTCATCCTGTCGCACGGCCATGAAGGCACCGCCGCTGCCGGTCATGTCATTCAGGCGTTCGGCGGATTCGTCATGGGCGGATCGGTAGTCATCGGCGCGATCATTTTCGGCATCCTGACCATCATTAATTTCGTTGTCATCACCAAGGGTTCAGGCCGCATCGCCGAAGTGTCGGCACGCTTTTCATTGGATGCCATGCCCGGCAAGCAAATGGCCATCGATGCCGATTTATCCGCCGGCCTCATCAACGAAGACCAGGCTCGCTCGCGGCGTAAAGAATTAGAAGATGAAAGCAATTTCTTCGGCGCCATGGACGGTGCATCCAAATTCGTGCGCGGCGACGCCATCGCCGGTTTGATGATCGTATTCATCAATTTTATCGCTGGTATTTTAATCGGCGTTGTACAGAAAGGCCTTTCCTTTAATGCCGCCGTTGGCACGTATACAGTGTTGACCGTCGGTGACGGGCTGGTCACACAAATCCCGGCGCTTATTGTGTCCACCGCTGCCGGTATATTAGTGACCAAATCAGGTGTCGCCGGTTCGGCGGAAAAAGCCGTGCTGGGCCAGTTGTCCCGCCACCCGACAGCGCTTGGTATCACCAGCGCATTCCTGGTTGCCATGGCAGCACTCCCGGGTATTCCTATGCTGCCGTTCCTGGTATTGGCCGGCGGCACCGGCTATGCCAGCTGGTACATGTTCAAAAACCCGACGGCGCTGCAACCCGTCGCTCCGGGTGCTGCAACCAAATTGCTCACCGGCCCCGACGGCAAACCGGTTGAATCCAAACCCGCTGAAGAACAACCCGGTGATTTCCTGCAGATCGATGCGCTCCGGCTGGAGTTGGGTTATGGGTTGCTGCCGCTGATCAATTACCAGAAAGGCCATCGCCTGACTGAACAAATCAAGGCGCTGCGCAAGCAGATGGCGCGCGAACTGGGCTTCGTTATTCCGGCCGTTCGCATTCAGGACAATATGCAGCTGCCGCCGAACACCTATGTCGTCAAGGTCAAGGAAATCGAGGCAGCGCGCGGCGATATCAAGCCGGATATGTTGCTGGTGATGAACCCGGCCGGTGCAAAAATTACGCTGCCCGGCGAGGAAACCACGGAGCCCACCTTCGGCCTGCCCGCCATGTGGATCACCGAGCAACATCGCGAAGAAGCTTTGTTCCGCAATTATACCGTGGTCGACCCGCCAACGGTCGTCACCACGCATTTGACCGAAGTGGTGAAAGACAACATGGCCGAATTGCTGTCCTACGCCGAAACGCAGAAGCTGCTCGACGATCTCGGCAAGACGCAGCAGAAACTGGTGTCGGAAACTATCCCGTCGCAGATTTCCGTTGGCGGCGTGCAGCGCGTACTGCAAAACCTGCTGCGCGAAATGGTGTCGGTACGCGACCTATCCACCATCGTCGAAGCCATCGCCGAAGCCTGCCGCACGACGCAAAACGTCGCTATTATCACCGAACATGTGCGCGCCCGCCTGGCTCGCCAGATCAGCTACGGCAATACCACCGAGGGCGGTTACATCCCGATTGTCGCCATGTCGCCGACCTGGGAGCAGACCTTTATCGAAGCTATCACCGGCAACGAAGAAAAAACGCTTTCCATGGCGCCCAGCCGCATTCAGGAATTTATCGCCAACGTGCGCTCCACCTTCGACAAATTCGCCATGCAAGGCGAATTGCCGATATTGCTCACCAGCCCGGCCATTCGCCCCTATGTGCGCTCGATCATCGAACGTTTCCGCCCGTCGACCGTCGTCATGTCGCAGAATGAGATTTACGCCAAGGCGCGAATTAAAACGCTGGGACAGATATGAGAGAGAGTGCAGAGTACAGAGTGCAGAGTACAGGAAGAAAGATAGGCTTTTTTCTTTTTTTATCTGAACTCTGCACTCCGCACTCTATACTCTAATGCGCCTACGTACCTTCACCGCTCACGACATGCCTTCCGCCATGCAGCAGGTGCGTGAGGCACTGGGCGAAGACGCGGTTATTCTTTCCTCGCAGAAAAGCAAAAAAGGCGTCAGCATCACAGCCGCGGTGGAGCAAAACGAAGAAAGCAAGCTGGAAAAATTTACTCCTGCCCACCCACCGCAAGCCACAGAACCTCTGCGCTTCCACATTCATGAAATCCTGCGGTTTCATAATTTGCCGGAGTTATTCATTGCTAAAATCCTGCAAAAATCTACCGATGATGAACTATCCTCCCTGCAGGCGGAACACCATGCCAGCGGCCGCAGCGACGAGCGCCACCTGTTACGCCTGGCGCTGGAAAAGCTGACGGCCAGCTATTTTAACTACCATCCGATTACCCTAAAGAAGGGCAATATCTTAATGCTGATTGGGCCGCCGGGTATCGGCAAAACGCTCACCATCGCTCGCATCGCCGCCAAACTAACCATGGACAAGCAGCCGCTGCTCGTTATCACCACCGACAACAAACGCGCCGGCGGCATCGAGCAATTGCAGGCCTTTACTAATATCCTGGGGCATCCGCTCAAAGTCGCCCCGACCTATTCGGCGCTGGCGCAGCATATCAAATCGGCAAAAAAACAGGCGCATGTGCTGATCGACACGACGGGCTGCAATCCGTATGATGCGGCGGAACTGGATGAGCTGACCACTTTTGCCTCACTCGAAGGCGTCGAGCCGGTGCTGACCTTGTCAGCCGGGGGCGATAGTCTGGAGGCCATTGATATGGTTGAAGCGTTCATGGCGCTGCCCATCAAGCGGCTGCTGGTAACACGCGCTGATACGGCACGACGGTTCGGCGGCGTGTTGGCAGCCGCGGCGGCACATAATTTGGCTTTCTGCAATGCCAGCAGTTCATCTTCCATCACTGACCCATTATTGCCGATGGATGAAACGCTGCTGGCGCAGTTATTGCTAAAATATAAGTATTAATGAGATAAATATTGAAGGCGGTTGTAATGAGGAGTAACTTGCGCAATCTATGACTGAACCTCGCAAAAACAACATTATCGCCATTGCTTCCGGCAAAGGCGGCGTCGGCAAAACGTGGCTGGCAGTGACGCTGGCGCATTTGTTCGCGCGCTCCGGCCGCCATGCGCTGCTGTTCGACGGCGATATCGGCCTGGCTAACGTCGATGTGCAACTCGGCCTGACGCCGCAGCGCGATTTAAGTGGCGTGATTTCCGGTCGCCATACGCTGAAAGAAGCCATCACGCAATATAGCGATGGCGGATTTGATATCATTGCCGGACGCTCCGGCTCGGCATCGCTGGCCTTACTTCCGCCGGAAAAACTGCACGCTGTCGGCGGTAGCCTACTGGAATTGCAGAAAAATTATGATTTTGTCATCATCGATCTGGGCGCCGGCATCGAGCACCACGTGCAATACCTGGCAGCGTTGGCTGGTCGCTGTATCGTCGTCGTCACCGATGAGCCGACGTCACTGACTGACGCTTATGCCTTCATCAAAATTGCCCTGACCAACAAACCGGCTCCGGAATTCAGCATCGTTGTCAATCAGGCCTCCACGCAAAAAGAAGGCGAAGGGACATACCATGCGCTGAATAAGGCTTGTGTCAATTTCCTCAATCTGTCGCCGCCGCTCTTGGGCATTATCCGGCGCGATAACAAGGTCAAGGATTCCATCCGCAGCCAGAAATCGCTGCTGATCAAAGCGCCGCACTCCACGGCTGCTACCGATGTTGCCGTGCTGTCGATCAAATTGATGCAGGGATAAGGAACCAGGAGGGTCACTGATATGGCTGACCTTCGCGTAATCACCATATTGCCGACGCAAACTGTCTCCGGCGTGCAGCAATCGCCGGGGGCGCCGGGCGCCGGCCAGGGCGCCGCGGCACTTTCCGGCCTGCCGCCGGGAACCATCCTCTCCGGCTTTATCGTCAACCGCGATGCATCCGGCAATCCAATCCTGCGCACCGCCAGTGGTGATGTCACCTTCTCCAGCAATTTTTTCCTGAATATAGGCAGCGAAGTCTCCATCCGCATCGAAAGCACCCTCACCGGTACACTGGCACATATCCTCAGCATCAACGGCCAGCCGCCGGAAGTCGCTGCCCAGCAATCGGCATTCGCGCAGGAGCCGCAGGTCATTGTCAGCCAGAATTTGTCACCCCCAACTGGGCAACCGCAGACAGCAGCCATAACCCCTGCCGCGCCGGAGGCTGGCGCTACTACTCTCACCGTTACCGGCACGCTGGTTGCTCAGCCGCAACAAACCGCAGAAGCCGCACCGCCACCATTGCCGACCGGCACACAACTGACGCTGAAAGTCACCAGCCTCATCACCGCGCCGGCCACCATTCCAGAAGAAATACTGGGCTTTTCGCCACCGCAAGCACCCGCTGCATCACCACCGGCCAACCCGGTTTTCTATACTGCCTATGCACGTGCGACGGGAACGCCTGTTACGCCTGCATCCGCACCGATAGCTCCTGTGGTGACTACAAATCCGCAAACGCCGACAGCGACCACCGTAACAGCCGCTAATACTCCGCCATTACCAATCGCCACAGCTCCTCTGCTACCAACCAGCGTCACCGCTACGGTTATAAGCAACGAAGCATCGCGCGAGACGAGTCTGCAGACGCCGCTCGGTATCATCCGACTGCAACCAGATATTACGCTACCGCATGGAAGCACGGTGACGCTCGAGATTACCAAGACCACGCTGCCGCCGGCCGCCGCCGCTACAGCGATTTCCACAACGCCCGCGCCACTCACCGAACTGGCGCAACAATGGACGGCGCTGCAGCAGATTTTCAGCCTGCTGGCCGGACGCGCGCCGGAATCGGGATTTAATTTTATCCAGGATACCATGCCGTGGGTGTTGCCGCCGGCCGCCGCGCAAGCTCCCACACAAAATATACCGGCTGGGATGATGCTGTTCATGATGGCGCTGAAAGGCGGCAATTTCGCCAACTGGGTGGGGCAGGATAATGTGAAATGGCTGCAGGACCAGGGGCATGATGCGCTGGTGAAAAAAGCCGATGGTGAATTCACCGTGCTGGCGCGCCAATTTACCGAGCCGCAGCCGCAGCATTGGCAGGCGTTATTTTTTCCCGTAGCGGTGGCGGGCGAATTGCAGCAGGCGCGCCTGTTCGTCAAGCGCGACCGCAAACAGGGGAGTAACCCGCAAGGAAAGAAAAATGATGATACGCGCTTCGTTGTCGAGGTGGATTTAACGCAGCTGGGCGAGATGCAGATGGATGGTTTTGTACGGCGGCGCGATAAGGAGATTCAGTTCGACCTAGTTATCCGCAGCCTGATGCCATTACCGAGGGAAATACAGCAGGATATTTTACTGATTTATAGTAGTACCGGCGAATTGACCGGCTACAAGGGCAGTGTGGCCTTCCAGACGGTCCGGGACTTTCCGGTCAACCCGATGGAAGACATCGCTGGCCACACCGGAACGGTGGTAGCTTGAAAAATATGTATATTTTTTACTTAATTGTTCGTAATGTCGGGCAATGACCCAGGCCGCTGCCATAAAAAAACCGCAGACTGCAACGCTTGATGCGCTCTATGCGCTGATCCAGGAAGACCTGAAGCGGGTCGACGCGCTGATTTTAAGCCGTGTAAAAACCGAGATTCCGCTAATCCACCAGATCGCCAGCCACATCATCGCTTCCGGCGGCAAGCGTATTCGCCCGGCGCTGACGCTGATCTCGTCGCAACTGTGCGGCTATCACGGGCAACGGCAGATTCCGCTGGCCGCCGCCGTGGAATTTATCCATACGGCAACGCTGTTGCATGATGACGTGGTCGATGAAAGCAAAGTGCGCCGCGGACTGGCCACCGCCAATGAAATCTTCGGTAACAAGGCGAGCATCCTGGTCGGTGATTTTCTGCTGAGCCAGGCGTTTCAGTTCATGGTCGGCGACGGGTCGCTCAAGGTGCTGAAAATTCTCTCCGATGCGGCAGCCGTTATCTCCAAGGGTGAAGTGATGCAGCTGATGACCGAGGGGCAGCCGGAAACTACCATTGAGAACTACCTGCAGGTGATTTCATCGAAGACGGCGGTGCTGTTCGCGGCGGCGTGCGAGCTGGGCGCGGTCATCGCCGATCAGGAAAATGCCGCCAATAATTTGCGTGAATTCGGTATTTATATCGGCATTGCGTTCCAGTTGATCGATGATGCGCTGGATTACGCGGCGGATCAGGCCAAGCTCGGCAAAACCGTGGGGGATGATTTCCGCGAAGGCAAAATTACCCTGCCGGTAATCCTGGCGTACAACGCCGGGGATCAGCAGGAAAAAGCTTTCTGGCAGCGCACGCTGGGTGAACGCATGCAAGAGGCCGATGATTTGGAAGAAGCGCAATTCCTGATGCAGCACCACGATACCATTGGCCAGACGGTCGCCATGGCCGAGCGCTATTGCCGCAAGGCCGCGCAATGCTTATCGGCCTTCAGCTCTTCTCCGGCGCGCGACGCCATGCTCGACATCGCCGATTTCTGCGCCAGTAGGGCGTATTGAAATTTACGCCGCCTGTTTTGCCGCAAATTTCTTCTCTAAGTTCAGCAGAAATTCCTTGGTTTTAAGGCCGCCGCCGAAGCCGGTGAGATCGCCGGACGCGCCGATGACGCGGTGGCACGGCACGATGATACAGATCGGGTTGCGGCCATTGGCCATGCCGGCGGCGCGGGCTTTTTTGGCATCACCGATGCGCTTAGCCTGCTCACCATAGGAAATGGTTTCTCCATACGGGATTTTTTGCAATTGCTTCCAGGCTTTGAGCTGGAACACGCTACCGCGCATGTCGAGCGGCAGGTCGAATACTTTGCGTGCGCCGGCGAAATATTCGGCCAATTGTTTCTCGGCTTTCTCGAGCATGGGATGATCGTCACTCTTTTCTATGCCGCCATCGAACAGCACCCGATTTCTGCGCCCGCCATCAAACAGCACGGCGCACAATCCTTTATCGGAGGCTAAGAGCCGTAGCGGCCCCACGGGCGATGGGATGGTTTTGTAATAGAGGGTTTGCTGAAGCATAAGATTCTCCTGTTTAATGCCCATAAATCTGATCGAAAGTCCCGCCGTCGTCAAAGTGTTTTTTCTGCGCTGCCTTCCAGCCGCCGAAATCAGCAATGGTGACCATCTCCATAGCGGGATAGCGCGCATTATATTTTACCGATACCGTATCATCAACCGGGCGGTAATAATATTTGGCGACCAGCTCCTGCGCTTCGGAGGAATATAAATAATCGAGATAGGCTTTGGCTACATCGAGCGTGCCTTTGTGACTAGCATTCTTCTCAACGATGGCCACCGGCGGCTCGGTCAGGATGGATATTGACGGCCGGACGATCTCGAATTCGCCTTTATTAGTCTGCTGCTCGGCCATGAACGCTTCGTTTTCCCAGGCGATCAGCACGTCGCCAATGCCGCGCTGCACAAACGTCACCGTCGAGCCGCGCGCACCGGTATCCAGCACCGGCACATTTTTGAATAATTTGCCCATGAATTCTTTGATTTTGGTTTCATCGCCGGCGAATTTATTTTTTCCATACGTCCACGCGGCCAGATAATTCCACCGCGCGCCGCCGGAGGTTTTTGGATTAGGCGTAATCACCTGTACGCCGTCGCGCGTCAGATCATCCCAGTCCTGAATATGCTTTGGATTTCCCTTATGCACGAGAAACACGATGGTCGAGGTATAAGCACAGCTATTATGCGGAAATTTGGTTTGCCAGTCAGCAGGCAGGAGCTTTCCCTTCTCAGCGATCACGTCGATGTCATAAGCCAGCGCGAGCGTTACCACATCAGCCTTCAGCCCATCGATCACAGCACGGGCTTGTTTTCCCGAGCCGTCATGCGATTGATTGATCTTCACCTCCTGGCCGGTTTTTTGCTTCCAGTAAGTGACAAATTGCTTGTTGAATTCATCGTAAAATTCCCGCGTCGGATCATAGGAGACATTCAGCAGATCGGCCGAATCAGCGGCATGAGCAGAGACGCTGAATGCAATGAATAAAATAAAAGCAAATACTCTCATGGTTAGAATCTCACCTGTGTTCTGGTCATCACGGCTTTTTCATCCGCATGGTCTGCACCGCCGGCTGCGCCAGCTTCAAAGGTGGTATATGAAAAATCAAGGTTGAGTTTGACCCACGGGTTGAAATACCAGGTGCCGCCCAGCGTCCGCTCAAATGCTTGGCGCGATGAGGTCGTCAGGCTTGCGAAATTCGGGAAGGCCTGACGATCGACGTTGAGTTCACTCACGCGGCCCACCAACTCAAATGCGCCCCAATCGCCGGCTTTCGGATTGAAATTATGCGCCGGTTTGACGCCCTCAAAAGATGCATCTTCGCCGGTTAGCACATAGGTCGCGATGCCTTCCCATGCCTTGTTTTCCAGCGTAGCAACATTCGCCCCGTGCCCAATTTCCTGGCTGTTCATGACATATTCGCCGAGCAGGCTGAACGGGCCGTTATAATACATGGCCTGTGGATTGACACGCCACTGCGCCCCATCAGCAAATGAGCCAGCGGCATAAGTGAAATAGGCGCGTTGCCCGACCGTGACGTAACCGGCGGTGAGTCCGCCGTTTGCAGCGATAGCGGTGTTGCCCTGATGGATGCCATACGTACCCCCGACGCCGAGGCCCAAGCCTTTCAGCGCCTGCACATTGATCCACGCCAATGGATGCGTGAAAATGCGGCCGGCGACGTCTTTTTTGTTATCGTTGTCAGTGCCAGTATTGGCTTGCAGATCCGCCGCGCCGTTCAACAATGCCAGCTCATACTCCAGCTGCTTAGGAACGGGGTTGCCATACAGCATCACGCCGACATCGCGATACGGCACAAGATTCGTAGTCTGACCGCGCTCGACAAACAGCACCTTTGATTCATTCTGCCAGCGTTCCAAACCTACCGGCGATTTAAATTCCCCGGCACGGAGATTGATATAATCGGTTCCGGGCATCGGATGAAAATCACCATAAGCATCGAGCAACGTGGTCTGGCCTTTGCCAAAATCCATCATGAAGCGCATGCCGAAATAATCGGTCATCTTGGCCTCGATGATAGGTCGGGCGCTACGGATGAGAAAGGTATCGGTGGTGCCGTTCTTTGCACCGCCACCCAGGAAGGTGCGGTTATCGGCCTGCACATAGCCATGCAGGTTCAGTGAATATTGCTTATCAGGCGAAGTGATGGTGAGCCCTTTGTCATTCACTGCCACGTCAGGCTTTTTGGCTTCCTGCTCCTGCACCACTTTCTGATTGTGCTCAACCACGGCGACGCGCTTGGCAAGCGTTGCATCGGCTGGGGCGGTGGGCTGCGCCGTATATTGCGTTGGCTTCTGCTCGCGCTTTTCTAGTTCATTAATGCGTGCTTCGAGTGCCTTGACTTCTTTCTTCAGCGCCGCCACTTCCGCCGCATCATCGGCGAAAGCTGGGGTGCAGCACCCCATTATGCCGACGGTAGCAGTTATTAATAATCCTTGTTTCATAGGCACCTCCCACGCGGTTAAAGCGGCCAATGATATAAGTGTCAATACGATTGTTTTTTACAGTTTTTTGCGTATAATTCCCTCCCTTATGCTTCATCCCGCCGCCCTCCTCACTGCCGAACAGTCCCGCGCCGCCGACAAAGCGGCTATCGCTTCGGGCATTACTGCCGAAACGTTAATGGAAAAAGCCGGAAAAGCCGTAGCGGACGTAGTCTGCGAGCATTTCAAGCCCTGCCGCGTGCTCATTATATGCGGGCCGGGTAACAATGGCGGCGACGGGCGCGTCGTAGAGCGCCTGCTCAGGAACCGTGGCTGGAGAGTGGAAGCGGTAAATATTGATGATTTTACCACAGCAATAGTGAAAGATTATGCGCTGGTGGTCGATGCGATGTTTGGCACAGGTTTAAACCGCGCCATCGAAGGCAAAGCTAAGGACGCCATCTCGGCCATCAATGATAGCAAGCTGCCGGTGGTGGCTATTGACATCGCCAGCGGCATCAATGCGGATGACGGCACCATTATGGGCAGTGCTGTCTGCGCCGCGCATACCGTCACCTTCGTGCGTCCCAAGCCTGGACAGCTATTGCTACCCGGTAAAGCACATACCGGCGAATTACATGTCTATGACATCGGCATTTCAGGCGACAATGTGAAACCGGATTATTTCCTGAATGCGCCGGCTTTATGGAAACACACCTTCCCCTTCCCTACCCTTGAAGCACATAAATATACGCGCGGCCATGCGCTGGTTATCGGCGGCGGAATCGCCACCACCGGCGCGGCGCGGCTTGCGGCCATTAGCGCTTTGCGCAGCGGAGCGGGACTGGTCAGTGTTGCCTGCACGCCAGAGACATTATCGGTGTATGCCACAGCTTTGACGGCAGTGATGACCAAACCCATCATCAAACTCAGTGATCTGGGGACTCTGCTGGAAGATAAGCGCTTCACCGCCACGCTGATTGGGCCCGGCGGCGGTATCAACGAAACAACGCGCGAGCAGACGTTGCACATATTGTCGCATAAAAAGCCCTGCGTCATTGATGCCGATGCCATTAGCGTATTCCAGCCAAATCCCAAGCCGCTGTTTGCCGCCATCATTGGTCCGGCAGTGCTGACACCGCATGAGGGCGAATTCTCGCGACTGTTTGATTCTAAAGGTTCCAAGCCAGAGCGCGCGAAGCAAGCGGCGAAACAGAGCGGTGCAATCATGGTGCTCAAAGGCAGCGATACAGTGATTGCCGCGCCGGATGGCCGTATCGTTATCAACGCCAATGCGCCGCCGTGGTTGGCGACGGCCGGTTCCGGCGATGTATTGGGCGGCATGATTACCGGCTTGCTGGCACAGGGCATGCCGGCTTTTGAAGCCGCTGCGGCCGCCGTATGGCTGCATAGCGAAGCGGCTAATCATTTCGGCCCTGGATTGATTGCCGAGGATTTGCCGGATGTATTGCCGGTAGTTTTTAAAAAATTGTACCATGAATAAAACGATTCGCGTTATCATCTCCGGCCGCGTGCAGGGCGTCAGCTACCGCGCCTGGACGGTGGCCACAGCTTCCGATTTTGATCTCAAAGGCTGGGTACGTAACCGCAGCGAAGGCACAGTGGAAGCGGTATTCAGCGGCGAAGAATCACAGGTTGCCGCCATGCTGGATGCCTGTAAAGAAGGCCCGCCATCAGCACGCATCAACAAGATTGAAACTTTTTCATGGGATGAGGCGGTAGATGACGGCCCGTTCAGGGCGAAACCGACGGTTTAATCAGCGCACCAAGATGGTACTCTGCTCAGGGCGAGGCTTCTCGCCTCTTTCAATGATCGCCTGTATGAAATGCACGCGATTGACAGGGGGAGACTTGCTCTTCGGCTGTTCCATCTCCAAGCTTGGGTTGGCATCAGCCATTCGCTCCGACGCAATGGCAGTTTCTTTTTCTGGTGATTTGAACAGCGTTTCGCTTAGCACTTTGTAATAGAAATTATTCAGCTTGTTGGAGATCCAGGAGTTCTTCATGGCAAACGCGCCACCGAACATGCCAAAAATAATGCTGGAGGTAGCAATAGCCGCCGGGGTCGCACTTTGGATTAATTTCTGACCTTGGATTAGTGTGGGAAATACGGCCTTTTCAAGTACCCAAGCTGATGTCTCCGGATGAAATGCTATCAATGCTCCGAATGCAGCGAACAATGGTATGGTAACAAGAGCCACTTTCCAACTGAAAAGCGGCGGGCCCTTATCGCTATCGGATGCATGCTGCGCCTGATGTCCCGTCAATATTCCATCTTTTTGTCTTTCAATTTTCTCTCTTTTTTCTTTTTCCTCGAGCCCTGCAGCAGTGGATGCGGCATGCGACGCTACTTCAGAAGAAAACACTATGCCGAGAAACGATGCCGCAGCGGCAAAAACGGCAATGGATGTTCCAATAGCAGTCAGACTGGGAGCGGCAATAGTCGCTGCTATGCCTGCCACTCCCCAGTTACTAAGCAACAAAGGTAAATAAGCAGCCACGATACCGATAATCGTGCCATACATCGTCCCCATCGTTGCCCCTGCCATAACACCAGCGGAACGGCGCGCCCATGTAGTGCGATGAATTTTGTCGTAATAGTCGTCGATATTAGCGTAATAGCCGTTGCCATTACTTTGATTATTGACCGAGTCCGCCATAAGCTACCTTAAAGATACACCTTTTCATTTGGTAGGATAACTTACCGACTTCATTCGGTAAAATGAAGGTTTTGTGACAATGGGAGATGAATTTAACCTATTGTAATTTAAGTTTATTCTACCGTCACCGATTTAGCGAGGTTGCGCGGCTGGTCGACATCGGTGCCTTTGAGCACGGCGACATGATATGCCAGCATCTGCACCGGCAGCGCATAAAGCAGCGGCGTGACGAACGGATCGGCGTCGGGCATTTTGATGGTGGCGCTGGGAAGATCACCCAGCGCATCGATGCCCTTGGCATCGCTGATGAGAATAATTTTTCCATCGCGCGCCGCCGCTTCTTGGAGATTGGATGCGGTCTTTTCAAACAGCCGATCGGACGGTGCCAGCACAATGACCGGCATCTCCTCGTCGATCAGCGCAATCGGTCCATGCTTCAGTTCGCCCGCAGCATAGGCTTCGGCATGGATGTACGAAATTTCTTTCATCTTGAGCGCGCCTTCCATGGCAAGCGCAAAGCTGGTGCCGCGGCCGATATAGAGCATATCGTGCGCGTGCATCAGGTTATGCGCCAAAGCCTGCACATGATGATCGAGTTTAAGGATCTCCGTCATCTGCAACGGCGTTTCCAGCAGCAGGTAGCATAACTCGCGACGGTGTTTGGCATCGATAGCTTTGCGTGCCTCGGCTAGCGCGATGGTAAAGCACGCCAGCGTCGCCAGCTGCGTGGTGAATGCCTTGGTGGATGCAACGCCGATTTCCGGGCCAGCATAGGTATAAAGCACCGCATTGGCTTCGCGGGCGATAGTGCTCTCCGGCACATTAACGATAGCAAGCACCGGCTGTATTTTTTTGATATAGCGCAGTACCGCCAGCGTATCAGCGGTTTCACCCGATTGCGAAACAACAATAGTCAGCCCCTTTTTATCGGGAATGGGCGAGCGGTAACGGTATTCCGAGGCGATATCAACATCGGTCGGAATGCGCGCTACGCTTTCCAACCAGTATTTGGCGATGTGCGCCGCGTAATATGATGTTCCGCAGGCGATGATTTGTATGCGCTCAATGGCCTTGAGCTTAAACGGCAGATCGCCCAGGCGGACTTCCAGTGTCATCGGGCTGCAATACATTTTGATCGTTTCGCCGACAGCGCCGGGCTGCTCATGGATTTCTTTCTCCATGAAATGACGGTAATTATCCTTGCCGACCGCCATGCCATTATAATCAGACTGGGTAACCGGGCGCTCTACGACCTTATCATTCGCATCGTGGATGATAATTTTCTCCGGCGTTAACTCTGCCCAGTCGCCATCTTCGAGATAGGCGATGCACGAGGTCAATTCTGATAGCGCGATAGCATCTGATCCTAAGAACATTTCACCATCGCCAAAACCCACGGCCAGCGGCGGACCCATGCGGGCGCCGATCAGCAAATCCGGCGCGTCGGCAAAAATAAATCCCAGCGCGAAAGCGCCGCGCAGACGTTTCAAGCTCATCGCTACCGCATCTCGTGGCGTTAGCCCCTGATTTAGATAATGAGTGACCAGTACCGGCACGACTTCCGTATCCGTCTGGCTATGGAAACTATGGCCAAGCTTGGTGAGCTCTTCGCGCAGTTCGCGGAAATTTTCGATGATGCCGTTATGGACCACCGCGACTTTGTCGGTAGCGTGCGGATGGGCATTGACTTCGTTGGGAAAACCATGCGTCGCCCAGCGCGTATGGCCGATGCCGAGCATGCCTTCCAGCGGCTTTTTGGTCAGCAATTGTCCCAGATTGATCAGCTTGCCCTGCGCCCGCAGGCGCTCGATGCGGCCATGCGTGACGGTGGCAATGCCGGCGGAATCATAGCCGCGGTATTCGAGGTGTTTAAGCCCGTTTAGAATAAGTGGAGCGGCCTGCCGGTGGCCGGTGATGCCGATAATGCCGCACATATGTTGTCTACCGGACTCTCCAACGGTTCGATTTACCGCAACATATGGATGACGGCGGCTTCAGGCAATAAGATTGTTTTTTTGGCCATTGCATAGTATAGTGTCAGCAATATATAGGAAATATTTTCCGACCCAATTATTAATTTTGCTAGCCCTTGGGGGTGTGACATTAAGGAATGGCAGGTATAGAAGATAAAATAAATACCATAACGACCTGAGAGGTGCATTTTTCCCTTGCTTTTCGCCTGAATTCTGTTTGTTTACTAAAAATTAACTATAGCGAAAACGGAGAATAGACAATGACGAGCCTGGCAACCGAAGCACTAGCCCCGCAAGTCCAAGATTTAGAGCTTTCCGAAGAATATCTGGCACAGCGCTTTATGCGCCCCGCCAAGCCATCTGAAAAAATCTCCTATGAATTCACCCAGGATATTGCCCTCCTGCACCAGTATTACCGTTTACGCGCAGAACAAGAGTCCAGGTTTGATGGCTTTGACGATAGAAGTCAGATCCTGGTAGCAAAACGCGGCCGCCAATGCATCGCCGGTGTCCGGTTTACTCCTTCCGCCGCGCCGCATGCGAAGCCACTGCCGATGGAAGGCAAAGATTTATCATTGCAGGTGATGTTCCCGGAATTGAACCTGACGGAATGTAGCTACGGCGAAGCATCATGCCTCGCTATCCTGCCTGATTATCCTACCGAGACTGTGTTTACGGAAATCGTTCGCCATCTTATTAAAAAAGTAATTACCCAGAAGGTTAAATATCTATTCAGCCTCAGCCCACAACCGGTAGCACGCGCTTACCGCGATGCCGCACAGCTATTCGGACTGAAATGGGATGTGCGCAACGATATAGAAGTGCCCAATCGCGAAGAATACGAAGGTGGCCAGATGGTCTTAAGCGTTATGGATTTAGCGCCGTATGTCCAGCGCCATACACCAGCCTATCAATCAGAAAAACGCCGCGAACCTGAATTAGCGGATTAAATCACTAAGCCCTGCTGCATATGCAGCAGGGCTTAGCAGAGTTCTAAGCAGCTGCCTTATATTCCACTTGTTCGGTCGTCAGCGCTTTCTTATATGCCGGACGGTTACTGATTTCCTTAATTAGCCGTTTGACATTCGAGCCAAGCGTGATTGGCGTCGGGATCATGCCGTTCCAATTAGCAAATACGGTCAGCAGGATATCGGCCATCGTAAGATTTTTACCGCAAATATACGGCATTTTGGCCAGCCGTTCATCCACCTCCGCCCAGTATTTATCGATCTGTTGGGTTGCCGCTTTCAACAGTTGATCCTTAGCCGCCGGATCGGTGGCATTCTTCATAATGAAAAACGCTTTTCCATAAGCCGGATGCACGGTGGCATTGCCGAAGCACAGCCATTCCAGCGCCCGAGCACGTTCAATACCTGATTTTGGCAGCATCTGGCTTTGATGCTTATCCATCAGATAAATCAAAATCGCCGCACCTTCGCGGATGATTTCGCCATCATCGACCAGCACAGGCACCTGCCCGCGCGGATTAAGTTTCAAAAATTCCTGGCTGCGATTTTTAGTACCAGGGGTGTTGGCGTTTATCGCTTCAAATTGCACACCCAGCTCATTGAGCAGCACATGCGGCGCCATCGAGCAGGCGCCCGGCGAATAATAAAGCTGATACATAGGAATCTCCTTTGCAAACTTATACGGTGCCCGACCGGGCATCGGACCCTCTATATAATCCCTTTTTAGAATTATTCCAGAGGCAGATTGATTGGCGTATACAAATCATTAAACTTAACGCTAGACGCCGCTGATAGAGGATAGTAAAACTTTAGGGTTAGTTTTTATCAGGGGATCATCACCATGCCGGAAATCATGTCAGAATTCGCCACCCTCCAAAAGGGTGGCTCCATTATGTATGTACTGGCGGCGCTATCGATCTATGCTGTCGCTGTCGTCATCTTCAAGGTTATCCAGTTCAAGAAAGCTAATGTCTTCGACCGCAGCTTTATTGACCAGGCGCTGCTTGAAATCAAACAAGGTGACCGCAACCGCGCCACGAAACTGCTGGCCGGCATCAAAGGGCCGGTAGCACGCATCATGCGCGTCACGTTTGAATGCGTCGCTAACCGCGATATGTCGCAGAAAAGCAAGGAAGCTGAGATTCTGCGCGTCGGCTCCGGCGACATCCGTTACCTGGAATCACACCTGCGCGGACTGGAAATGACCGCCAGCATTGCGCCGCTGATGGGATTGCTCGGCACCGTCATCGGCATGATCAGCTCGTTTTCACGCTTAAGCTTATCCGGCACACGCGTTGATCCAACGCTGCTCGCCGGCGGCATTTGGGAAGCACTGTTGTGCACGGCGGGCGGTTTGGCCGTAGCCATTCCGGCGCTGGCGGCGCATTACGTGCTCGACGGCATCATCGAAAAAGTGCGCGCCACCATGAAGGATGTCTCGGTGCAGATACTGGCGCTGGAAGATGAATTCCGCCGCAACGAGCGTACACTGGCTATTGAACAGGCCAAACACGCCGAAACCGAGCGCAAGGCGCAGGAGGAAGCCGAACGCAAGGCGCGTGAGGCGGAAGAAGTCAGGCGCCGCCAGGAAGCCGAGCAATGGGCCGAGGATCAGCGCCGCAACGCGCCGCAGAAGACCTCGACGCTGCATTTGCTGAGTCCTAAATATAACTAAACTACCGCCGAGACACCGGCCATGAACTTTGAACGCACATCACGCCGTACGATCCGCAGCTTGCCGCTGGTGCCGATGATCGACATCATGTTCATTCTTATTATCTTCTTCATGCTGACGACGACGTTCATGCGTATCGAATCGCTGGAGCTGATGCTGCCCTCCGCCGGTGCCAAAGCCGCTGAGAAAGCCGATGTTGTGCATTTGTTCATTGAAGCCAATGGCGACATGCTGATCGGCCAGCGCCGAATCGACCAGAATGAACTGACGGCATCGCTTTCGCGCATGTTCGAGAAGGATCCGGCAGAACGTGTCATGCTGCTGACCGCCGACGGCGTCACCATGCAGCAACTGGTCAGCGTCATGGATAAGGTGTATATCGCCGGCGGTCGCAGCCTATTCGTGCGCAAATGGGAAAATCCGGGCCGTAAACCGCGCGAAACCGGCGTCATCATTGCGCCAAAAGGATAACGCTATGGAATTCACCCGCACCCGCCGCAAACGCATCGAAATCAGCCTGATCCCGCTGATCGATGTCTCGATGTTCCTGTTGATTTTCTTCATGGTCGCAGGCTCTATCGAAAAATTTGAAATGATTCCCGTCGACCCGCCGGTGGCGCAGAGCGGCAAGTTGATGGACGAAGGCCATATCACCATTTTGCTCGGACGGCATGATGAAATTATCGTCGGCGATGACATCGTGGCGATGGAGGATATGACGAAACATCTGGCGCCCGACCTGCAGGGCAATCCCAACAAAGTTATCACGGTCAAAGCCGATGCCGAAGTACCGGCCAACCGCGTAATCGAGGTGATGGATGCCATCAAGGCCGCCGGCGGCAAAGATCTCTCCATCGTCACCCAATCGAAGGCGCAAATACATGTTGAGTAGCAAACTGCTTGTCTTGAACCGCTGGCACGCCAGCCATGATTACCTCGACCAGCGCTTTTTCCTGCTGACGCTGTTCGGCGCGATTTTGCTACATCTTGCCGGGTTTTATATCTGGGCCATCATGCCAAAAATAGAGGTGCTGGATGTGCCAGTGCATGCGCTCAACATCAAACTCAGCGATAGTGACGAAATGTCAGCTGAGGAGATGAAGGCCATCCAGCCGGGTGCTGATAACAGCGCCAGTGTCGAGAATACCGTGACGCGGGTGATCCGCGACCAGGATGAGGAAGATAAAGCGAACCAGGCGCGTGTGCAGAGGGTGACTTCTACGATGGATAAGACGATGTCGCAGCTGGATAAGCCAGCGACCACAGCACCTGCGCCGATCGTACCTGCGACTCCTGCAGCACCTTCCAAGGCGGTAGTCAAAGGCAAGTTCGATGTGCGGCAGGAAGGCACGACTATCGCAGCACCGGTAACGCCGGTGCAGGCTCATCAGTTCGTGCGTGACGATGAGGTGCAAAGCACCGCGTCTAATAACACTGGGGCGTCCGCCGGCAACAGCGGTACGCATGAGGCGGAATTGGTCTCGCATTATGAGCAATTGATCTCACTGTGGATTCAGAAGTTCAAACTCTACCCCGCCGAGGCGCGAACGCAGGGCATGCAGGGCGAAACCGTAGTGCGCATCCGCATCGACCGCCACGGCAATATCCGTTATTACGTACTCGAGCGCTCCACCGGCTTCCCGGCGCTTGACCATGCCGCCATCGACATGATCCGCCGCGCTAACCCTGTTCCCGCCGTCCCTGTCGATTATCCGCGCGGCGATTTAATGGAATTCCTGATCCCGGTCAGTTTCCATCTGCAGCCATGATGGCAATGCACAATTTGCTCGTCACCGGTGGTGCAGGATTTATCGGCAGCACATTCGTCTCGCAATGCATTGAACGTGGCTGCAATGTGGTGGTGCTCGATGCGCTCACCTATGCCGGACATCGGGAAAATGTGGATAAGCGCGCTATCTTCGTCAAAGGCGATATTGCCGACCGGCCACTGGTTTCCAAATTACTGCGCGAGCATAAGATCGAAGCCGTTATTAATTTTGCTGCCGAATCGCATGTCGATAATTCCATCGCCGGGCCGAAGCCGTTTATCGATACCAACGTCACCGGCACCTTCCAATTGCTCGAAGCCGCGCGCGAATATGCGGATGGCAAAAAAAAAATTCGTTTCGTGCAGATTTCGACGGATGAAGTCTATGGTTCTCTGGGTCCCACCGGAAAATTCAGCGAGGCTTCGCCAGTCAAGCCTAACTCCCCCTACTCGGCTTCCAAAGCGGCGGGCGACCATCTGGCGCGCGCCTGGCATGAAACCTATGGCTTGCCGGTCATTGTGACGCACTGCACCAATAATTATGGGCCGCGGCAGCATCCGGAAAAACTCATCCCAAATATGATTCGCTGCGCGCTGGCAGGTGAACCCTTGCCCGTCTACGGCGATGGCAAAAACGTGCGCGACTGGATTCATGTCGAGGATCATTGCCACGGCGTGTGGCTGGCGCTAACTAATGGAAAGCCTGGAGAAACCTATGATTTTGGCGGCGATGCCGAGAGTGAGAATATTGCGCTAGTCAAAACAATTTGTACGCTGTTAGATAAGAAACGTCCGAAAGCGGCCAGTTACGCAAAACAAATCACCTTCGTCACTGATCGCCTGGGTCATGACCGCCGCTATGCCATTGATGACAGCAAATCGCAGCGAGAGCTAGGATTTAAACGGAAATATAAATTGCAACAAGGATTGGAAGCGACAGTGGAGTGGTATCTGGCCAATGAAAAATGGTGCGAGATGATGAGGAAAGCCGCATGAAAGCCATTCTCTTAGCTGGCGGTTCGGGTACGCGGTTGGCGCCGATGACGTCAGCGGTCAGCAAGCAATTGCTGCCGGTGTATGACAAGCCGATGCTGTATTATCCGCTGTCGGTCGCCATGCTGGCTGGTATCCGCGATATCCTGATTATCTCCACGCCGCGAGATCTGCCGATGATGAAAACATTGCTGGGCGACGGTGCGCAGCTTGGCCTTAGGCTTTCTTACAAAGAGCAACCCAAACCCGGCGGCATCGCGCAGGCCTTCCTGATCGGCGAGCGCTTCATTGACGGCAGCCCGGTATGTTTGATCCTCGGCGATAATATTTTCTACGGCGACCAACTGGCCAGAAATATAGAAAAAGCGGCGGCGCTTAAAGATGGTGGCGTCATTTTTGCTTACCGTGTGCGCGATCCACAGCGTTATGGCGTGGTTAAAATCGATGAGTATGGCCAGGCGCTTTCCATCGAGGAAAAGCCGAAGCGGCCGAGATCCTCACTAGCGGTGACCGGCTTATATTTTTATGACAAAGACGTGGTGAAAATCGCCAAATCACTGAAACCGTCGGCGCGCGGCGAATTGGAAATCACTGATGTCAATAAGGCCTATCTCGCCCAGGGCAAACTCAGGGTCGAATTGCTTAACCGTGGCACAGCGTGGCTGGATACCGGAACACCGGATTCGCTGCTTCAGGCTTCGCAATTTGTGCAGACCATCGAAGCGCGGCAAGGCTTGAAAATCGCCTGCCTCGAGGAAATCGCGCTGCGCAAAGGCTTCATCACCCGCAAACAATTCGAGCGGTTGATCAAAGCCTATGGCAAAAATGCGTATGGGCAATATTTGCAAAGTGTTTTGAAAGAAATCTAATGTCTAAAATCCTCATCCTCGGCAAAGATGGCCAGGTCGGACGCGCGCTGGTAAAACTGCTTGGCAAAAATGCCCTGGCTGCGGGAAAAGGAGACATCAATTTTCTCGATACAGATTTTATCTCCACGTTAGAAAAATGGGTGGGTAATCAGTCACTTTCCGCCGTCATCAACGCCGCGGCGTACACGCAGGTAGATAAAGCCGAAGGCGATAGCTGCGAGGCAGCGTTTCGCATCAATGCAACGGCAGTCGGAGAATTGGCCGCATGGTGCAAAAAACGCGATGTGCCGCTGGTGCATTATTCCACCGATTATATATTTAATGGTAACAGCCACCGGCCGTACCAGGAAGAGGATAAAACCGCTCCGATTAATGCTTATGGAGAAAGTAAACTGGAAGGCGAAAATGCCATCAAGACGCAGGGTGGCAAATATATTATTTTCCGTACGTCATGGGTCTATGATGCGCACGGCAAAAACTTCTTCACTACTATCCTACGACTGCTGCACGAAAAGGATTCCCTTAACGTTGTTGCCGATCAAATCGGCGCACCAACCTACGCGTTGCATCTAGCACAGGCGACGCTTAAAGCACTGCCGCTGCGCGCGTCCGGACTTTTTCATCTCTGTAACGCCGGCGAAACCAGCTGGCATGGATTCGCGCAAGCGATTTTTACGCTTGCGAAACCCCATGATTCCAGCATTAAATGCCGGCAGATAAATCCGATTCCGACATCCGCCTACCCGTTGCCGGCGCCGCGCCCGCTCAATTCCCGGCTCAATTGCACCCGAGCCCGAGAAATCCTTGGGTTTACGCTGCCGTCATGGGAGATGGGTTTGAAGGAATGTATTGAAGAGGTATATGCAGATTCAGGATTGCAAAATAGCGGGGCTAAAAATCATCCGGCTCGACGTCCATAAGGATAGTCGCGGCTTTTTCATCGAGCGGTTCCAGGCCCGGCGTTTTGCTGAAGCTGGGCTACCGGCAAATTTCATTCAGGACAATCATTCGCACTCCAACCCGGGCGTCTTGCGTGGATTGCATTACCAGTACAATCCGGCGCAGGGGAAACTGGTGGGCGCCACCAGCGGCCGCGTCTGGGACATGGCGGTGGATATCCGTCCCGGCTCACCGACGTTTGGCCAACACCATGCCGTCGAGCTTTCCGGCGATAATGGTACGCTCTTCTGGATCCCGGCCGGATTCGCCCACGGTTTTTGCGTGCTTGGCAATGAGCCAGCCGATATGCTTTACAAAGTAACGGCGGAGTATAATAAGGACAGCGAAGGCGGCATACGGTTTAATGACCCGAAGCTTGCGATTGCCTGGCCAGTGAAACAACCGCTGGTTTCCGACCGCGACAAGGCTTTGCAAAGCTGGAAAGATTATTGCGCAAAGCCGCCAACATGGGAGAAAGCGTAAATGAGCTCCTGTAGCGTTGTCATGGTGACGTATCATACTGGCCCAGTACTGTTCGCTGCCATCAAGACCGTGCTGAAGCAAAAAAAATTGGCCGAGCTTATTGTCGTCGATAATGGCAATCCGCTGGCGGCACTGGCGCGGCTGCAGCAAATGGCTTTAACCGAGCCACGCCTTATTATTATCACTGGCCAAGGCAATGTCGGCTTTGCTAAAGGATGCAATCTGGGCGCCACGAAAGCTACCGGCGATTACCTGTTGCTGATGAACCCCGATTGCCTGCTGCCGCCGGATGCGCTGTCCGACATGATTACGGCTCACAAAAAAACGCCGGGAACTATGCTGGCTGGCTGCCGCCTTGAGAATCCCGATGGCAGCGAGCAACGTGGCGGAAGGCGTCAACTGCTGACGCCGGTGACGGCAATTAGCGAAGTGTTGGGATTGCACCGGCTGCTGAGGCTCGACCGCCTGAACCAGAACTATATGCCGATGCCTGAGGAGCCATTTGAGCTTCTGGCTATTTCTGGCGCATTCATGTTCCTCAAGCGCATCGACTATAACCAGCTGCACGGATTTGATGAAGGCTTTTTCCTGCATGTAGAAGACCTCGATTTCTGCATGCGCGTGCATAAGACAGGCGGCAAAGTAATTTGTGTGCCGAGCGTCCGTGTCACGCACCTAACCAGCAGCAGCACGGCGAGTCCGCGCTTTCTCGAGTGGCAAAAAGCCAAAGGCTTCCAGCGCTATTTCGATAAGCATTTTCGCGGAAAATACGTACCGGGGTTCCTAACCGTTGTCCACCTGGCGATTCTCATACGCTTTGCATACAGAGTGACCGTCGGCGAACTGAGAAACCGCCTGTGGCGAAAACCAGCAATATCGCAGAGCCTGATGTCCAAGCGCCTGATGATCCTGGCATCGGGACTGGCCGATCTTCCGGAAACCAACGAACTGAAGGGCAAGACAGTGCTGGTAACCGGTGCTACAGGCCAAGTGGGACTTTGTGTCGCGCGGCGCTTGCTGGCAACAGGTGCAACCGTGCTGGCGCTCAGCCGCTCGGAGGGTATTCCTTTCCGGCACGAGCGATTACGCTGGGTCAAGGGGGATTTGAATGATAAAGCGCTGCCTCTCAATGATTACCACGCTAACATAGTGGTGCATTGCGTACCACTGTGGCATCCGCTGCCCATCATGAATATTTTGGCCGGCACCGGCGCCAAACGCATTGTTACTTTCAGCTCTACTTCTCTTTTCGCCAAGGCGCTGTCAAAAAATGAATATGAAAAAGAAGTGGTGAGAAACCTGGCCCAGGCGGAAACGGAAATGACCGAATATTGCCAGGCGAACGGTATCGCCTTGACCATTCTGCGCCCAACCTTGATTTATGGCGTGGGGCTGGATGAAAACGTTACGTCGCTGACGCGCTTCATCCGCCGGCTGGGTTTCTTTCCGGTGTATCCACCGGCATTCGGCCGTCGCCAGCCGGTGCATGCCGACGACCTGGCTATCGCGGTATTGCAAGTGATGCAGAAGGAAATAACCTACGGCAAAACCTATAATGTCAGCGGCGGCGAAATCATCACCTACCGCGAGATGCTGGAACGCCTGTTCAGGGTGCTTGGACTTAAACCCCGCATCATCCCGACAACCCTGCTGCCTTTTGCTTTCGACATTACTGGTATAATGCTGCGCAAGAAGGATATTAATGGTGAAATTGCCCGCCGCATGAATGACGACCTCATCTTTTTCCATGATGACGCTACCAGGGATTTCGAGTTCTCGCCGCGCCCATTCCTAACCGGCGGAATCAGGGATATTGAGGGGTTCTGATGTCACGTATCGCTTACGTTAATGGCCGTTACCTGCCGCATGCTGAGGCGCGGGTACATGTCGAAGACCGCGGCTATCAATTTTCCGACGGGATTTATGAATATATCGCGTTCTACAATCGCACGTTGCTCGATGCTGATCTGCATTTGAAGCGCCTCGAGCGCAGCCTCAGGGAATTGCAGATTGCGCTGCCGGTATCGCTTGCCGCGCTCACTATTATCATGCGCGAATTGATTAGTCGCAACGGGCGCGACGACGGCGGGCTTTATATGCAAGTGACGCGCGGCGTGGCCCGGCGCGATCATCCCTTTCCCAAAAATACCAAGCCGGCATTGGTGATGACGGTCTGCGCCGCCAAGCTACCCAAAGAACATGAGGTAAAAAACGGCGTGACGGTGATTACACTGCCCGATTTACGCTGGGCACGGCGTGATATTAAATCGGTATCGCTGTTGGCGAATGTGATGGCCAAACAGGAAGCGGCAAAAAAACAGGCGCGCGAGGCCTGGTTGGTGGAAGATGGTGTGACCGTCAGTGAAGGCTCAGTGTCAAACGCCTATATTGTAACTAAGAGTGGAGAGATCGTGACGCATCCGCTCGATGAACATATACTGGGTGGCGTAACGCGCGATGTCGTGCTTAAACTGGCGCGCAAAGCCGGCATCAAAGTAGCCGAGCGATCGTTCAATACCGTCGAGATGAAAGAGGCAGCGGAGGCATTCTTGACCTCCACGTCAGCAAACATCTTGCCCGTAGTGACGATTGATGATGCGCCGGTCGGCAGCGGAAAACCTGGAACCATCACGCGCAGACTGCAAGGAATCTATGCTGCACACATATTCCGCCAGACGGGAAAGCAGTTATAAGGGGTTGGTTTAAATAAATATTTTTCTACTCGCCTCTTTATATTCCTCATGCTAGATTATTTGTCCCATTATCATGGAGCCGGTTATGCACAGCAATACTCTTAAGAAACAACAACAATCTTATACTCAGGATAACGCTCCTCAGGAATCGCCCGCAGCCAAACGAGAGCGCATTGCGCAAACAGCGGAAGCTGCTGCTCATTTGCCGGGCAATATCAATGGCCCCGACTTTGAGGAATTCATTTTTAAATATAATATGATTCTATCTAGTTTTGTGTAATTAAATCGCGTCTTCGCCGCGTTCGCCGGTGCGGATGCGGATGGCCTCCTCGACCGGTAAGATGAAGATTTTGCCGTCGCCGATGCGGCCGGTTTTGGCAGCGTTGATGATGGCTTCGACGGTGCGCTCGACCATCTTGTCCTCAACGGCGACCTCGATTTTAACTTTAGGAAGAAAATCAACGATATACTCGGCGCCACGGTAAAGTTCCGTGTGCCCTTTCTGACGGCCGAAGCCGCGCGCCTCAGTGACGGTGATGCCCTGCAGGCCGACTTCCTGCAGCGCTTCCTTAACTTCGTCGAGCTTAAACGGCTTGATGATGGCAACGATCATTTTCATAGCGTTTGGGAGGATGCCAGCAATAAAGCGGTCAGGTCAAGTATTTTAAGGGGAAAAATGGGCACGTTTATAAGCGGTCTGCTGCTCAGAGCGCTGTTCGAACTGTCTTCGATTAATCTTAGGTTCTTCCATGCACACCTCATCAATAATTAATGTATTATAACTATTTAGCAAAGAGCGCAATCTTAACTTGCAAAAACTCATGATGCCGGACTTGACTTTTGGCAAGCGCTCCTTCATCAACTTGCCCATGGCCAACGACATTATTCCTCATCTTAATGCGGCGCTCAGAACCAAGCTGACCGGCATCAATCAGTACTTCCTGCATGCGCGGATGCTGAAAAGCCAGGGCAACGTTCAGCTTGCCGATTACGTGTTCAAAGCTTCGCTCGATGCCATGAAACACGCCGACATGCTGGTCGAGCGTGTGCTGGCACTGGGCGGTATCCCCAATCTGCAGGAACTGGGAAAGCTTTCCATCGGTGAGAAAAGCCAGGATATGTTACGTAATGACTTAGCGCTGGCCGAAGGCGCGTTGAACGAAATCACTTCCGCCATGTTGCATTGCGAAAAGAATAAAGACGCCACCACCGCCGGCCTGCTCGCCAGGATCCGCGACAGCCAGCAGGAACATATCGATTTTATCCGCACTCAACTCAATCTCGAAAAAAGAAAGGAATGCGCATGACCCGCTCGCTATCTATCCTCCTATTTGTATGTGCTGTAGTCATTATAACCGGAGTAACCACCATGGCCAGAAAAGCAAAAGCCCAGGCACCCGCCGCCAATCCGCTGGAAAATACCGTGTATCTTGATCTGAAGGATAGCTGCCGCGTCGTCGTCCAGCTACAGCCGGATAAGGCGCCGAAAACCGTGGCGCGCATCAAGGAATTGGTGAAGCAGGGATTTTATAACGGCATCGTGTTCCACCGCGTCATCGATGGTTTCATGGCGCAAACCGGCGACCCGACCGGCACCGGCATGGGCGGTTCCGGCAAGCGCCTGCCCGATGAATATCCCTCCGGCCAGGACGCCTATAGCCGCGGCACGCTGGCCATGGCCAATGCGGGACCGGGTACATCCGACAGCCAGTTTTTCATCATGTTCAAGGATTATCCGCTGCCGCCGAACTACACCGTGTTTGGCAAGGTGACCAAGGGCATGGAATGCGTCGACAAGATCAAAAAGGGCAGCCAGTCCGATAATGGCAAAGTCACCGATCCCGATAAGATTGTGAAGATGGAATTGGCGACGGACGCTAAATAGTGCATGACTCCCCGCCAAGCGCAGCGCGAGCGGGAATCCCCGCTCAAGGCGGGGAATAATGCATGAAAACTTCCCTCTTCGATTTCGATTTACCCGAATCGCTGATTGCCGCGCATCCGGCCAGCCCGCGCGATGCAACGCGGATGCTGGTGGTCGGCGATAAATTGCAGGACAAAACCATCCGCGAGCTGCCGCAGTTTTTAAAACCCGGCGACGTCATGGTGTTTAATGACACGAAAGTCATTCCCGCGCGGCTGCTCGGCAAACGCGGCGAGGCAAAGGTTGAGGTGTTGTTGCATAAGCGTAAGGGCAGTGCATGGCAATGCTTTGCCAAACCGGCCAAGCGATTGAAGATTGGCGACCGCATCGATTTTGCAAAAGATTTCCATGCAACCGTAGTTGAAAAACTGCCGGATGGTGAAGTGGTGTTGCAGTTTGGTGAGGATTTATATTCCAAGCTGGAAAAATATGGCCATATGCCGTTGCCGCCGTATATCAGGCGCAAGGATAGCGTATCTGACCGTGCAGACTATCAGACCATTTATGCCAAACATGAAGGCTCGGTGGCAGCGCCGACAGCGGGGCTGCATTTTACCGAATCATTATTGAAAGCCATCGATGCAACGGGGGTGAAGCGTGCGCAGGTGACGTTGCATGTCGGCGGCGGGACATTTTTGCCGGTGAAGAGCGATGACACGGAAGGTCACGTCATGCACAGCGAATGGGCGGAGATTTCCAAAGAAACGACTGATGTTATCAATGCGGCAAAGAAAAACGGCGGCCGCGTCATTGCCGTGGGGACGACTTCTTTACGTACATTAGAATCGGCAACCGACGTAAACGGCCAACTACAGGCATTCTCCGGCGAGACGGATATTTTCATCACGCCTGGTTACAGGTTTAAAATCGTCGATATGTTGCTCACTAATTTCCATCTGCCGCGCTCAACCTTATTTATGTTAATCGCTGCGTTTAGCGGATTGGAAAAAATGAAAGCCGCCTATGCCCATGCCATCGGGCAGAACTATCGGTTTTATTCGTATGGCGATGCGTGTTTGTTATTTCGATAAAAGTTATCGCTGAAGCTGACCCGTAATGGCAGTGAATTCTTGTTGAAATTTTTCATCCTGACCGGTAATTGCAGGATTAGGTCCGCCTATAAAAGTAACAATTTTGGCTAATAGGGTTTGAATCTGATCCACAGGCGCACCTTCTAGTTCAAGAGCGGTTTTGATTCCTTTAGTTAGTTGAGTCCAATCGGTTTTGGTAAGAACATAGGTGTTTCTACCATCCGCCTGAAAACAACGCCGCAGTACGTTCATTGCACCTCTTATGATATTTCTTGTGGTCGTATCCACAGTAAGATTACCTACACATTGATGCAGGACTTGGCTCAGTTCCACCAAAGTACTCTTATTTTCTCCATTTAAACGCAGCGATGCTTTCGGTATAGCGGTCTCTTCTACATCCTGTGATAGTTCCAATGCCATTTTATTGCTCCTATGGTTTAACCGGCGATCACATTATCACTGTGGTTATGGATGTTAACAATATATTTATGACAGTTTTATGACAAACACCTCGTCAACTGCTGGGTTTTATTCCTACGGTGATGCGTGTTTGTTATTTCGCAGAGAGTAATTTCAGCACTTCCTGATGATCATGCACATGCGCGGCGTAGGGGTGGCCGCCAAAGTGCGTCGTAGTGAAGGCAGGCTGGCTCTTCGCCCATTCGCCGTATAAAATCGCCGTGCAGCCGGTGGCGGCAGCACATTCGAGGTCGATCTCTGAATCACCGATGAACCAGACGTCTTTGCCAGACTTCAAATGGCTTTTCTCAAAGGCCAAATGCACCGGGTCGGCATGCGGCTTGTCGCGCGCTGCATCGTCGGAGCCGACGATGGTGTCGAAGAACTTTGTCCAGCTGAGATGCTCGATTTCCTGGCGCAGATTGCCGCCTTTTTTGTTGCTGACCACGACGGAATAAAGCCCCCTGCCCTTGACCGCGGCAAGCACATCGGCGGCATGCGGCAGCGGCTGGAGGTTTAAATGATTGGCGCGGTACTGCGCCTGGTAAAACGCACCGGCTTTTTCCCAGTCCGCACCGAACAGTTCAGGGAACGAATCGCGCATCGATTTGCGCACGCGCGCCTTGGTTTGCTCGAAGGTCCAGAGCGGATGGCCCATGTGTTTCAGCGTTTCGTTGATAGCCACATGGATAATCGGCCAAGTGTCTACCAGCGTATTATCCCAGTCGAATATGATGGCTTTTGGAGGGGGAAGTTGAGGCATGGATTCTAAATAGCAGATTGGTGGTTGAAAGAGCAATGGAGTTTTGCTTGGGATTGTCACAAAAATTTCATAAAACAGCACTTTAGGGCAAGACTTGATTGGCCTATGCTACCAGATACTGTTTGTGAAAGGAGTTACCGATGGGTCTTTTTGATTTTTTCAGGCGGAAAAAAGCAGAGTTGCCACTTCATGATGTTGGGCGGGTGTTGTCCGATGTTCATCGTGCAAATGAATTGAACCCTGATCCACAACGGCCGGAACCGCAACCGTTGGACCGTCACGTTTCGGGAACACAAGCAAGTTTATCTCCGGAACAATTGCATGCACAAGTAATGCAAGAACAAAGCGCCCGTGAAAAAGCCCAGGAAGTTGAAGACCAACGGTCGCGCGATGAGGCAGGACAGAGCAATCGTTCACTCACATTGCAGCAGTTGCTAGATCAATATAGCCGCCGTGACTTACCAAGAGAAGAGCGCGATCGTGGGTACGAAATGGAACGTTAATTAGAACAAAAAACAAAAGACCTTCGGTTTCCCAAAAGCCTTTTTAGTTTATGGTAGTGATAGTCCACTGCCAGCTGACCGACCGGTTCGCTCTGTCCAGCTGCGCTCACCTGCAAGCTTTCCTTCCACCTCAAAACGCATTCTTTCTATCGCTTTCAACCCCTTCTCAATGCTTTTCCAATGCGTCACATAAAGAGGATCCTTGCTGTGCTTTTCTTCCATTAATACGGCCAATCGCTTAATATTCGCTGAAGCTGTATCAAGCATCTCAGCAAGTTTATTCAAAGATACGGGAGTTGTTGCTGTATTATGTCGCATATGTTACCTGCTGCAGCCAGTACTTTGGTCGAGAGCGTCTTCCTCCAGCATTTTTCTTATCCTTTCCGGATCAGGCCGCTTAGCCTGTTCTTCTTTATAGTTCGCCAGGTATGCAATGGTCCTCGTACGAGCGCAAACATTTTCCTTCCCACGGATGAAGGATTATGCGCAGATTCCGGCTCCGGCTTTCCCAATTTTCTTAGCACCCATGGTTCCTGGCCTTGCGGCGGCACTGTTCCGCCCAGCGCCGTCGTGCCACATGCGGCTGCCAGATTGGGAGTAAATTTTTCCACCGGTGCTTCGGATATATCCGCAGGATCGGCAGGTGGGGTTGCTGTTGCATCTCTTTTCTTAAAAGGCCACCGCATAAACATCTCTCCCTGTTGTCGGAGGCATTATATAAAGGAAATATATCGAGAAAAGTGAAGGTTTTGTGACAATTGGCAGCAAAAAGGCCCCGGACAAAGTCCGAGGCCTTTTTAATATTTTGTGTGTGAGCATCTAAGCACAGGTGGCGAAGTATCATGTAAGATGATTCGTTTAACCGGACAGAGGCTTCGGATAATCCGAAACGTACCGGAAATAAACAAAATCCTTAGAAAGGAGGTAATCCAGCCGCAGGTTCCCCTACGGCTACCTTGTTACGACTTCACCCCAGTCATCGACCCTGCCGTGGACGCTTTTAAGGGCGGCTTAAGGCGGAACCGACTTCCATGGTGTGACGGGCGGTGTGTACAAGACCCGGGAACGTATTCACCGCGGCGTGCTGATCCGCGATTACTAGCGATTCCAGCTTCATGTACTCGAGTTGCAGAGTACAATCCGAACTGAGGCGGCTTTTTGAGATTCGCTCCCCCTCGCGGGTTCGCGGCCCATTGTCACCGCCATTGTAACACGTGTGTAGCCCAGGATGTAAGGGCCATGAGGACTTGACGTCATCCCCACCTTCCTCCGGCTTATCACCGGCAGTTTCCTCAGAGTGCTCAGCCTAACCTGTTAGCAACAGAGGACGAGGGTTGCGCTCGTTGCGGGACTTAACCCAACATCTCACGACACGAGCTGACGACAGCCATGCAGCACCTGTGCTCCTCCCACCCGAAGTGAAGGACTCCTTTTCGGGAGTCCATAGAGGGCATGTCGAATCCTGGTAAGGTTCTTCGCGTTGCCTCGAATTAAACCACATGTTCCACCGCTTGTGCGGGTCCCCGTCAATTTCTTTGAGTTTTAATCTTGCGACCGTACTCCCCAGGCGGGGTGCTTAACGCGTTAGCTACGCTACTCAGGGGGAACCCCCGAACAGCTAGCACCCATCGTTTACAGCGTGGACTACCAGGGTATCTAATCCTGTTTGATCCCCACGCTTTCGCGCCTCAGCGTCAGTTGTCGTCCAGATAGCCGCCTTCGCCACCGGTGTTCCTGCTAATATCTACGAATTTCACCTCTACATTAGCAATTCCGCTATCCCCTCCGACACTCAAGCTTTACAGTTTCAAAGGCAGTTCCACAGTTAAGCTGTGGGATTTCACCCCTGACTTGAAAAGCCGCCTACGCGCGCTTTACGCCCAGTAATTCCGAACAACGCTAGCACCCTTCGTATTACCGCGGCTGCTGGCACGAAGTTAGCCGGTGCTTATTCTTCAGGTACCGTCATCATCTTCCCTGACAAAAGAGCTTTACAACCCTAAGGCCTTCATCACTCACGCGGCATGGCTGGATCAGGGTTGCCCCCATTGTCCAATATTCCCCACTGCTGCCTCCCGTAGGAGTCTGGACCGTGTCTCAGTTCCAGTGTGGCTGGTCGTCCTCTCAGACCAGCTACAGATCGTAGGCTTGGTAGGCTTTTACCCCACCAACTACCATAATCTGGCTTGGGCCGATCCTTCAGCGATAAATCTTTCCCCCGGAGGGAATATGGCGTATTAGCTGCAGTTTCCCGCAGTTATTCGCCACTGAAGGGCACGTTCCCAAGTATTACTCACCCGTGCGCCGCTCCCCTTGCGGGGCGCTCGACTTGCATGTGTTAAGCCTGCCGCCAGCGTTCGTTCTGAGCCAGAATCAAACTCTCAGGTTTTGATTCTGTCAGATAAGCCCATAAAAACCGAAGTCTTCATGAACCTCTGGCAAAAAATCCTTATCCAATGGATAAGGTCTCAAATTTTCGGAAACACGCACAACGTTATCATTATTCGATGCGCCTTGGACTTATACGAATAATTTTTGCGTTATGCCAACGATTGATAAATCAATCGTTGTGATACGTAGATGACGTTGTGTTGTTGATTTCAACTACGAACATTCAATAAAGAACGCCGACCTTACGGTCGAACACCTCCGAAAAGATGTTTCGCAGTGACACGACGCCACCTGCGCTTAAATGCTCTTCACACTGTCAAACTGCAGATTTTGCCAAAAAATCGCAAAATCGATGAGTGGCGGCGCTTGCGTCGCCAATCAAGAAAGGATGGTTGTTATGGCCTATAGAAAGGTGGGTGTCAAGGGGGATTTTTCAGGCATTTTGCAACATTTTTTCCAGCCTGTCGCTATCTTTGGAATCCAAGGCGCTGCGTAACTTTTTCAGCCCTGCTATATATTGGCTAATGATGGCCACGACGGCTGCGGATTGACCGGAAATACGCTCAATATCAGCCTCTGGCGGAATGGCAGCGGGATAGGTGAAATCGGCAAAGCCGGTTCCGGCATAACGACCGAAGGAAAATCCAGCCAGTTTTTCCGCCTCCATCACCGTGGTAATCAAACACGAGGCAGCAATGCGCGGAAATAAGGTGGTATGGGCTAGCTTGTTATCAACCTCGCTTATGGTACCTTCAGGCGCAGATGAAAGCTCATTGCCAATATGAGCAACCGCATCAAGATAACGGTCGAGGGCTTTACCCAGGTTGTCTTTGTTCATGGAAAATATCTCGGTCCATAACGCTGGATTGGAGTGGCTGAGGCGCAGGAATTTTTGTAGATTTTTATCGTCCTTATAATCTGCCAACGATTTGGCTGCGGCGAAAGCCAGCAATTGCGGCAGGTGCGATACATGCGCGTAAAGGAGATCATGCAGCGACGCCGGCATGCCTTCGACATGCGCACCCATCGCTTGCCAAAAAGCCGTAATGGTTTTCAACGCCTGACCAGTCGGTTCGGCAGGCGTGACGATGACTTGCTTGCGCTCAAACAAATCACCCCGCCCTGCCCCAATGCCGGATTGTTCACTGCCGGCGATCGGGTGTGCTGGAATGAAATTCACGCCTTCAGGCACATGCGGCGCGAAGGCATCGATGGCAGCTTGTTTGACTGAACACACATCCATGATAATGGCGCCTTTCTCCACATGCGGCGCGATAGCTTTGGCAATATTGCCTAACGCCGTGGGCGGTGTGGCAAGAATTATGAGTTGGCTGTCTTGGACAGCTTCCGCGGGCTGCGACGTAGTGATGTCAGCAAACCCGTGTTTCTTCGCGAAGGCCAATGAGACTTCATTGGCATCGCAGCCGACGATGATTGCCGCCAGGTTGCGTTCACGTGCCGCGCGGGCAATGGAACTGCCTATCAGCCCGAGGCCGATGATCGCAATACGATTGAATAAGGACTTAGCCACAATGCTTACGATTTTAAAAATTCTGCCAACGCTTTAACAACCGCACGATTATCTTCCTCAAGCCCAATGGAAAGGCGCAAGCAATCAGGCAGGCCATAATTGGCGACCTCGCGCGGAATCAGGCCACGCTCCATCAGGAACGCATTAGCATTAGCGGAACTGTGCTTACCTTTCGGAAATTCAATGAGAATAAAATTAGCGACGCTGGGATATACTTTCAGGCCCAGCTTGCTGATTTCCTGTGTCAGCCATTCGCGCCATTTGGCATTAAACTGCCGCGCCTTTTCGGTATAGGCGGTGTCACGCATCGCTGCGATGCCGGCCATCATAGCAGGTGTCGAAACGTTGAACGGTCCACGCACACGATTCAACACATCAACGATGGAAGTCGGCGCATATGCCCAGCCGAGGCGGAGCGCTGCAAGCCCATAAATTTTGGAAAAGGTGCGCAGCATGACGGTATTTTCCGTCGTATCTACCAACTCGCGGCCCAGCGCACAATCTTCCGGCGCATATTCGGCATAGGCGGCATCGACTGCCAGAATCACCTGCGGCGGCAGGCCATCGCGCAGGCGTTTCATTTCGACTTTGCTGATGTAACTGCCAGTTGGATTATTAGGATTGGCGATAAAAACTATTTTTGTGCGCGGCGTCACGCAAGCCAATAGCGCATCGACATCGGCACGCAGGTTTTTTTCCGGCGCCACTGTCGGCGTCGCACCAAAACTTTGCGCATAAATTTTATACATCAGAAAACCATGTTGGCTATAGATCACCTCATCGCCCACGCCGGCATAAGCATGGATCAGGAAGGCGATCAGTTCATCGGAGCCAGCGCCACAGACGATGCGCTCCGGCGGTAGTTTATGCACTTCGCCGATGGCTTCACGCAATGCAGCATGCGTCCCGTCAGGATAGCGGTGCAACGTGGCAGAGGCTTCCGCATAGGCTTTGAGCGCAACTGGGCTTGGCCCCAGCGGCGTTTCGTTCGACGATAGTTTGATGACGCGCACGCCGGACTTTGCTTTCGATTTGCCGCCAACGTAGGGCACGATATCGAGAATGCCGGGTTTAGGTTTTGGACGCTGCGGCATGGGAAGATTTTGTTTCTGACGCGTTTAATATTACCGGCACAGCATAAGCGCCGAGAAAGCCAACATTGACGATGGCCTTGCCGAGACCTGACAGCATGGATTTCATGTTTTCATCATCCGGCGTGACGAATCCTTTGATCTCGATTAAATGATGGCGGGTGATTTGGCTGAGCGCGCTGACATTAATCCATTGCGCTTCCAACTTCGCGCTGGTCAATGCGCCCTGCAGGCGATTCTGGCTGACATTGTGGTCGGCCTCGATGACCCACAGCGACACGTCGTCACCCGATTCTTCCGGCATAACGCGGGCGATGGCTAAGCCTGAGGGCGCATCTTTTCCAGGCGTATCGGTGTTGACGAAAGGAATGCGCGCGAAAATTTTTGGTATGTCGGCCCCCTCTTCCATCAGGTTGAGCCACCAATTACTGGCATCGGTAGTGCGCATCACCGGCAAAATGCCGACGGCGGCTTTGCCGTCCATGACATCGCCAATGACGCGTTTGATCTGCGGTTGGCGGATGACCGGCACGAAAGGCCCAAAATATTCACGCGCCAGCCAAAAGAGATCGCTGTCGCCGATCGGTGTGAACGCCGAGAGCTTGAGTGGCATCTCGACTGAGGTCGACAGGCCAATGATAATGCGCCATATCGCCGAAGCGGCAGCAGGCAGCAAGACATCCTTGCGGCCGGCATTTTCGCATTGCTCAATAATGCGGCGCAATTGCCTGGCTTCGCGCCCCGAACGGATAGGGCAGCCGACGCCGGCTTTGCGCTTCATCTCGCCGACCTGCGTGACCACGCCGATGCGTTCGAGTAGCAGCCGGACGATGCCATCGTCAATCTCGTCGATTTTCTTGCGGAAGGCGGCAAGGGCGCTATTTTCAGCGTTTTCGGTCATACAAATCCAGGAAGAACTATTGGTATAAACGAAGGCGGGAACGTATTCAAGCGCTAGGTCGCCAGCTGCGGTGATAAGGTTTGGGCCTCTTTCGCGGCCAGTTTGGCCTGCCATACCGGCGCGTCCGGCTGGGGCGATGTTACCGGCACCGGGCCTGCCAACGCCCACGGATTGCTGCGCATGGCTTCGACCTGCTGACGAAGTTTGTTTGTAGCTTCTTTATGGCCGAGCGCCAGCACATCACCGCGACCTAGGAATCCGGCCATATGATTAATCAGAAAATCTTGCATCTTTCTAGGTTGTTTGACAATCAAATCCGCCGCCAGCGAAACCACGGTATCATCCACATGACTGTCGCTTTTGACACCATCACCATGGCCTTTAGAGGAAATTGCCAACAAGACTTCCGCCACAAGGTTTGCCGCAACAAATAATGCCCTAAAGGGTACCGATTTGCGACGTTCATTGTCAGCGTATTTCCAGGCGAGCGTAGTACTCACTGCATGACACAAGGTGCTGACCATATACCCCGCACCAGCAATGGCCAGGGGCTTTTCGCGGATGAATTCCCATGCCGCTTCCAGCCCATGCTTGGGCGGATCATCCGGATCATGCGCCTTTTCCTTGACTAACATGGCAAACAAACCGGAGACACCTGTCATCGTGCCCAAACCGATATCGAACCAGCTTTCGCGTTTGTGGTTGATTGTCATTTTTTCTTTTACTATCGCCTCAGTGAAACCTTTGGATTTCAAGCGATCAAATACTTGCTGGAATGATTTATCAGAAATCTTATGATGCATGGACTTATAGGCCGCTATTGCGATGCAAGCTCCGGCAGCGGCAAAAAACGTGTTCATCAATTCAGAAGGGTAACGCCGCCAGAAATCATCAGCCTTTTGCAATAAGCCTTTATGGTGATCTTCGGTAATTGCCGATAGCGAACAATCCGGCGGTAGGTCAATCTTCAGATCTCTAAAATGCTTAGCCATTCTATTCGATATATCGCATACTTGTAGGTCGGATTGATCCTTCCGCCCGCCACCAAGCAGCGAAGCAGTGCCTGCGCCATAGAGAATACCGGCGGCAAAGTTGAGCGGACTACCATCTTTGTATCCATACGTAGCAAAACTCGTATCGCCCACCACATAAGCAAGGCCACTGGCCGCCAGACTGCGTTTTTTTATTTTTTGGCTTATGTTAAGTTTTTCTTTCGTGGTCGCTACATGCTGGCCTTTGCCCTCCGCCCATCCCGACTGCTCGAACAGATCGATGAGTTGTTTCTCCGAGTGGAACCCATGCACTTCCAACAAAGGTTTTCCACTTATCGAATAGGGCGTAACCTGCCAGTCGCTGTCGGCAAGCTTGCAAATGATGTCGCTAAGTGTCTGGGGATTTGTGTCCGGTGCGGCATGCACATAGGCACGGATATGCCCGCCTTCTGATTTGTCAAACGTCACCTCATTGATGACTTTTGATTCTGGATAGGAATAGATGCTCACGCCGTTTCCAATGCAAGTTACTGGTATGCCAGTATTAACTATACACGGGAATTGTTACAGGCGTGTGTCAGTCCCTTAAAATTATATCAGGATGATATAACTATTTATTAAACAAGAGCTTATTCCTTCACCTGAAGTAATTCGCCCAGCATGGCGCCACTACCGGTCTTCCTCAGCTTGCTATGCCGCTGGCTGTAGAGGAAGTAAATGGCAAAGCCGAGGATGAAATAAGGGATGAGGGTGATGAAGGTTTCATACAAAGTGGAAATCAGCACGGCGCAGGAGAGCATGCCCAGGACCGGCGTGACTTTCGGGTAAGGCACGTTGAAAGGCCGCGGCAGGCTCGGCTCCTTGATACGCAAATACATCACCGTGAAGCAGATGATGGTAAAGGCAGTGAGTGTGCCAAGATTGACCAGGTCGCCCAGCGCTTCGATAGGCGTCATGCCGGCGACGATGGCGGAGATGATGCCGACGACAATCGTATTGATCCACGGCGTTTTGAATTTCGGATGCACGGTGCTGAACACTTTCGGCAGCAGGCCGTCATGCGCCATAGTGTAGAAAATGCGCGTCTGGCCATACATCAACACCAGCATTACCGACGACAAGCCGCAAATCGCGCCGACTTTGACGACGAACGCCAGCCATGGCAGGTGAATGGCATCGACGGCGACAGCAATCGGGTCGGGTACGTCGAGCGTCGTGTATTTGACGATGCCGGTCAACACCAGCGAGACAAGGATATATAAAATGGTACAGATGGCGAGCGAGCCGATGATGCCGACGGGCACATCCTTTTGTGGGTTGCGCGCTTCCTGTGCCGCCGTGGATACCGCTTCGAATCCTACATAGGCAAAGAAAATATAACCTGCGCCGCGCAGCAAACCGCTCCAGCCGAAATGGCCGTATTCGCCGGTATTCACCGGCAGGAACGGATGCCAGTTGGCCGGGTTGATATAAAACAGGCCAAAAGCGATGAACAGGCAGATCACCGTTACTTTGATGAAGACGATAACGTTGTTGACCGTCGCCGATTCCTTGACGCCCAGCACGAGCAATACCGTTACCACGGCAAGCCCCAACGCGGCAGGCAAATTAAAAATGGCGGTAACTGCAGGCAGCGTCGCGGCCACGATATGCTTGTCGGCGAGCGTCTTGGCTAATTCACCGGTCAATTGCTTCCAACCTTCGCCCGGCACGTTGATCAAATGCATACCGCTGGCTGCTGTCCATTCCGGCGGGATGAAGATATGAAAATCCTTGAGGAAACTGACGACATAACCCGACCAGCCAACAGCCACTGTCGAGGCTGCCACACCATATTCAAGCAGTAGCAGCCAACCCATAATCCAGGCGATGATTTCACCGAGCGATGCATACGCATAGGAATAAGCGCTGCCGGAGACAGGAAGCATGGAAGCAAGTTCGGCGTAGCATAATGCAACGAAAGCACAGCAGATGCCGGTGAGCAGGAAGGAAATGATAATAGCCGGTCCGGCGAATTGCGCCGCTGCCTGGCCGGTCATGACAAAAATACCGGTACCGATGATGCAGCCGATGCCGAGACTGATGAGGTTTGCCGCCGATAGCGTGCGCTTCAGTTCCCCCTTGGCCGATTCTTCCTGAATCATGGCAACAGGCTTTTTGATCATGAATCTTGATATGGCCATTTATAACTCCTCAAGTATTTTTAATTTTTGACCCAATACTTCTACATGGTTATATGGTATTTGCAAATCAGTATTGGAGAAGATGCCCTATGAAGACCAAATTTTTTCTGCCCTTGCTGGTCATACTTGCCGCCTGTTCCCATACGGCGGACAAACCGAAGCCGCTGGCAATGGCCAAGCCCACCATCCGCCTGACGCTGGTACCGCAGGATACGCTGAAAGTGGGCAAACCCGTGACAGTGCTGACCAAACTCAATCACATTGAAGGGCGTTATATCCTGACTGATCAAGACCTGGAAACCGTGCATACGCAAAAATTTCACCTGCTGGTCATTGATTCAACCATGACCGATTACCAGCACCTCCATCCACAGCCGACCAAAACGCCCGGGGTTTACAGCTTTTCGTTCATGCCCAGACTTCCGGGCGGCTACCGCGCCTGGGCGGATATTACGCCGGTTGGCGGCAAGCAGGAATATGTGATGAGCGAAGAGCTGGGTGCGCATCAGCGGGGAAAAATCAATGAAACCGAATCGCATGAAGCAACCATGGGCGGTTATCATTTTACGCTGTCGTTCGACAAACCACCGGTCGAAGGCGGCGAATCGATGGGCACGATTACTGTCAGCAGCCATGGCAAACCGGTAAAGTCGCTCGAGCCGGTGATGGGCGCCTATGCGCATATCGTCGGGTTTTATGATGATTTCCGCACTGTCGTGCATACGCATCCGATGGGCGATGAGCCAAAAAACGATAAAGACCGCGGTGGCCCCGAGCTGATGTTCCACCTCATGCCGGTAAAATCGGGATTCATCAAATTATTCGCACAGGTGAAAATCGGCGGTAAGGAAATGATGGTGCCGTTTGGGGTGGTGGTAGCGAAGACGCCTTAAATTGCCTTGCAGCGCTTGCCGAGCCACTCCAGCTCATGTTCATCGAGCGCGCCGTAAAGTTTATCTAATACCCAGGCGTGATAGTCATTGAGCCATTTTTTTTCCGCCGCGGTCAGCATGCCAACATCCACCAGCCGCGTGTCGATGGGCACGCAGGTGATGGTTTCTAACCCAAGAAATTTATCGCCGGTGACTGCCACCAGGTTCTCAATGCGAATCCCATAATCACCTTCCTTATAATAACCCGGCTCGTTGGAGACGATCATGCCAGATTTCAACGCCGCATCATCGCCGCGCTTGGAAATCCGCTGCGGGCCTTCGTGCACGCCCAGGAAGCAGCCGACGCCGTGGCCAGTGCCATGATCATAATCAAGTCCGGCCTGCCATAAATATTGTCGCGCCAGCACATCGAGCTGCGACCCGGCCGTGCCCTCGGGAAAGCGCGCCGTGGCAATAGCGATATGGCCTTTCAGCACGCGCGTAAATCGGTCCTTATGTTCTTCATTTGGGGCGCCGATCGGCACGGTGCGCGTGATGTCGGTCGTACCGTCCGGATATTGCGCGCCGGAATCGAGGAGCATTAATTCATTTTTCCTGAGCGTCCGGTTGCTTTCACGTGATACGCGGTAATGCACGATGGCGCCATGCGGCCCGCTGCCCGCAATGGTTGGGAAACTCGGTTCTACGAACAACGGATGCGCGGCGCGAAGCTTTAGCAACTTATCAAAAATTTCCATTTCGGTGACGGAACGTTTTTCCGTTTCGCTATCGAGCCAACAGAGTAATTTCACCACTGCCACGCCGTCGCGGATGTGGGCATTGCGCATGCCCTGCAATTCCACTGGATTTTTCATCGCCTTGGCGAGCACGCAGGGATTTTCGCCTTCAATGACATGTCCTAATTTTTGCGCAAACCATACCGGTATAGAATGCGGATCGCACAATACGCGCTTTTTCCTAAGCGCCTTCAGACCCGCTTCAAGCTTGGCCGGATCGCATAGCTTCACATCTTTGCCCAGATACGCGCGGATGTTTGCATCGCAACGCGACGGCGCGAGATACAGATCGACTTTGCCATTGGCATAAAGGATGGCGGTACACAAAACCAGCGGCGTGCACGGCACATCATGCCCACGGATATTCAGCAGCCAGCACACTGCATCCGGCGATGCAACCACGCAGGCATCGGCACTAGCGGCGATGCGTTTGGCCATGCACTTGCGTTTCGACGCCGACTCTTCACCGGCATATTTAAGGTCGTGAATAAACACCGGCGATGCGGGTGCGGGCGGACGATCCTGCCAAACCGCATCGACGAGATTTTTGACCGGCACCAATTTAGCGCCTTTTTTTGCAAGCGCCGTTTGAATACGGCCCAGCATGCGTTTCGTATAAAGCTTCGGGTCATAACCGATGCGCGCGCCAACTTTTATCTGCCCAGCCAGCCACGCTTCCGGTGTTTTTTCACCGCTGTTATGTTGCTCGAATAATTTTGCGTCGACTTCGTTTTTGGCCTGCAGCGTATATCGCCCGTCGATGAACAACGCCGCTTTTTTCGCCATCACCACCGCCGTTCCGGCTGAGCCGGAAAACCCGGTCAGCCACTCGACGCGCCGGTTGCACACCGGCGGATACTCACTCAAATATTCGTCGTGCACCGGCTGGAGATATGCCGCAAGCTTTTGCGCGGCCAATATTTTGCGTAGTGTTTTCAACTTATCCATTATCGCCCCAAGACTAATGTACACCATTCATTATACATGAAACGCTTCTGCAATTTTAGTCCTTGCATGGCATGCGCCGAAAGCACCTGTTTTTCCTGAGAAGTTAGTAATCCCGACAGCACGGCGATGCCGTCCGCCGCCAGATATTTCGCCAAATCCGGCGCGAATTGCACCAACGGCCGCGCCAGGATATTGGAGACGATCAGGTCAAATTTGGCGCTGCGTTTGATACGCTCATTGATATAACCATCGGATACGACGGCCGTGACATATGTCTGCTCGCGGTTGATTTGCACATTATCCTGCGTTACGCGTACAGCAATCGCATCGATGTCGGCGGCCAGCACCGGCGCCTTCCACAGCTTGGCGGCGGCAATGGCGAGAATGCCGGAACCGCAGCCCATATCGAGAATATTTTTGAAGCTGCGGCGGCGCGCCAGCCAGTCGAATGCCTCCAGGCAGCAGCGCGTCGTGCCATGCTCACCGGAGCCGAACGCCGCGCCGGCATCGATTTTGATGGGAATGCTGCCGGATTGCATGAGCCGCGGCGAGTGCGAACCATGCACGTAAAACCGGCCGATGGATAGCGGCGGAAAATCTTTTGCCACTTTCGCCAGCCAATCCACCTGCTCAATTTTTTTCATCTCCGGTTTGGGTGCAGTGACATTATGCAACTTGGAAAGCACCAGCAGGCGGCGATTAATCTCGGCCAGATCGGGCTTCTTGGCATAAAGCAAATCAAATGCCCATTCGCCTTTTGCCTCGTCGACCTCAAAACCGGATATGGCCAGCGCCGTATCGTCAAACGCCTGCTCTGCCTCTTCCGCAGCCTCTTGCGGCAGGGTGAACGTCACTTTCCAGTATTCTTTGCTTTGCGCAAACGGATTGCCCTTGGAGCGCGTCATTTTTTACCCTCAATCAATGTCAGCCATTCTTCTTCATTTAAAATTTGAACGCCTAGCTCCTTGGCTTTTTTGAGTTTTGAACCGGCATCTTCGCCGGCAACCACGTAATCGGTTTTCGCCGAGACGGAACTGGCGACATGCGCGCCCAGCGATTCTGCACGTGCTTTTGCCTCAGGCCGCGTCAACGTCGGCAGCGTGCCGGTGAAGACCACAGTTTTGCCTGAAATCGGTGAATTGCCGGCCACCGCTTCGACGTCTTTGATGCGTAACAATTTCGCCAACGCATGCACGATATTTACATTATGCGGCTCGCGGAAAAAGTCGGCAATCGCGCCGGCTACTTTCGGCCCGATGCTATCGATGCGGTCAAGTTCCTCCAGCGCTTCACCACCTTTTGGCAGTTGCTGCATCGCGGCAATCCATGCGCCGTATGAGCCATAATACCGCGCCAGCAACTTGGCGGTAATCTCGCCGACATGGCGGATTCCCAATGCAAAAATGAATTTCTCCAGCGGTACGTCGCGCGCTGTTTCAATCGCCGCCATTAAATTATCGGCGGATTTTTTGCCCCAGCCTTCACGGCTTTCGATGTCCTCTAATTTCTCCGGCAGATGAAAAATATCGACAACGGTTTTAATCAGCCCGTCACGCCAGAAGGCTTCGATTTGCTTCTCGCCTAAACCCTCAATGTCTAATGCATGTCGCGATACAAAATGCCGCAGGCGTTCGACGATTTGCGCGTCGCACATAAGGCCGCCGGTGCAGCGCCGCGCCACCTCGCCTTCCTCGCGCACGGCCAGGCTGCCACACACCGGACAATGATCGGGCATATGATATGTATGCTTGCCGCGCGGCTTCGATGGTTCGACGCTGACAATTTGCGGAATCACGTCGCCAGCGCGCTGGATGATCACCGTGTCACCGATGCGCACATCCTTGCGCGCGATTTCATCCTCGTTATGCAGCGTCGCATTGGCAACCATGACGCCGCCGACATTCACCGGCCTCAGCCGCGCCACCGGCGTCAGCGTTCCCGTGCGCCCCACTTGAATATCTATATCTTCCAGAACCGTCTTCGCCTGCTCCGCCGGAAACTTATGCGCAATCGCCCAGCGAGGAGCGCGACCTACGGTGCCAAGACGCTCCTGCCAGTCGAGACGATCAACTTTGTAGACGACACCATCAATATCGAAATCTAGCGCCGGACGTTCCTGATACCGCTTCTCATAAAACCGCATCATCTCTTCAAGCGATAATGTAATAACATGAGCGTTAGTTTTTAATCCGAATGCAGCAAATGCCTTCATATAATCACTTTGAGTATTTCCCAGTCTTTCGCTTACTTCACCCCAACTATAGACGAAATACTGCAAATTACGTTCAGCCGTAATGGATGAGTCAAGCTGGCGCAACGAACCCGCCGCAGCATTACGCGGGTTGGCAAATTTTTCTTCATCGTCACGCGTTTCATTCAAAGCTTTAAAATTTTTATGCGACATGAATACTTCGCCACGCACTTCAAGGATTGCGGGCGGCTTCCCTTTTAATGTATGGGGAAAACCGCGTACTTGTTTGAGATTCTCTGTAATAACCTCTCCAACCTCACCATCACCACGAGTTAGCCCAAGAACAAATTCACCGTTTTCATAACGCGCTGAAAATGAAAGCCCGTCAATTTTCTGCTCACATACGTACTTTATCTCTTCATCTTCTGTTAATCCCAAAAACCTTCTAATCCGTTCATCCCAATCCCTCACCTCCTCCTCACTCATCGCATTATTCAGCGAAAGCATCGGCACTTTGTGGCGGACTTTGGCGAAGGTTTCGAGCGGCGCAGCACCGACGGTTTGCGTCGGACTGTCGGGCGTTTGCAGCTCGGGAAATTGCGCCTCAAGCGCTTCCAGCCGGCGGCGCAGCGCATCATATTCCGCATCGGAAATTTCCGGCGCGTCTTTTTGATAATATAATTTATCGTGATGGCGGATTTGTTTGACCAGCGATTGCCATTCCGATCTGGCTTCCTTCACATCCGCAAATTCTTTGAGTTTAGGCATCGGCGGCCACTAATGATAATTTAGGCAACCGCGCCTGCTCCAGAAGCTTTTGCGCGGCTTTGCGCGCTTCCGCTGTAATCGCCGCGCCGGAGAGCATGCGCGCCAGTTCCTCCTCACGCAGATCGGGCAATAAATCTTCGACGCGCGTGATAACCTTTTTGGCTTTTTCCTGCTTTAAGACCAGCAGGTGCTGGCT
>Ga0206952_10017_pt1 | contig 56955 bp, 42 predicted proteins | sample Alteio_BWOrgHeat_39_FD_152966 | JGI IMG/M metagenome (GOLD analysis project Ga0206952, IMG submission 152966) | Enriched cells from forest soil in Barre Woods Harvard Forest LTER site, Petersham, Massachusetts, United States -... | ecosystem: Environmental > Terrestrial > Soil > Temperate forest >... | reverse complement strand
GAAGACAGCTTCGCGCCCAGCATCTGCTGCAGCACCCCCGATTTCACCTGGTCCATCGTCTGTTTCATGATTTGAGCGGACATCTGATCTAATTTCGCAACTTTGCAGAACTACGTTGGCTGATTTTCGAGACATCGACGGCGTGCGCAACGAAGACTGAGCAAGAGAGTATGGAAAAGAGTAGGGCTAATCTGAGGAGCATAAAACCATCCGATCTGGGCCAATGCTGTCACGAAAACAAGGAGGAGTTTGTGCTCTGGTGGCGGGGCCTCCGGTCATTCTAAACGTGCTTTGGCTCAGTAGTAATCTCTTCAGCTTCAATCCGGATGCGATGGCCCGCGCAGCTTTTCCCGGTCGGCCTAGAATAACGAGGAATGTTGACTGATGAACAGCGCGGACGGCTCTGTGTGGTGCTGGTACGAGCGCGAAATCCGAATAATATTGGCGCTGTTGCGCGGGCGATGTACGGGTTTGGGTTTAGCGATCTGCGGGTGGTGAGCGAGTATCCGGTTGCGCTGGAAGAAGCGCGGTCGGCGGTGGATGCTTCGGCTGTTCTGGTCCAGACGCGCGAGTTTGCCAGTGTTGCGGAAGCGGTTGCCGATTGCAATCTCGTGATTGGGACGACGGCGGCCGGGAAGCGGGTACAGGAGCATCCGCTGTACTCGCTCGCTGAGGGGGGCGGGTTGGTGCGCGGACATCTGTTTTTGTCGGAGGGCAACCGCGTTGCGGTGCTTTTCGGGTCGGAGAAGACAGGGCTGAGCCGCGAGGAGTTGAGCTATTGCCACTGGACGATGACCATTCCCATGTTTGAAAGAACGGGGGTGCGGCGTCCTTCGATGAACCTGGGGCAGGCTGTAGCTGTTTGTCTTTATGAGTTGGTTCGGAATGAGGCGGCTTTGTCGACTTCGGAGCTGCCGGATGCGATGGCTGGTGATCTTGATCGGCTGACATCTCTGTTGGTTGAGTTGCTGGAGGCGAGCGAGTATGTGCGACGGCATCCGGCGAGCCGGGACGAGGCAGCGCTACGGAGGCTGGTGCGGCGGATGCAGTTCGGCTCGGCGGACGCGGCGATGTGGATGGGGATTTTGCGGCAGGCGCTGTGGAAGATTCGGGAGAGGTGAGTCCGGGGTCGTGCATTCCCACCCTATCGCAAATTACGCGATAGGATGGGGCACCCTTTTCCGTCCAGTCATTTAGAGTGGCACCGTGTGGAGTGGCACCGGATTTGTGGAGGAATGGAATGGTGGAAACGAAACAGCGCTGGAGCGTAGCTCCTTATTTCATTGTGGATGACGTAGTGGCCACGGCCAACTTTTACCGCGACAAGCTGGGTTTCGAATACAAGCGCTTCTGGGGAGAGCCGCCGTGTTTCACCATGGTCCATCGTCGCGGGACCGTTATTATGCTCGGCCAGCTTGAAACAGCAGGTTTGATGCGTCCAAACAGTGCGGCTGTTGGGGATGAGATGGTGTGGGACGCATATGTCTGGGTGGATGACGCGGATGCGCTGTATGACGAGTTCAAGGGGAAAGGTGTCAAAATTGCGCGGGACATCTGCGACCAGGAGTATGGCTGTCGCGATTTCGACATTCAAGACTGCAACGGCTATGTTTTGTGTTTTGGGCGAGACATGGAAGGCTAGCTGGTAACGGTATTCCCGCAAATGTTTACGCGCGTGTGACGGTCTGTGACTCGATGATGGCTTCGGCACGGCGGATGACGCGCTCGGGAAGAATTTCGAGGAGATTGAGAGTGTCGCTATAGAGCAGCGTGTCGAGTACCCACGGATAACGTTTGAAGTGCTCGAACATGCCGTACTCGCGTTGCGAGGTGAGCAGCACAGGCTGCACGGGCACGGACGGCAAATTGGGGACGATGGTAGTGAGTTCCTGTGGGATGCTGCGCGCATCGGTGAGGTCGGCGATGATGAAGCGGGCCAGATGGGCGAGGGTGCCGACGGTTTCGGTAATGTCGCGGCTGGATGGTCCTTCAAAGTCAAAGACCAGGGGCAGATAGCCGTGACTGCGGAGAGCTTCGCGGATGCCATGCAAGACGGGGAGGCGCTCGGCGGTAAAACGGCCCAGGATAAGCACGACCTTCGAGGTGATGGTGTCGATGCACTGGCGGATGCGGGCGTTATTGAGCAGCAGGTAGAGGAATTGCGCGACTTCGAGGTTGTCGACGGCGATCGAGACTTCGTCGCCGCGTGTGATGACGAGGTCGGACTCGACGGTTCCAGAAGAGCTCAGGTTCCAGGCAGAGACTCCATAGACGCGGCAGCCGGTGAGATTGGCTCCATCCAGGTTGGAGTCGATCAGTCGCGCGAATTGAAGGTTGGCATTGCTGAGATCGGCTCCAGAGAGATCGGCATCGATGAAGGTGGCACCGGTAAGGTTCGCTCCGCTCAGGTTGGCATCGCGGAGATCCACTCGGGTGAGATTGGCCCAGAGGAATTTTGCGGCGCGCAGCTGCGCTCCTTTCATGTTTGCCAGATAAAGATTGACCTTACTGAGTTCGGCGCCGATGAGCTTTGCGTTCTGCAGATTGGATTCGACCATGTGCGCGCCGGTGAAATCGGTGTAGGAGACTTCGGCATCGCGGAGATCGACTTTGGTCATGTCGGCTCCAGCGAAGCTGGCTTCGATGATGCGCGCGCCGCGCAGGTCGGCCCCGTAGAGCGATGCGTTGCCGAAGGCGGCGCGGTAGAGGTCGGCGCGCGTGAGCTGGGTAAAGCGCAGCCGGGAATCGTTGAGGCTGCAGTGCTGGAGATCGGCGTCGGCAAGCTCGAGCCAGGATAGAGACGCGGCAGAAAGGTCGGGGCGCACCTTGGGGTTACTGGTGCGCCACGCATTCCAGTCGGTCACTCCCTGTTGCAGCATGAAGAGATGTTTCGGGTTCGGCATTTGTCTTCATTCCATGTTGAGCGCGAATGGTGGGTTTATCGTATAGTGCACGGGATGCTTTCGAGTTTCTAAATTGTTTCTTCTTTGGAGCGGAATGGGGAAATCACGCAGGGATTTTTTGAAGCAGGGATCGATCACCGTGGCTGGGGGGCTGGCCGGCGCGGCCCTTGCCTGCAATGAAAAGCCGAAGCCGCCCGCGCCGACACCGGGAGCGCCTCCTGCGTTTGCCACAGCCCCGCCGGTGGGGCCTGATGTTACGGCGACCACCTTTGCGGAGGCGGAAAAGCTGGTCGAAGTAGAGCTGAGCCCTGCGGAAAAGAATGAGGCAGCGCAGAGCTGGCGGCAGGGGATGGCTCCGTTGTATGAGCGGCGAGTGGGGCCGCGCAAGGTGGCGCTGGAACCGGAGCTGGCTCCGTGGTCGCGCGTGGAGGCTGCGCAATTTGGACCTGCGGGGCCGGAGAAAGACCGGTTCATTCGCAGCAAGGGCATGCCGGAGCCGCTGCCGGGGAAAGACGAGGACATTGCCTTCGCGCCGGTATCGCAGCTTTCGCGCTGGATTCAGAGCCGCAAGCTGACCTCGTCGCGGCTGACGAAGATTTATCTGGACCGCTTGCAGCAGTTCGATCCGAAATTGCATTGCGTGATTACGCTGACGCGCGATCATGCGCTAGAGCAGGCGAAGAAGGCGGATGCGGAGATTGCGGCGGGGAAGTATCGCGGGCCGCTGCATGGGATTCCGTGGGGCGCTAAGGATTTGCTGGACACCGCGAATATTGCGACAACGTACGGCGCGGAGCCTTTTCGGACGCGCGTGCCGACGGAAGATGCTGCCGTCGTGAAGCGGCTGAATGATGCGGGCGCCGTGCTGGTAGCGAAGCTGAGCATGGGCGCGCTGGCGCTGAACGATATCTGGTTCGGCGGGCAGACGATGAATCCTTGGCTGCTGGAGGAAGGCTCGTCAGGATCGAGCGCGGGGCCGGGCGCGGCGACGGCGGCGGGGCTGGTAGGATTCGCGATCGGCAGCGAGACGGGCGGGAGCATCGTGAGTCCGAGCATGCGCTGCGGCGTGACCGGGCTGCGGCCGACGTATGGGCGTGTGCCGCGCACCGGCGCGATGACGCTGTGTTGGTCGCTCGACAAATTGGGGCCGATGGCTCGCGGCGTGGAAGACACGCTGCTGGTGCTGAATGCGATTTCCGGTCCGGATGCGGGGGATGTGGCCTGCGTGCCGAGCAAGCTGGATTTCGATGCGAATGCGGATGTAAAGGGGCTGAAGGTCGGATATTTTCCGAAGTGGATGCAGGAGGCTCCGGCTACGGACGTTGATCGCGCGGCGCTGGACATGGTGAAAAAGCTGGGCATGGTTCCGACGGAGGTTTCGATTCCGGATTGGCCGTATGATTCGCTCGACTTGATTCTCTTTGCCGAGTCGGCAGCGGCGTTTGAAGAACTGACGCTGAGCCATCAGGTCTATATTCTGAAGATGCAGACGCCGGATGCGTGGCCGAATACGTTTCGGCAGTCGCGGTTTCTTTCTGCCGTGGATTTTGTGCAGGCGGATCGCTTCCGGCGTAAGGTGGCGCAGGAGATGGCCCGGGTGATGTCCCAGGTGGATCTGCTGCTGGTTCCTTCGCTGCGTGACGAGATGCTGACGTTGACGAATTTTACCGGGCATCCTTCGCTGACGCTGCGCGCCGGTTTTGTTGAGGTGTCAGAGGCGCGGAGTGACTGGGCTCCCGACCCGAAGAATCCGCTGCCGAAGTTCTCTCCGCCAAGGCGGGTGCCGCATGGGGTGACTCTGATTGGGCGGTTGTTTGATGAAGGGACTTTGGGACGAGCCGGGCTGGCACTCGAGAAGGAGTTTCATGTGGCTGGCGAGCGGCCGCCAGGGTTCTAGTACCTATCTGACCAACGTAGCTGACGAATAAACAGGTAATCGGTGCGCAGTGTGCGCCGTTTACCTCCGGCGTTGGAAGATGCAGCTTTCCCGCAAGGTGTTCCATGAACCTAGGGCCTGTTAACAGGCCCTAGTGCGGTGAAAGAATGCGGTTCAAGCTTATAAATTCTCAATTCTTTTTCGCGTGCAGGGCGCGACCGTCTAAGATCGCTGCTGTTCTCAATTTCTCCATTCAGGACAACACGTATGAATTACGCACGATGGATAGTCTTGGCAGCGACCGCTTTATTGGCTGCAAATGATTCGTTGATTGCGGCGGGACAGTCGGCCGATGCAGATCATCACGCGACGGTCTTGCATGCGGCGCGCATGCTGGATATCTCAGCGGGAAAGATTGTCTCGCCGGGCGAGGTTCTGATCCAGGACTATCGTATTGTTGCCGCGGGATCATCGGTAGACCGCACGGTGAATGCTCAGGTGATCGATCTCGGTGATGTGACCCTGATGCCCGGCTTGATTGACGCGCACGTGCACTTGTTTCTGCATCCCGGCGTGGAGGATTTGCAGACCGTCCAGGAATCCGTTCCCCAGCGGACGATTTTGGCGACGCTGGCGGCGAAGGATGATCTCATGGCCGGCTTCACGGCAGAGCGCGATATGGGAACCGAAGGCGCAGGTTCAGCCGATTCCGCTGTGCGCGACGCTATCAATGAAGGACTGATTCCGGGTCCGCGACTGCGCATCAGCGGGAATGCTATCTCTATTCTTGGTGGTCATGAGGATGCAATCGACTTCAATCCCGCGCAGCACTTGCTGTCGAACGCGACGTATGCGAATAGCTCCGACGAGATTGTCGAAGTAATTCGCCAGCAGTTCAAAGAGGGATCGAGCTTCGTGAAGATGTATGAGACGGGTGAGGATTCGATCCACGACGGAGTCTTTTCGACACCCTACCAATACACCGAAGCTCAGTTGAAAGCCGCTGTCGAAGAGGCAGCGCGGGTCGGCAAAAAGGTTGCTGTGCATGCCACGGGGGAGCCAGGCACTTTATATGCGGCTCAGGCTGGCGTGGCGTCCATCGATCACGCGGTGCAGTTGAGTCCAGAGACGATGCGCATCATGCGCGAGAAGCAGATACCTGCAGTGCCGACGTTCACCATCTTCGAGTACCTCGCCGATCATGCACCAGATCCTGGAGTGGCCAGGTTCAATCGCGCGTTGTTTGACTATCACGCAGCGGAGTTCAAGAAGCAGATGGCCGCCGGTATTCCGTTCGCTGTCGGGTCGGATGTGGGGCCGTTTCCGCATGGCACGCAGGCGCGTGAGCTGGTGTTGATGGTGAAGCTCGGCATGCCGACGGTGCAGGTGCTGCAGGCCGACCTGCTGAATGGCGCGAAGCTGCTCGGCCGGGACGGGCAGATCGGCGAGCTCAAGGCTGGCTACTGGGCCGATGTGATTGCGGTGCCTGGCAATCCGCTCGAAGACATCAGCGTAACTCAGCGCGTCTCCTTCGTGATGAAGGGCGGCGTGATCTACAAGCGTCCCTGAGGCTTGGGGGGTTCCCACAGTGGATTTGAGTGTCTGCTGCGCGCGTACAAAGCCGTCAGAGGCGCGCAGCGACTGGGCGCCCGATCCGGATAAGCCGCTGCCGAAGTTTTCTCCGCCCCGGCGGGTGCCACATGGGGTCACGCTGATCGGGCGGTTGTTCGATGAAGGGACGCTGGGAAGAGCTGGGCTGGCGCTGGAGAGAGATTTCCATGTTGCCGGCGATCGGCCGCCGGGTTTCTAAGTAATTTCGAGCCGCGATTCAAGGCATTGAATGGTTTGAGCTGAGGGTTTCCTGTGCGCGCAAGAATCCGTAAGGCTCAACGTGGGCTGCTCCCTGGTATGGGCGCGAGAGGTCGGCGATGGCGGCCAGGCTGAGGGCGATGAGCAGCGAAAGTCCAGAAACCTGGATGGCGTGCAGTGTTAAATTTTCCGCCCCGAAGAGGCAGGCGTAAAGGACGGTGAGCACGCTGCCGAAGAGCAGGACGGCCCATAGAATTCCGGGAAGATGCTGCAGAACCTGTTCCTGACGGATGCGGCGGTGTTCGGTCATGGAGGAAAGCTCGATGAATGCGTGATCGAGCCCAACCTGCTGGGCCGGGTTCGTGGCGGGCGTCTGTGAAAGAACGAGCCAAAGCTGGCGGATGATTTCGTGGCCCTTTGGCGAGAGCTCGTTGCGGCTCATGGCCGGCCACTCTTCGGTGAGCATGATGTCCACGTAGCTGCGGGAAAGCTTCTGCACGGTGCCGCCTTGCGGCGATGGCAAAGAGTCTGCCACGCGTGACAGATTAATGACTGCGTTGGCCTCTCCATTTGCATTGGTGATGGCCTCGGAGAAGCTTGTCCAGGCGGCGAAGAGCATAAAGCTGATGATGACGCCATAGGTTACGCCGAGGAAGTTGACCTGCCAGGCAAAGGATTCATTGTGCTTGCGCCGGTGATGCGAAGGCCAGCAATGGTCGAGCACGAAGAGGAATGCCAGCGAGGTGATGATGACCGCGATCACGACGAAAGCGCTTTCCGTTGCCTGGAGCAATGCGGTTCTACCTCCCATGCTTCCCAATGCGGGATTTTACAACGGGAGCGCCACCGTATTACGGGTTTTTGCTTACCGTGCTGCCGGTTGGTCGATCAGCTTTCGGCTATCATGCAATTCACGATGCTGCGTCTTGATGAAGAACAGATTCGCCGCCTGTTGAGTTATGAAGAGCTGATTCCTGCGATGGAGCAGGTACTGATTCGGTTTTCTTCGGGCAAGGTGATTCAGCCGGTGCGCTCTCTGGTGATGATTCCGGAGCATAGCGGCATCTTTGGAATGATGCCTGCTGTTGATGGTGATGTGATCGGGATCAAGCTGGTGCTGGTTTACGAAAAGAATGCTGAAGTGGGACTGCCGACGCATCAGGCGGTGATTCAGCTCTTTTCAGCGAAGACTGGAGAGCCGCTCGCATCGATGGATGGGCGGCTGATTACGGAGATGCGCACGGCTGCGGTTTCCGCGGTGGCGACCAGGTTGTTGTCGAAGCCGGATGCTCGTGTGCTGGCTGTGTTGGGAACGGGCGTGCAGGCGCAGGCGCATATTCGAGCGCTGCGGTTGGTGCGTGAGTTCGACGAGATTCGCGTTTGGGGGCGCACTACGGAAAATGCGCGGCGCGTGGCTGAAGAATTAGGCGCTCATGCGGTGCTGGATCTGGAAGATTCAGTTCGTGGAGCGGATGTGGTGGTGACCGTGGCGCATGTGAACGATCCGCTTGTTCGTGGTGAGTGGCTTGGCGCGGATACTTATGTAAATGCTGTCGCCACTGTCGGGCCTAATCGGCGCGAACTGGATGATGTGGTGATGGATGCGGCGGTTGTCGTCGAATCGCGCGAGGCTGCAATGCGTGAGTCGGGGGATATTTTAAAATCCGGTGTCAGCGTTTATGCAGAATTAGGCGAGTTGCTGGCTGGTTCGGTTGTGTTGCCGGTTGGGCGACGGATTGTTTACAAGGCTCTGGGCATTGGGGCGGAAGATGTGGCTGCGGCGCGGCTGGTGCTGGATGCTATGGCCATGTCTGACGACGCATGATTCGCAGACTAATTGCCTGCCTGTGCGGTCAATTCGCGGTCGGCGTCGAACCATCCGCGAGACCATGACGGGGATTTGCCGCTTTCGGCGTGGAGGCCGTTTGCCCGGGCCTGATAACCTGCGGCGTAGTCCAGGTCATCGTGCTTTCCTACTTGTTCCGGATCGATGGGCGTGTCGTCGCTCATGAAATGGGCTCCTGCTTGCGAGGCGAGTATAGCATCGGGATGAGAAAGCTATTGCGCGAATGTGGCCGTGGCTCGGCTTGCCAGAAGGCTAAGTGAGGGCGTCATTCTGACGACCGGCGTAGAACTCGCTCTGAGCGGAGCCGTCTGAGGGATCTGGTTAGAGGAAATCGCCGAGATTTCTTCGGTTCGCTCAGAATGACGATCGTGAGAGGGTGGGGCCGGGCAACAAAAGTAAAGGCCGCTCTTTTGGAGCGGCCCTTTGAGTTTGCTTGATCGTGTTTATTCGGTAACGCTGTCAACGAAGGCTTTGAGCTTGCGTGAGCGCGACGGGTGCCGCAACTTGCGCAGTGCCTTGGCTTCGATCTGGCGGATGCGCTCGCGGGTGACCTGGAAGCTCTGGCCCACTTCTTCGAGTGTGTGCTCAGACCCGTCCTCGAGGCCGAAGCGCATCTTGATGACGCGCTCCTCGCGCGGCGTCAATGTGCGCAGCACCTGCGAGGTATATTCCTTCAGGTTGACGCTGATGACAGCGTCGGAAGGTGACACGGCCATGCGGTCTTCGATGAAGTCGCCAAGGTGCGAATCTTCCTCTTCGCCGATTGGCGTTTCGAGCGAGATGGGCTCCTGCGCGATCTTGAGGACCTTGCGGACCTTTGCGACAGGGATGTCCATGCGCTTGGCGATCTCTTCCGAGGTAGGTTCGCGGCCAAGCTCCTGCACTAGCTGACGCGAGGTGCGGATGAGCTTGTTGATCGTCTCGATCATGTGCACCGGGATACGGATCGTGCGGGCCTGGTCCGCGATGGCGCGGGTGATGGCCTGCCGGATCCACCAGGTGGCATAGGTCGAGAATTTGTAACCGCGACGGTACTCGAATTTATCGACCGCCTTCATCAGGCCGATGTTGCCTTCCTGAATCAGGTCGAGGAACTGAAGCCCGCGGTTCGTGTACTTCTTCGCAATCGAAACAACGAGTCGCAGGTTGGCTTCGATCAGCTCGCGCTTGGCCTGCTCGGCGTCCATGTCGCCCTGAATCATCTCGCGCTGCGTGCGCTTGAGTTCGGCGATGGAGACGCCTGCTTCCTGCTCCAGCTCTTCGAGGTCGATCTTGCAGTTCTTCTGCTGGCGGCGGTATTCCTTCTTGAGCTCTTCGCTTTTCGACTGGTCGTGCTTCTGATCGAGCGATTTGATCTGGCGCTCGAGCATGCGCATAGAGTCGACGGTCTTGTTGAGCTTGTCGAGAAGGCGCTTGCGTTCCTGGTTGGTGTACTTCAGCTCGCGTACGATGCGCGAAACATAGACCTTTTCGCGCGCGATGGCCCATCGCAGCTTGCGCTGTTCTTTTGTCTTGGTCTTCTGGCCCGCGACTGCCTCGAGCTTCTCCTCGAATGCAGCGCCCTTTTTCTGGTGCTTGACCAGCGCGTCGATGCGCGAGACGGTCTGCTTGACGCGCGCCTGCAGGATCTCTTCGGTGATCTCTTCTTCGTCGAAGATCACCACTTCCTTGATGTTGCGTACGCCGCGCTTGAGGTCTTCACCGAGGCCGACGATTTCGCGAATGACAATCGAGGAGCGCGAAATGGCCTTCATCACACGGAGCTGGCCGCGTTCGATGCGCTTGGCGATCTCAACTTCGCCTTCGCGTGTGAGTAGTGGTACGGTGCCCATCTCGCGCAGGTACATGCGGACGGGGTCATTGGTTTTTTCGAGCGTGCCCGGCGTCAGGTCGAGCTCAACGTCTTCGCCTTCTTCGCCTTCTTCGTACTTGTCGCCGCCAAACTTGGGGCCGCCCTCATCGAGCAGATCGATCCCCTGCGTTCCGATCGTGGTGATCAGATCGTCGAGATCATCTGGTGAATTCAGGTCATTCGGAATCAGGTCGTTTACTTCACCATAGGTGAGGTAACCCTTTTCCTTACCTGTATCAATCAGTTTCTGGATATCGTCTTCGTACTTGTCTTCCATCGCCAAGCGTGGTTCTCCCGCGATAAATATCGGATCGTTATGTATGCTTGGGTAGGACTGGGTGCGATTGTGGCCATAAAAGGCATGTCCGGAGCGAAACTATGTCGCTGGGCGATAGGCGCACGTCTACCAAAGACTTATAGAATATCACGGACGCTGGCGTCATCCCGCCTGTATTTCACGTAAATCTCTCTATCCGTGATGGTTCTGATCCCAGTTCGTTAGATGTGGAAAAGCCCCATTTTGTTTCGTCTACTTTGGCATTTCTACCTCACAGCGGGCTATCCACAGGTAATCATCTATTCGCACCGCAATGCCGTCATGGGATCGACCGTCGAGGCACGCCGAGCGGGCAGCATGCAAGCCAGAGCGGCAACTGCAAGTAACAGAAAAGAAACGGCTAAAAGGATGAGTGGATTGGTGGAGGCATTCTCAATCCAGCGATTCAGTACGCGGGTGAGGCCGAAGCTCAGGGCAAGGCCTGCCACGATTCCCAGCCCGACGCTCACTCCGGCAGAGGCGAAGACGATTTTGAGCACGTGCCGGCGCTGCGCGCCGAGGGCCATGCGTATGCCGAATTCATTGGTGCGCTGAACGACGGAGTAGGAGACGACGCTGTAGAGGCCGACGGCTGCCAGCAGCAGGGCGAGGACGGAGAAGCCGCCGAAGAGCATAGAAACCAGCCGTCCCCGGCCATATACCGGCATGCTTTTGATCCAGGTTTCGAGCACGCCGTCGTTCCACTGGATGGCCTGCTGGTCGGGATTGACGGAGACAATCAGTTGTTTGACGCTGTGTATGATCGCAGGCGGATTGACGCGGGTACGCACCAGAATTTGCGTCCACATCCACATATTGACGGAATAGGGCAGGTAAATCGCGGGCTTGACGGGCTTGTCGATGCCGTCATCGAGGGCGTCTCCCGTGACGCCGATGATCTGCAGCCAGCCGTCAGCGCCAGGCGCGACCAGACGGTTTGGCGGCTCGCCTTTTAACGACGGGATTTTTACGGAGCGGCCCAGAATATCGCCCGTTGGATAGTAGTGTTTGGCGAAAGCTTCGTTGACCACGGCCATGAGAGCGCCATTCTGCAGTTCCGTCGCGTCCCACAGACGCCCTCGTTTGAGGGGAATCTCCAAGGCGCTGAAATAACGCGAATCGACGAAGTTAACGCTGGCTTTCTGGTCTTCCGAGGCTGTTTTTCCCTGCAGATCAAAGGGCTGGTTCATGCCGCTGTCGGGTGGTGTGGCGTTGGTCGAGATGGCGGTCGCGGTGACGTCGGGCAGTGTCGCGATCTTGTCGCGCAACTGGGTGAAGTAATTGGACCGCTCCGCCCATGTGGCGAAGGTATTCTCGTGGAGCGGAATGCCGACCGACATGATGTTGTGCGGGTTATAGCCGAGGTTGACGTGCATCAAGCGCACGAAGCCTTCGATGGCGACGCCGGCGGCGGTCAACAGAAGCAACGTGAGGGCGATCTGACCAGCGATGAGCGTGGAGTGGAGATTCTTTCCACGCACGCTGCCGGCGACTTTGCGCGTGCTCGATTGCATGACCTGGCTGATTTCAGGGCGAGAAAATTGGAGCGCCGGGAAAAGCCCGAAGAGAATTCCGGTAACAAGAGCGATCCCGACGCTGAACAACAAGACCGGCAGATTCACGTGGAATCTCGCTTCATTTGGGAAGGATCCCTCGGGCAAATGGGCCACGATGAATCCAATGCTGCCGTAGGCCAGAAGCACGCCGAGTCCGGCTCCGGTGACCGCCAGGATGAGGGATTCGGTGAGCAGCTGGCGAACGATGCGAACGCCGCTGGCTCCGACTGCCGAGCGGACGGCGAATTCATGCTGACGGGCTGTGCCACGCGCGAGTAGCAGGATGGAAACATTGCCGCAGCCGATGGCCAGCAGCAATGCGACAGCGCCAAAGAGCAGATAGAGGGTCTTGCTGATGGTGGTCGAAAACCAGTGGCTCAGGTTCTGGAACTCAATTTTCTCGAAGCCATTCTTCGGGTAGTGATCGGGCGTTTGTTTCGCGAATTCCTGGAAATACGGCTGCAGCTCTGCCGCGACTGCTTCCGGCTTGACTCCGGCCCTGATTTTGACAATCGTGCCGTACTGCTCGGTCACGGAAGAGGAAAGCTTCAGCGGGAGATAGACATCGGCGCCGTAGAATCCAAAGCGCGGAGGCATGACCCCGATAATGTTGTAGGTTTTATGCACGAGCTGGATCGTTCTGCCCACGACGGTCGGGTCGCCGTTGTAGTGGTGCATCCAGAACTTGTGGCTCAAGACGATGACCGGCTGCGGGTCCTGGCCATCGGGAGCGTCAGTGGGCAGATAGTAGCGGCCCAGCATGGCGGGCACGCCAAGCATCTGAAAGAAATTGCCGGTGAAATATCCCCCCTGGACGTCTTCGGGGAGATCGCTCCCAGTAACAGTCAGGTTCCAGCCATTCGTAGCTACCACATATTCGAGAGACTTCGCTTTCGCGAGTTCACGTGTCTGGGGGCCGTTCAGGCCGTAGCCTTGTCCCTCCCCGGACTTGTCGAGCAAGGCGAGGCTGCCGATGCGGTCGGCTCCCTGGTAGGGCCATGGGTTCATCAGGACCGCATAGATGATGCTGAAGACAGAAACCGTTGCGCCGATGCCGAGGGCGAGAGAGACGATCGCGGTCAGGGAAAAGCCGGGATGGTTCCACAACTGGCGAACGGCGTAGCGGATGTCTTGCAGCAGGGTGGTCACAATAAGCCTCCTCAGACAGAAAAGCGGATCTTAAATTTTTCATTCGCACCGTAAAGCGGTCATTGGATCGACGGATGAGGCCCTGTGCGCGGGAGCAAGGCAGGCCACAATTGCAACGACGACGAGTAAAGATGAAACGCTCACGATGATGAGCGGATGGCTGGTGGTGGTTCCGATCCAGCTGGAGATCAAGCGGCTCAGGCCGAGGCTCAAGATGAGGCCGGCAGCGATGCCGATGCCGACGCTTGCTCCGGCTGAGGCGAGGACGATTTTCGAGACGTGGGATTTTTGCGCGCCGAGGGCGATGCGGATGCCGAATTCATTGGTTCGCTGCGCCACGGAGTAGGAAACAACGCTGTACAGGCCGACAGCGGAAAGGATGAGCGCGAGGATCGAGAATCCGGCAAAGAGAGCGGAGATGAGACGGCCGCGTGCCCAAACAGGCTCGTCGCGAATCCATTTTTCCAGGCTGGCGATAGTTCCGTAGGCTGGCTGGTCTGGATTGACGAGCGCGATCTGGCGACGGACGCTGTATTCAAGAGAATCAGGCGCAATGCGGGTGCGGACCAGGAATTGTGTGCCCATCCAGAGCTGGATGCTATAGGGAACGAACATTGCCGGACGAACGGGCTGATCGACGCCGTCGTTAATGGAATCGGCAACGACGCCGATGATCTGCATCCAGCCATCAGAACCGGGCGCATTCAGGACTCCTGGGTCATTGCGGAGATCGAGGAGTTTGAGCGAATGTCCGAGGATGCTTCCTTCTGAAAAAAACTGGCGAGCGAATGCCTGATTGACAATCGCCAACTGCGCGCCATGTGCGATTTCGGCGGGCGTCCATGTGCGGCCTTTGAGAAGAGGCGTCTGCAATGTGCGGAAGTAGTCAGAATCGATGAGATTGAATTTAGCGTACTGCGCATCCGGTGCGGCAGAGGGTTTACCGAGTAAATCGAAGCGCTCCCACCAACCGCTATTTGGCGGAGTGTTTGCAGATATCGATGCTGAGACAACATCGGGCAATACGGCAATACTGGCGCGTAATTGTTCAAAATAATTTACTCGGGCTTGCCAATTCTGATAGGTGTTTTCGCGCAGGGGAATGCCGATGGAAACGACATTGTGCGGAGCGTATCCGAGTGGGATGCGCAGGATGTGGAGGAAGCTTTCGATCGCTGCTCCGGCGGCAGTGAGGAGCATCAGCGTGAGTGCGATCTGCGCGGCTACCAGCGTGGCATGCAGACGCTTGCCCCGTACGCTGCCGGCCGCTCGCTTTGTGCTTGACTGCATCACACGGCCGATTTCCGGCTTTGCCATTTGCAAGGCGGGAACAAGGCCGAAGAACACAGTGGTAAGCAGAGCCACGGCGACGCTGAAAAGCAGCACGGGCAGGTTGATGTGAATGGCGACATCGGGAGGAAACAAGCGGGGCGGCAGCCAGGCGGTGATGAAGACCAGCAAGCGTGAGGCGAGCAGAACGCCAAGCGTGGCTCCGGTAAGGGCCAGTATGAGGGACTCGGTCAGCAACTGGCGGACGATGCGGATGCTTCCTGCTCCCACTGCGGACCGCACCGCGAATTCGTGTTGACGCGCTGTTCCACGTGCCAGAAGCAGGATGGAGACATTGCTGCAGCCGATGGTCAGGAGCATAGCGACTGCTCCGAAGAGCAGGTAAAGTGTGCTGCCCATGTTGCGTGTAATTTCCCAGGTGAGCAGGCGAATGTCTACTTTGGCGTTTTTGGGAAAGTCGAGCGGGTGCTCATGCATGTAACGGTCGAGAAGCGGCTGCATTTCCGCGTCTGCCTCAGCGAGGCTGACTCCAGGACGCAGCTTGACCATGGCGCCTCCTCCCAGGGGATTGCCGATTTCCTGCGGCAGGTACACGTCCGTGCCCCAGCCTTCGGTGAAGTTGGGCCGGGTTACGCCGACGATGGTGTATCGCTTGTGATCCAGTTCCAGGGTCTTGCCGATGATGGCAGGATCGCCGTTGAAGTGGCGCTGCCAGAAACGGTAATGGAGCACCGCGACGGGCTGCGGCTCTTGCCCGTCCGGCGAATCGGAGGGCCCGAGGTTGCGCCCGAGCAGAGGAGACACGCCGAGCATGGGGAAGGTGTCACCGATGCCGAAGAATACTCTGGCATTGTCCGGGATTTCACCGCCGGTGACGCCGAGAAATCTCAGCCTCCACGAAGAGATGCTTTCAAAAGCATGCACATTTCGCAGTTCACGCAGCTGCTGTCCTGAAAATCCGGCGTCGGAGATGTTTCCGTTCTGGTCACGAATGCTGAGATTGGCAATGCGGTCTATGTCGGGGTAAGGGAATGGATGCAGCAGCACGCCGTAAATCACGCTGAAGACCGAGACGGTTGCGCCGATGCCGAGGGCGAGCGAGAGGATGGCGGTCAGGGCGAAGCCGGGGTGCTGGCGCAACTGACGGAAAGCGTAGCGGATGTCCTGCAGCAGAGTGGTCAAATCTGTCTCCTGGGCTGAGGGCTTACGTCCAACAATTCATTCACATCGTAATGCCGTCATAGGATCGACGGATGAGGCCCTGCGCGCGGGAGCAAGGCAGGCCATGATTGCAACTGCCAGCAATATGGCTGCAGCCACCGGAATCAGCAATAAATTGTGATTGCTGCTTTGGACCCAGCGTGCGATGAGGCGGTTCAAGCCAAAACTCAGGGCGAGGCCAACGCCAATGCCAACCGCCACGCTTGCACCGGCCGAGGCAAAAACAATCCTCAGGACGTCAGCTCTGCGCGCGCCCAGCGCCATCCGGATACCGAACTCGTTCGTGCGCTGCACAACAGAATAGGAAACGACGCTGTAAAGACCCACTGCCGCCAGAACCAAAGCCAGGACCGAGAACGCAGCGAACAGCACAGACACGAGACGCCCGCGTGCCCATTCCGGCTCATTCCTCACCCACGTCTCCAGATTGTCGACAGCCCCATTGGCCTGCTGGTCCGGATCAATTTTCGCAATTTGCTGGCGGACGGAATGCAGAATGGTTTGAGGATCGGTCCTGCTGCGCACAAGAATCTGGGTGTGCATCCACATTACCGTGCCATAGGGCATATAGATGGCCGGCTTGACGGGCTTATCGAGGCCGTCATTCAGCGAATCGGCAACTACACCGATGATCTGCAGCCATCCATCTGAACCAGGAACGGTGAGAGTGTAAGGCGGCTCGTTTTTTTGCGTTGGGACTTTGAGCGAATGGCCAAGAATGTCGCCATTTGGATAAAAACGCCGAACGAAGGTTTCGTTGACCAGTACGAGCAGGGCGCTGTTGGCTACTTCGGAATGGTCCCACATGCGTCCCTGCAGGAGCGGGATATGAAGCGTGGAGAAGTAACCGGGATCAATGTAGTTCATGCGCGCGGTTTGTCCTTCAAGGGAAGGATTCGGCGCTTTGCCCAGCAATTCGAATCGTTCTTCGTCGCCGCTGCTGGGTGGCGTGGCATTGGTTGAAATTCCCGTCGAGACCACATCCGGCAACTCAGCAATCTTCGTTCGAAGCTGTTCGTAATAATTCATCCGCGTAGCCCAGTTGGTATAGCTGTTCTCGTGGATGGGGATGCCGACCGACATAACATTGTGCGGGTCATAGCCGAGGTTTACCCGCATCATGCTCAGAAAGCCATTGATGGCCGCACCGGCAACCGTCATCAGCAGCAGAGTCAGCGCGATCTGCCCGGCAATCAGTAGGCCATGCACCTGCTTACCACGCACATTTCCCGCAACTTTCTTCGCACTTGACTGCATGACCTGGCTGACTTCAGGTTTGGCCATCTGGAGTGCCGGAAAGAGCCCGAAGAGTACTCCGGTCAAAATCGCCAGGCCTACACTGAAGAGCAGCACCGGCAGGTTTACGTTGATGTCTGTATCGGAAGGGAAGAAATTTTGCGGCAGCCATGCCACGATGAGCGCCAGCGTTCGATAGGCAAGCAGGATGCCGAGTCCCGCGCCTGCCAGCGAGAGTATCAGCGACTCGGTCAGTAACTGGCGCACAATACGCGAGCCGCTTGCCCCGACAGCGGAGCGTACGGCAAATTCATGCTGCCGTGCTGTCCCTCGCGCCAGCAGAAGAATTGAAACATTGCCACAGCCGATGGCCAGCAGCATCATGACCGCGCCAAAGAGCAGATAGAGCGTGCCGCCCAGCTGATGGATGGTCCAATATTGCAGTTCGCGGACGTCGACCTTGAATTTTGGCGGAAAATGCGTAGGTGTTTCCTTTGCAAAGCGTTCGAGCAACGGCTGCAACTCAGCGTTGGCGGCTGTTTGCGTAATGCCGGGCCGTAGCTTGATCACGGTTCCAAACTGGAGAGCCTGGTCGTTGGTGAGTTTTTGCGGCAGGTAAACATCCGCGTCCCACCCCCAAGTGAAATGCGGGCGCGTGACGCCGACGATGGTGTATTTCTTATGGACCAGCTCAAGAGTCTTTCCGATGACAGAAGGATCGCTGCCGAAGTGCCGCTGCCAAAAGCGGTAATTGAGCATGACAACCGGCTGAGATTCTTGCCCGTCGGGTGAGTCGGATGGGCCGAGATTGCGGCCCAACAGCGGAGGCACTCCCAGCGTAGAGAAGGTGTCGGACGTATTCGTGTAAGCGACGACGTCCTCGGGAACATCGTGGCCGGTGACGGTCAGGTTCCACTCATTCCACGCTGCTATGCGTTCGACGGCATGGGCTTGCTGCAACTCGCGCAGCTGCGGGCCAGTGATATAGGCGTTAAAGAAATTTCCATAAGGATCGCTAATGCTAAGGGTAGCGAGGCGGTTGAGGTCTACATAGGGATACGGGTGCAGCAACACACCATAGATCACGCTGAAGACGGAAACGGAGGCACCAATGCCGAGGGCAAGCGACAGGGTTGCGGTAAGGGCAAAGCCCGGGTGATTCCGCAGCTGGCGGAAGGCGTAGCGGATGTCTTGCCAAACGGTGTGCACAGACGACCCCCGAATGAAGACGCAGGATGCCCCCATCCATACGCCTGCAATTGTTTCGCCTAAATATGTGTCTGCTAAGTGCTTGATTCCTTAACAGGTTCGTGATCGAACGAAATATGGGACCGTCACTATTTTGTTCATTCGCGGACGCGGGCGTTCGCAACTGGACACTGCATGGGACGTGAGGCGACCCACTTTCGCTCTGTGCGTGCTGCAGAGAGCATCGCGCGCTACTGGGTGCGCAGGGCCTTCATAGGCTGTACGAGCGAGGCGCGGACAGCGGGCACGATGCACGCAAGCAGTGCCACGGCGAGAAGCAGGAGACATCCGGAGAGGATCAGCAGCGGGTTATCGATATTGCTTCCCAGCCAGCGCGAGATGAGGCCGTTGAGGGCGAAGCTCAGGGCAAGCCCGACTGCAAGGCCCGCGCCCACGCTGATTCCCGCGTTGGCGAGGACATTCTGCAAAATGTGGCGCCGCTGCGCGCCCACGGCCATGCGAATGCCGAATTCCTGAATGCGCTGAGCGACCGAATACGAGACGACGCTATAGAGGCCTACGGCCGCCAGCGCGAGAGCGAGTATGGAGAAGATGCTCGAAAGCTCGGCGATGAGATGTTCTCGCGCCCATACCGGCATCTGTTTTAACCGCTCACTGAGGGATTGGACGGGATACGAGACCTGCTGTCCGGGATTAATGGTGGCGATCTGGCGGCGGATGGTGGATTCAAGCACAAGCGGGTCGCCTTGCGTCCGCACCAGAATTTGCTGCTGGCCGATCATATAAAGCGAGTAAGGCACATAGATTTCCGGCTTCACCGGTTTGTCGATGTCGTCGTTGCGGACATCGTCGACGATGCCGATGATAGGAAGCCAGCCATTACAGCCATCGACGGCGATTTCGTACGGTGGATGGTTCCGCAGACGGGGTATCCGCACGGAATGGCCAAGAGCATCGCCGGAGGGGAAATAGTGGCGAATAAACTCCCGGTTCACGACGGCAAGGCGTGCGCCACGTTGGATTTCGGATGGATCCCAGAGGCGGCCTTGTACTAAAGGGATACGCAGGATGGAGAAGAATTGCGAATCGACAAAATTGATATTCGCCAGCTGCAGGCCTGAGGAGTTCTGACCGAGTATCTCGATGGGCAGGTCCCAGGGGCTATATGGCGGCGCAACCAACGCCAGGGAGGCATCGATCACGCCGGGCGTTTGCGCGACCCGGGTGCGAAGCTGCTGAAAGTAATTTGCCCGCGCCTCCCAGGTCGTGTAGCTGTTCTTGTGGATGGGGATGCCAAAGCCCGCTACGTTATTCGGGTCGAATCCGAGGTTGGCGTGAAGCACCTGCCGGAAGCTTTGAATCGCCGAGGCAGAGGCGGTGAGCAGCACCATGGCCATGGCAATCTGGCCGGCGATGAGGATGGCGTGAAATCGTCGGCTGGCGACGTTGCCCGCGGCTTTTTGCGTATTTGCCTGCATCACGTCGCGGATCTCCGGATTCGCCAGTTGGAGCGCGGGGAAAAGTCCGAAGAGGATGCTGGTGACGAGGGCAAGCAAAACGCTGAAGGTCAGCACCGGGATGTGCACCGGTATCTGAAGCCCGCGTGTGAAGAGTTGAAACGGGAGAAGACTGACCACGAAGGACGTACCGCGATAGGTTGCGATGACGCCGAGAGCAGCGCCGGTCAGGCCGAGAATCAGGGATTCGGTGAGCAGCTGCAGGATGAGGCGCGTTCGGTCTGCGCCGACGGCGGCGCGCACGGCGAATTCATGCCGGCGGCCGGTGCCGCGCGCCAGCAGCAGGATGGAGACGTTGACGCAGCCGATGACCAGAAGCAGCAGGACGCCGGCAAACAAGAGATAGAGTGTGCCCCCCAGCGAACGGTGGAAGCGCTCATTGACACCCTGTACTTCGAGCTGAAGCCCCTCAATCCAGAGGTTCGGGTGCTCCCGTATCATCTGCTGGAAGATCGGCCACGCTTCTTTTGCGGCCTGGGTGTGCGTGACACCCGGCCTGAGCCGCATCACTACAGGGCTGGCTGCATTGGCGCTGCGGGAGGAGGCGTCAAGCGGCACATACACATCGGCGTCCCACCAGGTAAAACGGGGAGGCATGACACCGAGGATGGTGTAGTTGCGATCATCGAGCCGCAGGAACTGGCCGATGACGGAGCGGTTTCCATTAAAGCGGCGCTGCCAGTACTGGTAGGTTAATACGACGACGGGCTGCGGCGCCTGACCGCGTGGCGCATCGGAGGGAAGAAAGGTGCGCCCGAGATAGGCTGGAACCCCGAAAAATGGAAACGCATTGCCGGAGAGATAGACGACGTCGACATCCTGCGGAATATCGAAAGTCGTGTCGGCCAGATAGGCTTCGTCCATCTCCACGAGCTCTTCGATCGCATGCATTTTGCGGAGGTCGTCAAGGTAGCTGTCGGGAATATACGCAGGATCGTCAAAGTTGTCTTTGCCGTGTTCAAAAAACTGCGCGATGCGATCGGCGTGCGGGTATGGAGATGGATTGATCAGGACGCTGTAGACGACGCTGAAGACAGAAACAGTAGCGGCAATTCCCAGCGCCAGCGAGAGGATGGCGGTGACGGAAAAGCCGGGATGTTTCCATAGCTGCCGGAGAGCGAAGCGAACATCCTGCAGGAAAATTGGCACAGCGCCTCAGAGTGATATAGCTATTTTGACTTATTGTTGAATCCCAAGTTTATATGACTTATAGCGGGTGCCAGCGCCTGGGAGATAGAAATAAACCAGTGTTGCATTTCAGGACATAACAACTAAGTTAGCGATCATGACCGGCTGTTGATATCTGAAAAATAAGAAATCCCATCACACACAGGACAACGAAGCCGAAGAGGAGGAGAAATCCGCCGATCACCAGATTGGCGGTGCGCTGTTGTTCCGGCTTTGGGCGGGTGATGCCGAAGGTATCAATAAACAGTTCGGTGAGATAGGCCAGCAGTTTCATAAGTCTTGCACTTCCGCATGCTTGAGGATAACCACGATCTTAGCTTGCAATCTATTCACTGCTCTTATAGCGCGCCGCCTGCGGCTGCTCCTGATGCCCAGGCCCACTGGAAGTTGAATCCGCCGAGATGGCCGGTTACATCGACCACTTCGCCGATGAAGAAAAGGCCGGGAAGGCGCTTGCACTCCATGGTGGTAGAGGAAAGCTCGCTGGTGTCGATACCGCCTGCGGTGACTTCGGCTTTGTCGTAGCCTTCCGTGCCTGCGGGAACGACCGGCCAGCGATGCAGCTTTGCTTCCAGCTCCTGAATGGCATGGTTTGTCCATGAGGTTGGCTGTGCGAGCGTAACGAGGCGGTCGGCGAGGCGCTGGGGCAGCTCTTCGCGCAGAAGGGATGCGGCTCTTGCAGCATCGCGGCCTGACGCGCTGGCCAGTAGTGGGTTAAGGAGATGTTTCTCCGGGGCGAGGTCGATGGCGATGGCTTGCGGCGGCTTCCAGTACGACGAAATTTGCAGGATGGCGGGCCCACTGAGGCCGCGATGCGTGATCAGCATCTTCTCGCGAAAGCGCTGGCGGCCGATGGTTGCGGTGACTTCGGTCGATACTCCGGAGAGGTCGCAAAGCTGGGCGCAGTCTTCCACGGAGAGCGTGAGCGGGACCAGTGCAGGTCGCGTGGGGATGATTTTGATCCCGAACTGGCGCGCGACTTCGTAACCGAAGCTGGTTGCACCCATCTTCGGGATCGACAGGCCACCGGTCGCGATCGCCAGCGCGGGAGCCTGGAATATGTCCCTGCTGGTGTGCAGGGTGAAGCTGCTTCTGTGCTCGATTCGCTCAGTGCGCGTTCCGAGGAAGATTTCTACTCCGGCTTCGGAGCATTCGGCGAGGAGCATGTCGAGAATCTGCCGCGACGAGTGGTCGCAGAAGAGCTGGCCCAATGTTTTTTCGTGATACGCAATATCGTGTTTCTTGACGAGGGCGAGAAAATCCTGCGGCGTGTATCGGGCGAGCGCGGACTTGACGAAGTGCGGGTTCGACGAGAAGAAATCTTCTGGACGGCAGAGGATATTGGTGAAGTTGCAGCGTCCTCCGCCGGAGATGAGGATTTTCTTCCCCGGACGGTCAGCGAGTTCGAGGACGGCGACGCGGCGGCCTCGCCGTCCTGCCTGGATGGCGCACATAAGACCGGCTGCGCCCGCGCCGAGGATGATGGCGTCGTAGTGCTGCGTCACTTTAGCAGGCTATCGCACTTCGACCGGCCAAGGTCCTTGGCCGGTCGATGAAAGCAGATCCTTCGCTACACTCAGGATGACAGCTTTTTGCTGAGCAGTCCTAACCGTGCAGGATGCGCGCCGTGCCGCCTTCGGGGCCTTGGACCTTGATCTTCTTCGCCAGTCCTAAGACGCCGAGCAGGCGGATGCACAGGTAGTTGAAGTCGAACTCGTACCAGGCCATGCCGTGGCTGGCGGAAACTGGATGCGCGTGGTGGTTGTTGTGCCAGCCTTCTCCGCCGGAGAGGATGGCGACCCACCAGAGGTTGCGTGAATCGTCGCGCGTAGCGAAGCGCTTGGAGCCCCACATGTGCGTTGCCGAGTTGACCAGCCAGGTGACGTGCAGGCCGAGGGCTACGCGGAAGAAGACTCCCCAGAGCACCCAGGACACTCCGCCGAAGATAGCGAGCACGATTCCGACAACGGTGATTGGAAGCCAGTGGTACTTGCTCAGCCAGCGATAGAAAGGCTGCCTGGCGAGATCGGGGGCGTAGCGGGCGAGTAGTTCTTCGTCAGTGTTGTGAACGGAGCCGTAGAGAATCCAGCCGATGTGCGACCACCAGCCCCCGTCGTGCGGGGAGTGCGGGTCGCCAGGCCTGTCAGTATTCTGGTGATGGAGGCGGTGAACGGCCACCCAGTAAAGCGGGCCACCCTGAAGAGCAAGCGTGCCGCAGATGGCCATGAAATATTCAAGCCATTTTGGCGTGGTGAAGCCGCGATGCGTGAGCTGACGGTGGTAGCTCATAGCGATGCCTACGTTTTGCCCCAGCACCCAGAGAACAGCCGTCACGATTAGCGCCGACCAGCTAAAGAAAAAGAAGGCTGCGATCGCCCCGATGTGGAAGATGGCGATCCAGATGCCGAAGACCCAGTTGAATTTGCCGGAGGGTTTCTGCAGGAACAGGTCTGCGCTCGATGGCAAGCTGGGGGCCGAGGCGGCGGTAGGGGGTGCGGATATTTCTTCAGTGAGTACGGGCATGGTTGTTTGCAGACTCTCCAATGTCAACGATAGTTCCGGCAGGGGATTTGTCTTGTAAGACTTCCGTAATTTCTTGTTTGGGGGCGTAGGAACATCGGATTGGCGTATGTGCTTGAGTGCAAATCCCAAAAAGCAGATCCTTCGCTATGCTCAGGAAGGCAACTTGCGGGGTGATTCAGGGTCGGAGACTAGCTGGAGACTTCGCGGACTTCTGAGGGGACGCGTATGGGATCGGGTCTCTGCTGGGATTCTTCCATCTTGCCGAAAATCATTTTTCCGGAGGCAGTCTGCAGGACGGAGGTCACGCTGATTTCCACCGATCGGCCGATCATGCGGCGCGCGTGGTCAACGACGACCATGGTGCCGTCGTCGAGGTAGCCGACGCCCTGGTTGTATTCCTTGCCTTCTTTCAGGATGGCGATGTTCATCTTTTCGCCGGGGAGCACGACCGGCTTGAGGGCGTTGGCGAGGTCGTTGATGTTCAGGACGGAGACGTGGTGGAGATGCGCGACTTTGTTCAGGTTGAAATCGTTGGTGACGATCTTTGCGTCGAGTTCCTTGGCCAGTTCAATGAGCTTGAGGTCGACTTCGCGAATGTTTGGGAAGTCGTCTTCGACGATCTGAACGTTGAGCAGAGAGTTGGACTGCATGCGTTGCAGGACGTCGAGGCCGCGTCGTCCGCGCTGCCGCTTGGAGCCATCGGATGAGTCGGCGACCATTTGTAACTCGCGCAGAACGAATTCAGGAATGACGAGCGTGCCGTCAAGGAAGCCGGTGTCGGCCATGTCTGCGATGCGGCCGTCGATGATAGCGCTGGTGTCGAGCAGTTTTACATTGCGTTTCGTCTGGCGCTCGCCGCTGAAGAGATCACCGAGCGCCGAGAGGTTGAGCATGTCGCCCTTGCTGGTTCCGACGACCAGGCCGACGTAGGACATGAGCAGCAGCACGAAGACCTGGAGCAGGCTGCGGGTATTGCCCATTGGCAGGCTGTTGGCAAGCACCAGGCTGCAGAGGAACGCTCCAAAGATACCGAGAATGCTGCCGAGGACGGCTCCGATGAGACGGCGCAGGCTGAGGGCGCGGACGCGCAGCTCGAATACGATGACTAGCGCGGCGCCGCCTGCACCGGTGACAGCCGAGAGCCAGGCGGGAAGATCGAGAATGCGAAAGAAATAACAGACAGCGGCAAGAACGAGGACAAAAAGAATGCGTATCAATACGAGATCCATAAAGAACGGGGCTTCCGATCAGGGACGGTCTGACAGACGGCAAATTCAATATGAAAATAAGAGCTTGGTCTGGCACGTCGGGAGTATACGCACCGGAGTATTACTCGGGCAAAGGTGCGTTATGGATTCGGAGTCTGCTGGTCTTCGGGCTGTGCCTTGAACTTTGCCAGCACGGCGCGACCGTTCATCAGAATGAGGGTGTCATTCATGATGAGGAAACGGCTGGTTTCCTCCAATGCGGACTTGAATCGGTCCTCCTGATCGGAGGTTTGGCCGATGCAGGCCATCATGGTGGTGGCGAGGGGACGAAATTTCAGCGCCTTGTCGTTCTTTTCATAGGTGCCGGTCAATCGATTGCAGCCGGTGTCGCCGCTGATGCGGTTTCCGTCTGCTGTGAATTGCAGATACGCTTCCGCTCTCCCGTCGGCGGGTGGAACCTTCCTGCTGATTAATTCTGTCAGGGTCCAGTGCGTGCCTTCGAGTGGTACAGCGGGAAGCGGCGTTGTCACCGGCGGCTGTACGACAACCCGGATTTCTGACGGCACGCCGTTGATGAGGACTGGATTCGATGTGGTTGAGGTGAAGAGAAGCCTGTCGCCGGATTTAATGGTGGCGCGCACGCTGTAATGATGTGAGCGCTGGATGTCAGACGGCGAGTAGGTCAGTTCGAAGGGGATCGGAACCTGTTTGCCTTCGGTAGGGATTTCTTTTTCGGCGAGGATTTTGGCCGGCGCATCGGCCAGGGATATGTCTTCGAGCGTGACTTTGACGACGGCGTTTGGAGGCAGTGCGCTGCGTTGCAGGTATGTAACTGTTCCGGTTACTTTATTTTGGGCGAGGGCGGTGAGGCTGGTGAGACAAAGGACAAATGAAACAGCGAAAGACCACTTCTTGCGCGACACTATAAGACTCCTCGGCCTTAATGTAGCAATAAAACAGCGCGCCCGGAAGCGCGCCGCTGGTATATCCATGTTGTCATTCTGAGCGTAGCGAAGAATCCATACGATGTTGGGTATCAGGAGATTCGAAAGCCTCCTGGCACGATTGCCATCTTTTGGTTCTTGCCAGAAAGTGCGCTATAACGCACTGCTGCGTACATCGTATGGATTCTTCCTCTCGTTGGTCGTCAGAATGACGATCAACGAGAGGGTGCTCAGTATGACGATCAAAGGGAGGGTGGTTAATACTTCGGAAGCTTGGGATCGACGTCGGTTGCCCAGGCGGTGATGCCTCCAGCGAGGTTGACGACGTTTTTGAAGCCGCTCTTCTGCAGGAACTCCGCCGCGCGCTGGCTGCGTCCGCCGCTCTTGCAGTGGATGACGATCTCGCGATTTGGGTCGAGCTCGTTGAGGCGGTTGGGCAGGTCGCCAAGCGGGATGAGCGGCGCGCCGATGTTGACGATCTGGTATTCGTGCGGCTCGCGCACGTCGAGGACGAAGACCTCTTCGCCGGCATCGAGGCGGCGCTTCAATTCAACTGGCGTAATTTGCGGGATTCCGTTTTGCATGGGTGCTGACTTCTCTGCTTTCTCTTCGGGGAAAATACCACAGAACTGTTGATAGTCGATGAGCTTCCTCACCGTGGGGTGGGTGCCGCAGACGGGGCAGTCGGGATTTTTGCGCAGCTTCAGCTCGCGGAACTTCATGCCGAGCGAATCGACGAGCAGGAGGCGGCCGATGAGCGAATCGCCTTTGCCGAGGATCAGCTTGATGACTTCCGTTGCCTGGATCACTCCAAGCAGGCCGGGCAGGATGCCGAGCACGCCGCCTTCAGCGCAGGAGGGAACGAGTCCCGGCGGTGGCGGTTCAGGATAGAGGCAGCGGTAGCATGGACCGTCTTCGGTCGCGAAGACGCTGGCCTGACCTTCAAAGCGGAAGATCGAGGCGTAAGCGTTGGGCTTGTTACCGCTCAGCACGCAGGCGTCGTTGACGAGATAGCGCGTGGGAAAGTTGTCGGTGCCGTCGGCGACGATGTCGTAATCCTTGATGATCTCAAGCGCGTTGGCGCTGGTGAGCATCGTTTCGTGCTTCACGATGTTCACGTAAGGGTTGAGAGCCTTCAGCTTTTCCGCAGCTGAATCGATCTTGGGGCGGCCCACGTCGTTGGTGCTGTGGATGATCTGGCGTTGCAGGTTGCTTTCGTCGACCACGTCGAAATCAACGAGGCCGAGCGTGCCGATTCCGGCGGCAGCGAGATAGTAGGTGAGCGGGGCGCCAAGTCCGCCGGTGCCGACGCAGAGGACCTTCGCAGCTTTCAATTTCTGCTGACCTTCGAGGCCGACTTCGGGCAGGATGAGGTGCCGCGAGTAGCGGGCGATTTCGGCGTTATCGAGCTGTGGCAGCGCCACTTTTTCTTCGGTGATTGCTGGCATCTTGTTTCCTTAATTTTCCTTTATTGCGCTGATTTCTACGCTGGAGAGAATCTTCTCCAGGCTGGCGTGAACCTGGGTAAGCTCGCTGTTCGTGATTGTGCGCATGTTGTCGACTATGCCGGGACAAAGGGTCTGCGCCGCGAGGTCGAACAAGTAGCAGGTTCCGTTTTTGTGGGTAGCATAAATATCTTCTGAATACTGATGACACATCCCAGCGCTTGCAGTCTGCGCGTGAATGTAGCTCACGCCGTTGATTTCTTCAGTCCCAAGTATTTTCGCATTTGCGTCACCCTGCAGCACGGACTTCAGACATTCATCCGTGGAAGTTTCATGCCTGTTCGCGTATACGAATTCTGCGCCTATCAGGTTCGTTCGTGGATATGGATTGTAGCCGCCATTGATACTGTCGAAGTAGACAAAGCCACGCGGCGGGTTGTCCGGCGATGCGATCATGACGGGTGTGTAAAATTCGTTGCCCACGCTGTAATTCCACTTTGCCGGATAGCGGAAAGTAACTCGGTAGTCCGGATCAGAAAATTGCATCAACGATGGCGTGGCGAGGGTGACCTGCTGCGCCTGCGCTATAAGCGCCGTGCCGAAAACCATCAAAATCATTTTCAGCTTTAGCAAGTCTGTACCTCAGGAGCTAAAGCCCCATCGTCTCATTCATTTGCGAGAGCTGAAGCCCTCGCCTACCAGGCTGTCAGCTTCGCCAAAAAAGGCGCGAAGCGCGTCCGCCCCTGCGATCAGCACCCGCCAGCAATCGATGGGATGATTGACAACGAATCTGCCTCGGTCACCGAGGTTGCTTCTTTTTCCGGGAGGTAGCGCACGTCTTCGTCGTTCAGGTAGACGTTTACGAAGGCGCGCAGCTTTCCTTCATCGGAGTAAAGATGTTTCTTCAAATCGGGATGCTGCGAGGTGAGCGCGCTGAGCGCTTCGGCTACGGTCTGGGCATTTACCTGGACTGCGTCCTGTTTGTCGGCATACACGCGCAACGGCGTGGGGATGAAAATCTTCATGATCAGGTCCTTATGGTGATGACGTTCGATGGGTTCACGCGCCGACAGGTTTGCACCCGCCGGGCAGGGGAGCGGCAAGCCGGCGATCAACATCGCCCGGCTACCGGTTCCTCCATCATTTCGACCTGGATCTGTTCGTCTTGAAAAGATTTGTCGTCTTCGCTCGTTCCTGTCAGCAGGAAGGAGTTTGTTTGCTGCGCGACACCGCTGGCGACGGCAGTGATGACATAGGAGCAGCCGAGCCAGTGGGCTTCGGCAAAATCAGTCTTGGACCACTGTGCCGGGTGGTCCGGGTGCGAGTGGTAGAAGCCGACGATGTCTAGCCCGCGCTCGCGCCCCTGGCGCTGGATGCGCACCAGTTCCTGGGGTGCAATGTGATAGCGGTTGTGTGCTGAATCGGTGCGCGTATTGCCCGCGCGGACGGCATCTTCCACTTCGTTGACGCCATCGGAGAAGCGGCCCAGCAGCACGCCACAACACTCATGCGGATAGGTCTCTTCTCCATGTGCCCGCAGTGTGTTGTAGATGGTTTCGCTGAGCTTAATCATTCGCCTGATCTTCCTCCCAGAAGCGTTCACTTAAATACTTGTCCGCTGAATCGCACAGAATGGTGACGAGGACAGCCTCGCGCCGCGCTGCCGCTTCTTCCTCGGCGATGCGCAAAGACGCCGCAACCGCAGCGGCTGCCGAGACGCCGACGAGCAGACCCTCGGTCCGCGCAAGGCGCTTAGCCATACGATACGCGGCTTCGGTCTCAATCTCCACCTCGCGGTCGGCGAGGGACGGGTCGTAAATCCTTGGCACAATCGCCGTCGCCATGTGTTTCAGGCCTTCGAGGCCGTTGAAAGGCGAGTCGGGTTGCATGGAGACGCACTGAATTTGCGGGTTCAATTCTTTCAGGCGACGGGTGGCTCCTACGAAGGTGCCGCTGGTGCCCAAACCGGCGACGAAGTGGGTCAACTGCCCTGCGGTCTGCTGCCAGATTTCGTTGGCGGTGCCGCGATAGTGCGCCTGCCAGTTGGCATCGTTGCCATATTGATCGGCATAGTAATACTTGTTGGGATCAGCGGCCGCGAGTTCGCGCGCTTTGCGGATTGCGCCGTCGGAGCCGTCACCGGGATCGGTCCAGGTTACGTTTGCACCGTAGGCGGCTAGGATGCGCTTGCGTTCGGGCGAGACATTGGCTGGCACGCAGAGCGTTACTGGAAAGCCCATGGCTGCGCCCAGCATGGCGTAGGCGATGCCGGTATTGCCACTGGTAGCGTCGAGCAGATGCTGACCGGTACCTAATTTGCCCTGTTTGATGGCGGCGGCTACGATCGACGACGCTGCGCGGTCTTTCACTGATCCGCCGGGATTGCTCCACTCGGCTTTGCCAAGAATCTGGATTCCGGGCAGATGGGCAGTCAATCGCTCCAGGCGCACCAAGGGCGTATTACCGATGCGTTCGAGAAGCGTGGAGCCCATGGATTGGGTCAGGAGCGTCGCCATAAGCAAATCGTTGCAGCCAGCCGCGTAGATGTGCGAGAGTGGAAAGCACATGGCAGCCTACTCTCAAGTGTAGCCTCTGCCGTGCCATTACCGCTATGCCTAGAAAAACAAAGCAGCTTACCTACGACGAAATCCTCGCGAACCTGCGCAGCTCACAATTTGATGTGCAACCGGTCTCCGGGGTCGCAGAGCAATATCGCGTGCAGAAACATGGCTGCGCGGCGGTAATTGCCAAGGCAAGCGACGGAAACAGCGTGGCCTTCATTGCGCGTCCTGGGTTTGTGCTGGGCGGCGAGATTGCACATCTGCTTGATCGCGGCTTTCAGAAGTCATTCAAAACGAAGCACCTGGAGATCGCGGCGACGGCCGATCATCTGAAGGCGATTCACCGCTTCAGCGAAGAGCTGAAAGAGGTGGCTGGCTCGCCCAGCCTCTATAACGAGTCTATCGGGACGACCAGCGACGATTATTTCTATGACCGGCTGAAGGGTCGGGACAAGAACCCAATTCAGCGCTCACCCGCTCCGTGGGATACACCAGGCGCGCATTAATAAGAGGACTATGCACATGCGGTGGGGACTGTCGATTCTGCTGGCGGCGATTCTCACTGGATCTTCCTTCGCACTTGATCCTGATCCGGTTCATCTGGCTGACCCGCGCGATATTGCGGCTGTTTATGCGGCGTTGCTGCACGGCAGTGCTGCCTTCACCAATCTGGGGCGCAACCAGAACCAGTGTTGGGCTGTTGTGGATACGACCGTCAACTTTGACGACATGAATCCCAAGCTTGCTCCAGATGCGCAGTTGCGGGCGCCCAGTTCCGATCCAAAACCTTTTCAGGAAGCGCTGGCGGACTTTGACGCGCGGAAGTATCAGCGGGTGACGTTGCCGCCTAGCAACAGCTCGCAGTACGTCATGGTTTCGCCGGATGAGGCTGATGCCTTCCGCGCGTCCCGCACAGCGGCGACGGCAGGGGGATCGGGGCAGCGATATGCGGGTTGTGGCGGGGTCACCTACTTCAGCGACGTGTACTTCAGCGCGAAGCGTACGGCGGCGCTAGTCTACATGCTGAACTGGTGCGGAAGCCTCTGCGGGCAGGGTGAGTGGGTTTACCTCGAAAAGCGGGATGGACAGTGGATCCTGCGGTCCGGGCAGGCTGGGATCGTTTCGGGCGCGAAGCCGTTTTAGAGCAGTTCTCCTGGGCTGTCATCCGGAACGCAGTGAAGGATCTGTTGTTTTCTTTCCAGCGGCTGTGCAGCTTCTGGCAAACAACCGATCCTCTGACTCGAACACCTCGCACTGGACATCCGCTACGAAATTCGCCAGATCAGAAATTCTCCAGTCTTCGCTATCACCGTCATTCTTACCGTCGCAATTGGGAATCGGCGCCAATACAGTAATCTCCCTTCCCGTGGGCGCTCCGAAGTCGCTCTTTCGCCAAGGATTGCTGTTTTACCAATGGACTGGAAAACGACAACGGAGGGGATGGCTGATACCACTTTGGTAATTACCTCTTAGCGCGGATGTAACTGACGCCCCGCTGGTTTCGACTTTGTGGTAACACCCCACATCCAAATTCAAACAACCGCGCATATAACGATTACCATGCAGGGTTTTTCGCCTGGCACTGTGCTCCGCTGGATCATGATGTTGCTCATGACTGCGGGACAGATTTGTTACGCGCAGGCGACGCAAGCAACGGTTGGCGACGCGAAAGCATCTGTTGGCGACGCGAAAGCATCTGAAGCTGTGCCCTCGACCTACAAGATTGGAGTAGGCGATGTGCTGCACATCACGGTATGGGAGGAGCCCCAGCTCACCGAGACAGCGGTAGTAAGGCCGGACGGCAAAGTTTCCATGCCTCTGGTCACGGAAGTCGATGTCGCGGGACTGACACCGGAAGCAGCACAGCAAACGCTGACAGAGCGGTTGACGAAGTTTGTACATAAGCCGCGTGTGACGGTTACGGTACAGGAAATTCATAGCCGGATGGTGTACATCACCGGCGAGGTACAACGGCCCGGCGCGTATCCACTGGTGGACGTGATGAATGTAGTGCAGCTGGTGGCGCGGGCAGGCGGGCTGACGGATTTTGCGAAGCAGAAGCAAGTGTATGTTCTGCGCGCCGGCAACAGCGCGCGGGTCAACGTAAATTACGAGAAAGTTCTGAAGGGGCAAGCCCCACAACAGAACGTGGAGCTGGTGCCCGGAGACACAGTGGTGGTGCCATGAAAATCCATGCAGCGGGCCTCGTTCTGTGGCCCTTGATCCTTGCCGGTGGCGCTGTGATGCAGGCAGGCGCACAACAGACACAGCCACAGGCGCGATACGTTTCCGACGACGAGAGCGGATCCGGAGCCAACCGCAACTACGCCATCCGCAGAGCAGACGCGGACAACCCACGCACGACCAGCACAGAGCCGTTGAACAGCTGCGGCGACTCGCTCTCCGTCGCGCTGCAACAGGGAACGCCGGAGTTTCCCTGCTGGGCGAATATTCGTACGGTAGACCGATGGAATTCGGCCGCGATTGTGTCAGGGTTGCAGCCGGGCAACGATATGTCTGTGAACCTGCCAAAGTACGAGCCTTCGACATTTAAGTTCACAACGGGAGGATTCAGCGGATTCAGTTTTCCGAACGCTGGTCCGGGCAAAGCCTATGGCGGGCTGGCAGCGGGGGCAGTGGTTCTAGAGCGACGGCGCTGGCAATTCATGGCGGAGGATGGTGGAGGGCTTGCCGATCTCAAGGCGGGCGGCAATGACTACCTCGTCGGTCTGAATCGCGCGGCGATCCGTGCGACGGGCGAGTTCAATCCGCGATGGACGTGGCAGGGCACGGCGACGAACACCTACGGGACGGATGCGGCGCGGATCGTGGCCCCGCTGGACTTCCGGCAGGTGGGAGATGCAGGTGTGCCCGCAGCGGAAACGGTGGTCTATGGGCTGCATTCCGGTCGCGTGACTACGGGCGAAGACGGCGGCAAGATTCGCTATGAGGATTCGCGGCGTTCCTATTGGGATTTCAGCGCTACTCACACCTATACGCAATACAACGCGGACGACTTTCTGGTGCAGACGGCGCGCGCGAGCGCGGAGTATCTGCATGCGGTAACTCCGGCGATGGGATTTGGCATCTACGGTAATGGAGAGCATCAGACGGGCCCGCTGGAGTGCAGCCTCGGCGGCGCCGGATTGCGCTGGCTCGATGCGTGGGGAACGCACGCGAATGTGAATGTTTCCGGCGGGGTCAGCGGAGCGAGCGAGTCGTGCGGGAAGCGCGCGCAGTTTGTCGGTTCAGCCGCAGTCTATGTTCGGTTTACCGATTCGACTGATCTGTATCTCTCCGGGGGCCGCGACTTGAGCGATGGCATACTGGAGCACACGGTATTTCTGGGCACGGGCGCGGCGGGTGTTCGGCACTCTTTTCATCGCGTAGTGGACATACGCGCGAGTTTGAATGGGATTCAAGGCGTCGATCCGACGACGAAGCAGTCCTACCACGGCACATTCGTGGAGGGCAGCCTGCACTATCGGATGGGGCTTGGCTTTTCGCAAGAGATGGAAATTCGTAGTTACAAGGTCGCAGGCACGCCAACAAACGACCGAACGATCGCTGTTTTCACGTTGTGGTGGACTCCAGGCAAGACTGCGCAAGTCACCACGGCGCGTGCTTCACTTCGCTAGATCTAAATCTGCCTTTTATTTTCGACGTACTCGAGGGAGCCATGCAAGAGAGAAATATTCTCCTGTGCTTTCTTGCTGTGCCGCTGCGACATAAGCTGATCGCCGCAGTGATAGCAGTTGCGATAGGCAGTGGGTTTTTCGTCTGGTCACGGCACGGCGCGTCACGATTAGCGACGACAGCCGAGTTGTGGCTTGATGCGGGCGAGGCGCGGCAATCGGCGCCAGGGGTCATGCAGGCGAAAGAACCGGCGGTAGCACTGGCGCAGTCGATCCTCAATGACGACGCTATAAGCGGCCTGGCAAAGCGAACGGGCGTGAAGGACAATGCCGCGCAGTTCCGCTCCCGGCTGGCGCTGACACAGCCGTCGCCCAATCTATTGCATGTGGATTATCGCAATTCAGATCAACAGCTCTCGGTCGCGATGGCGAATGCTGTCGCAAACATGTTAACTGCATGGACGCCTCCGCCCGCCTTAGCAACTCCTGCTCCTGCATTCATGGCGCCAGTTCCTGTGCTGGCAGAGCACCCGGCACCGAAGCCGCATCGCTCCTTGCGGTCTTCGCATAAGCACCCTGACGACATTAGCAAGCTTGAGGCGCAATTAGCGGCGACAGACCAGAGACTTGCCGCATTGAGCGCCGCGCCACCGCCGGCGACTGCGCCGGCAAAGGCGGATGCGTCCACGCGGCCATCGAGCAAGGAAAGCGATCAACAGCGCTCGCTCGAAGCTCAGCTCAGTGCTGCGCAGAAGGACCTTGCCGATCTGCGCGAACGATATACGGATGAGTATCCGGATGTAGAGACAGCGAAAGAAAACGTTGCCGGAATTGAGCGTGAGTTGGCATCTCTCCGTCCGATAAGCAGCGACGGGGTGCAAGCCGCCAACACGCCAAAACGGGAGGCTACGGACGAAGCGAGCCAACTGCGTCAGGAGCGTGCTCATTTGGTGGAGGAGATTGAGGTGCAACGGCGAGCTGAACTGCCGCGCGATCAAGCCTCGCTCACTACGACAAATTCGACCGCTCCAGCCCAGGCAGCGCTCGTAGCCCGCTCGCAACCAGCCCTTGTTCGTCCGCCCGCGAATACAGTTGCAGGGCCGGTTCTGCAAAGTCCTTTCACGTTGGTGCGGATGGCAAGCTACAGCGAGCCTGGTTCGTGGTGGCACGGTGTGCTGGCGGGGATACTCTGCGGATTTCTGTATTTGAGCAGCGCCGTGTGGAAATATCTGCCCATTCAAAGCGGAGCAGCACGCGATCTCGCTACGGAAGAGGAGGCGCGACATGCGGATAGTTCGAATGATTTTGCAAGTTGGGAGCAGGAGATCAAAAGAGCGATTTCCCTGACAGACATCGGCCGCCAGGAAGAAGCTCTTGACGCGCAGCAGCAAATCGGCGACAGCAGTTCAGCATCCAAGGGACAGCTCCACTATCATGAAGTGTCAGAAGCCATTCGCCAGAAGATCAGCAGAGAGCCAAACAGCTGGATGGCGCATACCGAAGGAGCTCGCGTAGCGCTTGCCGCCGGCGACTTAGAGACAGCGTTCAAGAAAATAAAGCTTGCGATGAGCGTGGCTCCCGAGAAGCTGAAGCCGCAACTCGATAGAATCGTCGTGCAGCTCAACAAAAATGCGGCTATACACAAGTAACGCCGCTACCAACTTCCGCTGTCGTGCTCAAATCATTGCGCTTAGGCTAGTTTCTTCAAATCCGGATAGCGCGCATAGATGAGCAGTTGATCTTGAGCGCTCAATTGTCCTAGCCGGATCGGCTTGTCCTGAGGCCGCGTGCTCTTTTGGTTCAGCACGTTCATCAGGCTCCATTCCCGCTGCGATCCTTGAGGCTCGTGCGCTGGCAAATCATAGCGGGTAAAGTCGATCACCCTGGAAGGACCGTTCGTGATCCAGTTATGGAGCAGGGCTAACCTGAACTCTCGGTTCATGAACCAGCGAATTTCGAGTTCCTTCTCTGAGCCCGGTGCCCCGGTCCCTTTGGCGTCGAAGCGATAGTCGAGCAATGCATTGTTGGGCGTATGCTTCCGCCACTCCATGCCAAATGCTCCCTCGGTCATCACCTGCGTGTCCGGCCAGCGTTCCTTGACGGCCTGCAGCCACCAGGCGAGGTCCTTATCGTGGCCAATCGATACCTCCCAGATTGCGGTCACCCAACCAAATCCATTCAGCGCGTGGCCCTGGTCGAAGTGCATCGCAGTGGTGTCCATCATCTCCTTGCGGCCGGTTGCTTCTCCCAGATTTCCTACCGTCTCGATGGGACCAACGCCCATGCGGCTATTGAAGCCTCCCTCAAAGCCGTTGCGGCGGGCCGACAGAAAATCGCACGTCCACCCGTCGAGGCAGACGCAGTCGATAAAGTCCGCCGATCCTTGCGCTGGCTTCAGGTAGTGCTCCCGGCTGGGGTAATACGGATAGCAGATGCCGCCGTCGCCATCGCCGTTGTCGATGCCGTGCTGGCTCCAGATCTGGCCCTGGCAAACATGGATGCCCTCTTCTGTGGCGAGGAAACGCTGGTTCTCCGCATCCATAAAGCCTGCGACCAGGCTCTCCGGACGATATCCGCTGCCCACCATTTCTGAGATCAATTGGAGTGCCTTGTGAATCGTCACCTTATTGTGTTCGCGGGTGTCGAACATAGGCGCAAAATAGCCGCCGGGAATGAAGGTGATTTCGTCGCCATATTTTTCGTGATAGGAAACGAGCAGGCGCCTCGCATCTTTGTACTGCTGCCGGGTATCGTTGAGCGCCAGCCAACTGATTGCCCAGGTCATTCTGCCATCGGGCCAACCGCGTGCGAAGGCTTCACGGCGTGAGCGGATATGGTCCACGCTGTTGTCCGCGACTTCGTCTTCGCCAATCGACCGGGTCGGAGTGACCTCAATCTGGTTTACACGCACGACCGAGACGTGGGTTATAAATCGGCCCTTCAAAGCTGGTGTACTCGCGCCGAAGGCCAGCACGCTTTTTCGCAACGGCGCAAGCCCGAGAGAGGCTGCGGAACTTGCCGCCCGGCTCAAGAACTTTCGTCTGTTCCAAGAATGATCCATTGCGCCTTCTTTCCATACCCTGCAGAACTTCTATACATGTTTTTGCAGAGGTTTTTTCGGGAATTCTATGGAAGGATACGTCATCCTGAATGGTCGGCGTGAGCGAGTCAGTTCACTGAGCTTTGTTTCGTTCCTTTGTCCCCAAGGAAGCCGGCGTTCCCGTAGGCGAATCGATGGGAACGTCAAGCGGCCGATAAGCCGTTATTACTTCGTGCCCGAGTCTCCACCATTTGGTGCACCTCGGCCTCATCCATTCGCCGGAGGCAGCACTACAGATATGCGGTTAATATGCTCCTTTAGAGCACCCTCATCGCAATCGGCAGTGGCAGTGTCAAACATCGGTTCCGCACTTTGGCTGAATCTGTTTCTTTCAACCAGGCGAATACGCAGGCAGAAACCTCGGAAGGACGCGTCGATCCGTTCGATCCGGATAACTTCAAATATGAAATCACAGTGAGGGAAATGAGCTAGAGGCGAAGGATAGGTGGCTGCTCTTTGATGTTTCCGCATCCGCGGTAATACGTCGCCGTCGCTTAATTCTTTAAGCCCGACAATTCGCGGGTCAGACAAGTAAGCCAGTCCCTGTTTTTGTCAGGCGGGATTCTTTTGCCGATCGGTTTTGCCGCAAAAAAGCGTCAATAAACAAAAGCCCGGCCTGCAGGTTGGAATCTGCAGGCCGGTCGTATGTCAGAAGATGATCTTTGCACCCAGCTGCGTGTTGAATGGTTCACCAGGGCCGATTCCCGGAGCTCCGTTGTAATCGCCGATTGTGTCAGAGATTATGCCGAGGCCAGAACCGACCGTGTTGGAAGGCGGAGCAAAGTTCTTTCGGTTAAAGATATTGAAGGTCTCGACGCGAATCTGCACTTTGACTCGTTCGCCGATGTTTCCCGTCTTGAATACCGAAAAATCAACATCTTCGAATCCGGGGCCAAAGAGCTGGTTCCGCCTGGATGTGCCAACAAATGTGCCGGTGGGCCCGTCTGCGAATGCGGCCGGGTTGATCCAGGTGACCTGCTGGTTTGCGAACTTGTGACTCACGCCGGCGTACGGGTCGGACACGAGTTGTGTAGCACGCTGAAATCCTTCGCCTGTTCCCGAGTTGTCACTGGAGCTATTGACGGAGAAAGGTTCACCTCCGTGAAGTGAGATCAGGCTGTTCAGCTGCCAGCCATGCGTCAACCAATGCGGGCCGGTGGAAGATCCAGGCACCTGATAGTTGATGTATGTGCTGAACGTATTCTTGACGTCATAGTCGCTGTTGCCGTAATCGCCTCTGATATTTGTGCTGTCTTGCGGAAGAACATTGCGCCATTGCGTTCCTTCATCCAGACTGTGACTCCATGTGTAGGAGGCCTGACCGCTGAGGCCATGCCAGCTCTGGATTCGCAATACCGCCTGCAGTGAGTTGTAGTTTGAGTCGCCAACGCTGGCTGCTTCGTTGATGGCTCCATAAACCGGGAACGCGGCAGCATAGGGACGGCTGGTTTGTTGAGTATAAGGATCTACGTTCGATCCCGCAGCGTTGAGAGCCGGTTGATTGATGTCGTGCAGCAGGATCAGTTTTCTGCCTGTGGCGCCGACATAGCCGAGTTGTGCAACCACTTTCGAACCGAAGCCTTTCTGGATGTTCAGGCTGTAGTTCACGTCGTGCGGGTTGCGAAGATTCTGGCTGACGGAAAACAGGCCGCAGGGGCTTACATTGCCTGGCGTAACCACGCACCCAGTCACCGGATCTGCTGTGATCGGCGCCAGCAATTGACCGGGCACGTATGGCATTTGTGTTTGTGCGAATGGACTCGAAAGCGTCAGGACGGGGTTCGGTCCGGCTGGATTTCCCTGCAGGCCAACAGCACCGCCATTGCCGGGGTTTTGCGATAGGAAGATGTTCAGGTTTGGCGTATCGAAGAAGAGTCCGATGCCACCGCGGATCACGATGTTGCTGGGTTCTGTCGGCTGCCAGGCAAAGCCGACGCGCGGACTTACGCTCGTATAGTCTGCCGGATAAACAGAATCGATTCCCGATCCCTGAAAGACGATCCCGCCTTTGCTGGGGTCGAAGACGGACAAGTCCTTATTGCCATTGTGTAGAGGCCCTTCATAGTCGTAGCGGATGCCATAGTTCAAGTTGAACCTATGCGAAATCTGCCACGCATCCTGCCCGAAGAGCGAGAAGGTATTTACGAATACCTGCCGTTCCGGATCTCCGCGAGCGATGGTGCCTTTATAAAGATAGCCGCCAAGAAAATCGGCGAGGATGAGTGTATTCGGGTCTGCATTTAGATCGCTTGGCGTGGGATTAGTAGCCCATGGTCCCTGCGTTCCGGAAAAGATAAACGAGCCGCGCTCATCTGTGTGATAGAACTCATCGAGCTGTACCTGGCGGAATTCTCCGCCAAAGCGGAACTGATGCGCGCCGACCGTCCACGAAAGCGCGTCTGTTATATGTCCGGTAATATCGTTGCGACCAAGTGGAGGAGTAACGCCAATTTGTCCCAGTTGCTGCCCCTCCCCGAGGCTGATATTGGGAGCGCCAAAAATCGGCGCGCCAGTATTGAAGCCAAGTGAAATCGGATCGAAGTTGGTGTTGAGATCGAGGAAGACCTGGTTGAAATAGTTCACGCCGACCAGAACCTGGTTGGTGATCGAAGGAGATAGCTGCGAGTTCACTACGATCGCGTAGTTCTGGATATGCGTCGGCGCAGTCTGGTAGTACCACACCAGATTCGATCCCGCTGGAGCCGCTGAATTACCTTCGCCTGAAAACCAATGGAACGAAATGCTGTTGCGATCGTTGATGTTGTAGTCAAACTTGGCGATGCCGTTGTAACTATACCCATACTCGGGGTCGGGGCTGTTGTAATTATTGGGGGCCGCTGGGCCTGTGAGCGCGCTTGCCGGCCAAAAAGTATTCAGCATGGCTTGTGTTGCGCTATTGATCGGCACATTGTGCTCGGCGAGCACACCTTCAGCCAGCGCCTGATACGCGGTGGAGGGCTGTGTGGATAGGCCGGGAACTCCGATCACAAAATCTTGCTTTTCAAATGCACCAAAGAAAAACAACTTGTCGCGAATGATAGGGCCGCCGACGGAACCGCCGACGTTGTAATTTCGGACTTTCTGTTTCGTGGGTGTAAACGGATTGCCTGCTCCAAAAACTTCGTTTCTGTCGAAGTAGTAGGCCGTCCCATGGAACTGGTTTGTGCCGGACTTTAGGCCCAGGTTGACGGTGCCGCCGGGATTGCGTCCCGCTTCTGGCGCGGATTGCGTCTGGACGGAAAAGGATTCGATCGCGTCGATCGGCAGGATGACGCCGGCAATGCCCGACACACCGCTCTGATTCACGGCGGGAATGTTGTGCCATGCGTCGTTGTTGTCTACGCCATCAATCTGCCAATTGATCTGATTCGCGCGCGTGCCGTTCAAAGAACCGTCCGTGCCGTTTGCCGAGTAGCCGGCAAAACCAGGCGTAAGAGCAATCAGTTGGGTAAAGTCTCTGGCATTCAGCGGAACGTCTTGCATCGCTCGCGAAGCGATCGTGCTGGTCTGCGTGGGCGAGGTGGTATCCAGAGCCAGGGCCGAAGCCGATACCTCGACCGTTGTGTTCGCCGAAGCGGGCGCAAGCTTGACCGGCAGGTTATAGACTGCGCCCGCCGATACAGGAACTTTGACTGTCTTTACCGTCTCAAAACCAGTGGCGGAGACAGTAATGGTGTAGTTGCCAAGAGGTACGTCCTGAAAAGTGAATTCGCCGGCGCTGGACGATACGGTTTCATGCAGTTGTCGCGTGTCATCATTTATGGCCTGTACATTGGCTCCAGACACCGTTGCGCCGGAAGTATCCGTCACAATACCGCTGATTCCACCACGAAATGTTTGTGCGCCGCTCGGTAATGCCCACAAAGTCCACATAGCCATAACAATGGCCAGGCACTGCAGCCATCGCGTCATTCGAAATTGCATTTTGAGACCTCCAGAAAAATACAGGTGAAGTGAAATACGGAATGAACTTATCCTGAGCCGCGTAAAACGCGCGCTTCGTAAATGTTTCGGAAGAAACCCCTAGAAATTACAACAAGAAGAGATGCGACAAGGGTGAGGCCACTGACCTGCGGGCCCCGTATTATTCCACACAGAACGAACACGGAGAATTGCTGCAACTGCGATGTTCAGAAAATTGAGCATGCTCCAGATCCTATAGGTGGTACGTCGAAAATCAGGAATAACCGATACAAGCAAAAACAATACAAGAAGACCTTGCCACCGATGCAGCGGAAAAGTCTTGATGCTAATCACTTGATAAAACTTTGTTCCTAACGCTATCGCACTTTGTTTCTTAGCGCAATAAGCGTTTCTAATCGATGGTTGGCTTACGGCCCGCCATTTACCCCGATCCAACCGACGGCGCCGGATTCAGTTATTTGCAGCATAAGTTCTTCTTATATCTCGGAACCAGCCGGGACTTCCTGACGTAGAAGATGTCAAACGCGGAGGGCAGGACATGGCCATCTTCAACGATCAACTGAGGCAGGTTCTGCGCAGGCTCGGCCGCGCGCCGCTGTTTACAGCGATCACGCTGCTCACGCTCGCCATCGGGGTGGGCGCGAACACGGTCATTTTCGGCGTGGTTGACGGTGTGCTCTTGAAGCCCTTGCCCTACCCTCATCCGGAGCAGCTGATCGGCGTGTGGCATACCGCGCCTGGAATCAATATCAAGGAACTGAACATGTCGGCGTCGATCTATTTCATCGACAGAGAGCAGAACACCACGCTCCAGGAGATCGGCGTCTACGATAATGACTCGCTCAACGTGACCGGCACAGGCGAGCCGGAACACGTGCGCGGGATTGATGTCACCGACGGCACGCTGCCGATCCTGGGCGTAGCTCCGGCGTTGGGGCGCTTGTTTTCACGCATCGACGATTCGCCGGGTACGCCGCAAACTGTGCTGCTCTCCTATGGATACTGGCAGCAGAAGTTTGGTGGAGCCTCGTCGGTCATCGGACGCTCGATCACTGTGGACGGCAAGCCGCGGGAGATCATCGGCGTCCTGCCGAAGGGGTTTCATTTTCTGGATGAGCAGGATGCCGCGCTGTACCTGCCCTTCCAATGGGATCGCAGCAAGACCAAGCTCGGCAATTTCAGCCAGCGCGCTCTTGCCCGGTTAAAGCCCGGAGTCACGATAGAGCAGGCCAGCGCCGACATGGCGCGACTGCTGCCAGTAGTTCTGCGAAGTTTTCCCCCACCCGAAGGCTTCAGCGCCAGCATCTTTGAGAAAGCGAAGTTCGGGCCGAACCTACGGCCATTGAAGCAAGATGTTGTGGGCGATGTTGGCAACGTCTTGTGGGTACTGATGGGTTCGATAGTCCTTGTTCTGCTGGTCGCCTGTGCGAACGTAGCAAACCTGCTGCTCGTGCGCGTTGAAGGACGACGCCAGGAGCTGGCGATTCGCTCCGCTCTCGGCGCGGGCTGGAGACGAATCGCGAGTGAACTGCTCTTCGAGAGTGTTGTTCTTGGCGTTGCCGGCAGCCTGATTGGTCTGGCATTAGCCTACGGCGCATTGCGCCTTCTCGTTGCGATGGCTCCCACAGGCTTGCCGCGCATTCACGAAATCGGAATCGATCTTCCCGTTCTGCTCTTCACTCTTGGGCTCGCGCTCTTTACCAGTCTTCTCATCGGTTTCATCCCAGTCATCAAGTATGCGGGAGCCAGTGCAAATAGCGGTCTTCGCGAAGGGGGCCGCGCTCTCAGCCAAAGCCGCGAACGGCACCGAGCGCGCAAAGCCTTGGTAGTGGTGCAGGTGGCGTTGGCGCTTGTCCTGCTGATCTGCTCGGGATTGATGATTCGCACATTTCGCGCGTTGATGCATGTCTCTCCCGGATTTGCAGGACCCGACACAGTGCAAACTTTCCGCTTCTACATTCCAGAAACGCAGATACCGGACACTCAGCCCGAGCGTGTCGTACGCATGCAGCAGGACATCATCAATAAGGTCGCTGCGATTCCGGGTGTCTCCGCCGTCAGCTTTTCAAGCGCCGTTCCAATGGACGGATACGATTCAAACGACGTTTTGTTTTCACAAGACCATGTGACCGGTGAGGGCGAACTGCCTCCCATACGCCGCTTTAAATTCATCTCACCGGGATTCTTTGCAACGTTAGGCACGCGGCTGCTTGCAGGCCGCGATCTCACCTGGGAAGATACCTACCAGAAAAGGCCAGTTGCTATTATCTCGGCAAATTTCGCGAAAGAGTACTGGCATGATGCAAATAACGCGCTCGGTAAAAGAATCCGCGTCGCGAACACCGATGATTGGCGTGAGATCGTCGGAGTGGCGGAAGATGTGCACGATGACGGCGTAGATAGAGCCGCGCCGTCGACAGTGTACTGGCCAGTGATAATGGACCGCTTCGAGGGCCAGAAGCAGCAACTGCACCGCAGTATCGCTTTCGCCATCCGCAGCCAGCGCGCCGGCTCGCAGACCTTCATGAAGGAGGTCCAGCAGCAAGTCTGGTCAATCAACCCCAATGTGCCTCTGGCCAATCCTGCGACGCTCGGCGAGCTTTACACCAAATCCATGGCACGGACTTCCTTTACGCTGGTGATGCTCTGTGTCGCTGGAAGCATGGCCCTGCTGCTCGGGATCGTCGGAATTTATGGAATCATTTCTTATTCCGTGTCGCAGCGCACACGCGAGATCGGCATTCGCATGGCGCTTGGGGCGCAACGAAGCACGCTGACGGCGCTCTTTGTGCGCCAGGGATTATTGCTGACAGCCATTGGTGTAGCGTGCGGTCTCGTCGTCGCCTTTGTTACGATGCGGCTCATGTCGTCACTGCTGTTCAATGTGAGCCCGGTCGATCCCATCACCTACATCACCATCACCGCAGGCGTGATAGCGACCGCCTACCTCGCCTGCTATTTGCCCTCCCGCCGGGCTGCGACCGTTGACCCTGTTCATGCTTTGCGGGCAGAATAGCGCATCGTAATCTCAGAACTTATGCGACCTGGCTCGATTCACGCTTGCCCTTCACTGACATGGGTCCACGCGCCACCCTCTTGATAGCTACGCAGTATTGCCTCGACGATGCAGCATACGCGATGGCCCCCGGCGAAGTCACAAACCGTCGGCGGTTTCATCGATGGATCAGCGTCTGCGCGGATCCAGGCATAAGCATCTGCAATCACATTGCGAAACGCATCTGCCCAACTCTCCTGGTGTCCTCCCGGAAGATGCGCGTATGCTCGCGCCTGAGTATTCATCAGTGAGGGATCTTTCGCCATCACGCCGTTCGCGCTGTTATGCGAGCCGATCCACAACTCATTCTGTTTCTCCTGTTCCCAGCGCAGCGAGCCCTTGAGACCGTTGATCTCCAGTTGCAGATCATTCTTATGTCCGGGCAAAACCTGACCCACCTTGAGAATTCCGCGCGCGCCGTTGTTAAAGCGCAACAGCACGCATGCTAAATCCTCGGCTGTCACTTCAACCGGACGGCTCGTTGCGCGATCACCTCTACTGAAGGCTTCAGCGGATGCGCCGGCGGAGTATCGCGTTTTGACTGCTGTTGTCAGATCGGCAAGGACAGCTTCGATGCGTAAGTCGCTTACGTGTTCGACAAGATCGCACCAGTGTGAACCTATATCCGCAAGCGCAGAGCTTTCGCCGCCTTTTGCCGGATCCATTCGCCACGAATACACATACGGATCTGTCATCCAGTCTTGCAGATACTCTCCGTGGAGAAAGATTGGCGCTCCCAGTTCGTCAGCAGCTACCATCTGGCGCATCTGTTGGACCAGGGGATTGCCCCGATAATTGAATGTGACCGCATTCGCCACACCTGCCTGCGCTGCAGCATCGCGAAGTGAAGCGCATTCCGTGCTCGTCAGGGCCAGAGGTTTGTCAGAGATCACATGCTTGCCGGCCTGAATGGCGGCCATGCTGACCGGCAGATGCATATGGTTTGGCGTAGTGTTATGGACCACGTGCACTAGCGGATCAGCAATTAACTCCTCGTAGCTGCCGTAGGCAACATCGACGTTCAACTCTTTAGCTTTACGCTCAGCAGAATTTTTATTCGATCCAGCAATCGCTACAACGTCAACATAGCCGAGCCGCCGCACAGCATCGATGTGATGTGCCGCAATAAAGCCAGGCCCCACCAATCCCATTCCGATCTTTTTCATATCCCTTCCTCTCACCCGTTTCCTTGCTAGAGTAATGCAAAAACTACTTGGGCAGCTTCCTGCTGACCCTTTGCGATCTCGTGAGTGTCGGGTTTTGATCCCCTGTTGACAATCAAATAGAGCAAGGCGCAGAGTATCTGTTGAAAGGCTACAGGGAGACAGATGGGCGACAATAAATCGGACCTTTTGCAAGGGACTCTGGATTTGATGGTGTTAAAGACACTGGAATCCATGGGGCCTTTGCATGGCTATGGCATCGCTCGTCGCATCGAGCAGGTGAGCGACGATACCTTAAGCCTGAACCAGGGAACGATTTATCCCGCGCTTCTTCGCCTGCAACAACGCGGTTGGATCAATTCTGAGTGGGGAACATCAGAGAATAACCGCCGCGCCAGATACTATTCGCTAAGTCGCCTCGGAAAGAAACAAATCGACAAAGAGACTGAAAGCTGGGAGAGGGTTGCCGCGACAATGGCGCGCTTTCTCGCTTCCTCTCGTTAGGTGCCGTCTATGGACTGGCTGCGAACTCTGCTGAGCCGCTGCAAGGCATTCCTGATCCGGGACAAGCTCGACGAGGAGCTTGAAGAGGAGTTCCGTTCGCATCTCGAGTTCGCGACCGAGGAGAACCGCAGACGTGGCATGCCGGAGAACGAGGCCAGACGGGCAGCGCTGCGAGCCTTTGGCGGCATAACCCAGATCCGGGAAAAGTACCGTCTGCGACGCGGACTGCCGCTGCTGGACACGATCCCCCAGGACATTCGCTTCGCGCGACGCCAGATTTCACGGGCGCCGGGCTTTGCTGCGATCGCCATCATCACTCTTGCACTCGGCATCGGCGCAAACACCGCCGTCTTCACTCTGACCCATGCGCTGCTGCTGCGAACGCTGCCGGTGCGTGACCCGGGCGAGTTAGTACGACTGGCGATCGACGTGAGCGCGGTGGAAAGCAACGGCCACGACGCCCCACTGAACTTGCCGATCATCGAGGCCATCGAGAAGCAGTCGCGATCGTTCCATGGCGTCTTTGCCTGGTGCGTGTACGACTTTCCCTTCAAGGACGGCACTGTCAATAGCGGCATACACGGCGCGATTGTGAGTGGCAACACCTTTGAGTCGCTGGGCGTGCGTCCCGCCGCGGGACGTCTGCTGACTCCTGCCGACGATCAGCCCGGCGGTGGTCCCGATGGGCTGGCCGCAGTCATCAGCCATCGCATCTGGGTAGAGCGTTATCATGCCGATCCTTCCATCATCGGCCGGCACATTACAGTCACTGACCACGGCGCGACAATTGTCGGCGTGGCGCCGGCCGGGTTTGAAGGCGTGATCGTCGCCGAGCATCCTGATATCTATCTGCCGATCGAGTTCCAGGCCGTGTTGTACGGCCAGCCGGCCAAGCGCGATGCCGGACGTCTGTGGCTCGAAACCTTTGCCCGCCTCAACCCGGGTGTCAGCCGCGCGCAAGCTGGGGCGGAAATGAACACCCTGTTCCCCTCCATCCTGGACGCGACTATACCGCCAGCTCTGCGACATTTGCCGGTTATTGAAAAGGCCCGCTTCGAGGTGAAGCCAGCACGCACAGGTTGGAGCCAACTTCGCTCGCAGTACACCGAACCTCTGTTGCTGCTGCAAATTATGGTTGCGGCTGTTTTGCTCATCTGCTGCGCCAACCTCTCCGGACTCTTTCTGGCCCGTGCCTCAGCGCGGCGACAGGAATTTGCGATTCGCGAAGCGCTGGGTGCCGGCCGTCTGCGCCTTATGGCGCAGCTCTTTGTTGAGTGCCTGATGCTCGCTCTCCCCGGAGCTTTAGTGGGTGTCTGGCTTGCATGGATGGCAGGGCCGTGGATTCTGCACATGCTCGGCAACGCCGAGGCCGAGCAGGCCATCTCTATGCAGCCGAACCTTGCGGTCCTTTCGGTGACAGTCGCCTGCGCAATGCTGTGCGCGCTCTTGTTCGGCATGGCGCCTGCATGGACCGCCAGCCATACCAGCGTGGAAGCGGCGCTACGCAACTCGCATCCCCGCGCATCCGCCGGTGGCACGGGCCTGCGTAACTTTTTCGTGCCCTTTCAAGTCGCGCTGTCGCTCACGCTGATAGTGGTGGCCAGCTTACTCGGCACAACTGTAGCGCGACTGCTCACTGAGGATTCCGGCTACCGCACCGATAACGTGTTCTTCGTCCTGACCGATTTCCTGCGCGTTCCCGAGCACGGGGAAGCGCTCGTGACCCTCTATCGCCGCATGGCTGCGCGCATGGAGGAGTTTCCCGGAGTGGACCAGGCCAGCGTTGCCGCGGTGCCTCCTCTAATGGGACGCTGGACCGATGACTTTGTCGCTGCAGAGAACGCCCAGCACGCCCAGCCGGCCGAAGCAATGGAAAATATAATCGCTGCCCATTATTTCTCCGCCGTGGGCATACCTTTGCTCGCCGGCCGAGACTTGCAAAATAGCAACTCAGACCGAAACTCCTGTATCGTGAGCCAGGCCGCAGCACGTCTCTACTTTCCGAACACATCGGCACTCGATAAAACACTGCGAAACGTCATCCACAACAGAAGGACAGGTGTTGATACTATCCACGACTATCAGATTGTAGGCATCGTCCACGACACAAAATACGACTCTCTGCGCGAGTCGCCTCCCCCGATTGTGTATCTGCCGATCGCCGCAGGCGAGGAAGCGGTTACGACGAATGCGGGCTCTACGCTTTTCTTTATCATTCACGCACGAAGCACCATTGCAGCAAGATCGGCGTATCTGGCCACAATGCATGAGATGGCGCCATCCAGCCCGGAGATCCCAGCGGTGGTCTTCAGCCAGTCGCTTCGAGACTCGGTCGCGCGTGAGCGGTTGCTGTCCATCATGTCTGGGTTCTTCGCCCTGCTCGGATTGCTGCTGAGTTGCATCGGCATCTATGGCCTGGTCGCCTGGAACGTGACCCGGCGCACCACCGAGATCGGCTTGCGCATGGCCCTGGGCGCAACCCGCGTAAGAGTCTTCGCATTGGTGATGCGCCAGATCATCGGTTTGCTGGCAATCGGTGTGCTGATCGGGGGAGTAGCGGCATTTTTCGCCGCGCGCGCCATCCGTGGTTATCTGTTCGAGATTCATCCGGGTAATCCTGTCGTCTTTGCGCTTTCGGCGCTGCTGCTCGTCCTCATCGGCTTGCTCGCGGCCACATTGCCTGCGCACCGCGCAGTATCGATCGACCCCACGCAGGCGCTAAAAACGGAATAGCGGCCACTCTAAAAGAGAGCCGCTACATCTGTCGTATCCAAACCATTGCTGTAGGCCGGATTTGCATTTAGTTGAGCTCGCATGTTTTTCACCTGCTGCTCAATCGCGCGAGCCATGTCTAGTCGATGTTCATCCCGGAGAAACCGTGCGTATTGCGTCATCACGGTGAGATAGGCCGGATGCCTCCATCCCAGTTCTTTGCCCATGATCTCCGTTCCGTGCTGCATGAGTTCAGCGGCGGAAGCAGGATCGCCGCTCTTCCAGTAGGCGTATCCCAGAATGAATGCGCTGAACCCTGTTGGGAATGTATCGGCCCCATAGGTCTCTTTTGCCATTTGAAACGCGCTCTGCAGTTTTGCGATTGCTTCAGGGTATTTACCGCTTTGGCATAGAGAAGATGCAAGAACCAGCAGACTGCCCGTCTTATCTTCTGGAACAGCATTCCTATCCGCGAAAAATGCATTCACAGCGCGTTCCGCATACTCTTTCGCTTTTGCAGAGCGATGCTCTCGAAGATAGAGAGTTGCGAGGTGATACCAGCTTCTAGGAAGCTCAGACTCTAACTTTGATTCTTCGCGAATCTTCAGTGCTTTCAATTCCGCGTGTTCTGCTTCCTCGACATGCCCTGTTTCCATGTACAGCGTTCCTAAATTGTCGATTGCTGTCGCGAGGTCCGAATTAGAAACAGGAGCGACGGTGAGCAATCGCATCGCGTGTTCGAAGGCACGCTCGGATTGCACATACATGCCTGCATCCTGATACAACGTTCCAAGATGTGACCAAATCTGTCCCGCCTGGATCGCCGGCATATCCGGAGTCTTTGCTTGCAGTGATGCGGCTTCATAGATCTCTATTTGTTTTTGCAGATCTTCTTTCGTCAGGATTTGCGCCTTTGCGCACAAACCCATTCCGCCGAGAACTCCTAAACAAACGATCTGGAGCAGGATGGTTGAAGCCGTCACCAGACGTATCGAGCAACTGTGGTTATGACTGATTCTCATTGGGACCTCCTCACTTCTCTGTGTTTGAGGAGCAATTCAGTTTCCATGTTGACAATCAACACAAGTGGTACTTAATGTTGATTGTCAACATGAGTACGAGAGCCAAAGCTGTCCATTTACGAAAAAGGACTGTCCAGAACTGAACAGGCTGTATGGACCAGCGCGACGCTGCGGCTCTTGAAGACCTCGAAATCAAAATCTTTGCAAAGAGGGAGAGGTTCTCGCGAAGAATTCCAAGTCGCAAGCGAAGTTCATGCACAACACGTGCACGTCTAGAGCCTGAACTTGCAGCAGTTCGCCCTCGCATGGACTAGGTCTACAAAGAAACGGGAGAGATAAAGGCAGGTACGCGAGAAAAGTGAGGGAAAGCACCGGACCAGGCAAGCCTCTTTTTACGAATGAACTTCACAGGCGATGATTCCGCCGTGAGCCAGGGTTGGCAGATGTAAAAGCTTTGCTTAATTTTGCCCCTCGCGCTGCTATTCTCCACAATCAGGACAATCTTGCAAGCTGTTGATTTTATAATGGTCGGCCCTAGAGGACGATTTTGGAACTTTCCATGGCTTGGAAATTCCTTCAGACTCTTTTTCGGCATCCTTTTGACCCGGGCGCCAATCGCAGTTACCGATAACCCCGTTTTTCGGGCGATTGCTACTGACAGGCCAACCTATAGGGACAAATCTTTGGCCGAGGACGTAATACGATCAAGCCCAAGTAAGGGTCGGCTTTTCGCTTTGAGGAGAAACAGATGTTAGACGCGTGGCAGAATCTGACTGCCGAAGGCCGAGAGAATTCGTCCTCGGAGTGGTCGGCCATTCTCGCTTTTATCGTTCTCGTCAATGTCGTTACATGGGCAGCGTGCTTTTGGTTTCGTTTGTCTATGGCAGAAGGGCATCTGTGGGCGCTCTTTGCATTTCTCTTCGTCACGGTATGGTCACCCACGGTCATTGCCGTGATTTTGTCGCTTATCTTCGGCCGAAGCACGGACCAAGTTCTGCCATTATCGGACATTGTTCGGGGCTAAAGCTTCTTCCCTGTAATCAGATCCTTTAAGCTGATCACCCAGGCAGGTCCAGGTCCAGGGTTGTCAGGTTCTGCTGCTTGCGGCTTTCTAGGTCCTGGTACCTCGAGCTTCAGTATGTCCAGCGCCGCGAGGAGCACAGGATCAGTGGTCGACACCGGACGCACATCAGCTAAAGGATGAATCGTGGCCTGGAATTCAAAAAGCGCCCAGTTCTCCAGCTCGCGTCCATACCGGGACGCGTAGAAGATTCCTGCAAAGGAACCGAGTTCATTGACGTAGTTTGAAGCCATCTGAGTGATGATTCGCTTCTGTGCCTGCATCAGGACACTCACATCAAACTCTGGCAGGCCGAGCTGAATGCAGTAAGGCTGCAAGTGCGGAAGTAATTGTGACACCCATTCTGCGGTGTAGAGATCAGCGTACCTTCCCTCCACACGTGCCCTGCCGATGTAACGATCTTCGAACCAAGCCGCGGCGATGTAGCCGATCGGCTGGAAGTCATCCTCGCCCTTGATGGCAGCGAGCTCTTCCTTCAGTTTCTGATCAGGGCGAAACCGCGCCAAGGTTTCCACATAGCAAGACAGGAGCTGACTCGCGGCATAGAGGACACGGTAATCACCGGCAGGATCATCGAACCGATTTCCGAAGGTGTGAGCTCCGTAAGAATCGGTGCTTGCTCTCGACCAGTCTGGGAACTCCCAAGGGTTTGTGCCCCGAGCAATCCGATAGAGCGGACCCTCGGGGGTTCGATGTTCCAGCAAAGGAAACTAACCTCCAGCAATGAAAGCCCGCACTGCGCCTAGCAGCTCAGGCCCAACAGCCTCCAGGTCCCCTTCACGCAAGAGGCGAATCGGGGTTCGATCTCTGAGCTCGGGGTTGATACCAGTCAGCCAAGACTGTACCACGGCCGGCTGATCGTGCTCCGACAATGTAATCACCAGCTGATAGGCAAAGCGCAGCCTTGGTTCAGCATCTTTGTAGGAACCTTGACCCTGCATCCATCGCTCAATCGAACGAACATCATCCTTTCCGGCGATGTACGCCGTGAGCTTCTTACCGATGATGCTGGTCATTTGTGTGACGAGCTCCGGGAACCCTGTCTTGGTGGCCGCAAGGTGTGCGCGGGCACCAGGGCGGGCAGCTGATGTAGTAGTAGTAGGGGTAGCCATAGCCATAAGCAAAGTCCTCCAAAGATCATGCTCTGCATTCATCCTGATGAGATGATGCTGGGAGAGTCGCAAACGTTACATTGGCCCATCAAATGGTTGGTCAATGTGCGAGCAATTCTACGCACAAATATCGGCCAATTGGCAATTACTTTTGCACAGTTTCCACAGGATGGGGAGGTATCTTATTAGATTCTTACCCATTTAGGCCATGAATGGCAATAGCCCCGGAGGTTAGTCCTCAACTCAGAATGGCAATCAGCTTTGCAGTTCCGAATGCCAAACACGCCGCCGTAAAATCGAAGCTCGGGATCGTCTTGACACCCGCACCATAGGCATGCTGTCGAGCCAAAGGCGAAACTGATACCGCCCTGTTTTTGGTTGATTGCGCTGCTGAGGCAGATCGTGAAGTTTCTGAATTAGTGGCGACTCCTACAGATCTCCCCATAGTGGCGAATGGGGGAATTGCGACCACTTGCGATCGCGCCTGTCGCTGCTTCGAGTAAGTTATTGATTCTAGAAATGGTCGGGACGGGCAGATTTGAACTGCCGACCCCTCGCACCCCAAGCGAGTGCTCTACCAGGCTGAGCCACGTCCCGACACAGGGGGTCTACCTCAGTGTACACGAGCAGGGCCGTCTCCGGCGCGTCCCTAAAGCTTTTGCGAGCGCTGTACGTCGCGGACGCCGGGCACGCGCCGCAGTCCCTGTACAAGCCGGTTCAGGTGGCGCACATCCTCGGCATCGACGATGAATTCAACCGTCGCATCGTTGTTCGGGCCGGGCTTGGAGTCGACCGAACGGATGTTCGTATTGTCATCGCTGATGACAGCGGTCATCTCTTTGAGCATGCCTGCGCGGTCGTCGCAGTAGACAGTTAATTTGACCGGGTACGTCTGCCTGCGTCCGGGCGCTTCATCCGCTGGCCTCGCCCATTCAACCGAGATGCGACGATCCGATTCGTATAGTAAATTCTGCACATTCGGGCAGCTACGCGCATGCACGGCGACACCTTTGCCGCGCGTGACGTAGCCGATAATCTCCTCGCCGCGGATAGGATTGCAACATCGCGCGCGATAGACCAGCAGCTCATTCTGTCCTTCGACCTGGAGCGAATCCGCCCCGCTCGCCATCGAAACACGCTTGACCGTGTCCGATACTCCCGCGACCGCGGTGTCCGTTTCCGCCGTCTGCTGGGTCGTTACGCCTGGCGCGAGCCGATTGAGCACCTGCCGCGCCGAATATTTTCCAAAGCCCACTGCGGCTAATAGATCGTTTGGAGTGGCGACGCTGTACTCGGCTGCGATGCGCTCGTAGTCGGACTCGTCGAATTTCGAGAGCGAAATTTTGTACTTCCGCGCTTCGCGTTCCAGCAGTTTGCGGCCGATTTCAATGGCGCGCTCGCGCTGATGCTCATTGAGCCAGTGCTTGATCTTGTTGCGAGCGCGCGAGCTTTTGACAAAGGTAAGCCAGTCGCGGCTTGGAGTGTGGCCGTTCTGCGTAACCACTTCGACAATATCGCCATTGCGCAGCTTGGAGCGCAAGGGCACCATTCGTCCGTTGACCTTCGCTCCAATGCAGGACTGGCCCACCTCGGTGTGGATGGCATAGGCAAAGTCGAGCGGGCTGGCGTCTTTCGGCAATACAACGACCTTGCCCTTCGGCGTGAACGTGTAAACCTCTTCCGGATAGAGATCGATCTTGAGCGTCGAAAGAAATTCATTCGGATCGCTCATCTCGCGCTGCCATTCGACCAGCTGCCGCACCCAGGCCAATCTTTGTTCGTCGCGTGCGCTGATCGGCGATCCGCCGGCCTTGTACTTCCAGTGCGCGGCAATGCCTTCTTCCGCGATGCGATGCATCTCTTCGGTGCGGATCTGCACCTCGAATTGATGGCCGCCCTCGCCCATCACAGTTGTGTGCAGTGACTGATACAAATTCGGGCGAGGCATCGCGATAAAGTCCTTGATGCGCCCCGGCACCGGCCGCCAGATGCTGTGGATCAGGCCAAAGACGGCATAGCAATCCTGCACGCTGGTGGTGATCACGCGCAGCGCAAGCAGGTCGTACACCTGATCGACCGTCGTGCGCGCTTTCACCAGCTTCTGGCTCACGCTGTAAAGACGCTTGATGCGCCACTCCACGCGCGCTTTGATATTGTTCTCGCGCAGCTTCTCCTGCAACAAGGCTTCCACGCCAACCAGGAACTGTTCACCCTCGCTGCGGCGCTCTTCAACGGCATCATGTACCTGCTGATAGGCGTAGGGATCGACGAAGCGGAAGGCGAGGTCTTCAAGCTCGCCGCGCACCTTGCCCATGCCCAGCCGATGAGCGAGCGGTGCATAGATGTCGAGTGTTTCGCGGGCAATGACCTGCTGCTTGTCTGTGGGCAGATGCTCGAGCGTGCGCATATTGTGCAGCCGATCGGCCAGCTTGATCAGGACAACGCGCACATCGCTGACCATCGCCAGCAGCATCTTGCGAACGTTCTCCGCCTGGCGGTCTTCCTTGTTCGCGAATTGAATTTTATCGATCTTGGTGACGCCTTCGACAATGTGCGCCACCTGTTCGCCGAACTTGGCTGTAATATCAGCTGTCGTGACCGGAGTATCTTCGACCGCATCGTGCAGCAGCCCGGCGGCGATCGCCGTCGAATCCAGCTTCATCTCCGCCAGCACAAGAGAAACTTCCAGCGGATGTAGCACATATGGCTCGCCCGAGGCGCGCAGCTGGCCTTTATGGTGTTCGAGGCAAAACTCCCAGGCCTTGCGGATGATTTCCGTATCGTCGCTGGGCCGGTTGGCGCGAACCGTGGCCACCAGCTTCTCAAAGCGGGGCGCAAACGGATCAAGCACCTGGAGAGATTTTGCGGGTTGCACTGACGCGCTTTGCGCAGTTGCCATACTTGATTATAGGCTTTGACCGCAAAAGAGGCATCACGGGAATCACCTGTGCGCGTATCTGCCACATTTTTGTACAGTTTCATGGAAAAGTCTGACCGTCCCTCCGTGCGAAGATGAACTATGCCCGGACGCAACGCAGCGAAGCAGGAAAGGCGCAGCCAAAAGCCTCGGCCCGCATCTCCAACCTCGCTCCAGCCCGAATTCGAAGGCCCCGCAGCCGTCATTTCACGCCGTGCGGCGGACCGCATCCGCGCCGGGCACCTATGGGTCTATCAGTCCGACGTCGAACGGATTATCGGCGAACCATCCGCACTGCTTCCGGTAGTCGACCAGCGCGGCATTCCGTTAGGCACCGCACTCTTCAGTTCCGCCTCGCAAATCGTCCTGCGATTCGTATCAACCGATCTCATCAATCATGAGCAGTGGCTTGATCTGCTGCGAACACGCCTCCAGGCCGCCGTCCGCATGCGCCTTCCGATGCTCAGCACAGAAACCAGCGCCTGCCGCCTTGTCTTCAGTGAAGCTGACGCGCTGCCCGGCATCGTCGCCGATAAGTACGGCAATCTCGTCATACTGCAATTGTTGGCCAAAGGACTGGATACTGATGAGACCCGCTCGCTCGTAGCCGATGTCCTCAGAGAAGAGCTGTCACCCGAGACCATCATCGAGCGTTCCGACCCGCGCATCCGCGAACTCGAGCAGCTTGGGCCGCCTCCAACATCTCCGCTGTACGCAGCCGGCGCAGAAGCCCCGCTACTCAGCACAACTTTCCAGCTCAACAGACTAACCTTCCATTACGACGCTGGCGCCGGACAGAAAACCGGAGCATTCCTCGATCAGCGCGAAAACTACGCCGCAGCCGCACGCTATGCCCACGGAGAAGCGCTCGACGTATGCACCTATCAGGGGGGATTCGCCCTGCATCTCGCGCAAAGGTGCCCGCGCGTCACCGGCGTCGACATCTCCCGCTCCGCGCTCGAAGTAGCCGAAAAAAACCTGGCCGCCAACGCCTCAAAGCTGCAAGGTTCAACCGTGGACTGGATGGAAGCCAACGCCTTCGACCTGCTGTGTGACTGGAGTACCTCCGGCGCCGCCTACGACAGCATCGTGCTCGACCCGCCCGCCTTCGCCAAGTCGAAGCGCGCCGTCGAAGGCGCGCTTCGCGGCTATAAGGAGCTGAATCTGCGCGCGCTCAAAATGCTGCGCCCCGGCGGCACGCTGGTTACCTGCTCCTGCTCGCACCACGTTTCACCCGCAGATTTTCAGGAGGTGGTCGCCGCAGCCGCAGGCGACGCAGGCCGCCGCGTGCGGCTCATCGAGCGCCGCGGCGCAGCCGCAGACCATCCCGTTATCCTGACGATTCCCGAAACGGAATATCTCAAGTGCCTAATCTGCAACGTGGATTGAAGAAAGCCTATGCTGCAAGGCTAATCTTTAATGTGCAGATCGATAAAGAGCTGCTTCTTGGAATTGAATGAGCTGATATTTTTCTTATCGCTCTTCTTGCCCTTGTACTCGGCCCACAGTTGGTAATCGACACTGGAGGAAAGCTGGCCGAAGCGGTAGCTTCCATCCTGCGTCGAAATAAAGCTCTTGATGTTGTTCGTCTTCGAGTCCTGCAGATAGACGACGGCGCTCCCGAGCACAGACTCCTGGGCTCCGTACACTTTGCCTTCCACCGACCGCACCGCATCGTTCTGTGCCAGACCCGCCAGCGGAACCAGCAGGCAAATTGCAACCAGGGCCATCACCGCTCCCCGCACATAGGCGGCGCGAGCGGTGCTCGGAAAAAACTGCTTCATTCCTCGTCCTCTTCTTCGGCTTCCTCGTCCTCATCCTCATAGCCTTCTTCTACTTTGGAAAGCTCAAGAGGTTCGGTGGCAACAATTTCAAATTCTGTCCCGCATTCGTCGCAGACGATCACGTCGCCTTCTTCCACATCTTCTTCGTCGAAGTCGAGCGCACTCTCACATTCAGGGCAAATCATAAAATTCCTCCAAATTAACGTGGAGTATTAGGATGATTAGAACAAATTACAGGATGCAACATCGTTAGTTTCTAACGAGAAGCAGGCGGCGCGTCAAGTAACAATTCCTCATCTGGACCCTCATTCTGGAGAAAATCTGATGAAAGCTCGTTTCAGGCAACTCACGATTGCTGTAACTGTCGCAGCGACACTTTCCGTCCCTGGCGCCTATGCTCTCTCTGACGATACAACACGCGATCTCGTTGCCATCGGGTCTCCCATTCATCCCGCACCCGCCGATCCCGCAATTGCACACGCCTTGCAGCAAGTCTCCGCACAGCAGATCCAGCACACCATCGAGACGCTCGTTGCTTTCCACACCCGCAGCACGCTTTCCAGCATGACCAAAGACCTGCCCGCCGGCCAGGGAGCAAGCGCGGCCGCCGACTGGATCGAGTCGGAATTCAAGCGCTACTCCGATGCCTGCGGCGGCTGTCTTGAGGTGAGACGCGACACCTTCACTGAAAGTCCACAAAGCCGCATCCCGCAACCCACCACCATCACCAACATATACGCAATTCTGCGCGGGTCGGATCCAGCACAGGCCAAACGCATGGTTCTGGTGACCGGCCACTATGACTCTCGTAACAGCGACACATTGGATACGCACGCCGATGCTCCCGGCGCCAACGATGACGCATCCGGCGTCGCCGTCAGCCTCGAGTGCGCCCGCGTCTTATCGAAGCTCAAATTACCCGCGACCCTCGTCTTCGTCGCTGTCGCTGGAGAAGAGCAGGGCCTGAACGGCAGCCGCCATCTGGCAAAGCTCGCCAAGTCCGAAGGCTGGGATCTCGAAGCCGTGCTCAATAACGACATCGTAGGCGGCAACACCACCCCCGGCGAGACCCTGCAAAACAAATCCTTGGTGCGCGTTTTCTCTGAAGGTATTCCCGCATCGGCAACGCCCGAGCAGGCCCACCTCATCCAGTCCTTGGGCTACGAGAGCGATTCGCCTTCGCGCGAGCTGGCGCGCTCCATCATGAACGTCAGCGAAACCTACCCCGGCATCGGCAACGCCGGTAAATCAAACTATCTCCATCCCGTCCTCATATTCCGCCGCGACCGCTTCCTGC
>Ga0206952_10016_pt1 | contig 57445 bp, 39 predicted proteins | sample Alteio_BWOrgHeat_39_FD_152966 | JGI IMG/M metagenome (GOLD analysis project Ga0206952, IMG submission 152966) | Enriched cells from forest soil in Barre Woods Harvard Forest LTER site, Petersham, Massachusetts, United States -... | ecosystem: Environmental > Terrestrial > Soil > Temperate forest >... | reverse complement strand
ACATAGCAATTGTATCAACATTTTTTTTCGCTCAACCAAAGCTTTCTTCCATATCCTTCAAACACATGTTTTTCACTGTGGTAGGAAGAGCGTACGAGCGGGCCACTTTCTACATAATCAAAACCAAGAGAATAACCGATCTCCCTGAACTCTGAAAATTCATCAGGATGCACAAAACGCTGTACGTTTAAATGCCTGGATGTGGGTTGTAGATATTGACCAAGTGTAAGCACATCAAGGTTTACAGCAGCAAGATCATTCATAGTTTCAATAACTTCTTCTTTGGTTTCCCCAAGACCAAGCATGATGCCTGTTTTGGTACGCACACCGCATTCTTTTAAAAAGCGAAGCACTTCTAAACTGCGCCGGTATTTTGCCTGTATCCGCACTTGTTTTGTAAGGCGTTCAACAGTTTCCATATTGTGGCTTATAACTTCCGGTGCGGCTTCAACTACATGTTCAATATTTTCATGCTCGCCTTTAAAATCCGGAATTAAGGTTTCCAATGTAGTATCAGGGTTTAATGCTTTAACTGCTTTAATAGTATTATACCAAATGGTTGCACCGCCATCCCTTAATTCATCACGGTCAACACTGGTAATAACAGCGTGTTTCACTTTCATTAAATGTATTGCTTCTGCCACACGTTGTGGCTCATCCCAATCCACAGGTTCTGGGCGGCCTGTAGCAACCGCGCAAAAGCCGCAACTGCGTGTGCAAATGTTCCCAAGAATCATAAAAGTGGCAGTGCCTGACCCCCAGCACTCGCCCATGTTGGGACAATTGCCGCTTTCGCATATTGTGTGCAGTTTGTGCGTATCAACAAGTTTACGAACATGTTTATAGCTTTCGCCAATGGGTAATTTTACTCTTAACCAGTTTGGTTTTTTTGTTTTTGTTTGAATTATATTTTGTGATATACAGCCTGCTTGTTCCATTTTATTTTTTGTTTCAGCGTTTCAAAATTTCATATTCTACATTAAGTTTCATCAGTTTAAAAACTTTGAAACAATTAAGTGCTGAGCAATGAAACCGATGCTGATTAATATTCCAGTATGTAAAGGGAGTGGCACAACCGATGCGTAAACATTTGATGACCATTACCCCAAAAACAATTGCAAAAATAGTTCACTTTCGGCTACCAAATTCAATGGCTATATAAGCGTTGTAGAAGAATTTTTTTTCTGGGGAATTAACCATAATGGGCATACTCTGTGTGTAAAACTCGCCGCTGATGCCTACTTCAAGTGCAGAAAGCAATTCATTGTAACGGGCGTAATCAAAACGCAAACCAGCGTGTGCAACTACACCGGGAACAAATTTTGTTTCGCCAATGCCTTTGGTAATACCTGCTGATGAAATAGGATAGACAAGAAAAACCGTATCTCCCGGGCCTTGATATTTTACATCGTAGGTTGCATTAGTGTTTGGATCAACTATGGTTACATAATAAGGTTTTAAAAGGCCTGCTGAAAAACCACCACCATAAATTGCTGAAACAGCCACACCATTTTTTTCTCCTTTGCCGCCAATAAGCCTCTGCTGGCCAATACCGATATTAAAATAATAAAAATTGTTTTGCTTGCCATAAACAAATGGATTTCCTACCGGGAAACCTGTAGACAAATCTGTTGGCGTTATTTTTTCTTCTTTATGGCTTTTGCGTTCACCAAATTCTGCAAACCAGGTGTTTGTTGTTGAAATGGTTTTATATTTTCCATGTTCATACAGGGCAGACCATCCATCGGTATTCAATTTAAAGCTGAGCAGAAATTGTTTGTCGTAGATAAGCGCTCCATCTTCTTCACGCTTAATAAGCTCAGCGATGTGTTGTTTGCGTTCTTCTTTTTTCTGATCTTTTTCGCTTAAAGTTTTAGGCTGTTGTGAAAAAATTTTACTAAACGTTATAAGGCAGAGTATCAGCAAATAAATCTTCCTGTGCATGTGTAATTTGATAATCGTAAATTTATAACAAAAATTGTGTAATGACCTCTGAAATAATTTATAAAGGAGCGTTAAGAACAGAAGCAAAACATTTGCAAAGTGAAACAGTGATTGAAACAGATGCGCCTGTTGATAACCAGGGAAAGGGAAAGCGTTTTTCACCTACTGATTTGCTGGCAACAAGTTTAGGCAGTTGCATGCTTACTATAATGGGCATTAAAGCAAGGGATATGAATATCTCGCTTGAAGGCACTGAAGTAAGCATTCAGAAATTAATGAAACCGGAGCCAAGACGTGTAAGTGGAATTGATGTGCGTTTTAATTTTCCATCATCACTGCAACTTGATGAAAAAGAAAAAACAATTTTAGAAAGAGCTGCTCTAACCTGCCCAGTAGCAAAAAGCATTCATCCTGATATTGAATTAAAGGTTGATTTTGGATGGGAAAAAATAAGTTCTGAGTTTTGAGTTCTGAGTTTTAAGTTTTCAGCAGCTTAACACCAACAGCACAATCAAGGCATTTTTTAAGGTTGCAATAATTATTTTTAAGATGAATAAGCGCCTGGCTTTCCAAAGCATTTTTATTGGAAATGCTATGCGCTTTCCATTGTTTTGTAATGCTGTTTTGTTCGGGCGCAAGTTCAATTAAAAAGCTTAATGATTTATCTTTCCAGGCATCCTCATCTTTATTAATCCCATACGCAAATAACACCGGAAGAATTGTATTAATAATTATGTGCTGAATAAAAGATCTGCCTACAATTTTTGGCTGATATGCAGCTTCATCATTTAAAGTATAATGATAATTCCAGAAATCATTTGCCGTAATATCAAACCACTGGAAAATTTCATTTACTTTTTTTGCTGATTTAATTTTTGAAAATAAATGGCTTGACTGGTATACCAGCATTGCCAGTTGCGCCAACCTGATGGTTGGAAAATTGGAAGGCCGCATTCTTAAAAATGCAGGCTGTTTATTTATATATTGTAATCCATATTTTTTTGCCAGAAATGTATATTCTTTTTGAAGCATGATTGCGTAAGCATCTTCAACATTCTGATTTAATAAACCGGCTTGCCCTAACAATAAAGCTTCCAACTGGTGAATTTGATTTTTGTGTTTAGCCAAAAGATTTACACTAACTGTTTTACTCAAATCTTCAAATACATCTGCATTTACTTTCATTCCAAAACTGCGGCAAAGGCTTACCCAAAAAACTTCTTCCCAATTATTATTGCATTGCTTAAGCCATTGAATTATTAAGCCTGATTTTTCTGTAAGCCGTTCTGCAATTAATCTTTCTTTCCAGCTTAGCCAGCAAATTTCATTTAAAACCGGTAAGGCAAATGCACAGGGAATTGAATCTGCAGTTTGCATTAAATGTTCGAAGCGCTGTAGGGTAATTTTTGGAACGAGTGATTGCAACTCCAATGCAGCAATTGGTTGTTGATTGTTATCAAGGATTTCTTTGTTATTTATCCAAACCACATGCAGAATAATATTGCCATAATTTTTGTCGGCTGAATGTTTATGCAACAGCCAATCTGAGGCGTATACATGCAGCTCAACATTACCAACCCATGTTGTATTATTGATCTTTATTTTAGCTTCAGAAAAATCGGGACCTGAGTTAGAATTTACATTGCCGGGATGAATTATTTGCAGGGTTTTTCCATCTGTTGTTGACAGTGCTGATTGATTGAAATACCTGAATTGCCAGATAAATTGCAGCAGTCTTTCGTTCATTGCATATTAATGGCTTGATCGCTGTTTTATAATACCGCCAGTTGTCTCTTTAATTGTATTGGCAAATATGAATGCTTTTGGGTCTTCAGCATACACAAGATTTTTAAGTCTGCGCAATTCAAGTCTTGTGATAACTGTAAATATAATATCAACATCTGTATGTATTTCGTATTTGCCGGGCAAAAAACCACGTTCGCCTTTGTAAACAGTAATGCCTTTGCCCATTTCGTTTACCAGCTTTTCTTTTATGCGTTCACTATGTGCAGATATAATGGTTACACCGGTATATGCTTCCACGCCTTCCACCACATAATCAACTGTTTTTGTTGCGGTAAAATAAGCGAGTATTGAATACATTGCTGTTTCGATACCAAAATGAGAAGCAGCAATAAGAAATATGATTGAATTAATGGCTAATATTATTTCACTGATGGTGAAACTGCTTCGTTTTAATGTATACACTGCAAGCACATCAATACCATCTAACGCAGAACCTGCACGAATATTTAAACCCATACCAATGCCTGCAAAAAAACCTCCGAATATGGCAATAAGCAATTTGTCTGAAGTAATAGCAGAAGTAATAACAGGATATGGAATAAAATGCGTGCAAAGACTCATGAGGATAATTGATATGGCTGCTTTAACAGCAAATTTTTTATTAACCACATATTTGGCAAGTACTACAAGCGGAATACTCAATACAGTAAACACAATTGGAAATTCCCATCCATATACACCATGAATTAAAAGCGAAATACCAGTAACACCTCCATCTAAAAAATTATTGGGCAATAAAAAACCGCTAAGCGCAAAGCCCGATATTACAGAACCCAACAACATTAACGCTAAATCGGCGGCCCTGAAATCACCGTGTGATTGCTTATGTTTTTTGTGATTTTTTTTTACATGTTGAAAGTTTTGTTTTTTTATCGCATCCAGTTTATGTTTTGCTGCTTCTGTAAAATATTTATGCGATTCTAAAAACTTTCTTTCAAGTTGATGCCAGTTCTCTTCTGTAAGGTTGGGTGAAAAATGTTTCATTTCACGATAAAGCCTTCCTGAATATAATTGATAATTATTTGTACCGAGATAATAAAGGTCTGAATCGCACAAAACCTGCGACAATTTATCATAAGCAGATTGAGGCAATTGTGTTGCCATAATAATGTCGCAAACCCGTTCAACCTGATCTTCATTGTATTCAAACTGCGGAAGGTATTCACGTGCAAATTTGCAGGAAGCTTTTTCATGCTCCGCTGTTGTAGCCAGAAAACCTGTGTCGTGCATTACGGCTGCTGTTTCCAATATAACAAGTTCATGCTCTGACAAGCCTTCATCTTTGCCTAATTCGTACGCATGTTTTACAACTTCTTCTGTATGGTGCGGGCTGTGGTAGGTTAACCAATGTGGTAATTCCCGGTGCAGTTTTTCAAGAATAAAAGCTTTTAATTTTTCCAGTTGCATACTGATTAATTAACCAGGTTTTTTTATATTGTTTTAATTGAGCACTTCATATACTTCTAATGGTTCCTTTTTATTCCTCAGGCTTACCTGCCCCATAGGCACGCAATTAAAAAACTCTTTTATTTTATCGTAAGAACTGCCTGATATTAATATTTGTCCGGGTTGTGCTTTGCTTTGCAGCCTTTGCGCTGTATTAACTGAGTCCCCTATTACAGTATAATCTAAACGGCGAAGGCTTTGAGAGCCAATATTGCCGGAGATCATTTCGCCACTGTTAATACCAATTGATACCTGTGGTAAAAAACTGAGAATAATTTTATCAGACGGTAATTGCTGAATAGTATTACGTATAGCAATGCAGGCTTCTACAGCACGGTCTAAATGAAACTCTCCGCGAAAAACAGCCATTACTGCATCACCAATAAATTTATCAACATGCCCGTTTTGTGCAATAATTTCTTTAACCATTACATCAAAATAATTATTAAGCAGGCCAATTACAATGTCCGGTTTTTCTGTTTCTGTTATTGCTGTAAAGCTGCACAGATCAATGAATACAACAGTAGCCTCTATATTGTCATTAGTAATAAGTGAATGTTCAAATTCCCGTGTATCCATAAACTTCAATACAGATTCATCCACATACATTTTAAGTATGTTATTTTCTTTAATTGCCTGGAGTGTTTGCTTTAACTGCGTAACATGGCTGATCGTTTTTTTCAGCGTAAGTTCAAGGTCTTCAAAATTTACCGGCTTGCAAATAAAATCAAATGCGCCTCTGTTCATCGCTGTGCGAATATTATCCATATCACCATAAGCTGAAACAATAACTGCTTTTATAATGGGGTTAAAGTCATTTAATTTTTCAAGCAGTGTTAACCCATCCATTTCAGGCATATTGATATCGCTGAAAAGCATATCAATATCGGGCTGCTGCTTCAGTTTTTCCAGAGCCTCTTTACCATTTAATGCAAATACAAATTCGTATTGGCGCTCTCTTATCTGTTTTCGGAATTTTTGTTTAATAAGCACCTCCAGATCCGTCTCATCATCTACAACTAATATTTTAGACATTTATCAATTTTTTTAATTTTTCCTTTAAAAGAACAAAGTCAACAGGTTTTGTAAGAAAATCATCTGCTCCCAACTCCATTGCCTTATTATAATTATCACTATCGCCATAAGCAGTAATCATCATTACTACGGGAGGCGGAATTGCATATTGCTGTTTTATTTTTTCAAGCAATACCAAACCACTCATGCCCGGCATATTAATATCAGAAAGAATTAAAACAACTTCATGCTCGTGCTTACTGATGTAATTAAGCGCTTCTTCGCCTGAAAATGCAAAAGCAAACTGCATATCACCATGCCTGGTTTCTTTTCTAAAACGCTGTTCAAATAAAGCCTGTATATCATGTTCGTCGTCAACTACAAGAATTTTCATAGAGAAAGTTTGATGTAATGAAAATAATATTTTTAAAATAATTGAAGCTATTAATAATTACATAAAAAATAATTGTGCTAAATTAAAATGTAAATAATAATAAGAGTTTAATTTGTTTTGGCATCTGGCAATTGAATTATAAACACACTTCCCCCGCCATCCCGTGCCTTCACTTTTATTTCACCGCTATGTGCTTTGATGATATCATAGCTTAAAGATAATCCTAATCCTGTTCCTTCACCAGTTGGTTTGGTAGTAAAAAATGGCTGAAATATTTTATCAATAATGTTTTGCGGAATGCCGTTGCCGTTATCGCTTACTAAAATTTCCATCTTATCGTTCATTTTTTTTGTTTGAACTGAAATAAGCGGTTTATAATTTTCATCAGCAACTTTCTTTTTTTCATTTGTTGCATAAAATGCATTATTGATAAGGTTGAGCAGCACTCTTCCAATATCCTGCGGAACGATATCTATCTTACCAATGCTTTCATCAAAATCTGTTTTAAAATCTGCATTGAAAGATTTGTCTTTTGCTCTTAACCCATGATAACTTAATCTTAAATATTCGTCAGCCAGTTTATTAATGTCTGTTGATTCTTTTGTTGCGCCGCTGCTTCTTGAATGTTGCAACATCCCTTTTACAATAGCATCTGCACGCTTGCCATGATGATTTATTTTTTCTTCGTTGTCTTTTATATCATTTGAAATATTAATTGCTTCATCAACATTGCCTGACTTTAATTCAGTTTGTAATTCATCAATCATTTCTTTATTCACTTCACTAAAATTATTGACGAAGTTTAAAGGGTTTTGTATCTCGTGTGCTATGCCTGCGGTGAGTTCTCCAAGGCTTGCCATCTTCTCACTTTGTATGAGTTGTTGCTGTGTTGCTTTCAATTCTGTTAGTGTTTTTTGTATTTCCTTTTTTTGTTGCTGGAGAAGATCATTAGCTTTTTGCTTTTGCCTGTTGCTTCCGAATAATATGGTTGCCAGCAATAAAAACATGATCAGCACTCCTCCCAAAACATAAAGTTTTATTTGATTGCGGTAATTTGCCTGTGCTGCTTCCATGTCTTGCTGGCGTTGTTTTTCTTCGAAAGAAAGAGAGATCAATTGCTTCACTTTATCCTGGCTGAATAAACTGTCTTTTGCTGCTGTGGCAATTTTAAAATATTTGAATGCTTCTTTATCGTTCTTGCCTTCATAGAATTCTGAGAGTAGTTTACTTACATTAAATATTCCCTGATTGTATGATCCTAATTGCGCGGTGGTGAGAGATTTTTTTGCATAGTCAATTGCAGAATCTTGTTGCCCGGTTTTTTGATAGAGTTTTGCAACGCTTTGGTATGTCATACTTAAATGCTGTTTGTCATCCACCGCTTCGTAACTATTTATGCTTTTTTTAAAATAAGCTAAAGCTCCATCGGTATGATCATTCATCATCTCAACATTGCCCAGCAGGCGTTCAAAGTCGCCATACAGGTCTGTATACCCGTTTTGTTTTGATATTGGATAATATGCTTTCAGATAATGCAGCGCAGAATCAGATTGGTTGAGGTTAAGATAGCATTCCCCTATATTTATAAAAACAATTGTTTTTACATAATTACTTTTATTAATGCCCGGCAGATTTTTTGCCTGCATAAAATACTCTAACGCTTTTTTATAATCTCCTTCTGTCATGTACAGGTCACCAATATTGTTAGTGCACCTGATTATACCTTCTCCGTCTCCGATATCCTGGTATATTTTAAGACCTTTTGTAAAAAATTGTAATGCCTTTGGATAATCTCCCACCGCAGAATAAGCTACAGCAATTCTATTAAGAGAAAGCGCTTCTCCCTTGGCGTAATGCAGTTTCTGAGAAAGAGTATAGGCTTGCTGTGCAAGAATAAGCGCTGTGTCTGGTTTAAAAAGATAATAGATTTTCACCAAGTCGCTTAATATTAACACACGATTTGTGTCAGCTTTTGCACTGCTTAATTCTTTTTGTAAACTATCAATTGTTTTTTGTTGAGCATTCGTAAATGTTATTGATAAAGCAAGTATAAAGGTTGTAACTAAAATTTTCATGCGTTGCATTTAAACTTTCTGTTTTTGCGCCAATTTACAGCATTGTTGTTTCAGGAAATTATAATTCAGATTGGTAACTTTATAATAAATGTGTTCCTTCACCTTTCCCAAAATTATCGGGATTTCTTTCGTCAACCTTCGTCTCTACTTTTATTTCACCATTATGTGCTTTGATGATATCATAGCTTAAACTCAAACCCAATCCCGTTCCTTGGCCTGTTGGCTTTGTTGTAAAGAATGTTGGGTTCTGTAATATGTACTTCCCATGCGCGGCGGTTTAATTCATCAATTTTAGAGATCATATTATTTTCAGTAACCGAATTATTTTCGATAAGATCATGCATGCTTTACTGTTTTGGAATAAACAACTTTTATATAAATAGATTTTCTTAGGCTCTTGTTCATCTTAGCTGTGCCACGCTCTTATACACTGTAATAATCATCAACTTCTTTAAGCTGCATTTATTCTTTTATAAATTGCCTGTTGCTATTGCTTTAAAAAACTATTTCAGATTTTTGTACATGACAAACTTCAGTATAAAAACAATAAAAGCTAAATGCAAAAAAACTACAAGTTCTCATGTCACAGTATTGTTTACAGAAATCTAAAATATATCTTTTCTTATTAGAGAAATTTAATACTGCATAAGAAGATTATTGAAAAGATTAAGCAGCACTATCTTATGATCCGGGATGTATGGTTAAACAAAAAATGTTTTTATTTATTACTCATTTCAACTACACCCGACCAACTTTCGGGAACGCCCTTTTGAAGATGACGAACTGAATTATCAAGAAAAAATTGAGCAGTGCGATCTTCAGCATTCACATCTGTAACAGATTCAAAACTTTTAATGGCATTTGCAAAAGACTTGTTGAGATAATGATGCATGCCTTCATTAAATATTAAAAGTGTTTTTTCCTTTTTATCTATCTGCTCTTCACTATCACTGCCAAAACATTCATAAATGCCAATGGATGATTGCTTGCCTTTTACCTGCACTTTACCAAGATAGCGTAAATGAAAATTCTCAGGATGCTGTATTTGCTGCAATGTAACTTCACTCAATAGAATATTGGCTTTATAATATTTTGTAAGACTTTCTATACGCGAAGCAGTATTAACTGCATCTGAAATAGTAGTCGCATCAAGGCGGTCGTTATCACCCGTTATGCCCATTACCAGCGGGCCTGTATGCATGCCTATCCCCATCCTGATGGAAGGCAAATTTTTTGTTTTTTGCAAAACATTAAACTCACGGAGATCTTGCTGCATTTCGATGGCGGCAGCGAGTGATCTTTCAGCGCTTTCAGGAAACAACGCCATGATAGCATCACCGAGGTATTGATTAATAAACCCATGATGATTTCGTATAATTGGTCCCATGCGTTCGTTGTACGAACTAACAAACTGAAAATTTTCTTCCGGTGTCATTTGTTCTGATATTGAAGTATAATCTCTTATATCAGTAAAAAGAACTGTAACTACTTTTTCAACCTGGTCGCCGAGCTTTACATCTGTTATTAATTTATATCCCAGCGAACCAATAAATTCGTAAGGAACGAACTTGGCAGTTACTTCATAAATGCGCCGCATGGCTTCTTCTCTTTCAAGGGCTTCGCGTATATTTTTTTCATATAATAAAGCGCTTTCAATTGCGGATGATGATTGTAATGCAAGCGTAGTTAAAAATTTAAGATGCGAAGCTGTGTATTGCATAGTTTTATCTCCTGCAAGAATAATAGCTCCCATAATTCTGTGCTTTACTTTAAGCGCTGCATAAATAATTGATTGCACTTCATCACCAATTATCCCGGTTTCTTTTAAAGGAGTAAGATCGCTCATGATTTCTGATTGCCCGCTCAATCCTATTTTCAGTAAAAGGTCTGCATAACTGATCAATTTTTCTTTGTTGAATAAATCACTTCCTGATGTTGCAGGTATTTGCAATTGCCCGGTTGTCTCATCCCACAATACAACAACACCGCTAACAGAATTTATTAAATGCCTTGCTTCATCCACGGCAATTTGCGCAATGGCTACAGGGTCTATGGCTTGCGCTAGTTTATCAGAAAAATTAAATACCATGTTTACTTCCTGGTATAACACCAATACTTCGCTGCCCAGGTTTTTCCTGTCAAATTCTTTTTGCACCAGCAAAGCAAGAAGAGAAGCAATATGAACTGCTTTTTCATCGCCTTTAACCCATCCAATAATTTCTTCATGAAGTTTTACAGGATGTTCGTATTGAGTTACTAATTCTGTATTGCCGCATAAATAATTATTCTTCTCATCAGTAATGCTTATATGTGCTTTCATTTGTTCTATAAGCAAAAGCGTCAATGCCTCTGTATTACTCTTTTTAGATAGAATATTTTTAAGGATTATCTTTGGCATAATTTAATAAAATATCTTACGAATAAATATTATTGCAGCCCTAATACTTCTCTTGCCTTACTTAGTATTGCTTCCGGATCAAAAGGCTTGGTCATATAAATATCTGCCCCTACTTCATGTCCTTTCTGCCTGTCTAACTCCTGGCCTTTAGCAGTTAGCAAAACAATAAACACATCGTCAAGCATCAATTCTTTTTTTACTTTTCTGCATACTTCCATTCCATTCATTTTAGGCATCATCACGTCTAAAAAAACCAATTGCGGGCTTTCTTGCTGAATAATGTCAAAAGCAATCTCGCCGTTCTCTGCTGTTAAAAATTCCACGCCTTCATCTTCCAGTTCTTCAAGGGTTTGTTCAATCAGCATTCTTATATGCGGTTCATCATCTACAATTAAAATTTTTTGTTCCATTTATTTAGCCTGGTTTAAATTTTTATAATAAAATATTATTGACAACTTGTTTGATGAATTTTAATTCATCTAGGTGAAACTGGTTTATTGATAGATTAAAAACAACACATTCTCCAATCCTTTTTCAAAGCGTAGTGATTGTACGATCTCATTTTTATCTGACAAAACTGAATTTAAAATAATAATATCGGGCTGTGTTGAAATTGCCTTTTCAACCAATTCTTTTCCATCTGATTCTACAACAACGTAACCTTTTGTTTGCAGCACTTCAGTTAACGAACGCACAGCAGAACTGTCTTCATCCACCACCATTACTTTTTTCTTTGATTTGCCCTGCTCTAATAAATTGCCCACTTCTTCAAACAATTTTGCGGTATCAATTGGTTTTGTGAGATAACGGTCAACACCAATTCTAAAGCCTCTTGCTTTATCCTGCACAATAGATAAAATAATAATTGGAATATCCATTGTTTGGGGGTCGTTCTTTAAAATCGCTGCCACATCAAAGCCATTTATTTCAGGCATCATTACATCCAGAATAATTAAATCAGGCCGGTTTTTGCGAATGCTTTCCAGCGCCAATTTCCCGTCTTTCGCTTCCTCTACCAAATAACCGGCATCACTTAATTCCTGCTGCAATAATGAGCGGATAGAATCGTCATCATCTACCACTAAAATGGTTGCATTTTTTCCAACCATTTTTAGTTTTGAAAAAACCATTTGTTCTTTCAGTTGCTTCATCAGTTCATTTAAATGAATTGGCGTTTCCCTGTTTTTTTGTACAGATGCAATTAGCGGTAATGCAAATGAAAATGTGCTTCCTTTACCTGGTTCACTTTCAACCCAAATACGACCACCATGGTGTTCTACAATCTCTTTGCAAATTGGCAAACCTAAGCCTGTGCCTTTTGGCTTATCAGTTAATGTATCACCACCTACCTGTTTAAATTGTTCAAATACGGCTTCATAATCTTCTTTTGCAATTCCAATTCCTGTATCCGTTATACTAACGATTGCTTCACTATCTTTTTGAAATAGTTTACACGTGACAGAACCTTCATCTGTAAATTTTACTGCGTTTGAAAAAAGATTAATCACCACTTGTATCAACTTATCTGTGTCGCCGATGATATCGGGAATAGTTGTATCAATATCTTTTTCAAGCTTAATGTCTTTGTGTTCAAAAAGAGAAGTAGTTGCCGCAATGGCTCTTTCAATCACTTCAGCAAGCGATACATTTTCCTGGTTCCATTCCATCTTGCCTGCTTCAATTTTTGCAAGGTCAAGCACATCGTTTATAAGATGCGTTAAACGTTCGCCTTCAGAAATAACAACATTCAAATTTTCGGAAACCTGTTCTGTAGTTTTTTTAAGTTTTGCATCTGAGGCGTCTAATGCTGTAAAAATTTTTTCTTCCAGGCGCTTCTTAATTATTTTGGCAAACCCTAATACTGAAGTGAGCGGCGTTCTTAGCTCATGACTTACGGTAGATAAAAATGCGCTCTTTGCCTCGTTGGCTTTTTCTGCAGTTTTGCTTGCTAACTCTGCTTCCATTTTTGCATGCTGTACTTCTTCAAATAAAGTAGCATTACGCAAAGCAACACCAACCGATGCTGCAATAGTTGATAAAATTCTTAAGTCATTTTCATTATACATGTTTTCATGTTCTGTACTTTGAACACTTAACACGCCAATAATCTCATCACCTACAGGTATCGGAACGCCCAAATAGGAAGAAGCCGGAATGCCTACGCGTTTTATACCTAATTGTGCTGTTTGATCTTTTACATCTTTATTAATAAGCAGCGGTTCTTTAGTAAGAATAATTTTTGAAGTAAGCCCTTCTCCAAATTTTAAAGGAGTTAACTCATCTCCTGACTGATAGGGAAAATTGATGATATTGGTTTTTTTATTGAGTAATGCGAGATAAAAAATATTTGCCTTAAATAACTCTTTCAATTTATCTCCAACCAGTTTTATCAAATCGTTCGGGTCTAATTGTGAAGCAAGCGCTTTACTAATACTATTAACTGTGCTTAATTCAGTTGCTCTTTGTTTTGTTTCTGCAAGCAGCACAGATGTTTCATCAAATAAACGTGCATTTTGTAATGCTACGGTCATACTGTTGGCCAGCGTTTCCAGTAAACGAATATCTGATTTACTGAATGCATGTTCAATATCTATATTTTGAAGACTTACATAACCTCTCACTTCATTTCCTGAAAGCAATGGAACAAACAAAAGAGATTTCGGCATCTTCGTATCGCCAAGAGCAGTTATTCCAAATTCGGTTCTGGCAGATTCTTCAGTTTCAATGTAAATAGTGTGGCGTTTATCAATAATCAATTGCCGCATATCGCTGATGGGGCGTGACGGCAAATCAAATTTTTCACCATTTTCAAAAACATAATTAAAATGTTCTGTTCTTGTTGTAAGATCAAAACTTGCAATAATAACAGCCTGCGCACTAAACAATTGCTGCAAACGATCTCCTACCAAGTCATAAATTCCCTGCATGTCCATTTCTCTAACCAATCCATCTTGTACACTATTTATTACTGCTAATTCTGCAGTACGTTGCTCTGTTTCTTTTAATAAACGATTTGTTTCATCAAACAGGCGTGCATTTTCAAGCGCAACACTCATGGTATTTGCAATCGTTTCAAGTAGCCTTATATCCGATTCACTGAAAGCATTTTCAATATCAATATTCTGTAAGCTTACATAACTTTTTACTTTATCGCCAATAATAAGCGGCACAAATAATAATGATTTAGGATGTTCTGTTCCCGGCACTACATTCAGACCAAATTTTAATGCAGCTTCTTCATAATTATTATTGACAAGAATTTTTTCTTTGAACTCAATAATGTGCTCTCTTAACCTATCGTACTTTCTCGGAGTTAAATAAAACTGTTCTCCTTTTTCGATGGCATAATTAAAATATTCCATCTTTGTATCTGTATCCAAAGATGCAATTATAACTACCTGCGCATTGAACACATCTCTTATGCGGTTTCCAACCAAATCGTAAATGGATTGTATATCGAGTTCTTTCGCCAGCCCATCCTGCACGCTGTTAATTACAGCAAGTTCAGCAGTGCGTTGTTCAGTTTCTTTCAGCAGTCTTGTGGTTTCATCAAACAGGCGTGCATTTTCAAGCGCAACACTCATACTGTTTGCAAGTGTTTCTAATAATTTTACATCTGAATCGCTGAATGCATTTTCTCTGTCAACATTTTGAAGGCTGATATAACCGGTAACTTTTTCGCCAACAAGTAATGGCATAAATACGCCGGATTGCATAGGTTCAGTTCCGGGAATTACATCTTGCTTAAACCAATCATATCTTTCGGTTTTATTATGTATTAAAATCTTTTCGCGTTTTTTGATAAGCTCCTGCCGCAGTTTATCTAATTTTCTTTCTTCGGGATAAAATCGTTCTCCTTTTTCAATTACATATTCAAAATGCTCTGTATTATTTGCATGGTTAAATGTTGCAATACCTACAGCCTGCGCATCAAATACTTTCCTTATTCTTTCTCCTACCAAATCATAAATACCCTGTATATCAATCTGGCTTACGAGTGCTTCCTGTACACTATTTATTACGGCAAGCTCTGCAACACGCTGGCTTAATTGAGATGTTCTTTCTTCAACTGTTTTTTCAAGCTCGTCATGTTTTTCTTGTAGTTGTTTCGTACGCCAATTAATCAATAAATAAATGATGAAAGCTGCGATAATAGCATATAGCAAGTAAGCCCACCATGTGCTGTACCAAGGTGATAAAATAGTAAAAGAATAAACTGCTTCGTTACTTACAGTATGATATAAATTTTTTGCGCGTATATGAAATGTATATTTTCCTGCAGAAAGATTGGTGTATTCTTTATAAGTATTGCTTCCCCAATCACTCCACCCTTTTTCAAAACCTTCGAGCCAGGTTTGGTATTGTGTTTTGTTTTCCTGTTCATAAAATGGGGCTGCATATTCAAAGCGTAATGAATTATTGCTGTGTTTTATTTCCGGAGATTTATCTGCAGTTAAATTGGGGTTTAATTTTTGTTTACCCGCAGCAATGTCTGATATTAATACTTTATAAGATTGATCAACTGTACTTTTTACTTTTTCATCATACCTCACTAAGTTATCATTACCTGTAAACCATACAATGCCGTTTGCTTCGGGATATATGGTACTTTGCGCTGCAATACGGTCAATGATCGGCAACAGCGAGTTTGAATCTAATACGTAATTGCCATTGCCTTTAGGCGTTGCAATAACGAGCTTGAAATTATCCACAGTACCCACACTCATCCATAATTTTCCGGTACTATCTGATAGTCCTGCAAAATTGGTTAACTGGTTGAAATGAGCTCTTTCGAACTTTTTTGTTTTGTCATTAAATGTAAACGTAGCAGAATCGCCTTTTAGGAAATATGTTTTATGATTAAGCGGGAACAGAAAACTTACCGGAAAGTCCAAATTATTTTGCAGGCCAAAACTTTCAACCCGGGTTTTTATAATGTCCGGTTTGCCTTGTGCATTAAATACAGGTGTTATACGAAAAGGTGGTGCGTTGTTGCCGCATACCCATACACTGCCGTTATCTTCTTCTGCAAAAAAGAACATTTCATCTTTTATGTCAGATAAATACCCAAGATATTGCCATCCGGTTGGGTTGGAAGCATCACGGAAAAATAAACAAACCCCAAAGGTTGATGCGCAATACAACAAATCAGGATGTTTTTTTGAGAGCAAGACGCCTGAAAGTTTTAAATCGCTATTGATTGATGGCCGAACCACAATAGTTTTACCATTTTTTATCATATACAACCCGGTACCCGGAACAAGCAAAGTATTTCCATCAACACCAAGAGCAAATATCTGGTCACGGGGCATAACATTATTAACCTCAAATCTTGAAGTAGCCGGATTGAATTTTAATAATCCATTATTAGTACCTACATATAGAGAGCCATCAGGCAGCCGGGCTATAGATAGTGGCGTGGCCACGATGCCGTTTTGAGAATTAAAAGTAGTGAAGGGCGAATTAATATTTACTTTGGCAATACCATTATCCATTGCCAGCCAAAGATTGTTTTTTGAATCAGCATAAATACCGTAAACTACATTACTTAGTAAACCTGAGCTTGTGTTGATTTCCTGGACAATCTTTCCCTGCGAATTCATTATTACCAACCCTGCACCAAGAAAAGATAACGCATAGTTTCCGTTAATACGAATAGCTTTATAAAGTATGTATTGGTTTTTAAAACTATCTGCTTCGGTTTTAAAGGGCTTAAAATTTTTCCCGTCAAAAAGAAAAAAGCCTTTTGAAAAAGTACCACAGAGATATTGTTTTTGAACCGAGGGATTTTTTTGTGTGCTGTCATTTGTATATGGCAGCATTATCTGCATGCGTTCGCCACCCAAAAATTCGCTGCCTGGTATAAGTGTTAACGAATCATTTATCAATTTTAAAAGACCAACACCTTGTTCATGTACATACAGCACACCATCCAAATAAAAACTGTACATAAAATGCGCGGCAGGTTCCCATGTTTTCACACTCCATGTTTCATTGTTGCCTGAATTATTTTTTGTTAACCGAAACAACCTATCACGTGATTGAAAATATATCCCGTTATCAGCAACATGCACAGTCCAAATACCACCGAAATCACGTTTATTTTTTGGTATGTATTGTACAAGTGAGTGCTCACGGGTTTTACCTGTGCTATCTTTATCGAGGTAACCGAAATCATCGCTGCCACCATAATAAATAATTCCGTTTTTATCTTTATCCTGGCTACGGGATATAATAGAAGTAGGAGGTGCCGAAATCCTTTGCCATCTTACTCCATCGTATTGCAGAAGATTAGTTCCTGTATTAGTTTGTCCAAAATACATGATACCATCATCGCCTTGTATTACACTCCAGTTAATGGCGGAAGCATTATATGTTTTAGGAGAATAGCTTGTAACAAATGGCAAACCTTTTTCAGAATTATTTTGCGCAAATGCAGGAATAAAAGTTGCAAGAAGTAAAACACAAAGTAACCACTTGAAACAAAAAACTTTTTTGTTTCTCATAATAATAATAATTTTTTTGTAAGCATATAATCAAGGATGCCCCGTTTTGGCGCGTTAATTAGTTTTCATTATAAATGCAGAAAGCTCAGTAGTTAAATATTGAGGGTAAATATAATGCAAATGTGTGAACCAGGATTTATAGGATTTTTCTGATTAAATTTTTTTTCCATCAATCTTTTTGACCTTCCGAACTCTCTGTTCAAACAGGTATATTAATTACAAATGCTGTCCCTTCGCCTTCTTTGCTTTCCGCTTTAATCGTTCCGTTAGGTGCTTTCACTATATCATAAGCCAACGATAATCCCACTCCAATTCCTGTACGGCTGGTGTTGTAGTAAAGAATGGTTGAAAGATTTTATCAATAATGTTTGCGGAATGCCGTGCCGTTATTTTCAACTTTCATTTCAATTTTACCATAGATTTTGTTTGAACCTGGCAGAAGTATAAACATAAAAAAACGCCTCATTACTGAGACGTTTTTTTACTTAAGATATAGTTTAAATTACCTGGTTGGCAGCATTAAACCATGAAGTTTGTTAGAACCAATTGTAAGTACATACAAAATAGTTGCTCCCCTGTTTTGAGCAGGCACATTGTACGTTACATTGTTTATTGCGCCGGCATCTACATTACCGTCAAAAACAACGGCTAATTTATGGCCCAGCAAATCGTAAGTTTCCAATGTTGCTTTTCCCTTCACAGGTGCTGTAAACTGGAAGTTTATCGTTGTGCTAAACGGATTTGGATAAGCCTTTAAAGCTGGCTTGCCATCTGTTTTATCTGACGGCAATACTGTTGCTACGGCTGAACTGGCCTGACAGCCAACTGTTATTGTGCAGGTGCTGGTGCATCCGTAACAGTCAGTTACTTTCAGCGTAAAGGTAGCAGAAGAACCTGCTTTGCCTGTAGTATAAGTAACACATGATGTATTCTGGCCGGCAGTGATCTTCCAGCCGGTGCCTGATAATGTCCAGCTATACGTTTTTATACCTGCAGATGTTGTGGCACATAATTTATTGCCTCCACAACCTCCTCTTGGTTTAGTAGGCATCTTTAAACTACAGGTTGGTGGCGCAACCACAACAACATTGAATGTTTGAACAGCCTTGTTACCACACTGGTCCGTTGCAGTACAAGTAACCTTAGTTGTACCTACATTAAAGGTGCTTCCTGAAGCCGGTACACAAACAACTGTTGCCGTACCGCCATTATCAGTAGCCTTAATAGTATAGGTTACTACATTGTGGCATGCGCCTACTTTAATTGTTGCAGGACAGCCTGTAAATACGGGTTTTGTTACATCAACTTTCCATGTATATGTCTGCGTGCAAGTTGCTTTATTGCCGCAACCATCAGTAGCAGTATAGGTTGTTGTTCTGGAACGGCTGCAACCACTTGTAATCACGCTTCCTATTTGTGATGTAATATTTGGCGTACCGCAATTGTCTGTAGCTATTGCGGTGCCCGCGCCAGGAATAGTTGATGGATTGCAACCAAGATCGCCACCGGCTGGAATATACGTAAACACCGGTTTAGTTACATCCACTTTCCATGTATAAATCTGTGTAGCGGTTGCAGTGTTACCGCAACCATCAGTAGCAGTATAGGTTGTTGTTCTGGAACGGCTGCAACCACTTGTAATCACGCTTCCTATTTGTGATGTAATATTTGGCGTACCGCAATTGTCTGTAGCTGTTGCTGTACCCACACCAGGTATAGTTGATGGATTGCATCCAAGATCGCCACCGGCTGGAATATACGTAAACTCCGGTTTAGTTACATCCACTTTCCATGTATACACCTGCGTACCGGTTGCTGTGTTACCGCAGTCATCCGTAGCAGTATAGGTTGTAGTCCTGGAACGGCTGCTGCAATCAATAATAATCACACTTCCAATTTCTGCAGTAATAGTTGGCGTACCGCAATTGTCTGTAGCTGTTGCTGTACCTGCATCAGGGATAGTTGATGGATTACATCCCAAATCACCACCCGCAGGAATGTAAGTAAATTCCGGTTTGGTTACATCCACTTTCCATGTATATAACTGTGTACAGGTTGCTGTGTTGCCACAGGCATCAGTAGCAGTATAGGTTGTTGTTCTTGAACGGCCGCAACCATCAACAATTACATCTCCAATTTCTGAAGTAATAGTTGGTGTACCACAATTGTCTGTAGCTGTTGCGGTAGCTGCACCAGGTATAGTTGATGGATTACATCCCAAATCACCACCTGCAGGGCAAGAGGTAAAGGTTGGTTTTATATCATCCTTTATAACCGTAAAACTTGAACTGCAGGTTGTTTCCGCTTGGCCGCAAGTACTTGTATAAGTAAAGTTCACTGTCACAGTTCCGCCAACACATGCTTTTGGTGCACCTGTATTGTCGTTGGTTAATGAGCCATTACAGCCGCCAGACGCAGATACCTTATTTAACCATGCCTGGAATGCTTCATCTATCTGTTCCTGGGTTTGACATACATCCAGGGTTGTATCTCCAGGACAATCTAAAACAATTGGTGGCGAATCCACAACATAAATAGTAACTGAAGATTTTGTAGTACAACCGCCGGCATCTGTTACTGTTACGTCGTAGATAGTAGTTTCAGTGGGGCTTACAATTATTGAAGCGCCGGTTTCTCCCGTACTCCAATCAAATGCATTACTACCATTACCACCGGAAGCAGATGCTGCAAGTGTTACACTTTGCGGTCCGTTTCCTACATAAATTGTATTTATATCTCCTCCGGGAATAGTTGGTGAAGGACTTACTGTGATAGAAGATGAAAAGTCGGGATCGCATACTGCACTTACTTTAATATTAACTTGTGTAGTTACCGATATACCTGTATTGTCTGTAGCTGTAAATACTAAAATATATGAACCAACATTTGAAATAGTGGGTGTCCAGTTAAACTGTGCGCTAACCGGCTGGCCATTTGTTGGTAAAGCAGGGGTGGTAGTTGCTCCGGCTGGCATACCTACAACAGTGAGCGTTACAGAACTGCCAGGATCATCGTCTTGCGCTTTTACATCAAATGACAAAGGAGAACCCACATTAACATTGAATGTAGTGCCATCAGGAGGTGTAGGCGGATAAACAAAATATGGTGGTGTGCTTGGTGGCGGGTTTGGAACAATTCTTATAATAAAGTCAACCGCTATTTCTGTAACTCCATTATTAATGATTACCTGTGAAGTGTAAAGGTCTCCAACTGTTTTACCAACAGTAGAAAAAGTTACCAGGCCTGAAGAAGTATTTACTGAAAGCCCTGCTGGTTGCACATAAGGATTGCCTGTTCCTGCTGCTTCAGCAGCAGTAGCAAGGCGAAAACTTACAGTATGTCCGTCAGGATCAACTACAGGAATTGTAAAAGATGCAGAAGCATTATTTACAGGCAGGTCAACTATAGGTACAACTGTACTTACAGTAGAATGTGCGCCATTACCCACATTTACTAATGTGTGCAAACGAAAGTTCTCATCATGATTATTCTGCAGGGTACTGATGCGGCAACAGCCTTCAAAAGAAGCAGTATAATTTCCGGACGAGGCATAGGTATGTACATAAGTTACTTCGCCAAAAAACCAATCTTCACTTGCATTAATAGAAGTTACTTTAATTTGTATGGCCACCGACTGACCATCTCCAAAGTCAAATAGTACATCACCGTCTGCTGCAGCAATTTCTACTATAGAACCAATAGCCGGATCGCCAAAATATGACCATCGCCATGCCTGCTGTATTTTAAAAGTTACCTTGTTTCCGCCGTTATCGGTCCACTGAATATTTCCATAACGGTAATGGGTGGCCCAGACAGAAATACTGGAAAATAAAACCAGGAAGGCAGTAATAACAAATCCTTTAAAAAAAGGGAGTTGTTTTTTGCCTGTAATTGTTGAGAGTAGACATGTTTTCATAATGTATGGTTTGGTTTAAAAATTACTTAGCTAAATCTTGATCAGGTACGTAATAATTTAGAATTGTAAAGGAGTTTCTCTTTGGTTTTAAGCAAGTAGTAAAAAAAATAAATAACTACAACATAAAAATATATAAGCTAAATTTTAGTTCCGGTTGCTGTAAATCAACGCATGGCCAAGCTATGTTAAATTCAAATTCCAGAGAAACAATTGATACGGTTATTGTTAAAGCAACTTGTGGCAATTCAAGGGTATGGAAGTTTTGGTATAGAGTTGAAAGATAAGAGAATTAATTAGTAAACAAAAAAATATTTTTTTAAATCTCTTTGTTCTAATAAGTATATCTATTCCACAACTGTTAACTGCTTAATACTCCAGTTTTCTATAAAATAAACTACTATGCCATTTCAAAAGCTGGATTAATAGAAAAGAAAATATTTTTATAAGTGGTCTTATTACAAGAGTTGTATTGTCGGTAATTGAATAATAAATGTTGTTCCTTCATCTTCTTTAGTTTCAACTTTTATTTTACCGCCATGTGCTTTTATAATATCATAGCTCAAACTCAAACCTAATCCTGTTCCTTGCCCTGTTGGCTTTGTGGTAAAGAATGGCTGAAAGATTTTTTCTTTGATTGATGCAGGAATTCCCTTGCCATTATCTCTAACTCTAATTTCAATTTTATCATTAAGCTTTTTTGTTTGAACCGAAACAAGCGGTTTATAGTTATCGGTGAGCGGTGAATTGTGAACGATTAGCTTTTCATTCACTGCATAAAATGCATTGTTGTATATATTCAATAACACTCTACCAATATCCTGCGGAACAATATTTATTTTACCGATCGTTTTATCAAAATCAGTTTTAAAATCTGCATTAAAGTTTTTGTCTTTTGCACGCAAGCCATGATAACTCAATCGTAAGTATTCATCACACAAAGCATTAATATCTGTTGATTCTTTTGTACCTGATGTTTGCCGTGAATGCTGCAGCATGCCTTTTACAATTGCATCTGCACGTTTGCCATGATGATTTATTTTTTCTTCATTGTCTATAACATCGTTTATAATTTCATCTTGTGTTTGTTCATCTCTTTCATCTTTCGGCTTTAAGCGTTCATCTTTCAGCTCTTCCAACATTTCCCTATTCACTTCACTAAAATTATTCACGAAGTTTAACGGGTTTTGAATTTCGTGTGCAATGCCGGCGGTAAGTTCTCCAAGGCTTGCCATTTTTTCTGATTGGATGAGTTGAGCCTGGGTTGATTTAAGTTCCTCCAAAGATTGTTTTAATTTATTTCTTTCGTCAATCAATCCTCTTTGCTGCTCTTCGATTAACATATTCTGAACAAATATCTTCCTGTTTGTTTTTTCAAAATAATACCCTGCAAATGTAGCTATGAAAAATCCCAGCCAGATCCCTGAAGAAGCTGTGAAAATTTCGTCGTTAGTGAAGTTGCCGGAACTAAACACACAATATTGTGCGATATATCCATAGCCCTGTGTAACAAAAAGTGATACCACGTAGCGTATACGCAAAATGAAGTAACAGAAAAAATTTATACAGACAACACCAGCACACAAAAGTGTTATGTCTTTACTTAAATAAACAGCTACATAAATACAAATACATGCCGCTGCAAAATTGCAAAAAGCAGCTATATAATGATTGACTGTACTGTAATTTTTAAAATAGCTGAGTATAACAACAATAATGAAAGGAAGAAGCAGAACGGATATCAAAATAGTCAGGGCTTTATTAAAAATATCATGGTGTGAAAAATAAATGCCCGAATACCAAATGAGCCACGCAAAGCAGGAAAGATAAATACCAAGTCTGAAAAAAATACGGTTTTCACTGTCATACTCCTTTATGAATTTTCTTTCCTTTTCCTTGTCAGCAAAATGGAGATACAGCTTATTAAGCGCTTCATTTTTCATATCAAAGAGTTTTCATCATGCATTTAATTGAATGATAAATACACTGCCTTCACCTTCTTTACTTTCCACCTTTATAGTTCCGTTATGCTCTTTTGTGATAATGTCATAAGCTAATGATAAGCCTAAACCTGTTCCTTGTCCTGTTGGTTTGGTTGTAAAGAATGGCTGGTAAATTTTTTCTTTTATTGATGCTGGAATGCCATTGCCATTATCACTTACAATTATTTCAATCTTGCCATTTATTTTTTTCGTTTGAACTGAAACGAGTGGTTTGTAATCAGCGGTGCGCTCTGAGCTCTGAGCTTTGAGCTTCTCATTCACTGCATAAAAAGCATTATTAAAAAGATTCAACAATACTCTTCCAATATCCTGCGGAACGATGTTTATCTTACCAATACTTTCATCAAAATCAGTTTTAATATCTGCATTGAAAGATTTGTCTTTTGCTCGCAAACCATGATAACTTAATCTTACATATTCATCGCATAAAGCATTAATGTCTGTTGGTTCTTTTTTGCCTTCACTTTTTCTTGAATGTTGCAACATGCCTTTTACAATTGCATCGGCACGTTTGCCGTGATGATTTATTTTTTCGTGATTATCTTCAATATCTCTTGCAAGTAATTTTACTTCATCATAATTACCTTTATCAATTTCATCTTTCATTTCAGCAATCATTTCTTTATTTACTTCAGAAAAATTATTTACAAAATTTAATGGGTTTTGAATTTCATGAGCAATACCAGCGGTAAGTTCACCAAGCGAAGCCATTTTCTCAGATTGAATGAGTTGTTGCTGCGTTTCCTGCAGTTTAAAAAGTGTTTCTTCCGCTTTTAATTTTTGATTTTCGATGACAATATTTTTATGCTGCAACTCTTTATAAGTATGTTTAAGCCGGTTCCTGTTGCGCAGGATTATCCATAAAATCACAGCCAGTAAAATCACTCCGGCAAAAGCAGAAAAAGTTAGCCATTGTTGTTGTAAAGTCTTACGTTGAAATTCATTTTCTTTTTTCGAAAATTCATACATGTCTTTTTCTATGGCTACCGCACGCTGGCTTGCCATATTGTTCATACTATCAGAATATACTTTGTATATCTTGTAATATTTAAGCGCGCTGTTTCCATCATTCATTGCTTCATAAATGGAAGAAAGCGTTTCGCTGGCATCACGTGTAAGCTGTACCTGGCCCATGTCTTCTGCTCTTTGCAATCCATCTAATCCATTCTCTAAAGCTTCTTTTAGCGAGCCTTGTTTAAGACGTGTTTTAGCTAATCCAATTAATGCATTACAAACAGATATACCATTATCCGTTTGTTTGGAAAGTTGCAGTGCATATTGAAAAAGAGAATCTGCCTTTGATAAACTATCCAGCTCATAGTAAACTTCGGCAAGGGAAAGTGTTGTTACCATCAACATCTTCACATCATTAATTTTTAAAGCAAGGTTATATGCAATAGTAAGGTTATGTAAAGCTTTTGCCGAAGCTTTTTGTTGCAGGTTTACTTCACCAATAGCATTATAAGCAACGCTCATGCTGCTGGTATCAGCCATTTTTTGTGCGATTTTCAGACGTTGGGTAAATGTACTTTCCGCCTCATTAAACTTATTTTGATAATACTGAACATTGGCGATATTGTTTAAAGTCGCGCCAATCAAATCATCATCACCAATACTTTCTGCTGATTTTAAAGATTCGTAAAATTTGCTTAATGCTTCCGGGTAATTGCCCTGGTTAAGATGTATAATCCCGATGCGATTCAGGATAAGCGGAACAGTAGATTCGAGATGTATCTTTTTAGCAAGCTGCAAAGACTTATCATAGTTTTCCATTGACTTATCATAAATGCCTTTTGTTTCGTAAGCATCGCCGAGCAGTATGTAAGTATTTACTTCTTCTTTTTTATACCCTGCCGCTTTACACCGGTCTGCATTACCTGTAAGCAGCAATATTGTACTATCGGGATAACTTGATCTATATAAATAAGCAAGATCAATTAATGTTTTAACGTAATTACTATCCGTGAGATAATTTTGATGTTGCTGAAATTGTTTTAATTTCTGTTTTAGCTGATCAATTGAATTATCAGTTTGCGCAAATACAAAAACAGGAAAAACGATTTCAATAAGTAGTAGTACAAATGTTATTCTGTGTAGTAACTTCATACAATAAATTAAGCAGCCGGATTAAATATAAATATAATAGTAACCACTATAGAAAACATTTAAAATTTCAACCTTAAAGCAGCAGATTATATTTTGAAGTCAAACATGCTCAAAAGTTATTTCTTCCAACAATACAATATGTGCCAGTCAATAAAATTTGGCGAATCAAAAAAAAGAATTAGGTTTATAACCAAACAAAAAACTTTGCAACATGGAAACTACTCTTAGCAATTTTGAAAACCAGGCTGACGAATTAAATTTTTCTGCGCAGGCAGATTATTTTCCTGGCCCCGGTAATGAGAATGATGATGATAGCGATGATAATAATGATGATGATAAAAGCCAGGATAATAATTCAGGTGATGATAATCCGCCGCTTGATGAAGAGGTTGTTCATTCTCCGCTCACTACCCAAGATGGTGGAAAACCAAAGTGAAAATAATTGCAGGTAGCTTGTATTTATTAATTTCATTTAAAACAACAAAAAGTATAAGTAAATTTTTACATAAGCAATCGTTTTTTAAAAAGCGATTGCTTATGTACCTGCATTTTAAAATTGAACATCCTTAATTATGTATCGTAAAATTTCAATACATCTTTTTTTAAAGCGGTTTAACTATACAGCAATTGTTATGTTGTTGTTGGCAACATCAGCAAATGCCAATCATCAAACATATTCTTATAACAAGGCATTACGAATAAATAAGCATGATGAAAAGCCAAGAATGTTTCTTATATGTGTTATTGATTCAGACGATGAAACCATAGGAAAAAGATGCGAAGAAGATTTAGATGGAATAACGTATGTGTTTGACGAGATTGCTGATTGGCTTGACGTTGACATGATAGATCCCAAAATAATACAGGGTGAAGAGTTTAGCAAAGCCGCGGTTAATGATGCTATTGATAATTGGCTGCCATCGCAACAGCCTGATAAAAATGATATAGTAATATTTTATTACAGCGGCCACGGGTTCAGGCATGCAAATGATGCGAGTGATTATCCGCGTATGTGGTTGAAGAATGGTGACAATAAAGATCCTGAAATAAATAATTTAAGAATTGAAGAAGATGTATATGACCGCATAATAAAAACCGGAGCCGGAGTTAATATTATTTTGAGTGATTGTTGCAATACCAATGCTCCCGGCGAAAATGCAAATTTTGATAATGCAAATGTACCGGTTCGTCAAAAAGTTGAACACAAACACAAACCATCACAAGACACAGAAACTTCCGATGACGATGATTATGGTGATAAGCTTTTTATTCCCGAACAACCGGTTTCTATATTGGCAACAGCAGCAGAGAAAAACGAATTTGCTGCAGGCAAAGAAGATGTTGGAGGATTTTTTACATACTATCTTATAGAGGCGCTGGAAGATTGCATTTATGATAATAAGATACAACCCACCTGGGAAAATATTTTTAAATATGCTGATGAAAATGCAGGCTATTGGGCTAAATCAGCGGCCTGTCCTGAAGCCAAACACAATGCGCAGGGCAGATGCATACAAACTACAGAATTTAAAATTGATGATTCAAATTAAGGCAGTTTTTAAGCAGGTAACAAAATAATAAATATTGAGCCTTCACCTTCTTTACTTTCCACTTTAATTGTTCCATTATATCTTTTGTGATGATGCCATAACTTAAACTCAAGCCTAAACCTGTTCCCTCGCTTGTTGGTTTTGTAGTAAAGAATGGTTGAAAAATATTGTCAATAGTATTTTTATACACTCATAAACAAGTGCATATGTTTTTATTGAAGGCAATGCAAGAACATTATGCCATATAAAACTCCCATTGAATGCGGTCAGGATCTTTAAAAGCAACGTATTGTTTCTGTAATGTCGGATCTAATTTCACACCTGTGTTTTCAACACCAGCATCGGCAAGTTCCTTTGCTATACGGTTAAGCTCTTCTTCTGTTTCACATATAATGGCTATATGATCTGTTCCGATAGTAAAAGGATTAAATTGTGTTTTGCCATCAGCTATTTTAAAGACAATAAATACACCGCCAACAGGAAAAGCAAATAGCTGCTCGTTTTCAATTACAATAGGGAAGCCTATAACATCCCTGTAAAATTTTTTCGTTTCATCAAGATTTAAACAACGAAGATTGATGTGATGAATGCCCGGTGTTTTTGGATTAATTGCCATAGGTTTTATTTTTTATGTGATTAAATAACAGGTAAGTTAATACTGAATTCACTTCCTTCACCTTCTTTACTGTCTACTTTTAATTCTCCGCCATGTGCTTTAATAATATCATAGCTCAAACTCAAACCCAATCCAGTTCCCTGTCCGGTTGGTTTGGTAGTAAAAAATGGTTGAAAAATTTTATCAATGATATTTTGCGGAATACCGTTGCCGTTATCAGTTACTTTAATTTCTATGTTGTTGTTTACTTTTTTTGTTTGAACTGAAACAAGGGGCTTGTAATTATTATCAGCAGTTTTCTTTCTTTCATTTACTGTATAAAATGCATTGGTGAAAAGGTTGAGAAGTACCCTGCTTATATCCTGCGGAACGATGTTTATCTTACCAATGCTTTCATCAAAATCAGTTTTAAAATCGGCATTGAATTCCTTGTCTTTTGCACGAAGACCATGATAGCTTAATCTTAAATATTCATCCGCAAGTTTGTTGATGTCAGTTGGTTCTTTTTTGCCTGTACTTGCTCTTGAATGTTGCAACATGCCTTTCACAATCGCATCAGCCCGCTTGCCGTGATGATTTATTTTTTCTTCGTTGTCGTTTATATCATTTGCAATTGTAATTGCCTCATCAATATTTCCTGATTTTAATTCTGTCCGCAATTCATTAATCATTTCTTTATTTATATCAGAAAAATTATTCACGAAGTTTAAGGGGTTTTGTATCTCATGTGCTATGCCTGCAGTGAGTTCGCCAAGGCTTGCCATTTTTTCGGATTGAATGAGTTGTGCCTGTGTTGATTTTAATTCTGATAAAGTGCTTTCTACTTTTTCTTTTTGGTGTTGCAGTAAAATATTGGCTTGTTGCCTGTGTTTATTGTTTCGGTATAGTATTAAAGCAATGATTATAACAGCGAGTATAATGAGGCCCAACGCCGTAATAATAAAATACTGGGTATTCTTAATCCGTTTTGCTTCTGCGTCTTTCTTTTCCTGTTCAGATGCCTGTAGTTTTTTCTCTTTGTTAAGCAGCTCTATCTCTTTGTCCTTTACTTCAGTAATTCGCTCGTTTTCAAGCGTGGCTATTTTTCGTTCATTATCATCATTAAAAATAGAATCTTTATTTTCTACAGATTGTTTATAAAATTTTAATGCGGACTTATAATTACCCCGCAGCTCTTCGGTTTCTGATAATGATTCTGAAAATTGCATTATTAAGGAAGGCTCGCTGGCTTCTTCGCTTACTTTCAGTGCATAAAAAAAATAATCATGTGCCTTTTGTAAAAGTGTTGATTTGCTAACCTTTAATGAATCCGGTATAATATATTTCCTGTATCCATTCTTTGCCACTAATAAACAAACTGACCCAATACCACCATTACCAAAAGCAAGCGTTCTTTTTATATCAAGCGTTTGAGCAATTTTAATTGCTTTCTTATAAAATATAATTGCTGAATCAAAATTATTCTGACCCTGTAAAAAATTACCGCGATTAATATATATTCTTCCTAATGCACGTTGATCGTTTATGTCTTCAAAAAGTTTTATTGCCTGAAGATTATATTCATTCACTTTAGACATATCGCCTTGAGCTTCATAAACACTTGCAATATTATCAAGCGCTGACGCAATGCCGTTTTTATCGTTTAATTTTCGTTGCAGCACAAGCGCCTTGTTATAATTCTCAAGCGCTTTGGGGTAATTTTGAAGCCAGTAATAATCAACTCCCATATTATTATAAGTCCAGGCTATGCCTACCTGTGAGCCCACTTCTTCGTAAATGCCCAAAGCTTTATAATTATTCTCAATTGCTTTGGAATAATTACTGAGTGCCTCATAATCATTTGCTATTGTAGCCAATGCATCACCCATTCCTGGTTTCCATTGTATTGATTTAAAAATTTCGTACGCCTTACCTGCATTTTCAAGACTAACTGCAAAGTTTGACATAGCTGAATATATTCTTGCTTTATTTATATATGCAATACCAATTCCTTTCTGCCATTGATGTTGTTGTGCAAGGCGCATGGCGCTATCTGCATATTTCATTGCTGCAGACGGATCTGTTGATATTAAAGCCTTAGCCGCTTTTGCTATAAGTTTAACCTGGTCAGTATCACTTTTTGTTTTTTGGGCTTCCTGTATAAGGGAATCTGCAAGCGCTTTGCCTTGCAGGTTTTGCGCAGGTAATAATTGCGGACATATACAAGCAAACATCAATGCAATAGCAGATAGTAAATGTTTCAGTATTCTCATGTGGTTACGGAGATTAGCAGTATACAGATAATTTTTAAACTTCCTTATAAATGATAATTTAAACGGGTAATTGAATAACAAACTCACTTCCTTCACCTTCTTTACTTTCTACTTTTAATTCTCCGCCATGTGCTTTAATAATATCATAGCTCAAACTCAAACCCAAACCAGTTCCCTGCCCTGTAGGTTTGGTAGTAAAAAATGGTTGAAAAATTTTATCAATGATGTTTTGCGGAATGCCATTGCCGTTATCTTTTACAGTAATCTCAATTGTATCATCTAATTTTTTTGTTTTAACTGATACCGTTGGTTTGTAATTCTCACCAGCAGTTTTCTTTTTCTCATTCACTGCATAAAATGCATTATTGAAAAGATTGAGAAGTACCCTGCTCATATCCTGCGCAATAACAACTATTTTACGAATGCTTTCATCAAAATCTGTTTTAAAATCTGCGTTGAAGCTTTTATCTTTTGCATGCATGCCATGATAAGAGAGACGTAAATATTCATCACATAAATTATTAAGATTTGTTGGTTCTTTTTGCCCTGTAGATGTTCTTGAATGTTGCAACATTCCTTTCACAATGGCATCAGCACGTTTGCCGTGATGATTTATTTTTTCATTGTTTTGAAAAATATCATTTAATATTTCATCCTGCTCTTCAGTTTTTAATTTTGACTTTTGACTTTTTAATTCTTCAATCAGGTCATTATTCACCTCTGAAAAATTATTTACAAAGTTCAGCGGGTTTTGTATCTCATGCGCAACGCCTGCAGTAAGTGCACCAAGCGAAGCCATTTTTTCTGATTGAATAAGTTGGGCTTGTGTAGATTTTAGCGTTTCATGGGTTTCTGCAAGTTTGTAATAAGCCTTTTCAATTTCTTTAGCCTGTTCTAATTCCCGTGCCTGGTTTCTTTCTTTTTCTTTTTTTATCAGGCGCTGATGAAAGTAACGGTAAATGATAATTCCAATACAAACAGTTAATAATGCATAAATAAAATAAGCAAGATTGGTTCGCCACCATGGTAGTTTAATTATAATTGTAAGTGTAGCGCCCTGCTCATTCCAAACACCTTTATCGTTTGCAGCTTTTACATGAAAAACATATTCACCCGAAGGCAAATTCGGATAAAAAGCTTCATGCAAACTGCCGGCATCCCGCCATTCGTTATCATAATTTTCCAGTTTATAACTTATCGTATTTTTTGCAGGATTTGAATAATGAAGCACAGAAAATTCAATGGAAATATTGTTGCCATTGTATGGCAGTGTTATCTGCTGCGTTTCGTAAACAGGGTTTTTAAGAACAGAACCTTTGCCCGGAATAACACGCCTGTTAAATACTTTTAGTTCAGTAAGAAATACTTTTGGGGCTAGAGAATTTTTATCAACTTCATCAGGATTGAAAATGGTAATTCCATTAGAGCCACCAAATGCAAATAAACCTCTTGAGGTTTTTAAGCAAGAACCATCAGCAAATAACTGGCCCTGTATGCCGTCTGCAATAGAAAAATTATTGAATTGTTGAGTTTTTAAATTCAACCGGCTTAACCCTTCAAATGTGCTTAGCCACAAAGAATTATTTTTTTCGTCAGGCAAGATGCTTTGAATACTCATAGATGGTAACCCATCATTACGGGTATAAGAAAAAATTTTTCTTGTTTCAACATTATATCGGCTTAATCCACCCTGCCACGAGCCTACCCATGCAATGCCGTTTCTGTCTTCATAAAAAGAGTTTATATCTTGTGTTACAAAAACATCACCTGTAGTCTTGTCAAATCCATGTCTTTCTATTTTATCATTGTTGTAATTGTATAAAAACAAGCCATTGTCAGTAGTTAACCAAAGCCCGTGTTTTTTACTTTCGTATGCTTTTGTTATTTGATTACTGCTTGCATCACTGCCCTCAATTTTGCTTAGATCATATTTTGAGAATATATGCGCTCCCCTACTTTTTTTATACAACCCCGTTAACGTACATAGCCATTCATTTTGCCGGCTGTCTTTAAGATGATAGAGAATTGTAATAGTATCGGGGGCACCGGGTAACGACACAGGTTTTAACGCATACGTCTTCTCTGACAATAAAAATAATTTCTTAAAACCCGCTACATATAACTCATCTGGTTTATTTTCCCAAAGCGCAAAAACACCATCCAACTGTGCTGAAAAACGGGAGAAGGGAAATGGTGTAAGAATTCCTGTGCGGCTATCCAATACATTTATGCCGGAAGTATTGGCAGATCCACTTGTGCCAATCCAGATTCGTCCATCACTGCCTTCATAAATAAAATTTGCCCAACCTGAAGTGATTGAATTTTTATCGGCCTTATCATAAATATAGGAATTGACCTGCGCTTTATTTTCATATTTAAGTAAGCCATTACTGGTTGAGGCAATCCATAATGTTCCAAAACTGTCCACAGCAAGCTTGTTAGCAAACGTGTGTTCCAGTTGTTTTTTTACGCCACTGTTAAACAATGAAAATTTACTTGTTTTACGGTTAAAATATTGAACGCCTGCATTAGATGTTAGCCATACATTACCAATTCCATCCAATGCAATTACTGTGCGTGTTAAATCGTTTTTCGTTTGCGGAAGAAGTTTATCGGAAAGCCATGCTTTGTAAGTGCCTTTAGCAGGATCAAAATCATACAACCGCGAAGTTGTAGTTATCATTAATACGTGCCCGTTGTTATCAATTTTAAAATCTGAAGCCAACTCATTATTTCTTTTGAGTTCCTGCTCCATTAATGTAATCTTAGTGATCTTTTTTGCAGTATCAATTTTAAATAAACCTGAATAACTAAGAAACCAAATATTACCCGCTTTGTCTTTGGTCATGCTGATAATATTTTGTACCAACAGGCTATCAGGGACGTGGAATATTTTTATGGTATCATCTTTTTCCTCTTTGTATAAAAGAGCGGAAGAAATCGTTTCATTTAAATAGGTGGTGATGCCGAAATAAATTCTGCCATTATTATCCTCGCACATAGCTGCTGCAATCAATTCAACATTGGCGGCATGATTTACCAGGTGTGCAAATTCATAGTGCCTGAATTTTTTTAAGACAGGATCAAAAACATTAAGAAATGAAGGGCTGCTTCCAATCCATACCTGGCCTTTATGATCTTCAAAGAGCGACCATATAATCAACCCCTGTATAGAAGTTGTGTCATTGGGATTTGAATAAAATCTTTTGAACTGGTAACCATCAAACCGCGCTAACCCATTTATGGTTCCCGTCCATACGTAGCCAAACTTATCTATTAAAAGTGTATTTACCTGGGCGCCTGGTAATCCGTCATTCTCTGTGTATTGGTTTAAATTACCGGAATTAAGTTGCGAATGTATTGTTGAAGAAATAAAAATCACTAAGACAATAAGCAGTAAAGCGGACTTCAGCTTCATGTCGAAAATTAAGCATTTAAATGATTATAAATTCAGATCACGCCCCTGCTTTTATTTCAACAGTTAATTCTCATCACCAGATTGCCTGGCCGTAGATTTAAAAAATTTTTTCTGATTAAAAGGATAATTAAATAGGTAAATTAATAATAAACTCACTTCCTTCACCCTCTTTACTCTCCACTTTTATTTCGCCACCGTGAGCCTTTACTATATCATAGCTTAATGATAAACCCAATCCTGTTCCCTCACCCGTTGGCTTGGTAGTAAAGAATGGCTGAAAGATTTTCCCTTTTACTGAGGCAGGAATGCCGTTGCCATTATCTTCAACTCTTATCTCTATTGTATCATTCAATCTTTTTGTTGATATCTTGGCCATTGGCTCATAGCCGTTAGCCATTAGCTTTTTCTTTTCATTTGTTGCATAAAATGCATTGTTGATAAGATTAAGCAGCACTCTCCCGATATCTTGCGGCACAATATTTATGTTGCCGATGCTTTTATCAAAATCAGTATTAATAGTTGCATTGAATTCCTTGTCTTTTGCCCGCATACCGTGATAGCTTAACCGCAGATATTCATTACACAAAACATTGATGTCTGTCAGTTCTTTTGTGCCTTCACTCTTTCTTGAATGTTGCAGCATGCCCTTTACGATTGCATCTGCTCTTTTACCATGATGAATTATTTTTTCGGTGTTCCGTTTTATATCGCTCAACAATTCAGTTTCTAGTTCTTCATCTCCTTCGCCATTCACTTTTGACCTTTCATCTTCAATCTCTTCTATCAACTCTTTATTTATCTCAGAAAAATTATTCACGAAGTTTAATGGATTTTGTATCTCGTGTGCAATGCCGGCAGTAAGTTCACCAAGACTTGCCATTTTTTCTGATTGAATTAATTGCGCCTGGGTTGATTTTAATTCTGATAAAGCGCTTTCTACTTTTTGCTTTTGTTGCTGAAGCTGCAAATTAGCCTTCCGTTTATTTTTAAACCCGTTAAATGCAACAATGGCTAATATGAACGTTAGTATTAAACCAATTAATAAAGCCGTTTGTTTTGTTTTTGCCAAATCATTTTGTTTTTGTTGCTCATCTTTTGCTATTTGTTGTTTTTTTTCAAATTCATAATTCATTGTAAGTTCCGTTGCTTTCTTTACATTCTCCCTGCTTCGTATCGAGTCAGAAATTTTTGATGAAATTTTATAAGCAGCTAAAGACTTCTGATACTGGCCGGTTTTCTCATAACACTCCGACAAATTGGAATAAGAGGTTCCAACTTCTTCATCATAAAGATCTGCATCTGTTAATGATTGAAAAGCTTTTTCATAATAAGGAATTGCTTTGCTGTAATTATTTTCCATTTTTAATATGGCACCCATATTAGCACGGGTTTGGTATGTATTATAAGGCTGTTTGGATGAATCAGCAATAATCATTGCCTGCCCGTTTATTTTCTCAGCGTCTTCAAATTTATTTTGATCAGCTAATGCCATGGCCGCTCTTGACAGACTGCTTGCCTCTATACCCTGATCGCCTGTTTCTTTTCCCAACTTAGCTGCCTTCATTGCAACATCATACTGTTCTTTAGATTTATTTTGATCACTGTAAAGCGATGCTAAATTAGCATAGGCATACGCCTCTACGTTTTTCAGACCCAGTTTTTTTGCAATGGCCAGCGCTTTAAAATACGATGGTTCTGCTCTTGCAGGATCGTCTATAGAAGCATAAGTGATGGCTATGTTTAGATAAATATATGCTTCTCCTTCTTCATCATTTATCTCCTCCGAAACAGTTAAAGCTTTTTGATAATTGAGTAAAGCCTGCGGGTAATTTGATTGCTGCTGGTATGCAATTGCATTATTTTGATATATAGTTGCCTGCAAGGTTTTATCATTTTGTAACCGGGCAATTTCAATTGCCTTATTATAAAACCCATGTGAGGTATCAAACTTGTTTTGCATCGCATACATGAAGCCATAAACATTATACATCTTTGCAAGAGCAGCCGAATCTTTTATTTGTGAAAGAATCTGTTTTGAAATATCCAGGTTCTCTTTTGCTGCCGCATATTCACCTTTAAAACAATAGTTGCCTGCCAAATTTATTCTTGCTTTTGCTTCGCCTTTTTTATACTGTATATTTTTTGATTCCTGGATTATGCTGATTGCATCAGCAACAGCAGAATCAAGATCAAGCTCACCTAAAAATTTAAGTTTTGTTATGGCTAAATTAATTCTTTGTGTATCAGACGTCGCTTTACTTATAAGCCGGTTAAGGCTGTCAATTTTTTTGGTTTGCGCCTGTGTATTTGTCATGCAAATAAAAAACAACAGGCATAGCATTAAATATTTCATAAGGCGTGTAAACTTTGATGCAGCATAATTTCAGAGCGATAATTTACTACAATCTATCAAAAGAAATTATAACCGGATAATAATTTCAGTGCCTTTGCCTTCCTTGCTTTCCACTTTTATATTTCCGTTATGCGCTTTTATTATATCGTAGCTTAAACTCAATCCCAAAACTATTCCTTGTCCTGTTGGTTTTGTGGTGAGGAAGGGTTGAAATATTTTATCATTTTATTCGAACTGGTATTTGTTTTTAAAATACTCAAGCTGTTTTATGGCTTTCCCGTTCAATCTTTCTAATCCATTTCTGTGCTGCACAGTTACCCGTAAATACTGAAATAAATTGTTGAAATATTTATTGAGCATAATCTTGTCAGCAGAAGAAAACAATGAGCTTTTTATTTCGCCGGCATCTGGCAAAGGATTATTAATAACATCGCTATATAAACTTGAATAACCAATAAAATCAACCACTTCATTAAATGTATTTCGTACATTATCCTGCGATTGCTGGTATAAAGTAGCCTGGTAATTCTCTATATTACTTCCTGCTGTTTGGTAACTGATAATGCTGTCCGCATCGGCATCTTCCAAAAGACGAAAACCACCTGCGTTTGTAAGTTGCCCAAACGTGCGCCTATTCATTTGGAATGGATTATTGGAAAGTGAATTTTTAATAATTGTTAGTTCAGATACAGGTGTTTGATTTTTTAAAAGACTATCATAACAACTTTGAAGAACATTTAATGCAACTATCTTTTTTGTTTCAAAGTCTATGAGGTAATTTAATCTTGCAGCATCTGTTTTCAGATCTTCATAAAAAGATTTACTGTATTGTGTTGCTTTTTCTTTATCGGCCTTGTGTTCTCTCAAATTCTCTGCAAAAAAACCCAGTGTTACCGCAAGAAATATCATTACAAATTCCAAAAAATATTCTTTGAAATTTTTCTTTGCTACGTGTGGATGATGATGTACTTCCATTATTGCAATGTGTAGTTTTGTTTAATCAGATTTCGAATTTCAGTTGATTGTTTTGAAAGCCTTTGCAAACTCCGGGTTTCCGCTACTCTTGTTGATTGCACCTGGTGCAGATAATAAATAAATTGATTAATTAATTTTTTATCAGAGATATTTATACTATGCAAACCAACAGGTAGATGAATGTGGTTGGCGCTATCAACCATAGTTGTAAAAACGGTAGCATCAAAAATGGTTGAAATAAAAGGATACAGCGCATATCTTTCTGTTGAACTTACAGATATGCTTTCTTTATAAGTAGCTTCCTGCCGCTCGTAGTCCAAAATACTATCTGCAAGGCGGATGTTACTGATAAGCCTGAAATTACCGGAATTATTTAATTGCACAATGGTTCGGTCTGTAGGTTCAAAAGTGAAAGTTCTTGTTGTAATTCTTGCAAAAAAATAAAGCTTGTTAATATTGTTGCTGTCGGGCGAAGGTTGGTGAATTAGTGTTATTAATGTGTCGAACATTTTTATCTGCCGCTCATTAAAAGCAATAACGGTTTTAATATTAGTGCTATCTTGTTGCATATCGTTGTAAAGCGATTGTATATATAGTTTTCCTTTATCATTGTCGGCGATATGTTCCCTAACGTTCTCCGCAAAAAAACCAAGCGTTACAGCAAGAAATATCATTAAGAATTCAAGAAAATATTCTTTAAAATTTTTCTTTTCAACGTGTGGGTGATGATGTACTTCCATATCTTCAGTTTATAGTTTTTGGTTTGTAGTTTTAGTTTCATTTTTCCACCATATTGATCAATCCATTGTTTACATGATTTAATTTTTTTTCACTATGCTTTTACCCGGAACATATTGTATAGATGTGTTGAATGATGCAGTTGCATGTTTTGTTATGGTTTAAGCAGTAGTAATAGATTTATGATGGTAAAATAAGAATAAACTTTGTTTCACCTTCTTTTGTTTCTACTTTTATTTCACCATCATGCGCTTTAATTGTCTGAACCATGATTTATAGGATTAACTGATTACCATGATTATTTGGTCTGCTCATGCAACAGGCAATTGAATTATAAATGTTGTCCCCTCTTCTTTCCCAAAATTATCGGGATTTCCTTCATCAACTTTCGTTTGCACTTTTATTTCTCCTCCATGCGCTTTGATAATATCATAGCTTAAAGATAAACCCAAACCAGTTCCTTCGCCGGTTGGTTTTGTTGTAAAGAATGGCTGAAATATTTTTTCTTTGATGTTTTGCGGAATGCCATTGCCGTTATCGCTAACAGTAATGCGTACATTATTATTTTCTTTTTTAGTTTGAATGGAAACTGTTGGTTTATAATTTTCATCAAAAGTTTTTTGTTTTTCATTCACTGCATAAAAAGCATTATTAAAAAGATTCAATAATACTCTTCCAATATCTTGCGGAACGATATTTATTTTACCAATCGTTTCATCAAAATCTGTTTTAAAATCTGCATTGAAATTTTTGTCTTTTGCCCGCATGCCATGATAACTCAATCTTAAATATTCATCACACAAAGCATTAATATTTGTTGGTTCTTTTATACCTTTTGTTTGCTTTGAATGTTGCAGCATGCCTTTTACAATGGCATCTGCGCGTTTGCCATGATGATTTATTTTTTCTTCGTTAACTTTTATATCATTTAATATTTCATTTTCTAATTCTTCATTCCTCTCACTTCTCACCTTTGACTTCTCACTTAATAATTCTTCAATCATTTCCTGGTTTACTTCACTAAAATTATTCACGAAATTTAAAGGGTTTTGTATTTCGTGGGCAATGCCTGCGGTGAGCTCTCCAAGGCTTGCCATTTTTTCTGATTGTATAAGTTGGGCTTGGGTGGATTTTAAATCTGATAGTGTTGTCTCAACTTTTGCTTTTTGTTCTGTAAGTAAAAGATTTGCTTTTTGTTTGTGTTTGTTATTTTTAAACTGTATTAAGGCAATAATTACAACAGCTAATACAACAATACCCAATGCAGCGATAGCAAAGTATTGTTGATTTTTTATTCGCTTTGCTTCTGCATCTTTCTTTTGTTGTTCTGCTTTTGCAAGAAATTCTTTTTTATCAAAATCATATTGCATTTGCGACTGAATAATTTTTTTTGTATTCTTTTCATTAAAGATGCTGTCACGGTAGGTAATAAAAAGCTTGTAATGTTTATACGCATCAAGATAATTTCCTTCCATACTGTCTAATTTTGAAAAACCTTCATAGGCAGTTTTCAAATTATCCGCCGATGCAATATCTTTTCCTGTTTGTACAGCCAACTGATAATATTTTTTTGCTTCAGGAAAATTATGAAGTTGCGTATTTGCTTTACCAAGCCTCGAATAAGTATCGCCGATTGCGCCAATATCGTATCCTTTATAATAGTCTACTGCACTTAAATAATTTTTTACGGCTTCATTCAAATAAGTTTTTGATAAAGCTTTATTGTCATCAGCTTCACTTAGCTTTTCAAGATTAATACCTATGCCTGAATGTGCATCGGCTATTCCTTCTTTGTCAGATAATGAATCGGCAATTCTTAATGCTATTGAATCATATTTCAGTGATTCACCATAATTCTTTTTTATTGAAAAAATATTTCCTATGTAGAAATAAGATTCAATAATACCTTGGGTGTAATTATTTCCTTACTGAGCTGTAAGCATTGTTGATAATTTTTTAATGATTCATCATAATTTTCAAGCCAGTAATTTTTTGCACCTATTTGATAAAGACAATAAGCTATTGATTTTTTATCTCCTAACTGTTCATATAATTTCAAAGCCTTGTATAAATACACGAGTGCTTCAGGCTCGTTGTTTAACCCATTGTCATAGTAGTCTCCAACAATTTGACAAATAAAAGCCGTGTTGGCTTTATCGTTTATTTCTTCATACAGACTTAAAGCTTTAAATGCGTATTTCAAAGCGCTATCAGGTTTTCTAGTATTGCCATAAAAAAAACTCAACGAAAAACATGCATAGGCTTCCCCCCGGGTAAAATTTAATTTTTGAGCCAATTGTAAGGCATTTGTTGCATACTGGAAAGCAGCAACACTATCCTTCTTTATAGATAGCCGGATGCTGATATTGGCTATTGTATATACTTTTTGAGTATCTTCTTTTTCAGTTTGCAAAATTCTTTTTAGCGAGTCAATATAATTGTCTTGGGCAATAGCTACAGTGGAATAAATGATAAAGAGGCTAAAGTGAATAAATTTAATAAGCAGTTTTTTCATTATTAAGTATTAGGTAATTGAATAATAAATTCACTTCCTTCACCTTCTTTGCTTACCACCTTTATTATTATCGTTGTGTTCCTGGTAATTTTTCATTCGCTTTTAAAGATAACCTAATACAAAATAAAAACCCCGCCTTTACCGGAAAGCGGGGTAATTTAAAAACACATCTTATGATCAACTCAGTTATACATACGCCATTAAACCAGCGTTATTGTATAGGCGCCTTTTTCGGTTGCACTTGTGTTTTTTACAATTAAAAAGCGGTTGCCTTTAGCGCCCAACACTTCCCGCGTTACCAGTTCTTCTTCATTCGGATGCAGCGTATAAGCAGTTTCCGGCATGGTATCATTTTTTTTCATGCACCAGTGCTAACTGCAATGCCGTGTTACCGCGGTTCACGCATTTTAAATTATCGCCATCATCCAGTGTTCTTGTAAATATCAGCCGGGTTTCACCGCCGTTTACACCCTGCTGAAAACTTGTTTGCTCACGGTTACGCAAAGCATCTACAGGAATTATATCTGCAATAGTTTCCGGTGTTTCTTTATAATAATCCATAAGCCTGCTCAGCACACCATAAAGACCTGTGCCCAATACAATACGGTCTGCTTCCAGCTCTGTACTGCTGCCGCTTTTAGTGCTTTACTTCCCTTTTGGGTGTAACTGGCAGTGGTTAATTCGTCGTAAAAAGCGTCAACATCTGTTTTAAGCGTTTGCAGCGCAGCATCGGTGCCAATAGCCATGCTAAGCGCAGCCACCGCGGTTATACGTTGCTGCTGGCCACCGGTTTGAAATGGTGTGCGGTGCCGCGGCAATAAAGCAATGTACTGCGGTGTTTTCTGGCGATATACATTTTGTATAGCCAGGTCCCAATCCTCAATTTTCTGGCTGCGCAGTTCATCCAGCAAATCGTTGAGCGATTGTGTTTGCCCTTTTGTTGCGCCCTGCTGGTTTAACCATGTGGTATAAGCATCGTCGTACGCCTCTACCAGCGGCGATAGTGCCTCAAGCAGTTGGCTGAAAATATCGTCTGCAGCCGGGACGTTTGTGTTGGCCGTGTTTTGCGGCACACGGGCAACAAGGGCAGCCAGCGTAAGGTCTCCAATTTGTTTCATTTGGCGGTAAGAAGTACGTGTAGCATTGATAAAAGGGTTTTGAAGAAAGATCCATGAACGTTCCATAATTATGAATTTAAAATTGAAAAAATGACTACCAATTTAAAAAGGAAGCGGGAGAAGAACAGATGCAAAAGGATTTTTGTTTATCCGCAAACGATTGAGTGTTTCAGGTGAAAAAGTTTGTTTGATAGGAAACGTTGCGGCGTTTTAATAAGGATAAGCTTATATGATGCGAAACGTTCCGCCGCTTTAAGGCAAATAAGCTTGTTTAATACGAAACGTTACATCGTTTTGACCCCGATAAGCCTATTTGAAACGAAATGTTCTTTCGTTTTGAACCGGATAAGATTATTTTACAGGAAACGTTGCAGCGTTTTGAGTGCGATAGGCTTATTTGATATGAAACGTTCTAGCGTTGGGAGCAGAATAAGAATTTTGATGAAAACATGATTGGAGTTGCGGCAACAACTTGTGAGTGGATTGAAGAAATGGAGTTGTGTATATTTGGGAATGATAGATTTAAAGTGTGATATTAATTGAAAAGCTGATGTTGAAACAACTATTATATTATTTTGAAGGATTAGATGAATCCATACTTAATTTAAATAAGTGCATTGTTGAAGATGATTTTGAATTTGAAAAATACACTTTAGAGCAATTTGAAAAAAAATTTAAAAGAAGATTCAAAAATATTATTCAAGAAAACCATCCTCTTGGCTTTGTGGGAGCGGTATCCCGATTAGGATGCTTCAACAAAGAAATTTTTCAAAATGGGTACATTCTCTTTCTCAATGACAATACAAAAAATCCTTTAGAAGACGCAATAGACATTAGACTAGAGAATTTAATACAAAATCTAAAATTCTTTAAACACGGTCATATTAAGTTAGTTTCTGCATTCGAATTTCCGTCTGAAGAATCAGATTTTATTGGTCCTGTAATTTTTTCATCACCTTCTAAAGAAATAAAGAATAGATATACCTTAAGTAATGAGGATATATTGAAAATTAAATTTTTTAAACAGCAATATAAGCCTCATCAATACATAGAATTGGCATTTCATACATTTCTTGAATCTTATAATATTGAAGATGAAAAATTAAAGTTCGTAGTATTAATGGTTTGCTTGGAAAGTATATTTAATAAAAGCAAAGACGAGCCTATTCGGCATATAATTTCAAGACATGCCGCCTTAACTATAACCAGAGATAAACAAATGTTCGCTGAAAAAGTAAAAAGGCTAAAATTTCTATATGATTTAAGAAGTTCTCTAGTACATGGAAAAGAAGAAAATAAAGAAGATAACAAAGAGCATAAAAAATATAAACAAATACTTGACAACATTCATGAATATGTTTTAGAACTTGAAGAACTTGTAAGAAGTGTTCTAAGACAATTGATTGTAGATAAACAACTTTTTGGTTCAGCAACTCCAGAAACTAAAGAAGAATTGTTCAATCGTTTAAATGAAAGTTCCATAAATGGAATCATTCTAAACTAGAAATTTTTGCCGATGCAAGTCGCTGAGCAACATAATTGAAATACCAATCACAAATGCCAGAAACATACAATAAAGACGATTATAATAAAAAGGTATATAAGATAGATAATTGGCAAAAGCTGCATGTTCAACAATTATCTTATACAAGAAACCTTGTTATTATTCTTGCATCAGCTGCTCTTGGTTATACTTTATCATTACTTAACAATGATCTTACTTGTAATCTTAAACTACTTTTAAAGATTATTAGCCTCGTATATTTAATTTCCATAACCATTGGTGTTTTTATTGCTTATAGTGAATCTGAAAATTATAGATTAAAATATTACATTTCTCGAAAAATAGAAAAACTGCAACCGTTTGAAAAAGAAGAGCAAAGTTGCACATCAATTGAAGGCAGAAATAAATGGTTAATTAAAACTCAACTTATTTTATTTGGAATTGCTATTATAACTGAAACTATATTATTAATTGCAAAATAATTATTTTCCTGTCGTAGCAGGGTTTGCGAAGCGACCCTGCGTTAATTTCAAGCAAGGTCTCATCCCTCACACAAGGCTAAGAAATGAAGACCTTGCTAAGACAGAACAATAAGTGTTATCTTCAGCAAAAGTTTTTCAATTAAGCACCTGTACGCAGAGCGTTAATACATGCACCTCCAGCGCCATGCCCTCACGTTGCGCATTCTTGTTTAAATTGAGATTAAATCAGAAATGAAAAAAGTACTGATTTTTTTAATATACACATGCGCTTCTCTTGCTGCGCAAAGTCAGCCGATGCCTGACAGCATCCAGCGAAAATATAATACCGCAAAAAGCTTTCATGATAAAGGGCAAATCATAACCAATTATGTATTTCAGTTAAAGGGTTCTTCACCGGAACAACTTAAAATTTTATTGCCGCAACTGTCTTATTTTACCAATAAAAAAGACGATGCCGGCATAGGATACACCAAATTATATATCGGCATTTCATTCGTTAAAATAAGCGATTACAGTGAAGGTTTAAAATATGGCATTGATGCGATGAAAATTTTTGAAGCGGTGCAGGACACGTTTGCATTACTTAAAACATATACTGAAATAGCCAATTCATATTTATGGTCGCAAAACATAGACGAAAGCCTCAAAGAGTGGAAAAAAGCCTTGCCCATAGCCCGCATTTATGATACGCATTATTACAGCCTGTGCCATTGTGAAATAGCAGATTGCTTTAATAACATAGGGCAGCCGGATTCTGCTATGCCATATATACAGGAAGCTTTAAAAATAGCATATACACGAAAGGACTCTGTGGATATTGCCAATGCTTTAGGCATAATGGGTGATACTTATAGTATCATGAAACAAAACGAAATAGCAAGGGTATTTTACCGTCAATGTATGTCTTTTACTAAAAGAAAGGAAAGCTTTTTATGGATGTACAAGGCTGGTTTGGCGGGCAATCTCAATAGTATATCACAGACTTTTTTTAATGACTCCCAATATGATAGTTCTTTAGTGTATGCAAAGCAGGCGCTTGCTTATGCTATCCCTGATTACTTAGCAGTGGCTGAATATTCTTACTATTTAATTTATAAAACCTTTGATAAGGAAAACAAAACGGATAGCTCCAATAAATACTTTCGCCTTGCTGCAGAAATAAAAGACTCTCTTTTTTCTGATGAAAAAAGCAGGAACATACAATCTCAGAAATTTAAGGAACAGTTACGCCAGCAGGAGATGGAAACACAAAAAAAAGCGCTTGCATTTCAGCATAAAGAAAATATAGAAAACGCTTTAATTGCTTTAGGCATCGTTTCGTTTACCATATTATTTTTATTACTGAGCCGCAGCTTTATTACCAATATAAGGCTTATTAAATTTCTTGGCATACTGGCATTGTTACTGGTGTTTGAATTTATTAATATAATGGCGCACTCTTACCTGGAACAGCTAACAAATAATTCTCAGCTATTGACATTGTTATTACTGGTAGGCATAGCTGCATTACTTATTCCCCTACATCATAGAATGGAGAAATGGACAATAACTAAAGTTGTTGAAAAAAATAAAAAAGTAAGGTTGGCTGATGCAAAAAGAACAATTGAGAAATTAGAAAGGAAGGTTGGGCGTACTAATGAACCGGAGAATAAATTATGAGAAAAATAATCATTTGCCTGTTATTCATTTGTTGTGCAACTGTTGCATACCGCCCGGCAAAAACCGATTTAAAATAATACCACCGTTGTGATTCCCTATTCCGGCGCAAGGTATAACTAGCAAAGCAATGTGTATGGCTACTTGTGCCTTATACTCCTCTGGCTAACAACATAAACCTTATGGGCAACAGAGTTACTTATATTTGAATGCTGCTATAATATAAATCAACAATTATGTTTGTACATGCTACGCTGTTGCTGGTCGCCGACCAACAATAACATTGCGCCCTGCAACTTTGAAATAAAAAAACCAATTGCGCATATACAATAAAACGTATTTCATACGTTTAAAAATTAAATCCAATAGCCATGCTGGTGGAAGCTATGAACCCCGCAGAGATTGCTACACAAGTGTACAGAGAGTATAGTAAAATCTTTTATACTACAGTGCAAAGATTACTGAATGACTATGACAGGGAACGACGAAAACTGAAGATTGATAAATCAAGAATATACACAAAGCATTATGCCATAAAAACGGCGGGCAAAAACAACTGGATTATATTTATTGGTAAAGCACCGTCAAAAGAAAAGTATAAAGGCATAGCATGCTCCAATGTATGCTGTATGGTGTATTATTATACCTCCAAAGGATTTCGTGTTTTTGTTCCTTCATCAGACAAGATATTTCTTGTTTACAACGGGCATCTGTTTAAAAGATATAATGAGCGGCTTAATTTAAACTTTGCAAATACACTGGAGGCGGCAATCCATTATTTTACATATAATGCCTATATGCATCCGCATATACTTGAAAAAAACGGCAAGATATATACCATTGGTTTTTGTAAAGATGGATTTTTATTAGGTGAGGTAAAACATAATAACGTTTGGCTGGAATGGAAAACATTTGTAAGCAGAAATCTTGCAAGAGCAGACCAGGACGAAATGGAAAAAGAGTTAATAGACCAACTGCATAATTTTATGGAAACTGAAATAAAAAACGAGAATAGTGACCCGGTAAAGCTGAAAATAATGCAAGATAAAATAAAGGGTATAACAGGGGCATACATACAATAATTGTATAAACATAATTACGCCGTTGCTGGTTGCTGACCAACAACTCCATATTTAATAATAAATCAATTACCACTTTTCCGCAATAGTTTCTAACTATTTTTTTGTTGTTCACCACCTGCAAATTGTACCGGCGTATATTTGAACATGCCTATTATAAAACATCCATCAACATGTTTGTAAATGCAATTGAAGGGGTTTCAAAATTTACCAAACCTGTATATACCATTACAAGAAACTATAACGAAACAACAGTTAACCCCGGTGCGGCTACATTTTTCTTTGTAAATGAAGAAGGTGTTGCCATTACGTGTAAGCATGTAATTGATTTAATTGGCAATCGCATAGCTATAAATAACCGCTATGAGCAATTTAAAACAGAGCGAAATGCTATAGGTAAAAATAACAAGTATAATCAGCGGCTAAAGGCTTTGGAAGAATCTTATAAATATAAAGAAGGTGTAATAGTACAATTGCTTGAATTATTTGTTGGCGTAACCAGCGAAGCAACACTTAAATACCGCTGGATTAACCATCCTAAACATGATGTGTCAATTATTATTTTTGAAGATTTTAAAAACCCGCTCTATCAATCACATGCAAGATTTGTAAAAGACAGTTCAACACTAAAACAAGGTAAATTTTTATGCAGGCTTGGTTTTCCCTTTCCTGAATTTACCAATTTTCAATACAACGCAAATACAGATAATATTGAATGGATAAAAACAGGCAGAGTGGAATCGCCAAGATTTCCTATTGAAGGCATGCTGACAAGACACATTATAAGAGATGATGAAATGGTGGGAATAGAATTAAGTACGCCCGGGTTGCGTGGGCAAAGCGGCGGACCTTTATTTAATACAAAAGGGTTGGTGTGCGGTATGCAGGCGGGCACTAATCATTTGCATCTTGGCTTTGATATGATTGGCTTTGAACATAAAGTAAACGGGCGCAGTATAAAAATAAATAATCAACCATTTTTGCACGTAGGTCATTGCGTGCATGTTGATATAATTAAAAAATTTCTAAAAGAAAATAATGTAAAATTTTATGAAGAATGATAGTGGTTTAAACGGGTAACTGAATTATAAACTCACTTCCTTCACCCTCTTTACTCTCCATTTTTATTTCACCGCCGTGAGCCTTTACTATATCATAGCTTAATGATAAACCCAAACCTGTTCCTTGTCCTGTTGGTTTTGTTGTAAAGAATGGCTGAAAAATTTTATCGACAATATTTTTCGGAATACCATTGCCGTTGTCCGAAACTCTTATTTCAATTCTATCATTTATTTTTTTTGTTTGAACTGAAATAAGTGGTTTATAATTTTCATCAGCAGTTTTCTTTTTTTCGTTTGTTGCATAAAAAGCATTGTTATATAAGTTCAACAACACTCGTCCGATATCCTGCGGAACGATATTTATTTTTCTAATACTATTATCAAAACCTGTTTCTATCCCGGCATTAAAATCTTTTTCTTTTGCACGCATTCCATGATAACTCAATCGTAAATATTCATCACACAAAGCATTAATATCTGTTAGTTCTTTTTTACCAGATGATTGACGTGAATGTTGCAACATGCCTTTTACAATGGCATCTGCGCGTTTGCCATGATGATTTATTTTTTCAAGGTTTGTATCAATGTCATTTAAAATTTCATCTTGCTCTTCACTTTTTAATTTTGACTTTTGACTTTTTAATTCATCAATTAATTCTCTGCTTATTTCAGAAAAATTATTTACAAAGTTCAAAGGGTTTTGTATCTCATGCGCAATGCCTGCAGTAAGTTCGCCAAGGCTCGCCATTTTCTCTGATTGAATAAGCTGGGCTTGTGTAGATTTTAAATTAGTTACCGTTGTGTTTAAAATAGTATTTACTTTTTGCTTTTGTTTGTTATTGTGATACAATATAAAAGCTATAATCAAAACTATCCCCAACCCTGCTAATAATGCATACTGTCTTTGTTTGTTTTGAACAGCAATCCTGTTAGCTTCAATTTCCCGGTCGCGTTGCTGTTCGTTTAAAATAATTCCCTGCAACTCCTGAAATCTTTTTGTTCCTGTTAAACTATCTTTTTCAATATTAGCTTTGGATAAATATTTAAAAGCGCTATCATACCGGTTATTGTTTTTAAACAATTCGCTTATTAGAGTGGAAGCTTCATAAATACATTTTCTAAAAGAAACAGCGTCGGCAGTTTGTAAAGAATTTAAAGCGTATTTCATACTTGAATCAGGCTGATCCGTTTCTTTATAAAGTTTTGCTATCAGCAGAAAATTCATGGATAGGTCCCGTAAGTCATTATCAATATAAGCTTCAGCAACTCCACGTTTATAGAATTTTAATGCTTGTGTATTATTGCCCTTAGCCTTATATGCATTGCCTAACCTGAACATAATTTCCGGTCGTGTAAAATCTTCGCGGTCATTTGTTTTTAAAGATGCATCATACACAATTTTTCCGTAGTACAAAGCAGAATCCGCTATGTGCATGAGATTATAAATGTTGCCAATATTTGAAATCTCATTATAGTACATTCCGTAACTCTTTATTGTATAAAATAAATTCCTTGAAAGAACATAATTATCAATGGCCTTTTTATAGTCACCTAATTCCATGTAAGTATTTCCAATGCGGTTAAATGCGTAGGCTGTAATATTAGTGTCTTTCACTTGTTGACTAATATTCAAAGCTTCAAATTGAAATTGCAATGATTCAGGTAGTTTGCCGCTTTCTAAAAGTGTAGCGCCCTTCAATGATAAGAACTCTGCTTTTTTAGCTGGCAAATTGAGCCCATCAGCCAGCTTAATACCTAAGTCGCTGTAATAAAAGGAGGAATCAACGTTAGAGAACCTGTAGCCTGTGGCTAATTTGAACGCCAAATTTAATCTTGCGGAATCATCTTTTGCTTTCGCCATTTGATTTTTCCAGAAGTTAATTTCATTAGTTGAAACTTGTGCAAATGAGTAAAATGATATTACTGCACATAAAAAAACAAGGATTGATTTTTTTTGCATGGAATTGATCTTATACAGGCAATACAATAATAAATTCCGTTCCTCCTTCTTTATTCTTTACGTTTAAAGTTCCGTCATGTTCTTTAGTGATGATGTCGTAAGCAAGTGATAAACCCAATCCTGTTCCTTGTCCTGTTGGTTTTGTTGTAAAGAATGGCTGAAAGATTTTATCAATAATATTTTGCGCAATGCCGGTTCCATTATCAGTTATGCTTATCTCAACTCTATCATTTAATTTTTTTGTTTGAACTGAAACAAGAGGTTTATAATTTTCATCATCTGTTTTTTTCTTTTCATTCACAGCATAAAAAGCATTATTCAAAAGGTTGACTAATACTCTTCCCATATTCTGCGGAACGATATTTATTTTTCCAATTGTTTCATCAAAGTCTGTTTTAAAATCTGCATTGAAAGATTTGTCTTTTGCACGCAAGCCATGAAAACTTAATCGTAAATATTCATCACACAGAGCATTGATGTCTGTTAGTTCTTTAATTCCTTTTGTTTGTCGCGAATGTTGCAACATACCTTTTACAATTGCATCAGCACGTTTTCCGTGATGATTTATTTTTTCAAGATTTTGTTTGATATCATCTGCAATTTCTGTTGCAAGTTGCAAGTTGCCTGTTACAAGTTCTTCTTTCATTTCATCAACTAACTCATTACTTACTTCAGAAAAATTATTAACGAAGTTTAATGGGTTTTGAATCTCATGGGCAATACCTGCGGTGAGTTCACCAAGTGAAGCCATCTTTTCTGATTGGATGAGTTGGGCTTGTGTTGATTTTAATTCTGATAAAGCTATTTCTACTTTTTGTTTTTGCCTTTCTAACTGAAGATTCGCTTTTTGTTTTTGCCTGTTATTTTTTAACTGTATTAATGCAATTGCTATAAAAGCAAATACCACTACAGCAAGCCCTGCAATAATAAAATACTGTTGCGTTTTTATTCTGCGGGCATCTGCATCTTTTTTGTCCTGCACAGCTTTTGCCAGTTCCTGTTTCTTTTTAAAATCATAGCTAACCGCAAGCTCTGTTGCCTTGCGGATATTATCTATGTTTTTTAGCGTGTCATCAATTTTTGTAGCTGTTTTATAAGCTTCGAGTGCTTTATTAAAATTTCCTGTTTTCTCATAACACTCTGATAGTGCAAAATAGTTACCTGCCGTAACGGGGTCATACATATTTGCACCGGTTACAGACCGACAGGATTTTTCAAAAAAGGGAATGGCTTCTTTATTTTTGCCTGCACGTCTTAGTATTTCTCCCATTGCAGCATAAGATGCAGCAATACTAAAAGGTTCATTTAATGAATCAGCAATAGTTATTGCCTGCCTGGCTAACTTTTCAGCTTTATTCAATTCATTTAACTGGGCTAAGGCTCCGGCTGAGTTTGATAAACAAGCGGCTTCTGTTTCAACATCTCCAATAATTTTTGCCAAACGTGCCCCGTTCATACCATAGGTGTAAGCCTCTTTATATCTCTCATAGTGTATATATACAATACATAAATTGTAACTGGCACTACTTTCTACTCCTTTATTAGCGGTTTTTCCTGCAAATTTTATTGCGTTTAAATAAGATTGTTCTGCTTTTTTATAGTCTCTCATTTCGTTGAGGGCAATACCCATATTCAGATATACATAAGCCTGGCCTGTTTCATTACCTGCCTTTTCAGCAATTGATAAAGCTTTTTGAAAGTAAATTAAAGCAGCAGGAAAATTAGCTAATTGAGTGTAAGCCCTTGCAATATTCATATATGTATAAATCAACCGTAGCGTAAAACCTGCCGGGATAAAAGGAATTTCTTTTTTATAAAATAACAGGCTGCTATCTGCTTTCCCTTCACTCAAGTACAAACTGCCATAGGTATCATAGTATGAGGAAAGAGAAGCTGAATCTTTTACAGTTTTAAGAAGTTCACCTGCTTTATCAAGATGCTTTTTTGCCGTAACATAATCGCCCTGGCTCGATAAGTAATAGGCTAAATCTGTTCTTGCATTCAATTCTCCGTAATTGTATTTAAGAGATTGACATTCCTGCACTATTTTGTTATCAAGCTGTATGCAGGAATCTAAACTTATATCCCAAAATGCGGTAGCTTTTTTAATAATCAAATTAATTCGTTGCGTGTCTGAAGTGGCTTGTGGTATAAGACGGTTAAGACTATCTATTACTTCTTGCTGTGCTTTGCAAACGCATACACAAAAAAGAAAAGCTGATATTTGAATGCAGTGTTTCAATTGTATAGTGATTATTTTTTTATGCAATAGGTAATTGAATTATAAACGTTGTCCCTTCACCTTCTTTACTTTCAACCTTTATTGTTCCGTTATGTTCTTTGGTGATGATGTCATAAGCAAGAGATAAACCTAATCCTGTTCCTTGCCCTGTTGGTTTTGTAGTGAAGAATGGCTGAAAGATTTTATCAATAATATTTTGCGGAATTCCGTTGCCATTATCGCTAACAGTAATGTGTACATTATTATTTTCTTTTTTAGTTTGAATGGAAACTGTTGGTTTATAATTTTCATCAGAAGCTTTTTGTTTTTCATTCACTGCATAAAAAGCATTGTTGTATAAATTCAATAGCACTCTTCCAATATCCTGCGGAACAATATTTATTTTATCAATTGAGTCATCAAAATCAGTTTTAAAATCTGCATTGAATGATTTGTCTTTTGCGCGAAGACCATGATAACTTAATCGTAAATATTCATCACACAAAGCATTAATATTTGTTGGTTCTTTTATACCTTTTGTTTGTTTTGAATGTTGCAACATGCCTTTTACAATCGCATCTGCACGTTTGCCGTGAAATAAAATCTTTTCATTGTTTTGTTTTATGTCGTCTGAAATAGCTTTTATTTCATCAATATTATTTTCGTTTTTTATTTCATCAACCAATTCCTTATTTACTTCAGAAAAATTATTCACGAAATTTAATGGGTTTTGTATTTCATGTGCTATGCCTGCTGTGAGCTCACCTAATGAAGCCATTTTTTCTGATTGGATGAGTTGCGCCTGGGTGGATTTTAAATTGTTTAATGTGGTTTCTAAAACTTTATTTGCTTTTTGCTTTTGCCTGTTACTTCTGAACAATATGGTTGCCAGTAATAAAAACATGATCAGCCCTCCTCCCAGTACATAAAGTTTTATTTGATTGCGGTAATTTGCCTGTGCTGCTTCCATGTCTTGCTGGCGTTGCTTTTCTTCGAAAGAAAGAGAGATCAATTGCTTTACCTTATCCTGGCTATATAAACTATCCTTAGCCGCAGTTGCCAATTTTAAATAATTGAAGGCTTCTTTATCATTTTTATTCTCGTATAGTTTCCATAATCTTTCACTTGCATCAAGAATACCTTTGTTATATGATCCATCTTCAGCATTTGATAAAGATTGTTTTGCATAATAAATCGAAGAGTCCTCCTGCTTTTTATTAAGATAAAGTGTGGATATACTTAAATAGGTAATACTGAGGTCTTGTTTATCGCTGGCAGCTTGGTAATTGACTACACTTTTATTAAAATGATATAATGCTGGCTGAAAATTCTTTTTTGCTGTTTCAATTTCTCCAAGTCCGCGTTCAATGTCCCCATCAAAATCTTTGAACTTTTCACGTTCCGCTATGGAATACGTATTTTGAAAGTAAAATAAAGCGGAATCATATTGATGCAAATACAGGTAGCATGTACCAATATTTAACGATGTGACTGCCATAGGATAATGATCCTGAAGTTTTACTGAAAACGACATTGATCTTTTGAAAAGATCTAATGCTTTCCGATAATCGCCTTGCGTTAAATAAGTGTCTCCAAGATTATTAAAAGCACGTGCAATGCCAACCTCATCTTTAATACCGGTGCTAATGCTAAGTGCTTTTGTAAAGAACATTAAAGACTTGGCATAATCCCCAACCGTTGCATATGCGGAAGCTATACGATTCAGTGATAAAGCTTCTCCGGCAGCATATTTAAGTTTTTGAGAGAGCTCATAGGCTTGTTGTCCCAAAAGTATTGCAGTATCTGGTTTGTACTGATAATAACTCCTAATCAATTCCGCAAGTAATAATACCCTATTTATATCTGGCTTCGACCTGTTTAATTTAAATTTTAAGCTATCAATTGTTTTTTGCTGGGCGGTAGTAAAAGTTATTAATAAAGCAAGTATAAAGGTTGTAACTAAAATTTTCATGCGTTGAATTTAAACTTTCTCTTTTGCGCCAATTTACAGCATTGTTATTTTAGAAAATTATAATTCAGATAGGCAACTTTATAATAAACGCACTTCCTTCTTTTTCTTTCGTTTCAACTTTTATTTCACCAGCATGCGCTTTAATGATATCATAACTCAAACTCAAACCTAATCCTGTTCCTTCACCGGTTGGTTTTGTGGTAAAGAATGGCTGAAAGATTTTATCAATAATATTTTGCAGAATTCCGTTGCCATTATCAGTTACTTTTATTTCTATGTTGTTGTTTACTTTTTTTGTTTGAATCGAAACAGTTGGTTTGTAATTATTATTCGTCGTCGCCGAGGCTTTGGCGGACACAGCATAAAAAGCATTATTGTATAAGTTCAATAACACTCTTCCAATATCCTGCGGCACAATATTTATTTTACCAATGTTTTCATCAAAATCAGTTTTAAAATCTGCATTAAAACTTTTGTCTTTTGCACGCATGCCATGATAACTCAATCGTAAATATTCATCACACAAAGCATTAATATCTGTTGATTCTTTTGTGCCTGATGTTTGCCGCGAATGCTGCAACATGCCTTTTACAATGGCATCTGCACGTTTGCCGTGATGATTTATTTTTTCAAGATTTTGCCTGATGTCTTCTGCTATTGTTTTTACTTCTTCTGTATTCCCCTTATCAACTTCATCAACCAATTCACTAATCAACTCATCGTTCACTTCAGAAAAATTATTCACGAAGTTTAACGGGTTTTGTATTTCATGTGCAATGCCTGCAGTAAGTTCTCCAAGGCTTGCCATTTTTTCTGATTGAATGAGTTGTGCTTGTGTGGATCTAAGCTCATTTAAAGAATTTTTTAATTCCGCAGTTCTTTCGTCTACTGTTTTTTCAAGCTCTACTTTTTGCAGTTCTATTAGCTGGATGCGTTCTATTTCTTTTTCTTTTACCAACCTTTCTTTTGCAAGTGTCTCTTGTGTTATTTTCTTTTGTAATTGCTGGTAACGCTCAAACAAACTCCATGAAAAAAATACAAGCAACCATATTAATCCAATTTGTTCTAATACCGTTAGCCTGTTAGTTATCCATTCAACAAAAGCTGGTATTGGTAATCCCGTATATTGATTTAAATACCGGAATAAAGCAGGTGATGAAATGCTCATGATAAAAATCACAGGTAAAGCCGCTACAATTGCAGACCACGCTGCTTTTCTGGGAGAGCGCAAAGACAATACAAGCGTTATAAGAATGGAAAAGCATACTACAGAGGGTCCTAATATGTCCTGGAACTGAACCGGAATAACATTCACTAATGTTAAAACAAAAACAATAGCGTTGTAAATACTTAAGCCGGTAAGATATTTATCCCAGCGTGGAAAATACTTGTATGTTTCAAGAAAATATCGCAAAAAATGAAGAAGAAAAAAGAAGAAGAACATAGCACATACATTAGCAATATTCCATTTTACTAAAGGATGTTCGTGGAAAAAGATATCATTAGCATATAGAAAACGAGAAAAACCTCTAAAGAAAAGTGTTAAGGAAAAAAATAAGTACACACGCTCACCAACTATCACGAAAAAATATAAATTAAAAAGGGCTGCTAAAAGAAAAAGTCCGAATAAAAAAGAAGGAAGAATAGACGGATCATTTTTGTTATAACCATCCTGAGCAACATTATCTGCAAAGCCAAAAGTTATATAGAGGAAGTCGGGACTATTAATCAAATAGTCAAAACTGTCGCGTTCATAAATCAATAATTGTTCTCCGGGTTGTATTGTGTATATGACAGTTGTGATGCGCTTAAAGCCATCCCGTTTGCTCCATGGTACAGTTGCTCCTGTAGTTTTGTGATCCCATTTTCCATTAGAAGTAAGTGTATATAAATCAGCGTTTGTAACATCTTCAGGTATTGTTATTCTTGTTGCATGCTGCATGGAGTTTATAAAACGATAGCGCAGCCAAAATGTTCTTACAGAATAATCAAGTCCTTTGCTTTTAGTCGTATTGGTATGAAATTGATCTGCCAGTGGCGGCCTACTTATTTCATCAATTGTCCGCTTCCCTTTAGGATCTTCAAGCATTTGCCAATAAGAATCATCAAGCTTTACAGACAGTATCGTATCTGTAGTTATTTCATAAACCGGCGGCAAATTATTTTGAGCAATTGTTTTGATGAACAGAAACGTAAAAAATATACATAAGCCAAGAATTTTTTTCATGAAGCTTGTGTTAGAGGTAACTGAATTACAAACTCACTTCCTTCACCTTCCTTCGTCTCTACTTTTATTTCACCAGCATGTGCTTTGATAATATCGTAACTTAAACTCAAACCTAATCCTGTTCCTTGTCCTGTTGGTTTTGTTGTAAAGAATGGTTGAAAGATTTTATCAACAACATTTTGCGTGATGCCGTTGCCGTTATCTTCAACTCTTATCTCGATCTTATCATTTAATTTTTTTGTTTGAACTGAAACAAGCGGTTTGTATTCCTGCAAAAGCTGCTGTGGCCTGTTGACCGTTGACTGTTGACTTTTCTCATTTACTGCATAAAAAGCATTATTAAAAAGATTGAGCAACACTCTTCCAATATCCTGAGGAACGATATTTATTTTACCAATCGTTTCATCAAAATCTGTTTTTATTTCTGCGTTAAACTCTTTGTCTTTTGCGCGAAGACCATGATAACTTAATCTTACATATTCATCGCATAACGCATTAATATCTGTTGGCTCTTTTTTGCCTTCACTTTTTCTTGAATGTTGAAGCATTCCTTTTACAATGGCATCGGCACGCTTGCCATGATGATTTATTTTTTCAAGATTTTGTTTGATGTCTCCGGCAATTATTTTTGCTTCATTAATCTCTCCTTTATTTAATTCATCATTCATTTCATCGACCAATTCATTGCTTACTTCAGAAAAATTATTCACGAAGTTTAATGGGTTTTGTATCTCATGTGCAATGCCTGCAGTGAGTTCTCCGAGCGAAGCCATTTTTTCGGATTGGATGAGCTGAGCCTGCGTGGATTTGAGATTGCTGAGTGTTTGTTCAATTACTTCATTTTTATTTTGCAGAAGCAGTTTGGCTTTCTTTTCTTTCAGATTGTTTCGATAGAGAAAGAAGGCAATAAGAAGCAGAATTCCCAAGCCCGTTATCAATGCATACTGCTTTAATTGGCTTCTATAAGCAATCGCGGCAGCTTCGATCTCTTTTTGGCGTTCTTCCTGTTGCGCAGCCAGCGTTTGAACTGCTTCTATATTTCCTGCACCAAATATGCTGTCTTTGTAAGCGTCTGCTATTTTAAGATACTGCAATGATGCTTTTGCATCTTTTGACTCATATAATTCAGACAATAAAGCTGCTGCTTCCAGTATTGTTTTCTTTTGATCGATCGCCCTGGATTCTTCAAGACCTTTTTCAGCATAATAGATAGCGGAATTTGGTTTATTGGCATCTTTATAAAATGCTGCAATTTTATTGTATAAATAAGCTGAAGCCCTTCTTTCATTATTGTTAATAGCAATCTGAAGGCCTTTTTGATAATAATTCAGTGCATCTTCCGGTTCCCCTGATTTTATTTTAATATCTCCGATAGTTTGATAAACCAATGGCTCTTCATGATTATATTTTGCAAAGGTCTTTATAGCTTTTTCTTCAAAAAAACCGGCAGAATCCAATTCATTTAATCCTGCAAATGCAACTCCCATATCGAAATATGCATAAGCTAATCCTTCATTATTAGAATTATTTTCTTCTATCAGAATATACCTGCGCAGATAGCTTATCGTTTTGGGATAATCTTTCAGTATGATATATGTTTCACCAATGCCGTCCAACGCAGGCCCTGCTAATCTTTCTAAATCATGTTCCTGTGCAAGCTGTAATGCTTTAAAACCCAGTTCCAGCGATTTCGGTAAGTTACCCCGTTGCTCTGTTACAATACACATAAAACTAAGTGCACTGATTTGACCGGGTATATAGTTAATTTTTTCAGCTGATTCCAACGCCTGCTGCCCATACATCAGCGAAGAATCTGTATTGCCCAGGCGATACAAAAGACATAATGCAATCTGGGTATTGATCCTGGTTGTATCATCTTTAGCATTAGACAACTGTTGCTGTAAGCTATCGATTGCCTTAATGGTTTGAGTAAAACCAGAACCGCTCAGAAGAAATAGCAGAAAACTAAAAGTAAATATCTTTATCATGTGTTGAACTGTTGAGGTAATTGAATCATAAACTCACTTCCTTCTCCTTCTTTCGTTTCAACTTTTATTTCACCAGCATGTGCTTTAATAATATCATAACTCAAACTCAAACCCAATCCTGTTCCTTGCCCTGTTGGTTTTGTTGTAAAGAATGG
>Ga0206952_10013_pt2 | contig 58134 bp, 46 predicted proteins | sample Alteio_BWOrgHeat_39_FD_152966 | JGI IMG/M metagenome (GOLD analysis project Ga0206952, IMG submission 152966) | Enriched cells from forest soil in Barre Woods Harvard Forest LTER site, Petersham, Massachusetts, United States -... | ecosystem: Environmental > Terrestrial > Soil > Temperate forest >... | reverse complement strand
TTGCACGAAATTTGAGGTCCGAAATATGTACTCGCCAGGACGATCGTTAAGAGTCTTACTTATTTTCGGTCTCGAATCAAGAGACAAATCGATCTAAGCGCAAATCTCGAAAAAAAGTCTGCATGGCGTCTCGCTGTCGGTTACCTGGGGCCCGTGATATTGGCCATAGGAACTTTCCTGCGATGGGTAATCATCTTTGCTCTGATAGAAGCCTATGTGACAGTTACCCTTGGCTTCTATTCCTCCACGCGCGAGATATCGCTCACGATGACAAAGTGGATATTTTCGCAATTAGAGCAGCTGGGCATGACCGCATTGGACTACTTGCCGAATCTGCTCGTTGTCGTAGTGATTGCAGTGTTTACCAACTATGTGGTCCGGTTAATACGTCTGGTTTTCAGCCAGATCGGTAAGGGCGATCTAAGAATCCACGGCTTCTATCCGGACTGGGCCGAGCCAACAGACAAGTTAGTACGGATGCTAGTCCTCGTTCTCGCGCTCATTGTTGCCTTTCCTTACCTGCCTGGAGCCAGGAGCCCCGCTTTCAAGGGCATTTCCATATTTGTCGGCGTGCTGCTTTCGTTAGGATCGTCTTCGGCCGTCGCCAATGCGATTGCTGGCATAATCCTTACCTACATGCGCTCGTTTCTGGTAGGGGATTGGGTTCAGATTGGCGACACCATGGGAGAGGTGGTCGAAAAGACAATGCTCGTGACCCGATTACTCACGCCGAAGGCGGAGATCATCACCATCCCCAACTCTACGGTCATGAATGGCTCGGTAAAGAACTACAGCACAGAGGCGAGGAAGTCAGGAGTTATCTTTTACACCGCCGTTTCCATTGGCTTCGACGCGCCGTGGAGGACTGTGCATCAACTCCTTCTCAACGCGGCGCAAGCCACTGACCATGTGCTGCGACAACCCGCTCCTTTTGTATTGCAAAGATCACTGGATGATTTCTACGTAACTTACGAACTGAATGCTTACACAGATACTCCCCGCGAAGTGCTGAATATCTTCTCGGATCTGCATCGGCACATCCAGGACAGCTTCAATGAAGCGGGCGTAGAGATTTGCTCCCCACACTTCTCAGCGCTGCGGGATGGGAATACGATTGCGATTCCGGAACAATACATCGAGCCCGACTACAAGACGCCTGGTTTTCGGATCAATGTAACGGGAGTTGAGAACAAAGATGTTCCTCAAACTACCCGAATCGCTAGACCTACTTCAGATTAGAGGGCCCCGAGCTTTGTTCGACGAACTGATTATCGGTTGTTCCTCGGAAAATCCTTCCGCTGCTTGACCGCGAGGACGTCGCCCTCACTTTAGAGGAAAACAATCGAGGTCGTTGGCGAATGCGATTGGACCTGAAAAGTGGCGCTTTATTTCGGCTTGGGTTTCATTCTCTTTTCCCAGCGTCCGCAGCATTCGATGAGACAGCACCAATTGCTTGACATGAGCATTCCCGGCGATCGTTCCGATAACCGAAGGCGGCATATGAAGGCGCCGTTCCACTCCGGTAGCACCCTCTGGCACAGCGTTGTGAGCGACAAATAAATCTGCGTTGGACGCCAGCTGCGTGAGGCCGTCACCGTCTCCGTTCGTGTCTCCGCTGAAGACGATGCGCTTGCCGCCAATTTCTACTCGCCATGCTAAAGCGGGGAACGCGCCATGCACGACGCTTACCGCGTACAGGGCCATGTCGGCGTTACGAAATACAAGAGCTGGAGTAGGGCTAATTGCGACATTGTGCGGTTGCAGCGTATAGCTTCCTTCAGCGCCGGGTTCCACAAGGTCGCTGAGATAGCGCCATGCTCCATGCGGCTCACTGAAGAGGTCGCTCACAAACTCAGTGGTGGAAGGCATGAACTTGTTCCCCGAAGGGCCGAATATCGGCAGCGGGCGGTTGCGGTCTTCAAACCAGGAAGAAAAGATCAGGGCAGGGAAATCGCTGGTGTGGTCGATATGAAAGTGGCTGAACAGAAAAACGTCCACCTGGGACATCTGCGCTCCACTCTCTCCAAAGCGCAGAGCGCTACCCCCTCCTGCATCGAGTATTACGCGCACACTGCCGTTTTCCCATATTAGATAGCTGGTCGAGGCGCGCTTGTCCTGCGCCTCAGGACCACCGGAGCCAAGCACCTGCAACGCCAAACGGTTAGAACCGCAGGATTGTGCTTTCACAGATACCGCTTCGCCCATAAATAAGATCGACACGAAAATAAGTAAGACTCTTAACGATCGTCCTGGCGAGTACATATTTCGGACCTCAAATTTCGTGCAAACAAAGATAGAACTGCATGGTCAGAAGTAACAAGGGCTTCCTGCCCAACCCTACTAAATCTGCACATCAAATTACATTGACAAACGAATCCGGATACTACATTCTCATCGAAAAAGAAGTAGGGCTGAAATAAATCCAGATAGCGTGCGAACGCCCCCGGGGAGACAATGATGAGTACTCCGGCCGCGCAAACTCCTACATCGACCAAGATAAAACGGCTTCCGCTCCAGGATGTCGGCTTAAATAGCCTTGTCGCTCTGCCGTACATGCTGACATGGTCTGAGCCCCTGCATACGCTATTGAGGTTGGCTGAGAAAGAAGTTGAGGCCACACCTCTTCCAAACTGGTTCTCGAATTCCTATACCATCAACGGAATCACGGCGACCGCATACGAATTCATGTATGGGAAGCAGTCTCACCTGCTCGCCTACGCTATAAGTGAGCTCGCGCACATACTCGAATCCGATTCTGAAGGCGCTTTCAAATCGATTTATACGCCTGGAGCGGTTTCTTGCGTCCCTGCCGATATCCCCTCCCCCGTGGACCCGTCGTCACTTACGGCGTTGTCGCTGGACAGCCCCGAGCAATTTGCGATGGGCTTGACCAACTATGAGGGTCTTTATGATCTCGGGAAATCCTATCTGCCGGCTTTTGTCTCGTCGCTAACTGATCCGGATGATGCAAGCAAACAGTTCTGGCCCACGCTGGGAAATTTCAGCTTCATGCATAACCTCCTTATCCTGGAGAAGGTTCGAGACGACCCAACGGTAGAAGACGCCAAAAGCCGGCTTGGAGACGCATGGAGCGCAGCCGGCATCGATGCTCTGTACAAGGAAGGCCTGTTGTATGCGCTGGACATGAGCATTCTGGACTGCGTGGCATTGCCCGAAGACAATGCGTCCAACCGATACGCGCATGCGACGTTCACTCTGTTGAGACAGGACGCACAGTCGAAAGCGTTGGAACCGATTGCGATCTGGATATCGGGAAAAAATGTGGACGGACAGCCACGGATTTATACGAGGAAGGCCGCATCGCCGGGAGCGTGGTTGTACGCCCTCCAGGCGGTTAAGGCGTCCATCTGCGTCTATGGAATCTGGTTACGTCATGCTTATCTCTGGCATGTTGTACCCGGTACAATGCAGACCACTCTGAACGCTACCCTTGACACGGGCCATCCTATTTACAAAATGGTGGCACCTGAATCAAAGTACACCGTCGCATTCAATGAACTTTTGCTCTTATTCTGGGGCCTCATAGCTCCACCCACATCTATTACAAAAACATTTCAGTTTCTCCAGTTGGCCAATGAATTCGCAAAAGATCGCGGTTTTTTTGATGACGATCCGAAAGTAGCGCTGGAGAGGCTCGGGTTGCAGGAGCATGACTTCTCGCAAGCCGCCCCCTGGGACCAATACGCTACCGTGAGGGACTTGCTCGAACTCTGGAACATGACAGAACAATATGTCGACGTCTGTGTCGATGTGACTTATCCCGACGATTCCGCGGTTGCCGACGACGCGAGTTTGCAGTCGTGGATTGCCGTCTCCTCCGCTGTGGATGAAGGGAACGTTCGCGGATTGGAACCTCTTGACGGCAAACCGGCACTCAAGCGCTTTCTGAACAGCCTCCTGTATCGGGTCATCGCGCACGGCGGGGCGAATCTATTATCTCAATCCACTCTCATCCATCTGTTTGTTCCTAACTATCTCATGGCTCTCCAACGAAGAGACATTCCCGAACCCGAAGCTGACCTCGATACAAAGCAATTGTTGACCTATTTGCCGAATACCGGAACGATCGGCATCATGGCGAGGTTTTATTTCACTTTTGTTCTTGCGAAACCATATGAGCCATTTGTTCCGCGAGAAGGCGCGGAGGCCGATCTCTTTTTTCCGTCAGGCCTGAACGATCCTCGCAACCGAGCTCTAGTGGCATACAGGAATGCATTACTTCAGTTCGTCAATGCCCGCGCAATCCTTCCCAACCAGATTGAGCACTGGCCTTTAAACATTGAAATTTGACTGTCGCCCACGCCATTTTTGGCGTCGCAAGGAGAACAAATGAGTGTGTTCGGAAAGATCAAGCGGCTTCCGCTCCAGGATGCAGGCTTGAACAACCTCGTAGCTATTCCGTACTTGCTGACCTTGACCGAGCCGGTGCACACGGTGCTGAGGATGGGACTGAGACAAGTCGAAATTATCAATGTTCAGTATGGGCTTTCCAACACCTATACGATCAATGGGATTACGGCGACCGGATACGAGTTCATGTATGGAAAGAAGCCTTCCGGCTTTATTTCACACGCAGTAAGCGTCCTTCAGCACGCCCTGGAACATGACCCCGAAGGCGCTCTGAAGTCTATCTATGAACCTTCCAACGCTACGTTCAATATCTCGCCTTCGGTAGATCCATCTTCATTTAGCAACGTCTCGATGGAAAGCCCTGAGCAGTTCGCTATGGCTTTCACGAACTATGAAGGGATCTATGAGTTAGGCAAACCCTATCTGCCGGCGTTTATCGCTTCGCTGACGGACGTAGACGAAGCTACGAAACAGTTCTGGCCCACGTTAGGAACTTACAGTTTTGTGCACAATTTCGTCATCCTGGAGAAGATTCAGGAAGCGGGCGCAGAGGCCGTCAAAAGCAGATTCGGAAATATCTGGGACACAGAAGGCATGGACGCTCTGTACAAAGACGGTTGGCTGTATGCGCTCGACATGACCGTCTTCGATAGCATCGCCAAGCCTGCGGACAACTCCTCCGGCAGGTATACACATGCCACCTTTACCCTGTTGCGGCAGGATGCGCAGTCAAAAGCGCTGGAGCCGCTTGCGATCTGGGTATCGGGAGAGAATGTGGACGGGCGCGCTCGGATTTACACCAGGAAAACCGCAACGTCTGGCGCGTGGCTTTATGCTCTTCAGGCTGCCAAGTCGTCACTCACAGTGTGCGGAATTTTTCTCCGTCACGTTTATCTCTGGCATGTCCTGGCAGCGACGATGCAGATGACGATGGACAACACACTACCGAAAGACCATCCCGTTTACCAGATGCTCGCGCCCCAGTCGAAGTACACCATCGCTTTAGACGAATCCATGCTTCTACTGTGGAATGCCGGAAAGCCAGCCACCTCGATCAACACGCCGCTCGAATATCTGACCCTCTCGAACGCATTTGCGAAGGACCGCGGGTATTTCGATGACGATCCTAAAGTAGCGATGGAAAGGCTCGGCTTGCGAGAGCAGGATTTTACCCAGAACGAGCCCTGGGATCTATATGTCACCATCAAGGACTCACTCGAGATTTGGGACGCCACCGAAAAGTATGTCAACGTCTGCGTCGATACAATTTATTCCGATGACTCTGCAGTTGCGGGCGATGAAGGGCTGAAAGCATGGATAGCGGCTTCCTCCGCTGTTGACGAAGGCAACATTCGCGGCCTCGAACAGCTTGAGAGTAAGGCAGCGCTCAAGCGCCTTCTCACCAGCCTTCTGTACCGGGTCATCGCACATGGTGGGACGAACATGGTTTTCGCCACGTTCCTGGTACATCTCTTCGCTCCCAATTATCCGATCTGCCTACAGAGAAGAGACATCCCCGAATCCAGCGCCGAACTTGATACGAAGCAATTGCTTACCTATTTACCGAACGCGGAGACCATCGGTCTGATCACGTCCTTCTACTTCGCCTTCGCTTTTGCGAAACCAAACGAACCTTTCATTCCCCAAGAGGGAGTAGAGGCCAATTTATTTTTCCCATCAGGCATGAGCGATCCCCGAAACCGAGCTCTGGTGGACTACAGAAATGCATTAGCCCAATTCATCAATGCCCGGGCAGTTCTGCCAAATATTACGGGGCAGTGGCCATTAAACGTAGAGTCATGACAGGTCAGTGAAAGCGGCAATATTTTCAGCGATCCATTGATCCAATGCGATCGGCTTTCTGCCAACAATTTGTTCGACATTATCATTGACAGCCGCAAGACGCCCCTCACGAATTGCGCGCCATAGTGCCACGTGAGCTTCGGTCTCCTCATCTGATCCGCTGATTGCAGAGTATCCCTGGCGGGCCTCCTCGTCGGAGATCGGCACAAAGGTAACTGGTTTCCCAATCGCGGCTCCAATTTTGGCAGTTGCCTCTCTAAAGGTCAGTGCCTCTGGCCCGGTAATTGGCAAGGATTGGCCTTCATATGCGCCTGTCGTTAGAACCCATACAGCGACAGCGGGAATGTCTTCGGAATGAATAAAAGCTCTCCTGCCTTCACCCGTAGCTGATCGAACAACGCCCTCGCACTTGACGGACCGAGCCCACGCAAGCAGGTTTGACATGAACCCTGTGGGTTGCACAAAGGTGAAGGGTATTCCAGTTGCGCGTATCGCGATCTCGCCTTGCTCATGCCACGCGCCAATGGCAAGGCCTTGTTGTACATCCATAGACGAAAGCTTAACTAGATGCCGCACGCCCGCAGACTTGGAGGCTTTCGCCACCGCCTCGTCTCGTACCGGAATCTGAGGCCCGCTGTTAACAAGAAAGAGGGCATCGACTTCTTCAAGTGCCGCGCTCAATGCTGCCGCGTTAGCGAGATCGCCTGCAGAGACGTCGACACGATTTCCGAAGCGCGCCTTTGCCTTTTCCAAATCACGCACAAAGACGCGAGGCCGCTCACCATACCGAATCAGGCCCTCAACAACCTTGGACCCAATATCTCCCGTCGCGCCCGTGATCAAATATTGCATCCCGTCTCCTCAAAAGCATCTGAATATAAATATGTATAAATGCTCACATTTTACACAATACTACGGCTCGGAATTTTACTGTCTACTCGCATTGTTATCTCTCGTATCGTCAAGAGATGTGAAGAGATCCAATAAAATATAGACATATGCTCACATTTATTCTAGGGTCGACATATGGTTTCGCGACCAAAACCAGCCTCCGTCCGCCGCCGCCCCAAGCAGCGGCGGGCGCGCGCGACTGTCGAGTCGATGCTCGATGCGGTGATAAGGATTCTAAAGCGGGAAGGGGCCGGCGCAATGACAACCAATCGTATCGCCGAGGTTGCGGGTGTCAGCATCGGTTCTGTTTACCAGTACTTCCCCAATAAGCGGGCCATCTTTACGGCCCTGCACGAACGACATATCCATCAGATCGATCGCCTGGTTCAGAACACGCTCGTCGAACATGCCGCGTCATCGCTCGAAGATCTTATGCGGGCGATGATTGAAGCAATGGTTGAGGCGCATACGTCCGATCCCGAACTCTATGAACTGCTGCTTACAGAGGTCCCGAACAGAGCAGATGGGTCGCGTGAGTTTTCAGTGCGGCTTCATGGCGCATTTCTTCTGGCGATCTCTTCGAGAGCGCGAGAGTTGAAGAGGGGTCGTGATCTCGATGTAGTCGTCTTTGTCGTGACACACATGGTCGACGCGCTCTCCCACGGAGCCGTTCTCCGTCGACCCGCGACTCTGTCGCTTCCTGCTGCCAAGGAAGAAATTGTCCGCGCAGTTATGGCATATCTGCGTGGCTGAAGTTTAGAGATTAATTGCGTTTCCGAGTGATCGGATGCTGAGAAGTGACCTACCCTCACTGCTAGACTTTTTAGTGAATGGGAGGTATTTGTGTGCAGAAACATGGCGGAGAGAGTGGGATTCGAACCCACGTTAGAGTTTCCCCTAAACACGCTTTCCAAGCGTGCGCCTTCAGCCACTCGGCCATCTCTCCAGATAGGAAGCTCTTTTAAAGTTAACACATTTGAGCTGGACGGCTCTTGCCCGGGCAGGGACGGGAAAGCGTCGTCCGAGCATGATCCAAAGATGTCATTCAGGGCATGCCAAGCCTACTGTAGCGGCTTGTCCAGTTCGTGCTCCTTCGGCGTCACAACGTCATATTCTGGTTTGCTCTCATCCATCAAGTATTTGTCGAACCATCCGGTGATGTGATGCAGGCGCTCGATACGATGCGCCGGTACTCCGGAGCGCGATAACTCATGCGACTCGCCGGGAAAACGCACCATCGCCGTATCGATATGGCGATATTTAAGCATGCGAAAGAGCTGTTCGCCGCCGCTCGTTGGGGGCGTTCGATAATCGGCCTCGCCCAGAATAAACATCATTGGCGTTTTGACGTTCTTTGCATAGGTGATCGGTGAGCGTGCGCGGAAATCTTCGGGTGCTTCAAACGGAGGTCCTTTAAACCATGTCGGCTGAAAGAGCGTGAAGTCAGCCGTGTACCACCAAGAGGTCCAGTCTGAAATGTCGCGCTGCGAAACCGCTGCGGCGAACCGTGTCGTCTGCGTCATCGTCCAGTCGGTCAGCAGGCCACCCCCGCTGCCTCCGGTCACGCCCAGCTTCTTATCATCGATGTAACCGCGTCGAATCACCTCGTCGACCCCAGCCATCAGGTCTTTGTAGTCATCGCCGGGATAGTGGTATTGGATGATGTTCCCAAACTCCTGTCCATACGAAGTGCTTCCGCGCGGGTTGGGATAGAGCACCACATATCCCTTGGCCGCCATGAAAAGAAATTCATGCGTGAAAACATAGCCGTATGCGCTGTGAGGACCGCCGTGAATATTGAGAATCAGCGGATATTTCTTGTGCGGATCGAAGTCGTATGGCTTCTGCACCCACGCTTGAATGGGCTTGCCATCGGAGCTCTTGTAGGTGATCTCTTCAGGCGGAGCGAGATTGAGTTGCGAAAATAACTCATCATTGATGTGGGTCAACTGCTTTCCTTTACCATCGGGCGCGATCGAGAATAGATCGCCTATCATCAATGGTGTTGAGACTAGACCAACCAGTTTCGAGTGATCGGATGAGTCAGCGAACAGCTGAATCGTCTGATCCCCGGAAGTAAATTCCGAAACCGTGCCGTTCGCGGCGTCCACTTTTACAAGATTGCCGCGACCGTCCTTCGTTGCCACATCCAGAAGCGTGTGGTCGTCAAGCCAGATAGGGTGCGTGCTGCCCGCGGCGCGGGGGGCGCGATTGTCGCCGCCTATCGAAGCGCCAAGATCGTAGTCGTAATCCGGTGTGACGTTCCTGGGCTCCGAGCCAGGTTTGAGAGCGAGAGTCCATAAATGCGGCTCCGAGTAGGACCGCACTGGCACGTCCGTTTCTCCGCGAAAAGCAATCTGTGTGCCATCCGGACTGATGGCCATGCTCTGCGCTCGGAAGGGAATTGAGGCAACGACGTTAGCGTCACCTCCAGTCGCCGGGACAGAGTAGATGGCGCTCTTCGGGGCCTCATAATAGGGCTCGTCTGAAGTGTCGCGGAAAAAATAGATGCGGCTTCCATCCGGTGCCCAGACCGGGTCGGAATCGTCAAGCCTGCCGCCAGTGAGTTGCTTCGGCTTGCTCGTTTTCCAGTCAGGCCCAACATCCATCATCCAGAAGTGGCCCGGATGATCGAAGTCAAGATAGCCTTCGCCATTCATACGATAGACGGCGCGCGTAATCACGCGTACGTCGCTCTCCTGTGGCTCTTCTTTGGTCTTTGCAGCATCAGGCTTTGACTCATGCTTCCGCCATTCTTCGGGCGTTGTGCCGCTCGTGACCAGCAGGTGCTTTCCATCAGGCGACCACAACGGATCTGAGACGCCTTCCGGCAGATCTGTGATGCCCTCCGCTTCGCCGCCGGCCAGATTCAGGAGATAAATCTGGGGTTTGCCCGGCTTTCCATCTTTCTCAACGGCACGCGCAAAGGCAATGGTCCTGCTATCCGGAGACCAGCGCGGCTGCGTGTCGTGCAGCCCGGCAGTTAATCTCCGGGGCGGTTCATTTGCGACGGTCAAGTCAACCAGCCATAAGGAAGTCGCATAGCTCTTGTGGTCCGGTGTCACATCGACACGCACAAAAACTACGCGCGATCCATCCGGAGCCATTTGTGTATCGCCAATCCAGTGGAACTGATAGAGATCAGTGTCTGTGATGTTTCGCTTCGTCTGTGCTTCAGCGTTGACAGTATTAAAGAAAATCAAACAGCAGACAAAACACGAGAAGAGCTTCGCATTGCGCATCGCACGCTCCAGGTATTCATCTACAACAGCATTGGATAGAGTTGTACCATGCAAGTCCAATCAACACAGATCGATTTGAAAAGGGAATTGCGCTCACTGCTGGCGCTTGCCATCCCGGTCATTCTGTCGGAATTGGGATGGATGTCCATGTCGATCGTGGACACGATCATGGTGGGCCGCCTAAGCGCCGAGGCCATCGGCGCCGTCGGCATGGGCAACGCAATCTACTATGCCCCCGCGATATTTGGAATTGGCATTCTGCTCGGACTCGATACGCTGGTCTCCCAGGCCTATGGACGAGGCGACTTTGATGAGTGTCACCGCTGGCTTTCTCAGGGCGTGTATGTCGCAATCGCCTTTACGCCAATCCTGATGCTGCTAGTGTGGTTCGTCCCTCTTGCATTTCCGTACCTGGGAGAGAATCCAGCGGTCAGCCAACAGACGACGGACTACTTGCGCACCCTCAACTGGGGCACTCTTCCGCTGCTTCTCTACGCCGCATTTCGCCGCTATCTGCAGGGAGTGAAGCGCGTCGGCCCAGTCACTTTCGCGCTCATCTCCGCGAACCTTATTAACTGGGCGGGGAACTGGGCGCTGATTTATGGACATCTCGGCTTTCCAGCCATGGGCGTGCGCGGGTCGGCATTGTCCACTTGCCTGGCCAGAGTCTACATGGCCGGCGTGCTCATCGTGGCGGCATGGAAAAACGAAAGGAGTCGCGGTCATTCGCTCTTTGCGCATTGGCCTGGCGTCGTCTTCAACCGCATCCGTAATTTATTGAAGCTTGGAGTTCCAGCGGCCGGTCAAATTGTCATGGAAGTCGGGGCCTTTGGTGCGGCAACCGTCATGGCAGGCCGTCTTACGCCAGCCGCTCTGGCCGCGCATCAAATCGCTCTCAACTGTGCCGCTTTTTCCTACATGGTGCCGCTCGGAACCTCGGCTGCTGCCGCCGTAGCCGTTGGTCATGCCGTAGGCGCCGGGGATGGCCCGCGAGCGCGCCGGGCTGGATGGCTGGCCCTTGTTTTAGGCGTCAGCTTCATGGCCTGCGCTGCGGTGGTCTTTCTGCTCGCTCCGCATGCCGTTCTCATCATCTATACCAATCAGGAAGCCGTCGTCGGCATGGGTGTGCCGCTGCTCGCACTGGCCGCGGCTTTTCAGATCTTCGATGGGATCCAGACTATTTCTACTGGGGCGCTGCGAGGCTTGGGCGAAACCCGTGTGCCAATGCTCGCTAACTTCGCCGGATACTGGATCTTCGGACTGCCCCTGGGCTATGTGCTCTGCTTCTGGCGCGGACGGGGAATCATCGGCCTGTGGACCGGTCTCACGGTGGCGCTCATTTTCATCTCTTTGGTGGTTCTGTTTCAGTGGTGGCGCGACTCATCGCGCTTGAAGCTCAGCCAATATTAGGCGATACCTACCCGCTCAGCTTTCTCTTCTTGTGCTGTCGAGGCCATTCGATTCGAGTCTTTGAAGGTAAAGAAAAAGAGCACCAGTACCGCTGTTGAACACGTCGCGGAAACAAGCCAGATGGATCGCCATGCATGCGTAACCGAGCCGTCTGCTCCCGTACGCGTGTACAGATCAACTACATATCCGGAGAGCCATGACCCGAGCAGCATTCCCGCGCCGTAGGTAATCAGCGTGATCATTCCCTGAGCTGCGGCGCGCAGCGCAATCGGGGCCTTCCTGTCGACATAAATTTGGCCAGTTACAAAGAAAAAGTCATAGCAGATGCCGTGCAGGAGAATACCGAGCCAGAGCATCCACATCGCGGTTCCGCTGTTGCCGTATGCAAAGAGCACGTAGCGCAATGCCCAGGCAAGCATGCCCGCGATCAACATGTATTTCACGCCCAGCCGCCGGAAAAACCAGGGGATCAGCAACATGCAGGCGAGTTCCGACATCTGGCCACCCGTCATCTTTCCCGCAGCATTTTTAACACCGGCTTCGTTGAGATAGAGATTCGTGAACGCATAGTAGAACTGCAGCGGCACGCAGATCAGAAAGGATGCCAGCGCAAAAATCGCAAAGCTCCTTTCCCGGAACAGCTTCCGTACTTCCACCGGAAAGAGGTCTTGTGCGCGAAACTGTACCGATCGCATCAACGGCGGAGTGTGCGGAAGCGTCAGGCAATACAACGCCATAAGAATCGACGCCGCTGCTGCGATCCGCATCGGTACGGAGGTGGCCTCCAGCCGCAACGTACCGATCAGTAGCCCGGCAACAATCCAGCCGCCGGTACCGAGGACCCGAATCGGCCCGAACTCTGTCTTGGGGTCCTTCATCTGGCGAAAGGCCAGAGAATTCGTCAGCGCCAGCGTCGGCATATAGCAAAGCGCGTACAGAAGAACGAGGAGGTATACCGGCCCGAACGACGACCGTAACGAGGCAGCCAGCAGAAGCACCCCGCCCAGCAGATGAACTGCTGCCAGAACCTTTTCAGTGGCGAACAGTCGATCGGCAATGAGGCCTACAAGAAACGGCGAGACAATGGCCCCTATCGCGGTCGTTCCAGCCACAAGCCCAATCTGCGCGCCGGAGAAACGCAGCGACTGGCCAAGCCAAGTTCCCAGAGTGACATACCACGCACCCCAGATGAAATACTCCAGAAACATCATCGACGCTAGTCGCGCCTTCAACGGCATGTTCATTCAATATTGACCTATGTCAGTAACGTTACACCAATGAGGGTGGACGACACTACCAGGCTGCACTCTCGATCGAAAGTTCTGCCCGTCTGGGCTACCCCCTATTCGGGTAGTGGTCCAAGAATATCGATCTGATACTTGGCACAAAGGCGTTTGAGCTTCTCCAAATCCGGCTGGGTAAACGTTGGCAAGACTCTCTCCAGTGCAGGCTGGGCCATCTCCTCCATCATTCCGACGAACCCATTTCCAGGTGTCGCCATGATTAGCATGGTCGCAGGGACAGAGCTGCTGACTCGTATTCCGTGAGGAATTCCCCGTGGCAGAAACATATAGCCTCCCGGTCCGACAGCGGTCTTCACCCCATCGCAGATAAACGTGTATTCCCCGTCCAGCACATAAAATGCTTCATCTTCAACGTGATGGAGATGGTAGGGCGTGGCATGGGCCGGCGGTGCAATCTGGTACACCATCGAGAAGGCTCCGCCAGTCGATTCTGTCGTCGCTTTGACGACGCACAAGTTGTTAAGGAACCAGAATGCAGGTCCTTCTGCTTCGGTAAGAGTTTGTGGTGAAGGTACAGTCTGCATCGTTCTCTCCAAATACATAAATAGATTTCGGAATCAATAGGGGTACTCTGCGTTTGCCGGGTCGCACACTACGGTTTCCGCAAAATCAGAATAGGGCAAGCAGCAATGCGAAGATATCTGTGTCTCCACACACAGACTATGTGGAACCACATGGTCTGTGTGCCGCAACCTCTAATGCCACCTTGCCTAGGTACACCCATAAATGGTGCAACTGCACCATGTCACTTTCGAGCATCGCGTGGCAGACTCTTGACAGAGTGTGATGAACAAATCTGGACATTATTCAACAGCGCAAAAAAACTTCAGTCTTAACGCAATACGTTATGCGGTAGCTATAGCAATCGTTCTGGCTACAACAGCTCCGGCCATGGCGAGACAACGCTGGACAGTGGAGCAGGCGAATGCCTGGTACTCCTCTCAGCCTTGGCTTGTGGGCAGCGACTATATTCCCGCGAACGCAATCAATCAACTGGAGATGTGGCAGGCTGACACTTTCGATCCAAAACAGATTGATCTGGAATTAGGCTGGGCAGAGAGTCTCGGCATGAACACGATGCGGGTGTTTCTGCATGATCTTCTTTGGCAGCAGGACAAAGAAGGCCTCGAGAGCCGCCTTGATATTTTTTTATCTATCGCAGAGAAGCACCACATCCGGCCGATGTTTGTGCTCTTCGATTCATGCTGGGATCCTTTTCCTAAGCTCGGTCCGCAACATCCGCCTATTCCGGGAGTCCACAATTCGGGTTGGGTGCAAAGTCCCGGGGCACACGCGTTGCAAACACCGTCGGAATACCCAAGGCTTGAGGCCTACGTGAAGGGCGTCATCGGGCATTTCGCGAAAGATCAGCGAATTCTCGCCTGGGATTTATGGAACGAGCCGGACAACGACAACGATGGAGCGAATGGTGCGTATGGCCGTTATGACCCTAAGGACAAGGCCGCTCTTATCGCTGTGTTGCTTCCACAGGTTTATTCATGGGCGCGTTCTGTAGACCCGGTTCAACCACTGACCAGCGGAATATGGACCGGAGATTGGACAACGGAGAGTTTGATGAGTGCGGTCGCTCGAATCCAGGTCAACGAGTCCGACATCATTTCATTTCACAACTACAGCTGGCCTGAGGAGTTTGAGCGGCGCGTTGTCGCATTGCAACGTTACCAACGGCCAATTATCTGCACGGAGTATATGGCGCGCGGCGCGGGCAGCACCTTTGATCAAACCTTGCCCATCGCTAAGAAATACAAGGTCGGCGCTATCAACTGGGGCCTCGTCGCGGGAAAAACGCAAACCTATCTGCCCTGGGATTCTTGGCGGCATCCATACATTCTCGATCAGCCTACCTTGTGGTTCCACGAGGTATTTCACACCGATGGCACTCCATATCGCGAACGTGAGGTCGAAATCATCCGGAATTTGTCAGGTAAAGTTGCCCCTGCCGCGAGCGCGACCGGCGCATCGACGCGCTGACCACAGGATTAAGGAATGGATCTCAATGTGTAGCCATGCTGAAGTTTATTCTGCTGCTCGGTAAGCTCCTGGGCGATCGCAGATTCACGCTGAGCCTGCTCTTCATGCCCAAGGCGGGCAAGTGTCATCGCATAATATCGATGCGCAGTGACATATTCGGGCGCGTAAGCTATGGCCTGCTTCAAAAATGATTCTGCGGTGGTGTAGTCTTTTGCACGGAAAGCCAGTACACCCATTCCAGTGAGCGCGCCTCCATGATTAGGTGCGGAGGCTAGCACCTTCGCATAGTTTTCCTTGGCAGTGGCGTTATCGTGTGAATCCAGTGCGATCTGACCAAGTTCGTAATAAGACTCGGTCTGATGAGGCTGCAACGCAACGGAGCGCTCCAGCTGAACCTTGGCCTCCTCGTCTTTTGACAGCATGTACAGGAGATGGCCGAGTCCATAATGCGCGCTTGCGTCATCGTCCCTGATCTTGAGATATGCGCGCAGATTGGCCTCCGCTTCCCCCATCTTTTGTTCATCGAGTTCGACATGCGCGAGCGCATACAGAGCCTTTTCGTTCTGCGGCTCCAATCTATGCGCTTCTGTGAGAGCATCATCGGCGTCCTTATAGATCTGCATGCTGTCCGCCTGGATACCGAAATCGATGAGTAGTTCGACCGAGTTTGGAATATAGCCTCTCGCGCGCAACAGGCAGGCCAAGGCTCGATTCGAATTCCCCGCGGCACGATCGGCGAGAGCGGCTGCGATGGCCGCGCGCACCTCTCCATCCTGCGCTTTCAGAGAATCTGAATGAACCTTTAGCACAGCCTCGAACGATTTCATCGCGTCATCGTTGAGAGACTGCGCCAGCTGCACCTCGCCAAGCACTTCCCATGCCGTGAGATTGTGCGGATCACGCGAGACGATAGTGGCGAGCATCTCATTCGCTTGCGTGAGCTGATTCAAAGCCATGAGTGCGCGTGCATTCTCAATTGACTCTGCGGGCGCGGATGAAGACTGGGCGACAAGGTATGGATTGTCGCCCAGAAGCGCGAGTGTCAACATTAAAAAAAATATGCAGCGCTGTGTTCGTTTTGCTTTGTAACTGTACAGGTTACAAGTGAAGCCCCAATCGCATCGCGCAGTCATTTGGCCGGCTCATTGATTCTGAGGATTATTGCCTCCCAAATTGTTTAAGGCGGCTGCGCTGGCAGCATTCAGCTTTCGCCAATCCTCAGCTTCCTTCGCGCTTGCTTCGAAGGCGGCCTGTTTCAGCTGCTCGCATTTCAAGGCTGCTGTCCGTGCCTCCGCGGTTTTCCCAAGCTGTCGATAGATCTGCGACAACTGATACCAGGCGCGCCACTGCATCTCTCCATTCAGGGTGGTGGCCCGCTGAAAAGCCAGGACTGCCTCATCGTTTTTTCCGGACGCGGCTAGCGCCCTGCCCAGGTAATAGTCTGCACCTGTGGGATGGTTGTAAATCTTGACGACCTCTTGAAGTAATGGAAGCGCCGTACTCTCCTGTCCACTATCGACCCGTGCACTGCCCAGGTTATACATAGCAATTGGATTTCCTGGTGTCAGCCTCAATTGCTCAGCAAAGGACTTTGCAGCCTGATCGGCTTGACCCAGTTTGCGATACTCCCAGCCCATGCCTTCGTAGAGTTCGGCTTCCTTTGGGGCGAGCTTGATGGCTAGTTGGTATTCCTGGATGGCGCCTTTGTGATCATCCGCTTGGGCGTCGATCGCTGCATTCAGCCGATGCAAACGCCACGACGCTGGGTCCAGCTTATATAAAGCGGTGTAGCTTTGCTTCGCCTCCGCCATATGAGCTTGTACGCGGTAATCGAGAACATTCTCATCTGTTGGCGAGAGTTCAGCAGCGCGGTCAAGCGGCTCACTCGCCAATTCAGGATGACCCATGTTCAGTTCGACAATGCCTAGCCACGTCAGTGCCTGGACATTTTTCGGGTCTTGTTTGAGTTCCTGACGAAAATCGGCGAGGGCGTTCTCACTATCATTGCTTTGATACTCTGCGATGCCAAGAAACAGATGAGCTCCTGGCGAGGATGGGTCGAGTTCGAGCGATTTCTTAATAGAGGCGATGGCTTCAAGAAGCTGACCTTCTTTCAGTTCAGCCAAGCCAAGATCGAGATGAGCTGGAGCAAAGGATGGATCCAGTGCTACAGCTCTGCGGAACGATGCTTCCGCCGCAACAGCATTGCCCGCATGCATTTGCTCTGCGCCTTGGCGAAAAAGCGCCTGCAACTGATCGGGCGCTGATTGGCAGAGCGAGCTCCCAGCAAAGATCAGTGTCCAGGCAAATAACCAGCGATGTTGAAGACATGCATACCGCATAGAACTAGGCCCACGCTAGAAGAGCAAACCAGCCTTGTCAAACTGAAAAGACCGCATGACGTGGGTAACGAGATACCCGTAAAAAGAGCGGGGAGCGCAGACTTGCGATACGCTCCCCGTGGGATGCCATTTGGCTAGAAACTGAGCCTGCCTGTTACCTGAATCGCTCTTGGAGAGTTCGCCTGATACGTCGGTATGCCAAACGTAAAGTCAGCCGGATTGCTGTCCGGAGACCCGAACAGGTGGCGGTTGAATGCGTTGAGGAATTCGAATTTCAACTCGAATGCCACGCTCTCGTGAATGGGGATGTTCTTTATGACGCTGAAGTCCTCGTTCATCCATGCAGGCATGCGAATGTTGGTTACCCTAGGAGTGTCTCCAAGGCTGTAGGGCAGGTTGTCGGGCGATGCGTTCACCGCTGCAACCTGATCAATGAAAGCCGGTTTCGCGGTTCCATTGTGGTATGCCGCTGCGGAGTTCGTATCTGAGCCGTTGAAGAAACTATTCGTGGTCGGATCGCTTCCATTGGCGGTATTGAATGGCTGAATGTGCTTCCATCCGCTTCGGTAAACGGCGCTATCGATCTGAACATTGGGAACAAGATTGTAGCGGGTGGCGTTTTGCCATCCGGGAATACCAGCGGTACAGCAAAAAGCCATCGGTTGGCCGTCCTGATAACGCAGGATAGCTCCTACCTGCCAGCCACCTAAGATGTATGTTGCAAATCCGTGATTCATGAACGGCTTGCCCTTCCCTAGAGGCAATTCGTAGAAGGGGCTCAGCACAAAGGTATTTGTGATGTCCTGGACACTGATCGCCTTCTCTTCACGTAAGTTGGAGGGGTTCTGGACCTGCGGCTGACCGGGGTTGGTGTTGGGCAGCGCGCTATCCGTGTCGTTGAGATTCTTCGACCACGTATAGGACATCTGCAGGCTCAGTCCATCACGGTACCGACGGGACAGCGATAGCAACATCGCGTTATAGCTGGAGTGCCCGGTGGCCTCCAGGCAGCATCCGGAATCGATATAGTCGTATTGGGGAAAAGGACGCAGCGCCTGCTGAATCTGCACTCCGTTCCCCCACAGGCCGAAGTATCCAGCGAAAGGAACAGCCACTCCGTGCGAATTGTTCATTAGCTGTTGGCCTAGCTCCTTGCCCAACTGGATGTCCTGAAGAGGAATGTTGTTGATGTTCTGGTTGTTCGCCTGCAGATTCTGCGCCTCGCTGCCGACGTAACCTATGCTCAGGATCAAGTCCTTCGCAAGCTCCTGCTGTACCTGCAGGTTGTAGTTGTAAACAGCAGCCGGGCGCCCAGCCGTCTTCTCAATGTAGGACCCGGGAAGATAGCTTCCATTGAACTGGCCGGGGTCGAGATTCGGCGGTGCAGGGAAAGCCGGATATCCCGAGTCGATCACAAACGACGGATCAAAGCCGTTTTTGGAGTTGAATCCGGGATTTGATTTGTAGCCGGCGTTCATGGAGCCGCCAAAATCGTCATACTGCAGGGGGCCATAGAGAATGCCAGCGCCGCCACGCAGCACCGTTTTTCCCTCAAGCCACGGCGGAGTGTACGCAAACCCTACTCGTGGAGCGAAATCCTTGTAATAGGTATCCGCCCATTTCGTATTGCAGCCACTGCAGGTAGTACCAAAGATCAGCGCGCCAGGAACGCCATACTCTGGATCGATGGCCGTGGCACTGAAGTTAGAGGTGTTATTAAGTGCCTCACTTCGCGGCAGATCCACGCTATAGTTCAAGCCCAAGTTGAGGGTCAAGTCTCTGTTGACCTTCCAGTCGTCCTGTACATATCCCGAGTAATACCAGGATGTCCAACGAGATTGGTGCGCATACACGTTCTGGCTTCCTGAACAGGCAAGGCCGAGGAGTTCGCTGGCCAGCCCATTGCCGTTATTGCTCGATCCCTGATACGCGGAGGTCTGCGATGCGCAGAAACCGATGGACGGCGAATTGTTGTTGATCGGCGAGTACTGTTGTAGTCGGATATCGGTGCCGAACGTCAGACTATGGGCACCCTTCTGCCATGAAATGCTGTCTACCAGCCTGAATCCATTGTCGACGTTGTCGCCATTGTTGGGCATGCCCTCCTGTGCGGTCACTCCGTTGGTGATCACTGGGAAGTTCTTGCTCACGGCATTGCCGATCCCCAGCAAACCAAACCAGTCCTTGCCTTCCAGGGCCGGTACGGCAAAGTTGATGCTGTTAGAGCGGTTGGTTCCAAAGATGAAGTGATTGAGCAGGTTAGGCGAGATGGCGTAATCCAGCCCTATGCGCCAGAAGTGCGTTTCGAAGTCCTGCTTCCAGGTGGCATAGTCGATCGGATAAGGAAGATACTGCGGCGCTCCGGAAATACGGTTGTTGTCACGCGAGCTATAGGAACTCCAGAGCTTCAGCTTCTGGGTGATATTGGTATCGATGCGAACGGTATACGTCGTGTTCTCAATCGGCGCAGTGCTCGAAAACGAGTAATTGTTGAAGACATTTCCGTTGGTTGCCCCAGGGAAGTAGCTGAGAAGATTTTTCGCTACCGGAGAGAATCCTCCCGGAATTTTATTGCCCGGAAAAGCAGTACGGCACTCGACACCAGCAACCGTTCTGGTAGTGGAAGGATCGAAGATCTGACCTTGATAGACAGGAGTTCCGTCACACGGATTGGTGCCTACCACGTTCGATGTATTGAACAGCGCCGGATTTGAGAAGTCGCCGGCCAGCTCATCCGTTGTCGGAACTGTGGTGATGGTCGTTGCACCCAGGCTGTATTTCAATTGCTCCCAGGCAAAGAAGAAGAAAGTTTTGTCCTTTCCGTTGTAGACCTTCGGGATCCAGACCGGGCCGCTGAAGGTGCCGCCGTAGTCGTTCTTGCGATCCACCGGCGTTGCGAAGGTGGAGGCGCAGGCTGCGGTGTCGTTGGTACCGGTACATTGCATGGCCCGGTTGCCGCCGTTAAACCACAGATTCGCGTCAAGCGCCGTGTTGCGAAGAATTTCAAATGCGTAGCCATGGAACTGGCTGCCTCCACTCTTAGTGACGAAGTTTTCAAAGCCGCCGGTAGTCCGGTTGTACTCGGCTGAAGGCAACGCCTCCGTCACTGTCAACTGTTGCAGAGCGTCAACTGACGGGGCCTCTTCGTCGAAAGAAGATCCGTTTTCACTGCGCTGCTGGCTGAGGCCATCGATCAGCACCTCGGCGCCATAATCCTGTCCTCCGGCGATCTTGCTGAAGAAAATGCCGTTTGGGCTGTTTGCTGTTCCTGGGCCGGTGTTACCGGGCAGCAAAAAGATAAATGCTTCCGGCGAGCGGAAAGCTCCAACTCCACCCAGGGCCAGCGGCAGCTTCTGGTATTGATCCGCTGTAATCGTACCTGAGATATCGGACGTCTCAGTCTGCAAACGCGGAGCATCAGCCGCAACGGTAACAGTCTCGGTTGCTGCACCTATCTTCAACGTTACATTCACGGCAGTGGTGACCTGAAGGTTCACCTGAATGCCAGTAAGTTTTTGCGGCTGGAACCCTGTTGCGCTTACGGTAATGTCGAAGGTGCCGATGGGAACCTCAGGAAACCGGTATGCTCCAGCTGAGGTGGAGACCGTTTCAAGTGTGGTTCCAGATTTTTCGTCGACAGCCTGCACTTTAGCGCTGGCTACAACTGCGCCAGTGGAATCAGTAACTGTTCCGGCGATATTGCCGAATACCGTCTGCGCACCGGATCTGGATGTGAGACATAAGCCGGTGAGGAACACCAGAAGCGCAAACAATGACCAGAGTCTTGAAGATTTCATGAGTACCTCCTGAAAACGCTTTCTATCGACGTCACTCCAGGGGAACGTCGATCACTGCGTGTAAACAGTTACATCGTCATACACAAAAACAGGCCACTCTTGAATGAGGCCTTAGCGAGCAACACGGACTTTAACGGAGTCGCATAAACACACGCATGAGTCAGCGCAACCACCGCATCATAGTTCACTTGAACTAGTTAATTCGAATAACTGTACTTACGGATGAAGTTAGGGTCGACTTAGGCTTGCACGTCGAGCAGCCCTTGCTGGATTGCCGTTGTAACGGCTTCTGTCCTGTCCGCCACATCAAGTTTTTCGATAATGCTGTTTACGTGATTCCGTGCAGTATTCGCGCTGATACTGAGCGCAGAGCCGATCTGTTTGTTGGTAAGTCCCTTCGACATCATTTCGAGGATCTCTTTCTCACGGGCCGTGAGATTAGACCGCGACATGCGCTGCGCGAGACGCGATGCAATGTGGGGCGGGAAGTAACGACGACCAGCGGCGACGGTCTTGATCGCCTCGATCATCTCTTGTTGCGTGGTGCTTTTGAGCAAGTAGCCCTGAGCTCCGGCACGTACTGCGCGATAAACATCCTCGTCGGTCTCGAAGTTCGTTAATACCAGCACGCGCGGCGGCTCCAGGAGCGAGCGTAGTGCTTGCAAGGTTTCAATGCCATTCATGCCCGGCATGCGAAGATCGAGCAACATCACTTGCGGCCGGTGACGCTCAATGAGCGTAAATGCCTCTTGCCCATTCCAGGCTGCGCCGACCACATCGAGGCTTTCCTGAGTGCCCAACATACTGGCCAGGCCAGCGCGAACTACAGGGTGATCGTCAACGATAAGAATACTGATCTTTCCGTTCGTTTCCTTGTTCATCGCGGGAACCTCGCAATCGGAAGAATCTAATATAGCGCGCCAATCGCGCTAGTGGCAGACGCGACGGGAGTGGAGCGGTTACGCGAACAAGAGTGCCCGAGCCGGAGCAACTGATCACCTCAAGGGTAGCTGAAATTCCTTCCGCGCGTTTACGCATTCCCTGCAAGCCAAAACCGCGAACCGGTGAAGCAGGCTCAAATCCCATACCGTTGTCTTGTATCGACATGCAAACAGTTGCTGAGCTGTATTCCGTACGAATGGAGATCAATGTGGGGGATCCATGCCGGATTGAATTAGCGATGGCCTCCTGCCCGATACGAAATAATGCGTCTTTGAGCGCGAGGGAAAGACCATTCTCCTCTCCACTTACATCGATCTGCACATCAACAGCGCCGTGCTCGACCATGTGCCGGGCAAATCGCTCCAGAGCCGCGTGCAATGGCTCCGATTGAAGGAATTCCCGGCGCAGGGTCATCAGGCTACGTCGTGCTTCCTCGTGGCTGTGCCGCACGAGTTCTGACGCCAGTTCCAGTTGACGATTTACTTCCGGAAGATCACGCACCACACCGTTACTAATGGCCTGAAGCTGAAAGCCGATGCCTACAAAGCTCTGTGCAAGCGAATCGTGCATCTCGTGGGCGATTCTTTCCCGCTCATCGAGTACCGCTTGCAGTCTCCAGTGGTCGACTCGGATATAAAGCACTAGCCCAAGCAGAAACAGAATGATCAATCCAAAACCTAAGAGGGCCAGGCTACGCGCGCTCCACCACGGCGGCCCAGACAACACCTCAACCTCGTCGGCTGAGGGGACGAGCAGAACAAAAGGAAATAAATTGCCGGTGAACCCAGGGTCGACTTCGCACACGCCGCGCAACCGCAACTTGCTTTGCAAGGCAAGATTGCGCAGGAAGGCACGATTCCTGCCGGGATTAACGATTGCGCGAAAAGACTGGCCCGCACTGGAGAAGTCGAGTTGTAGAGAGCCGTCCGGAGCGCTGGATCTGTGTTCGAGCACGCCGTCGACTTCGATAAACATAGCGTCGTACACGCCCGTAGCGGCCTGGCTCGACGTGACTGATACCGGTGGCAGCGGCGCCCTCGCCCAAAGTAGCCTGACATACGCATTGCGCAGCGTCAGGCTGTACGCGCGCAGGTCTACTTCGCCCTCTACCTCTACTTCATCACCGAGCTTCAGGTCTGGCAGCGCAGGGCCGATGACCGCTGCCCCTCCTGTGGTGTCCTGGACATACAGTCTTGGTGACGTCAGCACTACCGTTCCGCGCAACACTGTTGTCCGCGCACCTCTGCGGTCAAGCTTCAAGCTAGCGATAGTCTCTGCCGGAGCAGACTTGAGTTGGCCTCCTTCGGCAAGCCCATCTGCACCAGGACTGCGTCCTTCTGGTCCGTTCACTACAGGTTCATCAATTGCATAGGGTATTCGTGCGACGTGCTCCTCGCCTGGTTTTTCTGTAATTGGTGACAGATCTGCAACATCGATTTGAGTAACAGAGAGGTTCTTCCAGGCTCCGCCAGATGAATGTGACCTGATTCCTATGCGCCCTCGAGCAAAGCAGTTGGATTGATCGTCCACGCTGATTGAAGTGGTGACTCCCGTGACGCTATCAACTGCGACCGCGGAGACGCGACAGTCCCGGACCGTGGCTCGTAGTCGATACCAATGAAAGGGAAGCACTCCACCGGGAACTGGCGTTCCGGCGAGTTGCACCCATCCGTGATCTGCGAGACCAACGATCACGGAACCATCGTTACTGCGCAAGCCGACATAGTAACCAGTGTAGGAGTCCACTCCCTGCTCTTCATCGCTGCCGCGCAGGATGACGCCGGCATCGCCTTGTTGACCAAGTAGCTCGACATCTGTGGAGACTGTGTAGTTTTTCCACCACGGCGAACCGGTCATCAGCTTCGCCCCTCGTTCGTCGGATTCATTTCGCATAGCACCGCGCGCTACACGCCAGGTGCCCCCGTAAGCTGTCCATTCCTCGGAGCTCCCCGTCTGAAATGAATCCTTGTAAGGCAGACCACGGTGGGGGGATCGTTCATAAATCCACAACCATGTTGCTCCGCCCAGGACAAGGAGCGCTACGACCACAGTCGGCCATCTCCAACTTTGCCTCACTGGCCGCTCCTGCCGTCGCCTCTCCAGTCCATGCTCAACATCCTGGCCACTTGTGGAGAATTGATATTCTCGCGGGTCACCAGCGTGGGACTAAGCTTCACCAGCGGTGGTCCGCTTTCTCCTCGCATCTGCATGGCCACTCGTTCAACGGCCAACCTGCCCATTTCATAAGTGTTCTCGACCACGATGGAGTCAATCTCGCCCGTGACCAGGGGTGGAACCAATTCCTGTTCACAAGCCACCAGTTTGACTTTCTTGAGGAGACCGCGGTGCTGCAGCGCCAGGTAGGCCCCACGCGTTGTGGCCGAGTTTAATGCGAGAAAAACATCCAGATGCGGATTCCGTTCCAGGACGTCTTCGGCGATATCCTGAGCTTCGGCGATGTTAAAACCTGCGGCGCGCTCTTCGACAATATGGATGCCGGGATAAAGTGACACAAGGCTTGCCTCGAAAGCATGTGTCCGCTCAACAATGCCGCTTACATCGGGGTCCACTCCCAGTACCGCGACGGTTCCTCTACCGGAGAGGATGTACCCGATCCGGTCAGCGGCAAGGCGTCCCGTCGCTTCTTCATCATTCAAAATGTACGAGAGCTTTCCTCCGGGTGGAATCGGGAGTGGGGAACTAATAACGACAGTCGGGATGCCGCGTGCAACAACGTTGCGCACCGGCACCATGAGTGCCAGCGCCTGATCGGGCGCAAGTACCAACCCACGCGCACCGGCGGCAACTACGCGTTGAATGAGACTGATCTGCCGCTCTACATCGTCCTCACGGGTAGGTGCATTCCAATAGACCGTAAGCCCCTCGTGGTGCGCTGCTGTTTCAGCACCGGCATGCTCCGCCTCCCAGAGAATCAGCGCTGTCGTCCGCGGAATTACCGCCACCATTGGTTTATGGTCACGGCGACATCCCACAGCCAGCATTAGCCCAGCAAGGCAGACACCAGCAATCCCGAAACTCCAACGTCTAAGTGAGCCCATGATTCTCGCTTCTCACCATACGTTGGCATTAAAGCTCAAGACGACAACAGAATGGAAGAGCTGGTGGCGCGTGCGCTAATGCGCTGCGCTTCGGTGAAATTGCAAAACCACTACGCTGGCGTGAGGGAAGGTATAGCTCGTCGACTTGCCGGCCGAGGGATGATCGATGGTTACACCTACAGCGTTTGGATTTTCCTCATCGTTTCGGTTATAGATGCTAGGCGCAGAAATGATCTTCGCCGTTGCCTGTCGCGCGGGTTCAAAACCCTGAATGGAAATAACAGCTCGGTAGTCGCGTTCGAGGCTGCGGTTGACGCAGAAGAGCGCGATGTCACCATTTGCCAGCTGCGCCCCGCGCACGTCGAGCCAGGGAACATTCTGGATCTCTGGCACTCGTGACACTCCGTGCTCCACAGAATACGTCGGCGCATCACTATCAACTGCCAGAAGTCGCTGCGGGGCAGCCTCCGCGTACGTTCGTAGCACCCAGTACGCCGGCGCAGCGTAGACCTGCTCTCGTCTTTTCCAGATTCCAGCAAACTCCAGAATGCCGGTCATGTCAGAAATAGGAACGATGTCCGCGTGATCCAAAAGCATGTTTATGAAGCCGCCAGTGATCAACGCTCCTCCCATGTTGTTGAAGTCAGGCGCAGCACGGTTGCCAAACTGACGGTTGCCAGCAAAAAGCCATTCCGTGAAGGCTATTTTCGTATCGTGGTGACCCGCCTGCTGAATTTGCTCTGTCATCTCGTTGAGGCGTTTTCCAAGGCCGACCGGCAGGGCAAACGCCGCCTGCGCGATGAAATCGTTCGAAGGATTGTTGAGCTGGACGTTGTCAGTCGTTACCACAAAATGAGTGGAAAGATAGTTGAAGGTGCCGGACGGATTTCTGAGCTGCACAGCATTCCACTCGCGGTAGTTATCGGGATCGGCGCCAGTGGCGATTAGCCGCGCGCTGGGATCAGCCTTGCGTACCGCTTCGCTGAAGGCGAGGGTGCGGTCGCCAATCTGGTCGCGCGTCGGATAGCCGGTGTTCCAGTTGCCCCAAAGCTCGTTGCCAAGCTCCCAAAGCAGTCCGCCGCGCCTGTTGCCCCAGTGTTCATCCACATATTTGACCCAATCGGCTGACTCTTCAGGCGTACCTGTACCGAGGTTCAACGCAATCTGAGGCTCGGCATGCACGAGTTCACAGAAGCGCAGGAACTCATCCGTGCCGAAGGTGTTGTATTCAGGGATTCCCCAGGCGAGATTCACTCTGCCTACACGTTTGTCACGCGGACCAATACCATCGCGCCAGTGATATCCGGAAGTGAAATTTCCTCCGAAGCGGACCACCGAAGGCTTTAGGTCGCTCGCCATCCGGATCACGTCTGGATCCATGCCATCGATATTGTCGCTCGGCATCAGCGAGATCTCATCTACTAGCGCTCGCGCGTCATTCGATAGCGAAATCACAAAATACAGTGGCTCCAGCCAATAAACCTCGCCGGGCTTGAGAGTCAGGTGAAAGGTATAACGCGTCCAGTCGCTACTTTCAGTATTCAGCTTTGCTTCGGCCAGGATTCGATCGCTGCCGTCATGCGGCCTGATAGAAACTGAAACCCCAGCAGGTCCACTGAGATGTTTCAGCCATATGCTGCCGTCATACTCAGACGTGCGCTGGATCGGCAAATAAATCCGTTGGCGAATACCGGTCTCGCCCGTGGGCAGCGCCATGATTTCCAGTGACCGGCTGGAATTGGCTGCATCACCCCAGCGCGGTTCATATCGATTGCCTTGGCTTGAAACGAGAGGCTCCCATGGCAAAGGCAATCCAAGCTGCGACCCTCGCAATAACTCGGGCTGCTCTCGCACCATCCTCGTTATCTCGGCGGCACTCCACAGCCCGTCCTCGAGACTGCCATTCTCAACTATCTCCGCCCAAAGGCCCCGATATGTGGAGCGCCCAATCGGTTCGAGAAAACTTCCAAAGATCGTCGCCGGGATTTCCGTAGCAGCTGGACGATCCGCGTGAACCACAATGTGCAGTTCAGAACTTTTCCCCACGTCTGCTGTGTGATCCTGGATCTGTCCGTAGACACCGGGACTGAGCGCAATCAAGGCAGCCGTTACTATCGGACTGAGATGTTTTCTAAGCGTGATAATGAACATACAATTCGGTTCCTCGTTGACGACACCGATATTCGCGCAGAAGCCGCAGTATAGTTGCGACACTGAAGCAGAGATAACCGTTCACTTGAACTAGAGCGAGGCTACCAATCGCTTAGATACACTGGAGCATTCACTGAACGGACAAGGCCGTTTCATGTGAGGAAGAATAGGTAGTGGACAACGCTTCCAGACAAAGAAACTTGAAATCTTCGCGCCCTGCGCAAGCTGCGGTAGCGGCCTGCACTTTGTTTTTAACTCTGGTTATCGGCGTATTCCCGATCATCTGCGCCGCTCAGACTGGTTCGGACGAAGCATACGCGAACACCTTGGCACAGGCCAAAGCCAGTCTCGATCAAGGCCAATATGCCAACGCCGAAAAACAACTGCGCAATCACCTCGGCGTTCATCCTTCTGACGTAGAAGCGAAGTACCTTCTCGCCCTTGTTCTTTTTCGAGAGAACAAACCCTCCGACTCTCTCAAGGAATACACAGAAGCTGCGCGGCAACGTGCTCCGCATGCGGCCGATCTCAAGACTGTCGCGCTGGATTATGTACTCCTCAAGGACTACGCGGACGCCAACCACTGGATTCATTCTTCATTGGCAATGGATGCGAACGATGCTGAAGCGTGGTATGAGGCGGGAAGGATCGAATACACCCTTAACTACTTCCAGCCTGCGCTCGAGGCCTTTCAACGGGCGTTACAGCTTGATCCGGTTTCTGTAAAAACAGAGAACAATCTGGGCCTCACGTTCGAGGGACTCAACCGGGTGGATGACGCAATCTCTGCATACCGAAAGGCAATAGCCATTCAGGCGGCGTCAAGTCACCCCAGCGAACAACCTTTGTTGAATCTCGCGACAGTGCTAATTGATCGCAACCAACTCGATGAAGCTCAACAACTGCTGCAACAAGCCGGACAAATTGCCCCGCACGACTGGAAGATTCTCGCTCAACTCGGAAGACTCTACACTGAAAAAGGCGACTTCAGCGCTGCGCGCAAGGTTCTCGAACAGGCCGTCACAATTGAGCCGCAAAGAGGTTCACTGCACTTTCAACTTGGTCAGGTCTACAAGAAGAGCGGAGAATTAGAGAAGGCGCAAGCTGAATTCGCGACGACCGAGAAGCTTATGGGAACCACATCTTCTTCGCCCAAGTGATCCATGCCAAAGGCAAGCAAATTCACTTGTGGATCGCCCTCTTAACCATCTATCGAACAAATGCGGGTTCGGTCTGGGCAGTTCATTGGACGAACCCGCAATCTAGGAATCGGCTAGACCTAAAAGCTGAATCGAGCGCTGAGTTGCATGGTGCGGCCCGGATCGCTCAGGGTTCGAATTGTTGAAGTACCACTCGAGATTGCCCCGTCGGATAGCGTCAGACTGTTGTTGGGCAATCCGAAACTTGGGTGGTTGAATGCATTATTCGCATCCGCTCGAACCTGCAATCGGACCTGTTCCCAGATAGCAAATGTCTTGCTAAGTGACAGATTAACTCGACTGAATGCGGGACCAGTGAGCGAATTGCGGCCTTCGTTGCCGAAGGTTCCTGAGGTTGGGACTGCGTAGGCCGTCTCGTCGAACCAGTGATCGGGGTTGTGACCGGTAAGCTTCGGATTCCCGGTAACATTCGGGTACCAGGCAAAGTTGCTGCCCGCCAACGAATAGGAGTTAGTACCGTCGGACATGACTGCGGTAAAGGGTTGGCCGCTCTGAACCACTATGGTGCTTGCAACCTGCCAACCGCCGATAGCTGCATCAAGTAACCTGTTGTTGTTCAGGAACTGCCTGCCTTGACCGAAAGGAAGCTGATAAAGCACGTTGCCTTTAAATGCATTCCTGACATCGAAGTTTGAGTTCCCGTAGTTTTCCGAAGGCTTGTATGCATTTTGCCAATACTGGGCTCCGGAATGGCTTCCCCACCCGGCGGAGTCCATATCAGATAAGAAGTGGGACCATACGTAGTTAAAGCTGAAGCTAAGTCCCTGGGTAAGGCGTTTTTCGATGCTGGCCTGCAGCGAATTATAGTTTGAGACTACATTCTCGCCAGCCACTGTCCCTGTTGTTGCAAGAGTTCCGAATTGCGGATAAGGCCGGAATTGCTGATCGTTGGGCGTAAGTTGTCCCTCGGGAACCTCATTGATATCGACCGGAAACGGCAGATCGTGACCATGGCTTGCCACATAGGCCAATGAGGCTACCATGTTCGAGCCAATCTGGCGTTGCGCTTGTACATTCCATTGATAAGAACCTCCCACAGGTTGGTGGTACGCGACATAGTTTTGGTTTTGCCCATTGTACGCAGTTGGATCGGTCGAAGCTCCTACGTAGGGGAGATTCGATCCAGTGCCGGAGAGAATTACGACTGGCGTGACGCCGTTAGTCTGATCATTTACGTTGCCTTTCGATCCAAAGGCCCCTCCCATAACTCCGCCATTATAAGTATCGTTACTCCAGTTATACGCATAAAGCCCAAAGCCGCCTCGCAGAGTGGTGTTGGGATCGAACTGATAGGAAAACCCAACCCGCGGGAGAAAAGTGTTGTAGACAGGAGCCTGGATGGTGTCCCGGCCATTCGCGTGCGTAGATCCATACCACATGGCTCCAAGAGTATTCGTAGTGGGATTCTGCACCGCCGGATCGAATGAAGCCTCGTTGCCGCGGATTTCTCTCCAGCCTGTCTGGATCTGATAACGCAAGCCAAGATTGAGCGTCAGATTCGAGCGCACCTTGTAATCGTCCTGGATAAACAATTGCGGAAGCTTCATCCTGCCGCCATACTCCGGCGTTTCGCTAGCGCCCCAGTTCTGTGTCTGCCCAAGCAAAAAGTCCGCATAGTCGAATCCGGTAGTGCTGCTGCCGGGATATTCCGAGGTGTACACGCCCGTGTACCCCATGGTTCCCGCATTCAGATTGCCCCACGCAGTGGAGTTATTTTGATAGATCAGGAACTCGCCACCGAAGTGCAACACATGTTTTCCAATAATGAGTCCAACTACATCGGAGGGATCATATGAATGCTCTTTATAGACTGCATTGATCGAAGAATTGAGGATATTTGCATAGTTATTGAAGTTGATATTCGGAAAGTTATCCAGCTTGGCGAATTGCCATCCTAACTTGGCCGGGAAACCTTGATTGAGTGTTGCCGGCACGAAGAAATTAAGCTGGTTGGTATATCCCATTCTTAATTCGTTGGTTATGTTTGGGCCCAATGTCCACACATCCGTCACTTGAGCATTATTCCTGCTGACGTCGTTGCTCTGGCAGCCGATTGGACAGATACCTGCTCCGAAACTTTCACCAGGATTGTCTCCCTCAGTATCAGAGATGGTGAGTCTGTTATTGCTGGTAACGTCGTAGTCCAGCCGCCCGAACCATTTGATGAACGGATTCGAAGACGGCGAAGTGTAGGTGTAATTGTTCTGGAGGATTCCGTTCGATCCCAATGTCCCGGCGGTATTGGATCCAGGAAAGTATGCCTGTATCGCTTTGGCAACGGGATCGATCCTGCTGGCTGGAATCACGTTGCCGTTGCCGTATTCCGCTGCAAAAGAAGTTCTGTCATAGCAGGGGCAAGTCACGGTCGCGCCGCTTGGATAGGTGTGCGTACCTGTCTCTTGAATTAGTGTCGTCGTTTGGGGGTCATAGAGAGTTGGAAATCCGGCCCCTGTAAAACTGCCGCCCTGTACTGCCGGCGTGGGGATCGTAAAAAATGAGGCGGCTTGACCTCCATGCTGACTGGTTCTGTCGTAATCAAAATAGAAGAACATTTTCCTCTTGATGATTGGGCCGCCGATGGAACCGCCAAAGTTGTTATAACGAAGGACCGGTTTCGGAGTGTTCGCGCCAAAGGTGTAGTTATTGGCGTTCAGAGCATCGTTTTGAAAATACTCATATGCCGAGCCGTGAAAACTGTCTGTTCCGCCCTTGCTGATCTGGTTGTAAAGAATACCGCCGATGCCGTATTGCGCCGAGAAGGCAGAGGTGCTGATCTGAACCTCTTGTATCGTCTCCTGGACATTGATGTCGGAGTTCGCGCTCGCTGGCAGCGTCGTCGCAGCCCCGTCGGCAAGTACCGTACTGAAAGGCAGGTTGCCATTCACCGCAAGCATCGTGCCATTCGAAGTGCCTGTGCCTGCTGTCCCTTGCGCCGTATTTCCCATTGAACCCGGGGTTACCCCCGCGGCTCCTGGCAGCAAGATGTCGAAGCTCGACCAATCCTGCCCTACCTGTGGAAGCTGCGACAGGGTTACGGCATCGAGTGTGGTCGATTGCTCTCCCGATTCTGTTCTCAATAAAGGCACATCGGTGGTCACCACTACCTTCTGCGCGACTGAGCCGACAGTCAGCTGCGCATTTACATTTGTAACGCCTACCTGGAGTGTGATTGGGCCGCGCACAAGCTGATCAAAACCATCTCGTATAAATGTGATCTTGTAGTTTCCAGCCACAATCGAAGATGTGTCGTAGATGCCCTCACTATTGGTGACGTAATCCTTCGACACGCCGGTATCAACGTTCAACACGGTAACCTTCGTGCCGGGAATCAATGCTCCCGTCGTATCCGTCACAATGCCTCGAATGTCGCCTGAATTGGTGCTTTGGGCAAAGCTCGGTCCACTTACACAGACCAGCGCACACAACAAAATCCAACGGATGGTATTTCTCACGTCTCGCCTCCAAAAATTTGCTGCAACAACTGTTTTGTTTCAACTCTGTAATTCGTGAACGGTAATCAAGATGCAAACCACTATCGAAGGAATAAATGGCTAATGACAATATCCAGTTAGCGACTTTTGGGCATAGCCACTTTTGCTGCAAGAGACTGCGGGCATCAGAGATTTTCCAATAATTTCGATCAGTCGAAGGATTTTAAAGGCAGATCGGTAATTTAGGGCTCTGTGTAGGGAACAGTTAAGACCGCCCGACTCGTGTCCTATCATTCCGCTTCGGTAAAAATTATCTCTTAGTAAACAGCTTGCGGAGCTTGCGAACCGAGTCGGGAATATCGGCAGCCGCAGTACTGCCAAAGCCTAGAACGAAGCCAGGGAAAGCCGTTCGGCCGAAAAAAGCAGCGGAGAGCGGCCAGATCCAAAGGTTTTGGAGGGCAGCCCGTTCAGCAATTTGCCTATCTGGGATTTCATTCGGCAACTTCATCGTCAGATGCATGCCAGCGTCACTTCCCAGCACTTCGACCATGGGTCCGAATTCCCGGTCGATACTTTCCACGAGGATTGTTCTTCGTTCGCCGTAGAGAATCCGCATTCTTCGAATGTGGCGCTCGAAATGACCTTCACCAATAAAGTCCGTAAGCACTTCCTGATTGAGATTGGGAGGTCCCAGATCCAATGCACGACGAATCGTCAAAAAAGAATCGACCAGATCAGAGGGAATTACGACGTAGCCGAGGCGCAAAGACGGAAATAAGACTTTGCTGAATGTCCCGACATAGATGACGCGCGCATTTACGTCGAGTCCCTGTAGCGATGCGATGGGTGAACTCTCGTAACGATACTCACTGTCATAATCATCCTCAATGATCCAGGCTCCCGTATTTTGGGCCCAGTCCAGTAATTGAAGACGCCGCTTGGCGCTCATCGTGACGCCGAGAGGGAACTGGTGGGAGGGCGTCACAATCGCAGCTCGCGCTTTGCGACATTTCAGGATGCCGGCAGCCACGTTCAAGCCTTCGTTGTCGACGGGGATAGACACAACATTGCACTGATTGAGCGCGAATGCATCTCGAGCCAAACGGTAACCCGGCTCTTCCACCCATACAGAGCTTCCCGGATCGAGAAGAACCTGTGCTGTAAGCACCAGCGCTTGCTGCGAGCCGCTCAAAATCATGATCTGTTCCGCTTCACAGCGCACGGATCGAGCGGTTCTCAGATAGTTGGCAATCGTTTCACGGAGAGCGAGCAAGCCCATCGGATCGCCGTAGTGAGAGGATTCAGCATCCATCTTGCGGCAATGACGGGCAACCAGCTTCGCCCATATGCGATGCGGGAACTGGTCAGAAGCGACTTTTCCTAGACCGAATGCTCCGAAGCCTCGCGCCCAGGGTACATTTTCGGCCCGGGTAATCGTGGAAGCGCGTCGCGCGAGCGTTCGTAACTCAGATTTGGAAGGCGTCGAGCGCGTATTATTTGGCGTACTGATGGTGAAGCGTTCCGGTAGCGTGCTGCAAACGACAGTACCGGCTCCGACGCGGCTCTCAAAATAACCCTCAGCCAAAAGCTGCGAGTAGGCATCGAGAACGGGAAACCGCGAAACACCAAGTTCGGATGAGAGCACTCGCGTCGATGGAACTCGTTGCCCTGGGCGCAAGTGACCGTTCACTACCGCCAGGCGATACGCATCATAAATCTGCTTGTGCAGGGGTTTCTGGGACTTCCTGTCGATCGCAATCAGTGGAAGAAGCCCTGAGGCCACTCTCTTCATTTCGACAAAGAATATGGCCAGGGTACATAAGGGTCAAGCCAGCGAGTCTCGCGCTTCGAAAAATCCGTCTCTGTACTTAGTGCTGCGAAGCGCCTCTTGTGTGAGAGTTATAATCGCGTCTTGGGTTCATCGGAGGAATCAGTGGTGGGGTTCAAGCGATCCGGTGCTGTATGGATGGGCGTGCTCGTGGGGGGGCTTTTTCAGCAAGTGCTTTCGGCACAGACGGCTCCGCATGCGGTTTCTTCGACACGCGACGGAGTATATACGCCCGAGCAGGCACAGCAAGGCAAGACTATCTATCAGAACCAGTGCGGCATGTGTCATGGAGATGCGCTTGAGGGTCAGGGGCAGAATTCTCCCTTGGCGGGCAGTGAGTTTCTCAATAGGTGGACCGACCAGACCATGGCCGACCTCTTTATGAAGACCATTGTCATGATGCCGGCAATGGATCCGGGAACGCTATCCCCGAAAGAGACGGCGCAGGTGCTCTCCTATATCCTGAGCGCGAACAAGTTTCCGGCGGGGAAGAAGGAGTTGCCGAGCGATCCGCAGTCGCTCGAAGCAATTCACATCGTTAAGCCCTGAAGTGTTCACGCTTACACGCAAGCGGGTACTATATCTATCAAAGTATGAATCGTCGCGAACTGCTTCGTAATTCGTTCCTTACCATCGGCGCGGCGGCGGTAACGCTGCCGGCCGGAGCGCGCATATTTCCCGCGGGAGAAGATGCCTGGCTCGCGTTGGAGCGGGCCGATTGGACTCCTGTTTTCCTGAATCCGCAACAGAACGAAACCCTGCTTGTGCTGAGCGACGCAATGATTCCAGCTACGGACACTCCGGGGGCGAAGGCAGCGCTGGTGAACCGATTCCTCGACCTGGTGCTATCAGCGGAACCGGTTGCGAGCCAGAACGAGTTTCTCGAGTCGCTTGCATGGTTTGATACCGGCGCGACGGAGCGCTACAAGGCCCCGTTTGTCAAACTGACGGATGAGGAGAAGCAGGATTTTCTCAACCTTGTCGCGTACCCCCACACGCATCCCAGATGGGGCAGCACGGAGACGAGTTTTGCCGGGCACGAGCACTTCAGCATGATGAAGCGCTGGATCGTGAGCGCCTATTACAGCTCTCCGGTTGGTCTGAAGGAACAGGGCTGGGACGGCTGGGCGGCGCGCGGCACATTTTCCGGTTGCGAGCATCAGCCGGGCGAACACAAAGCAAATTAAACGGGACCAGTCAAAACAGGAGATCGGGCAGAAGTGATGTTTCAGGATCCGCTGACGCGCAGCTACGACGCCATTGTGGTGGGCTCGGGAGCAACTGGAGGATGGGCGGCGAAGCGACTGTCCGAGGCCGGTCTTAACGTGGCCCTGCTGGAAGCGGGACGCGACGTTTCACCGAGGGAATTTACCGAACACAAGCCCGTGTTTGAGTTGAAATATCGGAACATAGCCGGGGCAGGCGATTGGCGCAAGACGAGGCCTGTCCAGACCCAGTGCTATGCGTGCACGGAGTACAACTACGACTGGTTTGTCAACGACCTGGAGAACCCCTACAGCACGCCTCCGGACAAGCCGTTCAGCTGGCAGCGCATACGCATGGTCGGCGGTCGGACGCTTTGCTGGGCGCGTCAGAGCTATCGCCTGGGCGACCTGGACTTCAAAGCGGCGAGCCACGATGGCTATGGACAGGATTGGCCCGTCTCCTATAAGGACATGGCCCCCTTCTACGACATAGCCGAGGAGTATGTCGGCATCAGCGGCGCAGCTGAGGCAAATGATGCGCTGCCCGACGGGCATTTTCTGCCGCCGATGAAGATGACTTGCGGAGAGCTGCACTTCCGCGAGTCGGTTGCCAAAAATTTCGGCAGAACGGTTACGATTGGGCGCACGGCCATCCTTACGGAGGCACACAATGGTCGTTCGGCCTGCCACTATTGCGGCACCTGCGAACGCGGCTGCATCTCGTATTCGTACTTCAGCAGTCCATTTACGACTGTGAAGGATGCTCTCAAGACGGGCAAGTGTACGCTGCTGACGAATGCAGTGGTAGCGAATGTGGAGATGGATCCGGCCACGAATCTCGCGACTGGAGTAACGTTCGTTGACGGCAAGACACGGCAGACGAAGACGATCCGGGCGAAGACAGTGATTCTGTGTGCGCAGGCCCTTGAATCGACTCGCATTCTGTTGAACTCGAGCAGCGGCAGCCATACAGCAGGTCTTGGCAATTCGAGCGGACTGCTCGGGCGCGGGCTGATGGATCACTCGACGGGTGCGGGCGCAGCGGGCGAACTGCCGCAGTTCAAGAACGCTCCCGATCCCTACAGCGGACCGCATCGTGCCAATGGCATTTATGTCATCCGCTATCGCAACACGTCGAAGGCGACGCGACAGCCGAACTTCATCCGCGGGTATGGCTTCCAGGGCGGGGCCGGGGCGGTATTTAACTTTGAAGCGGAGGGCTTTGGCGCTGCTTACAAGGACGCGGTAAAAACGGGATCGTACCGGATCAACCTCGGTGCTTTTGGCGAATCACTCGCGCGCGATGAAAACTTTGTATCGATCGACCCAAACCTGAAAGATGCCTGGGGCATTCCCGCGCTGCACATCTCCATGACGCACGGAGAGAACGAAAGACTTCTGCACGAAGACGCAGCTGCAACTGCCGCAGAGATGCTTGAAGCCGTGGGAGCGAAAAACATTGAGGTTCGATCGGCGGTCGCTGAGCCAGGCATGGCGATTCACGAACTGGGCACAGCGCGCATGGGAGATGATCCGAAAACGTCAGTTACGGACTCCTATTGCCAGCTGCACGACGTGAAGAATGTGTTCGCGATGGACGGAGCGTGCTTTGTCTCGTCAGCGTGCCAGAATCCGACGCTCACAATGATGGCCATCACTATACGCGCCTGTGATCATTTGATTGACCGATTCAAGAAGAACGAGATTTGAGCCGCGTGAAAAAACTGGAGCGGCGTTGCTACTGAGCGGGCTTGAACGACCTCCACTTTTTACTTAGGGATCGATTCCAGTACATAAGCACTCCGGTGATAGAGAGCAACGGCAAGGCACAGCCAATCGCAGCCCATAGAATCTTGATGGCGAGTCCCCAGTCATATCCAAAGTGCAGCGGACTCAGCCAAAAGATGAATCTGCCCCCCAGGTATTGTTGACGCCGCGATGCCAGAGAGCCAGTTGTTTTCCCGTGACCGGGTCGAAATAGACATAGTCCATCTGCGTGAAGTTTCTTGGGGCGCCACGCGACATAAGCAGGGTCAGTGCGTCCTTGTCGCTCTGAGGCAAGAATGCACCCGCGAACTTCGCGTCCGGAGAGGATCGCTCTGCCTGATGAATCATCATGTTCAGGTCAGCCCACGGCATGTTGCGGTGCTGAGGCATGCTGAACTGCGGGGGATTTGCCGACGCAACCGACGAGAATCGGTTGACGAAGGACTCGATAGGCTTCGGCCAGATGAAATAGACTCCGGTGAAGGCCCACATCGAAAGAATCAGCAGCGTCCAGAAACCTGTCGCGCTGTGAAGATCAAAGTTGATTCGCTTCCAGTTCTTGCGAAAACCAATCTTCAGTCCGCGAGTCCAGTGTTTCAGTCCGCTCCACCACACGACCGCGCCGGTGAGGCACAGAAGCAGAAGAAATCCGGCGCCAATGCCGTTCAGAATTTCTCCGACTCTGCCTCCCAGCAAGTTAAAGTGCAGCTCGATGATCCAGATAAGCCAGGATCGGTACGGATTGATTTCTCCCGCAATTTTGCCTGTGTTTGGATCGATAAAGACATATAGCAGGCGGTCGTTCTTATGGACGAATACTTCGAAGTTGTCACCCGGTCGGTCAGGCGGGTAGGCGACGCTGATCCGGTAGCCGGGATACGCCTTCGTCACGATGTTGATGACCGCTGGCAGTTCGACGGCCGGCTTGTCCAGTGACGGACTCGATGCGCGCCACAGCTGGGAGTAGACTGCGTGTTCAAGTTCGCTCTCAAACACAAGGATGGAACCCGTAACTCCGATCACCAGCATGTACAGGCACAAGACAACGCCGACCCAGAGATGGATCTGGAACGTTGCCTTGCGCCACCATCGCCGTTGCGGTTTGTAGAGAAATCCCATTCCTTGTCTTCGGACAAATATTTAAAAGTGCAGCTTCAACGCCACCTGCATTGAACGCGCCCCACCGACCTGGTAGATCGAACTAAGGCCTCCAAGTTGGGTATCTTGCGTGGTGTACGCCTGACCGAAGAGGGGTCCATTCGCGAGGGAGTTATAGATGGAACCAAAGCTCGGGTGATTAAAAAGATTGTAGGCTTCGGCTCGAAACTGAAGACCAACCCGCTCCGTAAAGGGGAAGTCCCGGCGCAAGGTCATGTCCGCTTGTACCGCGTCGTAACCTCTGGCTGAGTCGCGGCCGGCATCGCCTTCGATCACATTGCCATTCGCGTCGGTTCTTTCTTGAAAGGCAGCAGGGTTGATCTGTCGTCCAGTTGCCACCTGTGAATTGTGAATGTAGAGCGGCTGGGAAGCAATACGGTCGGGATGAAAATAAAGTCCCTGCCCAGAGCCGCTGTCTATGGTTGTGTTGGCGATCACATCGACGGGCAGCGCGGAGCGCGTAGAGATGCGGGCGTCCAAAGACCAGTGCTTTAACACATACGATAGCCACTCGTTTGAATAGCTTCCCGGAAGATCATAGGAGAGAGCTGCCTGGAAGTTGTTCCGAATATCGAAATCCGAAGGTCCGCGTTCCAACTCGTAAATCGTGAAATTGCTGCTGGCATCGTCGAGCGAGTGAGCCCAGGTGTAGGCGAGCAGCCCTTGAAGTCCATGGGCCAGTGTCCGCTGGAAACGTACCTGAAGAGATTGGTAGTCGGAGCTGGCGCGATTGTTTGTCAGATAGAGCCCATTGCCTGCACTGAAGTTTGGATTGCCGAGCAAATCAGGACGATAGAAGTTCTGCGTTAGCAAACGCCGAGAGGAGGAAGCAACATAATTCAAATTCAATGTCTGCTGCTCCCCGAGTTGCTGTTCCACGGCAGCATTCCATTGGATCGTGTAGGGTAGTTTCAGATTGGGATTGAAACCCCAGACAGCAACGTTATAAGGGGCGTTGGCGTTGGGTTGCGGGACGCTATCAATTTGAGCGGTCGTAAGCGGAAATGGATCTCCATTGAAGGATTGGAAGCCGGTTGTCCCGACGCCATAGTAGCCATCGGCGCTGAGTTTTGTTCCTGTATCGTAAAAAGACCGGCGCCGGCGCGCACAACCGTATCGCTTCCCGGGGCGCGATGGACCTGATAAGCCGCACCCAGACGGGGAGCGAAGTTTGTGTAGGTCGTCTTCCACAGAGCGGTCCCTTTGGGCGCCAGCTTGATCGTCGTCAAGTCTGTGATGTGGTCGACGGTGTACGGAGTGTTGCCATTCGCATCGTGCGGCGCGGGTTCAGTTCCCAGCGCAGGCCACAGGAAAGACTCAGTCTGTCGTTTACCTTCCACTCATCCTGAACAAAGAGGGACGTATTTGGATATACGGCCTTCATGTTGATCGACTGCTTGTACATGTTGATGCCGCTGGTCTGATTGGAAAGAACCGAAGCTTCGTCGAAATAAAAACCCACCTCCCACAGTGGAGGTAGAGCCTCGGAGGCAACCAGCGGGCGATAGTCAACTCCGTACTTAAGATTGTGGCGTCCGAGTGTGTGCGTGAATGAATCCACTACATTGATCTGTCTCTCGCGGTTCGACTGCGGTTCGAGAAGATAGTAGGGATAAAGATCGTAGAACAGGAAAAACGTGAGCCAGCTGTTCGATTGCAAACCCGGAATGTTCTCAAGAGCAAGAGGCGTGGCACCGCCAAAGTTATCGAGTGTGCGCGCCGACTTGTAGTCATTTCCCGTTACATTGAAGCGAAATTCGTTGTCCATCTTCGGACTGAAGATACTGGTGACCCCAAGGGTGAGAGTCTTTACATTACGAATTGTTGCGTTTACCTGCGCCAAATCGCTTGGTTGGCGAGATGTGCTGTCAGAAGGCGAGTCGCTGTAGCGTCCGAAGATCTTGAACTTGTCGCTGAAACTATGATCGATGCGGATGCTGCTTGTATCGATCGAACTTGGAGCGCTGTAACCCGCGTTGTAGTATGACAGGCCATTGCCATTATCAGGCTGATTGGATACTGGAAATGACGCGAGGAAAGGTTGCAGAGCCGCAGGTGCGGCCTGGCGGAGATAGTTGCTCGGAACCTCATAAAGCTGAGAAGGTGTCGGGTTGGTCAGACGCAGGCCCTCATACGAGAAGAAGAAAAACGTCTTGTTCCTGCCGTTATAGAGATGCGGAATATCGAGAAAACCGCCGAAAGTGCCCCCAAAGTCATTTTGCCGCAATGCCTGCTTCGGCACGGGTGGGGTGTTGGTGTAGCCGTTGAACCAGCTGTTCGCGTCAAGGGCGTCGTCTTACCCACTAAGTATGGAGCACGCAGGAGAGTCAACGACAGCGCACTGGGCAAACTCTTGACTCGGAGATGGCATCAAGGGGGAGAGGGAGAACCATATGGCTAAAGACAGAAATCTTTCAGTTGTACCGAAAACCAAGGCCCGTAAATCGACGACGGCGGGCAAAAACGTCACCCGTGCCGCTGATGATGCGGCAAAGAAAGCTCAGAAGACTGAACAAAAATACGAAGAGAAGCGCGGAATTTTTACGAAGTAGCTTGCTGCCCGCATTCTCCCTGAATGCGAAACGCCAGTGAACGGTTCGTTCACTGGCGCCACAATTCAGTAGCCCTCCCCCAAGTGCTACTCAATGATTGAACTTTAACCCCCGCCAAACGCTTTGCATAGTCCTCTTTCGTTTCCTTGAGCTGCTCTGTTGTAACCGGGAAACAGTTACCGATGTGGCGTGCGCGACCTGAGTGTCTCACAAGAGTGAGTTTTCAGCAGTCCCGATCAATGCTGGTTCAAAGCCCACACATATGCGGCCAGAGCCGATGCCTGATCCGGTGTGAGTTCTGCCCCGCCCATAGCCGGCATAGCGCTGCGATATTGCTTGGGCAGCGGCACCCCATCGGTGATTGTTTTCGTAATTCCCACCCAGCTGCCGTCGCTCCATAGCCATTTATTCTTTGTCAGGTCAGGACCCAGAGGGGTTCCGGTAGCGTTCTCGCCATGGCAGGCTGTGCATGTCCCGCCGCCCACTTCGCCGTGGTAGACGCGGTCGCCCAGTGCAACCATCTCTCGTGTCCCTCCGGGAGGCACAGGAAGATTAGCGGTGGCACCGGCGTCAGGATGGGTGCCCTCGGGCGGTTTGGCTTCAGCTCGGGCGATATCGCCGGCCGGAGCCGTCAAACTCGGGCAAGGAGTAAACTTCGCCTCCGCGGCCGCATCGGCGCCCCCGACATAAGTAATCTTGTAGATCCGCCCTTTCATATCGTCGGAAACGAAAAGCGATCCGTCCGGCCCGACCGCTACGCCTGAAGGACGATATACAGCTCCTTCAGGAGAGGTGACCGCTCCCGCGAAACCGTCAGCAAAGATTTCGCACCGGCCATCTGACCCTTTGCCCGCCAGAGGTTGGAAGACTATGTTGTAGCCGCCCTGCGCATAGGGCGCGCGATCCCACGATCCATGAAAGGCAATAAAGACACCATCCCGGTAGCGGGCAGGGAACTGCTTCTGGTCATAAAAGACCATACCGTTTGGTCCCCAGTGAGCGGGGAATGCCGCGACCGGGCCGATCTTGCTGGCGCAAACGCCGATGGCATGACCGCCGTCCCCGCCATATTCCGGAGCCAGAACCAGTTTCGCCTGCCACGGATCGTAATAGCACTCCGGCCAGCCATAGTCGCCGTCCTTCTTCAACAGCATCACTTCTTCTGAGGGCAATGTAGCTTCCTGGTCCGGCTTGTAGAGATCGGGCCAATTCGCATGGAGCTGGTCTCGCCCATGCTGGGTGATGAATATGCGGTGGCCGGTTGGGTCGATCGCGAAGCCCTCGGCGTTGCGTATTCCGGTAGCGTAGCGGTCGGCGGGCGAGAACTTCTGATCGGTTTTCTTCGCGTCGTACCGCCAGATGCCGCCGCGGGTCTCCAGTTCCTTGCATGGATCGATGCCCGGCGATTTCAGCTGCCGGTTCTTCAGCTGGCAAGCATTGGTCGCCGTGGCGACATCGACGAGAAGAGATCCATCGGCAGTGATGATGAAGGGATGCATCGGATGATCGCCGCCGAGAGGCAATCCGGAGACCACGGTAATCGGAGGACCCGTCGGCACTAGCGAGCCCGCAGACAAGGAGTACCGCACGATGCGATCGTTGACCTCTGCGTAAATCGATCCGTTGTACAGTGCAACGCCAAGACCGCCGGCTGCTCCGGTCTTGACGGTTTCGCCGAAGCGCTCAATCACGTCGGCTTTGCCCTAACCGCTTTTGTCCTGCAGCGCGACGAGAAAACCTCCTTCAGGAATCACATCGTTGGGAGGATAGTAGCCACCCGACCATGTGTTCACGTAAACCACTCCGTTCGGGGCGACCACCATGTGGCGGGCGTGGCCGATGCCATCGGCAAAGATGGTTGCGCAAAATCCCGGCGGCAACTTCAGCCCGCTGTCATCTTTTGGACATGCCGTGCTTCCAGCCGCTGCATCCACTGCTGCATGGCCTGGATTGGCCGCTACCGAACTGACCAAAGACAATGCGCCGAGCGCAACGGTCACGGAGAAAAAAACTCGATACAAGCCGAGCGATCGCATGGAACTCTCCCTGAGGATCAACCTGGATATTAACGTAGAGAAACGAAAAGCACTTAATTCTTTGGAAGCGGCACAGCATAAAGTTTGAATGTGCCGGGATCTTTATCTTTCAACTTTGGATCGTCCATGTAATTCAACTTTCCTTCGGCGATCCACGCCATGCCGCGCGTCGCTGTCACGGCGGGTGTGGTTTCTAGACCTTCTTTGATCGTCTTGATCTCCGCTTCCTGGTTGCCGGTGCCGCTGAACGTAACGATGTCCATGTTGCCGGAGTTCTCAGCCATCAACAAACGGTTTTTGCCGATGGTGCGCATACCATCGGGAGCGGTAAGCGGCTTTGAGAGCTTGAGTTCGGTGACACTCTTCGATTTCCCATCCGGTCCCAGATCCACGCGCAGCAGCTTGTTGGTGGTGACACTGTTGACGTAGATCTCAGTCACGGGCTGTGCATAGACGCTCACGACGCCCATAACCAGGAAAGTCAAGTGGAATCCAAACTTCTTGATAAGCTGCGCCATAGTTTCGATTGATCCTTGCAGCAGAACCATATGCCAGCCGCCACCCGTGGTCAATGAGACATTCTTTCAACCATCTGGATAACGCAGCTGAGGAAGCATTTCTAACGCAGGTCTATTCTAATGGGCACAAGAGCGAGATCGCATTAAGCCCGAGACAAATACTCAACCAATCGTGAGCAATTCTTCAAAGAATCCGCCGATCTGGTGTTCTCTATCTACAAAATGTATTTCCAGAATCCAATGGCGCTTCTCACCCTTCTCATTTAACGAGCGCATGTCCAGATGGCTTTCCGGATGGACGTATAACGTTACTTTATCGTTGGCAATCTTCTCGTGCGGAAACTGTCCGATCAGGTGTCCGGCGATACGGCCTCCAAATTCCCATCCGAAGTTTGAAGCAAGGGATTGAACATAACGAAAAAACTCATTGCTGGTAATGTTTTGAGTTTCGTGGAAATATCTTTTCGCCTCGGCAAACGCCTTCCCCACGTCATTCCGCTGCTTATGCTTCACAGGATCGGAACCGATAACGAAGGTTCTACCGAAATCAGCCTCCCAATGCTCGAAGACAGGTCCAAGGTCAAGAAACAGGATGTCATCTTCGCCGATCATCAAATCGGGTGGATTTTCCTCATAGGGCAACAGCGTGTTTTTACCAGCGCGGACAATTCGCTTATGCCAATACGTCGTTATGCCGTACAGCTCTTTTGCCAGAGCATAGATTTCGTCATTTAGCTGGGTTTCGGTAATTCCCGCGTGAATCAGGCTTCGCGCTTCGATTTCATGAAACAGTCTCTCTGCCTTTAACTGGGCGGCACGCAGTTCCGCAACTCGCGTATCCGACTTTGTCATGTTATTCTCCGGTTCAACATCCACTTTGCAAAATCTGCCTGATCTCATGGTAGACAATAAAGGAATGGCAAGCGCAGCATTCCAGGAGATTATCTCCGAGATTCAGCACTTCTGGGATACCTCAAAAGACTTTCAAGCTCTGCAGGAATTCACGGTCAATCTCATAGCTGAGCGCCTTCCGTACTACAACTGGGTCGGTTTCTACATGCTTGATCCGAACGATTCCGAAGTCCTTGTGTTGGGACCATTCCATGGCGCTCCCACAGAACACGTCCGCATTCCTGTCTCCGAAGGCATCTGCGGCGCCGCAGTCGCTCAGGGTGAGACGGTCATTGTTGACGATGTCACTTCCGACCCACGCTATCTCGCCTGTTCTATCGAAACACGTTCCGAGATCGTTGTGCCGATTCGCGCAAACGGACAGATTGTCGGCGAGATCGATATCGACAGCCACGATGTGAACGCATTCGGAACTGAAGACCGCATCTTCCTGGAAGAATGCGCAAATGTGTTCCGCGACTTTCTCGAAAAGAAGAATCTGTGAATCCTCGACTATTTGCTCACGAACCTCTGGGATTAGAGTTAAGCGCCTTCGGCGAAATAGAAATGATAGTGGTTCCGGCAGCTCGGATTAAAAGCTGCATCGCAAGTCGGGCATGCATAGCCACTCGCCAGATATTCCGTAATAGAGAGATCGCTTCCACACGCCCCGCATAGGACGGCCTTCCGATGCCATTCCTCTCGAGGCCAGACCTCAATCGGGTGATCGGCAAGAGCATCATGGCAATCCTTGCAGGCGTAATAAAGATCACAGCATTTCATTTTGATCGCAATGATATCCAGCGGTGAATTGTAGTGGGCGCAGCGCCGCCTGCGGGTCCAACCCGACTCCACGTACCTCTTGAACGATTCCTGACTTAAGCATCTCTTTGATTAGAATCGCTTGTAGGGAAGGAACTTGCTGCATCGCAGCTCTCGGGATGGGCAGAACCTTACTGCGTAGCTGGATTCATAAATCCTCGTTCACCCATCTACGCATACACACTTTCAAGGCGGGACTGGTGAGTGAAGCATTCATTCCTGCGACTATGTGGTCTAATCCTCTGATGGGGAGCACCTATCACCCATGGAACTGAGGCACCTTCGTTATTTCACAGCGGTTGTTCAGTGGAAGGGGTATCGCGAGGCTTCGCGTCATTTATATGTTGCGCAGCCTTCCATCAGCGAGGCTGTATCCGATCTTGAGAGTGAACTGGGCATCAAGCTTTTTTCGCGTGAGGGCCGCGCGGCGCGACTGACTCCGGAAGGGCAGGTCTTTTATGAAGAGGCCCTCAAGACGCTCGCGCAGGCGGAGAGGTCCATTGCAACTGCGCAGCGCGCGGCTAAGGGAGAGATTGGCAGGCTGGGGATCGGCTTCATGGGATTTGCCACGTGCTCATTCCTCCCGGACCTGCTCCGCAAATATAAAGCCCGTTATCCCGGGGTCTCTCTGCGTCTGGTAGAAGATGTGCCCAGCGGGCAAGACCTTGCGTTCGACCGGGGAGAGATCGACATCGGATTTACGCGTCCGCCTTCCGCTGATCGCCAAGCGTCCTATGAGTGGCGCCTGCTGTTTCGCGAGCCGCTGGTCGTGGCCCTTCCCAAGACGCGCAAAGTAAAAGCAAAGCGCATTCGGATTGCGGACCTCTCCGGCGAGCGCATCGTCACCTTTCAACGCGCAAGCTCACCAGAGGTCTTCGACACGATCATCCGTGCCTGCAACGACAGCGGCTTTTCGCCACGATTGCACAATGAGCTGAACAATATGCACTCGGTACTGTCTACTGTGGAAGCGGAAGAAGGAGTGGCCATTGTTTCTGCATCAGCCCGCAATCTGCGCGCAGATAATGTTTCCTTCTTCCGGCTGCTGCCGGACGACGTGCGCGTCGACATTGTGGCCACATGGCGGAAAAAGGAGCCTACGGTCGCGCTCAAGTTCTTCCTGGCATTGCTGGATGAGGAACTGCCGTCGATTCGGCAAAGAACGCGTTATCTGGAACGATAGGCAACGCCAATCAGCTGATTGGAACTTACGACGAATCACGATCACTCCTCAGCGAATCTCTTGTGCTGTACGGCGATAAAAGCCGTCAGCCAAAAGGAGGCTGAGTATGGGAAGCAAACAGAAAACAATCATCGTAACGGGAGCATCGCAGGGTATTGGCGCGGGTGTGGTGCGGGCGTTCCTCGATCGCGGCTATAACGTGGTAGCTAACTCACGCAACATCACGAAATCCGGCGCGTTTACTGAATCTGCGCAACTTGCACTGGTGGACGGCAATATCGGCGATAGCGCCGTGGCTGCAAAGGTGGTGGCAACAGCGACCAGCAAATTCGGATCGATCGATGCGCTGGTGAATAATGCCGGCATCTTCTTCACCAAAGCATTCACCGACTATACTGCCGAGGACTTTAAGGCGCTTTCAAATACCAACATCGAAGGCTTCCTCCACGTGACGCAGGGCACCGTGAAGCAGATGCTCGCGCAGAAATCGAGCGGAAGCGTAGTCAACATCACTACTTCACTCGTCGTCAATCCGGTTGCAGGGGTGACGGCTTCAGTGCCCATGATTACCAAGGGTGGTCTTGAGGCGGTAGTTCGCAGCCTGGCAAGTGAGTATGCGAAAGAGGTTATCCGTTTTAATGCCGTCGCTCCCGGGATCGTCGATACTCCTCTCCACAAGAACAATCCGAAGGAGTTTTTGAAGACACTCTCGCCGATGGGCACAATCTCTGACGTGAGTGATATCGTGGACGCGGTTGTTTATCTCACGGAAGCCCGGCAGGTGACGGGGGAGGTGCTGCACGTGGACGGTGGTGCACATTCAAGCAGATGGTAAGCCCGAAGGGTCCGCAGCCGGCAAGCGCAGAGCGCCGGCTTGCGGAGCTCGGCATTGAGTTGCCTCCCGCGCCCAAGCCGCTTGGCGCTTATGTTGAAAGTGTCCAGACCGGAAGGCTGCTTTACCTCAGCGGCGTTCTCCCGGTCGACGGGCATGAACCTAAGTTCGTAGGCCGGCTGGGGAGGGAATACGACATTGAACAGGGGCGCGAAGCTGCACGCCTCGCGACGCTGAACGTACTCTCCGCGGCGAGAAGTCATCTAGGCTCGCTCGACAAGGTAACCAGAGTCGTCAAACTGACAGCGTATCTGGCTACAGAACCGGACTTTACTGCGCAACCGAAAGTAGCCGATGCCGCCTCAGAGCTGCTGCGCGATGTCTTCGGAGAGGACAAGTTGTCCGTCCGAATGGTTCTTGGCGTTGCGAGCCTTCCACTCGGAGTACCGGTCGTGGTGGAAGTCGTTTTCGAAGTTGAAGGCTGAACAAAGGGGAATCGGCCGTTTTTTCGTTTGCGAGGTTGTATGATGGCAAACGCATGGAATGAAACCCGAGTTTCAAAGGCCCTGGGGATTGAGTATCCGATCATCCAGGGGCCGCTCGGCGGGTTTTCATCGCAACGGCTCACTGCCGCCGTGTCGAACTTCGGAGGCCTTGGGTCCTTCGGCGCGCATGGCCTCGAACCAAAGGCTATCGAAGATGCGATCGCCGAGATCCGCTCTCTGACGACAAAGCCATTTGCGATGAACCTGTGGGTTTCAATGGAAGATGCGGGAGCCCGCACTTCGGACGCCGCGGCATTCAGCCGCGCACTGTCGTACCTGGTGCCGCATATCGAAACAGTGGGCGGTACTCAGCCGGCGTTCACTCCATACAAGCCGATCCGGTTTGAGGATCAAGCGCGCGTACTTCTCGATGCCGGTGTTCCGGTCTTCTCTTTCATCGTTGGCATTCCACCGAAAGAGATACTCGATGAGGCAAGGAAAAAAGGTATTGTCACACTCGGAACAGCCACCACACCCGATGAAGCCATCGCGCTTGAAGAAGCCGGTGTCGACATTGTGGTCGCATCCGGCTTTGAGGCGGGCGGACATCGCGGCTCCTTTCTTAGACCCGCGGCAGATTCGTTGACCGGCACTTTCTCGCTTGTGCCGCAGACGGTGGATGCGGTGAAAATCCCAGTCGTGGCGGCCGGCGGGATTGCCGATGCTCGGGGCATAGCCGCCGCCTTCGAGCTTGGAGCGGAAGGCGTACAGATGGGCACGGTCTTTCTGGCTTGCGAGGAATCGGGCGCACTACCTCTGCACCGCGAAGCGATTCTCAGTGGCAAAGCCGGACGGACGGCGCTGACCCGAGGCTTCACAGGCAGGCTCGCGCGCGGGATCGACAACGAGTTGCTGCAAATGCTGAACAAGCCCGGCGCCGAGATACTGCCATATCCATTACAGAGAACCCTCATGCGCAGCCTCGCTCTTCCTGCACAAAAAGCCGGCCGAGGTGACCTGCTCGCACTCTGGGCCGGGCAGAGCGCCAACCTGGCACGGTATCCGAAGGTCTCAGAGTTACTGCGGTCCCTCGTGGATGGCGCGGCGGAGCGACTCAATCGCCCCCGATAGACTTTCTCTGATCCAGCCGACTTCGAATATTTTTTCCTAACCGCAAGCCTCCGATCCTGTCTAATGCGCTGAATGGGGAATGACGACCACGCCCTCATCCGGGCCGTTCTAGCCGGAGACAAAGACGCCTACGGCATGCTCGTAGTGCGCCACAGCCAAAGTGTCTTTCGTGTCGCCTTTCGCATTACAGAGGATGAAGCCGACGCCGAAGAGGTCGTGCAGGAAGCATTTCTGCGCGGCTATCGGAAGCTCGAAGGTTTCGATGCTCGATCGAACTTTCGAACCTGGATATACCGGATCGCTATGAACTGCGCACTCGATATTTTGAACAAGCGAAAGAGCCAGACGGCAGTGCCGATTGCCGAGGAATATGACGGTGATCAGGTAGCTGTCCAACTGGCAGATGGTGCAGCCGGGCCAGACCGGCTCTTGCTGAGCCAGGAGATCGAAGCACGAAGATACGCAGCGATGGAGAAGCTAACCCCAACCGAACGCCTCGCCTTTGTGTTGCGCCATATGGAAGACCGCTCGACAGAAGAGATTGCGACAGCACTTGGAATCGCACCGAACTCTGCCAAGCAAGCTGTCTTTCGCGCAGTACAAAAGTTACGCCAATCTCTTGCGCCGCTTTGGGTGAAGTCATGAAGCACTTAACAGAAGAAGAACTGATCGAGCACTACTACTCCGAAGATTTCTATAAGGCTGAGGCCGAGATGCATCTTCAAGCCTGCAAACGTTGCGCGCAGGCGTACGAGGACCTCGGCAGGTTCCTCGGCAGTGTTCGCGCACCAGAAGCGCCAGCGCGAGATTCAGAATACGGAGCGCGGGTGTGGCAGGCCATCGGCGGATCGTTGCAGCCTTATCAGCCAAAGAAAAAGCTCGGCTATTTCCGCTGGCCGCAACTCGCATATGCAGCCGCTTGTGTGCTCTTTCTGGCGGGAGCATTCCTGGCCGGAAGAGTGTGGGAACATGCGCATACCAAGCCTCTGCTGGCCAGTGCGCCGCAACAATCGAAAGAGCGTGTAGTTCTTTTCGTCCTCGACAATCATCTAGACCGCTCGGAGCGGCTCCTGGTTCAGCTGAATCACGCGGGGGCCGAAGAAGAGAACGTAGATCTCCCGTTGCAGGCGGAAGCCCGGCAACTGCTTACTGACAATCGGTTGTATCGCCAAAGCGTCGCCCAGACGAACGATCCTCTGCTCGCTGCCGCCCTCGATCATCTTGAACGGGTGCTCGTTGAAGTGGCGAACTCGCCGGATGAATTAACCAGCGCTGACATAGCGCGCATCGAGAAAGAAATGAATACGCAAGGACTGCTCTTCCAGATTCGTGTTCTCCGTACAAAGGTTTCTGAACAACAAACAAATGCTCAAGCTTTCGGGAAAGGAACAACTCTCTAAATGAAAACAAATCAATGGTTTTATCTGGCTGCCATTTGCGGTGCTTTGTCGCTCCCGGTTCCATCTGCTTCGGCACTCATCTTCCAGCCTACGGAAAGCGATGCGGCCCAGGCGAATCCACGCGAAGACCAGCTCTATTCTGATGCAACACGCGCGATCAACGAGAGCCGCTGGTCGGATGCCGAATCGCTCCTGGATCAGGTGGTCGATCAGCATGGCCGCCGCGCAGATGGAGCGCTTTACTGGAAAGCATATGTCGAAAACAAGGAAGGCCGTTCGTCCGACGCATTAAAGACATGCATGGGGCTTCGCCAGTCCTACCCGAAGAGCAATTGGCTCAAGGAGTGCAATGCGCTGGAGATAGAGATCCACGGAAAGAGCGGAAGCCCGGTTCAGCCGCAAGCGGAGCAGGACGACGATCTGAAGCTGCTCGCCTTGAATTCGCTCATGCAAGGTGGAGACGCCAATGCATTGCCAATTCTTCAACACATACTTGAGAGCCCGCAGCAATCACAACGCTTGAAGGAGCGCGCTCTCTTCGTCCTCGCGCAGGATCAGTCCAAGCCGGCGCAGGATCTTCTCGGGCAGATCATCCGTGGAGAAAAAGATCCTAATTTACAAGTTAAGGCTATCCGGCTGCTTGCTGTTAGCAGGGGAAACCAGTCTGCGGACCTACTCGCAGATATCTACGGCAGGTCAAGCAATCCGGATGTCAAAAGGGCTGTCATCGATTCCTATCTGGTGATGGGCGCGCCCGATAAGTTAGTGCAAGTGGCGCAGCATGAATCTGATCCTGAACTAGCGCGGCATGCCGTTTCCGAGCTTGGCGCGATGGGAGCTGTCTCGCAGTTATCGAGCATGTATCAGACAACTACGAGCAAGGAGACCAAGTCCGCGATCATCAATGCTTTCGTGGCTGCTGGAGGCAAAGGAGCGGACGCCCTCAATGCAATCGCTTCATCCGAGCAGGATCCCGAGCTACGCAGAAAAGCGATTCGCAATATGGGAGTAGCCGGCGGTTCTTCCGCAACTCCGACGCTTCTAGCGATCTACTCCAAGTATCCGGACGAGGAATCGAAAAGGGCCGTTCTCGACGCACTGTTTGTTGCCGGAGACGCACATGATCTCGTCGCGCTTGCACGCGCTGAAAAAGATCCTTCCGCGAAACGAGACATCGTCGGAAAGCTTGCTGTGATGCACAACAAGGAAGCCAACGATTACATGATGGAAGTTCTCAACAAATAAGGAGCAGCCATGAAGAGGCATCTAGTTGCAATCATCATCTGCGCATCCACGGTTGCATTGATGGCGCAGCAGCCCAAGGTCAGCAATGCTCAGTTCACCGTAGAGCCGATAGGAGGGACTCTCACCGCAACGGTGGATCGATTTCGCCGCTCGGCTGAGCAACTCTGGCTTGGATATGAAGTGCAGGCTCTTCCACAATCGCATCTATCTACGTGTTCGAACTGGTCTGATTCATCAGCGATGGACGATGGATGTTGCGGTGAATATCGACTGGAAGAGACCGACTACATTGTGAACAAAGGCGACCACTCGCCGACGGCACAAAACATCTACATTCTTCTGCGCCTGGATCACGGCCAGCTCATCAAAATCAGGCCCGTTATGGCTGGCTGTCATCTCGATGCCGGTGGCGTCCCATTCACCTGGCTGACTGGGGTGAAGCCAGAAGAGAGCGTAGCCTTTCTCGCCCAAGCTGCGACACAAGCCGAATCCAATCGTTCTCGAATCGTGGATGGAGCCTTGCTCTCGATGAGCTATCACGCAACGCCAGAGGCTACGCATGCGCTTACAGGAATTGCGTCCACGTCCTCGACTCCGATGCATACGCGCGAACAGGCGGCCTTTTGGCTAGGAGTGCAACGAGGACGCGAGGGGTTCTTAGCTTTGCAAGACCTGGAGAAGAAAATCGCGGAACCAGCTCTTCGCGAGAAGCTGCCGTTTGATTTCTCCCAAAACTCCGATCCCGGAGCAGAAGACGAATTGTTGCACATGGCCAAGTTCGACGCCGACACCAAGGTTCGCGAGCAAGCGCTTTTCTGGTTAGCACAGAAGGCTGGCAAGAAGGCAACAGCAGCACTCACAGATGCCATTCAGAATGATCCCGAGACAGACGTAAAAAAGAAAGCTGTCTTCGCTCTCAGCCAATTACCAAAGGACGAAAGCGTTCCTCAACTTATTCACGTCGCAGATACCAACTCCAATCCCGTGATTCGCAAAGAAGCATTTTTCTGGCTGGGGCAATCCCAGGACCCACGCGCTCTGGCTTATCTGGAGCAAGTGCTGAAACGGTAATCGTTCCTCCACTGCTCACTTTGGCTCAATCCCATGATCAGAGCTATCAACAAAAGGCCCTTCTTTCAAGAAGGGCCTTTTGTTGATTCGTTGTCGTTGTTATCAGAGTTATGGCTGGAAATTCTTGAATAGATCGTCTGCGATTGTAGGAGCGACGACGATGCGGTCAAGGTCTGGTGCGTAATTCGTGGGATTGTCGAAGGTTAACGTGTTCGTTCCTGCATGGAGATGAACACGATATAGATTGTTGGAGGGCTCGTCGAAGGTGCTGCCGTTTAGATCCAGTTCCTGCGGTGTTCCATCGTTAATTGTGAGGAAGAAGGACCGCGGCCCACTAGTCGCGGCGTCAACTTGTAGTTGGTAAATTCCGTCAGATGGAACCGTGACATTCGAGAACGTGACGGCGTTTCCTACTCCTCCGATGTTGCCTGCCTTCGCAAGCCCGGAGGAGTAATTGCTGAAACCTCCAGTGACAGAACCGCTGAGAGTGGCTACTTCCGCCTCATACGAGACAGGGATTGGCACAACGCCGTCTCCGTTTCCACTTATAACGATACGGTCAAGGTCTGGCGGATAGCTGACCGGATTACCGAATTGGATGGAGTTATAACCCTTCTCAAGACGAACAGGAACGGTCGTGCTGGCCGGAAGAAGGAAGCTGCCTCCGCCCGAGTTAAGTGTTTGGTAATCGCCTCCGTTGACGGTATAGAGATATGAGCGCAGGCCTTGGGTCATGGAGTCAACCTGCATGTAGTAGACACCAGCGCGGTTCACATAAACGTTGTTGAAAGTAACAGTGTTTCCAGCACCCAGCCCCAAATTGCCTACTTTCGCCCCGCCCGAGCAGGGAGCGCAGTCAGCCACACTGGCCGAGCCTCCGAGTGTTGCCGATTCGGCTTCATAGCTGGTTGACGGCATGGGTGCCGCATGTCCCAGACCGACAATCTTAAGCAGGCGCACACTGTGCCCTTTGAGAATGGTGGAATAGGTTCCGAAAGATGGTGGTTGATTTACATGGCTCCAGAGATCGCGGACGGAAAGAGCTCCATTGACGCCGACTAGGTTCCAGGGAAGATGAGCAATCGTGGAGACGTCGTCGAGATTGAAGATGGCAACGTAGTAAGTGTTGTTCCCGAGACTTGAAACCCAGACCGGCTGGTTGCCTCCAAGAATCTGCGTGGCCGGATGGCCGGACTGATTGATGGCGATAACCTCATCGTTACTGAGAAGTTCCTTCGCGAAGCTGTCCAGTTTCGTGAGATCTCCGCCCAGATACATCGGAGCATTGGCCATAGCCCAGAGAGAGAACGCGGTTCGCTTCTCGTCATTGGTCAGGCCGTCGAGCGCGCCGTCGCCAATATCGAGCGAGTCAAGATCGTTCCATCCCAGCGACACGCTGGTGGCATCCTGCCATGCGGGCAAGTCGCGGAAGCGTTGATAGATGCGGTTCCAGTCAGTAAGTGTGGCGCAGCGACCTTCGCACTCGACATCGTCCTCGATGCGGCGAGCGTTCGAGTACTGCTGCCATGTGGAGAGATAGTCCGAATCGATTGCCCAGGAGATCGTGAGCCAGATAGGCCGTCCGCTCAAAGCAATCGCCTTCGACCACGCGGCAACATCGGGCCGGTTGTCAATGGAAGTGTTGTCGCTATAAGACCCTGGCGTAACACCGTCGAGCTTGATGAAGTCGATGCCCCACGAGGCGAACAATGCGACAACGGAATTGATATACTCCTGAGCCCCGGGTTTAGTGAAGTCGATCTTATCGTGATAGGGATTGGGCAAAGCCCCCGCGAACGCGTTCCCTTGGGCGAGCGGTATCGCTACGATTTGCTGCGTGGTGTAGGACGTGCCGAGGATCGGGTAGTTACCGTCAACGGCCGGCTGCTCGATTCCAGGAATCCAGTAGATTCCGGCCTTCTGGCCATTGGCATGGATGTGATCGACGAGCGCTTTGATGTCAGGAAAGTTTGGAGCCGCTGGGATAGGACGACCATTTGCATCAAAGGTCGACATCCAGCCGAAATCGATGTTGATGTACTTGAAGCCGTGCTTCTGAATACCTGAGGCCGCGAGGGCATCGGACTGCGCCTGAATGTTGGCTTGAGTAAGGAAGCTGCCATTGATGGTCTGTTCGCTGAAGCTACTCCAGCCAAGGTAGGGTTTCTGACCTACGTCGTTGACCTGCGCCTGTAGGGATAGAGATACAGCGAACAAGCTACCGGCAAGAAGAATGGGAAGGGAGAACATGCGAGTCCCGTGAATAGCAGAGTCGCAAAGGGGGATTTTCATGGAAATGCCTCCGTGCAGTTAGGTCGATCGTTGGAGGTTACAAACTGGGTAAGCGGAAACGTAAACGGTTACATTTGGGTGAAACATAGCAATTTAGAATTGTGCTTTTGTGTCTGTCAAGTACCGAGCGAAGAAGTGGGCTCAGTTGCATGCTGGATCACATCATGTCCAGGCAAAGGCCGGCCTGCGGCTCTTCGGGTTATTCGAAAAGAACTGGCTGAGTTGGCGATTCTGCTGGCTCATGGAAATTGCTGAGCCCGACACCAACCAGACGAAATCGCCGCTCGGGACCCAGGTTGACCCGCTCCCTCAGCAATAGCGCAATGCTGGTCAATTCCTCACAGGAAGCAGGAGGAGAGCCGGGCGTGTAACTGCGCGTAAGAAGGTCGAAGTCGCTTGTTTTCAGCTTGAGCACGACCGTGCGCGGAATACGCGATTCCTTGCGCGAAGCCGACCAAACTTTTTCAGCAAGGCGGCGTATCACTGACTCAGTTTCCTGCAAGGGCAGATCACGTTCAAAGGTATCTTCGGCTGAGATAGATTTTGTTGGCCTGTCAGGGACTACTGCGCTATGGTCAACGCCGCGAGCCAGTTCATAGAGCCGAACTCCATAGCGTCCGAAATGGCTTTCGAGCGCCGGAAGTTCTTGATTTCGTAAATCTCCTACAGTTTTGATTCCAAGCTCATCCAGTCTTCTTTCTGTAACTTTGCCCACACCAGGAATACGCCCAACGGGAAGCGGCAGCAGGAATGTATCCACGTCATCAGGCTGAATCACGAAAAGGCCATCCGGCTTACGCCAATCGGATGCAATCTTCGCCAGGAATTTATTCGGCGCTACCCCGGCCGAGGCCGTGAGCTGCAACTCCTTGCGAATTTGTTCACGAATTGTGCGAGCTACACTCGTTGCTGTTTGCAAGCCAGACTTGTTCTCCGTTACATCCAGGTACGCTTCATCAAGCGATAGCGGCTCGATCAGATCTGTATGGCGCCTGAAGATATCTCTAGTCTCGCTGGAAACCGTTCGATAGCGCGTAAAATCCGGAGGCAAGAAGATTGCATCGGGACACAATCTCTCCGCGCGGCTGGCCGGCATTGCGGAGCGTATACCGAAACGCCGAGCTTCGTAGGAAGCGGCACAGACCACAGACCGATTGCCACGCCAGGCAACGACGACAGGCTTGCCGCGCAGTTGCGGGTTATCCCGCTGTTCGACAGAAGCATAAAATGCGTCCATATCCACATGGACGATTTTGCGCACATTCATCTGGAAACCATCTTATTACTGGCTTCAGGAAGGATCCGGAAAACGATCAGTCAACCTCTCCGTCCACCAGACATAGCAGGCGATACCACCAAAGCAGGCCAAAGCACCGAGCAGGAAGCCGGGAACGAATGAACCGACGCACCTCACCAACCAGCCGGTTATTACCGGACCAGCGATTCCGGAAAAATTGCCGATAAAGTTTTGGAAACTGGCGTATGAGCCAACCTGGTTTGGAGAGGCGCACTGCTGCGGAACAACGAGGATGGCGGAGATCAAGACACCCGAGAGTGCCGAGAGGTAGAGAAACAGTAACGCCAAGGTCCGGTCGGTTGCCAGGCAGGCAGGTACTACGAACAAGCCGAGCGAGAAGCCGAGGACGATGACGGACTTGATTGCACGGGTGATGGACCATCCGCGATTCAAAAGAGCTGTCGTAATCCAACCACCGGCGATTTCGCTGAAGGCCACGACCATATACAGGAATCCGGCCACCCAGCCGAGAGAACTCAGGGGGACGCGGCGCTCCATGTAAAGGTACGAAGGTCCCCAACTCACAAGCAGATACCAATAGTAGTTCCAGCAGAAGTAGCCGGCTGCCATTCCCCATGCATTACGGCTGCGAATGATTTCACGCAGAGCGCTCCAGGGCACGGCCGCGCGTCCCGAACTAGCTGTGCGGGAAGCAGTTGGATATAGCAGCAGCCATGGCAGCAACCAAAGCATGCCTGCCAAGCCTGTGGAAAGGAACATCCAGCGCCACCCGAAGACACGAAGGATCCATACTTCCACGACGAGGCCGATAGCCAAACCTGCTTTGCAACCGACGTCAAAAACCGCCGAAGGGATCGAGCGCTCATGCGAACCAAACTGTTCGCTAATGAATTTGAGACCGCCCGGAAGGTATACAGATTCACCGATACCGAGTAGCAACCTGAAGAAAATCAGCATCAGCAGATTGCTTGCCAGTCCTGTTGCCGCCGATGCCAGGCACCAGAGAGCAAATGCTCCGGCATAAAGCCATTTCAGGGGCCACCGATCAACCAGCCACCCAGCCGGTAGCTGCGCCAGCGTGTATGTGATGGAGAAAGCAGCGAGCGCCCAACCTTGTTGCAGTGGATCAAGATGCAGGTCGCGTCCGACAAAAGGCAGCGCAACGCTCAGGCTTCCACGGTCGAGATAATTGAAAAGAGCTGCCAGCGACAAAAGGCCAATCGGAATCCAGCGACGCGGGTGCGATGGCAATGTCTCTCCTGCTGTTCTTAGGATGGGGTTTGATTTGCTCGCAACCAATTACCTAACTAGCGAATGCGCGGATAGACTCCCGGAATCTTTAGTGAGATGCGATAGATGCTCGCGCTCGCCGCGATGTACAGCATCTTGTGGTCAGCTCCACCCCACGCTAAATTTCCAACTTTCTCCGGGATATCAATCGTGCCCAAATGCTTGCCGTCGGGCGAAAAGATCCAAACCCCTCCTGGCCCCGCGCTATACAGATTTCCTTCTTGATCCACTTTCATGCCGTCGGGCGATCCGGGCCGGAGATCCGAGCTCGCGTCGAAGAAGACTTTTCCATCCGTAAGTGTCCCATCTGCCTTCACGCTATATCGCATCCAGAACTTCTTCGGCTCTGAATTATTCACGTAGAGATACTTCTCATCCGGAGAAAAGACGATTCCGTTTGGCCGAGGCAGGTCTGTGACCAGGAGCTGTAAGCCTGCACGATCAGGAGGAGCGCCGGGCTTTTGGGCAGTCGCTCCGGGAATGCGATAGACACCGTTTACTTGCAGCTGCTTGTCTGGATCGTTGTCTTTTTGCGTACGTAGTCCATAGGGTGGATCGGTGAAGTAGAGGGAGCCGTCGGACTTGTACACCAAGTCATTTGGGCTGTTGAATGGCTTGCCCTGATAACTATCGGCCAGAATCGTAACCTGCGCCTTGGGGTCTATTCGTTCCAGTCGCCACACATTTCGCTGCGCGTGACCAGCGACCGTGAGCCGGCCACTGTTGTCGAGCGTCATGCCATTTGAGCCGGGCTCGGGGCCGCCATACGGAGCAACCCCTTTGTATCCGCTGGGTTGAAGAAAGATGCTCACTCCGGCACCCTGAGTCCACTTACGAATGCTATTGCTGGGAATATCAGCAAATAGAAGATATCCGGCCGGCACCCAGACTGGTCCTTCTGTCCAAGTAAAACCTGTAGCTACCTTTTCTAGGGCAGCTTCAACGGGAATAATCAGTTCCAAGGCTGGATCCAGGCGTTCTATCGCCGGCATAGTCTTACCTAGCACCTTAGCGGCGCTCGAATCGGAACCCTTCATCTGAAAGTTAGAACCCACAACTGGCGGCCTCTGCGACATGGCAATCGATACACAGCTGCTGATAAGCGCGACCGCAGCCGGAACACGGAATTGAATGAATTTTTTGAGAATCACCCATCTTCTCCCAGATACAGAACGACAATCTGCCAATGCAGAAGAGCTACCTCTCAGGCCTGCC
>Ga0206952_10015_pt1 | contig 59885 bp, 50 predicted proteins | sample Alteio_BWOrgHeat_39_FD_152966 | JGI IMG/M metagenome (GOLD analysis project Ga0206952, IMG submission 152966) | Enriched cells from forest soil in Barre Woods Harvard Forest LTER site, Petersham, Massachusetts, United States -... | ecosystem: Environmental > Terrestrial > Soil > Temperate forest >... | reverse complement strand
TGACTTCGATATAGCAAGCCGACGCAATGCTCGCTTTATCAATGAGGGTAGGGCTTCTGTATCACCGTTGTTCCAACCTCTTTGGCGGCAACGAACAACCAATTCCTCCGTGACACTTACGGCATTTTCGAGTAGCTCGGGAGCCTTGGCGACGACCGAGGTTTTTATCTTTTCATCGTGAAGAAAATCAAGCAGCACCACGTCGGTACCGCGCGCTGACACGTCAACAGCGAGATCGCCGTCAAAAAACCGCGCCCTATCTTTGATTGTTGCTCCCTCGGCTATTTGCAGTAACACGCTGAGCCAGTCGCGCGAAACGGCAAGGGGCATATCCGTCCAGCCTTTTTCGGGGAAGAACTGACTATCGTCGATTTGGAAATAGATTGTTCCGCCAATCGTACCAAGTTTGGTCCGGTTGAAGAACTTGTCGTCTAGCGCGATAAGTCGAACTGTCACTATTTCGGCCATGCGGATTCGATAATTTTCCCTGCCAAGTTCAAATACATACGAATAGTCATACCGCCGCTCTTTCCTTCTAGTAGGACGCGCCCGCCCTCAATACCACCTGCTTTACTGCTATATCGATATGCTTGGCGAATTGCCTTTTGGATCTGCTCCGCAGACCAATCCTTGGGAAAGAGACTGTTGATGCCACTCTGGGCGGGTGGAACATGCTTTGGCTCTGAGATTGTTTTTGTTTTGCATGGCGCGCGCGCTGCGGCGATAGAATAGCTTGACTTATTGATGCAGTAAAGACTCCGGGGTGGCCTTCGATAAGAGCGAAGGCCACCCCTCGGAAAAAACAAATTCAAAATCATTTCTGCGTGTTAAGGGGCGGCACCCGCCCGGCGTCGCGTCGGGGTGCAAGAGATTTGGCAGGCCGGCGGGAGGAACAACTTCGGGCGAGGTGGCAACGAAGAGCAACACGGAGACGGCGGGAAATTCGTGTGCTTGGGTGAGACGCCACCCTTTGCTCTGCCAAAGAGTCAGATTGGCGGTGAGGTCTTTTCTGGCTTCCGAGGTCATCGGAGCCGCATGGTAGAAAACGATCCAAAAACGGCGCATGGGAAGCTGCGTTTCATGCGAATTGCCCGACAGGCCGGTTGCAGGGGATGCTGACGCCAGGGCACCAGCAATGGGGGCAATGGGTGTTGGCCAATCCGGAGTTGGTTTCTTATGATCTTTGTAATACTGAAAAGGGATCCAAGCATAGTCAGGATAGAAGGAAATCCCGTCGCCGGGCTCGGCTTGCTCAAAAACATAGGAACTCACCTGGCGCCAATCACCGAAGGAGGAGGGAGGGATCGCGGCAAGGCCGAGAAGCGAGATTGCGCCACCGAGGGTCCAGGCTATGGAGCGAGGACGAATGCGTGTGAGGCCCACACTCACGGCCAGAAGAAATGCAGGCATACAGAAGAGCAGGTAGCGCGGCACAAACATCGGCCGGACTACGGAAACGGACAGCGCAATGACAAAGGGCAAGAAAAACCAGAACAGCACTAAGAGATAGCCCCAGTTCTCGCGCGTGCGGCCATGGCGCCACGCGGCGCGCCCCGCCACAAAAATCAGCAGGCCAATGGCAATTGCATCCAGCACCAGAAGAAGAGTCCCTCGGTTGCCCGCGGTAAGAACCAGATAGACGAGCACTACAGATGCATCCGTCTTTGGAACCCAATTCAATGGGTCAGCTTTGACCATCAGATCCAGCACGGCCATGGGCAGCGAGAGACAGACAAACCAAGCGGCGCTGCGAGCCAGGCCTTTCCAAGGAATCGTCCCGGGCGGCAGGCAAAGAATGGCTGCGCCATGCGCGACGACAATCAGCAGGCTCAGAATATGGGTGCCAATCATTACGGGAAGAAGGACGCCGTAGAGTGTCCAGGAGGCGCTTGCGGGCTCCTGAAGATTACGGACGAGCACGTAGGTCGAGACGGTGGCAAGAAACACGACCAGCGCGTAGGCGCGTGCCTCCTGAGCATAATGGATATGAAAGGCGTTGATCGCGAGAAGCCAGGCGGCGATCAGCCCGACGTTGCGCCCGAAAAGCCGGGAGCCGAGGGCATAGATAAAGGGAACCGTTGCCGCGGAGAACAGGACCGACATGGACCTCAAGACATATTCGGAGTCGCCAAACTTCATCCAAAAATGCAACAGGACGTGGTAGAGCGCCATGTTTGTCGAGATCTCCCTAAAACTTTGGAGCAGGTGGAAGAAGGACCGATGGGAAATATCGGCGCTAAATGTTTCGTCGAGCAGTTTGAATAAAAAAGTTTTGTTCCCGGTTACTTCCAAGATCGAGAACAGGAGCAACTGTGCGGCGCTGGAGGAGTCAGCGCGCAAAGCAGACTGTTCAGAATTGCACAGACTGCCGATTCCGGGTCAGAGGAGACTTGTTGGTGCGGAGGCTCTAATGACGGCCCGCGCCGGCGTTTGGAAGCGAAAGCGTGAAGATCTCAAGAATAGAAGAACTCCACTATTCAAGAGATATGAGAAGAGTCCGAACGATCTCTGTCTCGCCCGGGAGATAAAAATCCTGGATGATCAGATCGCGGAGTGTACTCAACGGATTGAACGCGAAAATCGAGGGCTGGAGCCAGCACGGGGCAGTCTATCCGTGGCTTAGATGAGTAGATTGTTCAGTTGCTCCGACTTCCGATCCAGGTAGAAAATTACTTCAGTAGGGACGAACGATGTCCGCCACTCCCGGAAAAACTCCCGCCAAACTGTACAAAACAGAACAGCACGCGAAGTTGTATAAAAAGAGACAGCGCGGCTTCCCGAAAGTACCAACAATGTGTTGCTGGACACTGAGCACGAGCCGAAAGTGGCCCGAAGAGTAGGCGGTCTGGTCAGTGAATTATGTTGACCGTCAGATTGTCAGGATTCGCCGCACGAAGGCAGTTGGTGTGGTAGCGGATTCAGGTTTTCCAACAAGGTAGAACTGCTGGAAATCCAGGGCCGCTGGAATAGCACATAGGAGCAAAAAAGTTGTCCAAATCCCCAGGGCACGCAGGCACAGTAAGGGTCTTTATCGCTGACGGCAGTCAACTGAGCTGCCAATTGATAGCGGGGGCCGTACGACGGGGTCGCTATCGGACCCGGGTCGTTGGCTACGCGACTGACGCGGCTGGAATCCGCGCGGGACTCGAAGAGAGCGATGCGGACGTTGCAGTGATTGGAGCTCGTCTAGATAACGAAGACTGCGCCGGCTTTGACGTGACGCGGGAAATAATAGCTTCGCGAGCCAAACCCAGCGTCATCATAATACTCGATTCCAACAAGCCTACGATGGTTGTGGAGGCATTCCGGGCCGGAGCAAGCGGCATATTTTCACGCGACCAATCGTCTGAGTTGCTGTGCAAGTGCATTCACGCAGTGCACAAGGGGCAAGTGTGGGCGAGCAGTAAGGAATTACATTTCGTGATCGAAGCGCTGGGCCCGGCTCTGCCGGCCAAATCAATTTCCCTGCGAGCAACGGGCCTGCTCACAAAAAGGGAAGAAGGCGTTGTCCATTTGGTGGCCGAAGGCATGACCAATCGTGACATCTCACAAGAACTGAAGTTGAGTGAGCATACCGTCCGGAATTATTTGTTCAGAATTTTCAACAAAGTGGGAACTTCGAATCGACTTGAGCTGGCTCTTTACGCGATCGATCGGAGAGAAGCCCTCGAACAGCAGAATGCGCCTGCTGAGATGGAGAGTGTGGCTGCAGGCGCGGATCAGGGCGTTTCCTCAAGGCGAGCCTGATCGGTACGTCCCACTGACCGAGCTTCTTTTGTCCATCTCCACCGAGTCTCAACCATCGCTGGCAAATATTTCCATAGACCTGCCATTCCCTCAAGTTAAAAGCGAAGCCATGTCAGCGAGTTAACCTTTATCGTACACAGGCATGATCGTGCCGATTGTGCAAAGAACGCGCTTTAACCCGCGACTGAATCATGTGCAGTGCGGGGCTTCTCGATGTGCAAAAGTGGACGGTGTACTTTTGTACCTAATACTGCTGGGACTCTGTCTCAAGACGTTTCAAGCAAAGCGTTGATGACTTTCCTTCTCTTGTCCGTTCCCGCTTACGTAGCTAATGTGCAGCTTGAGAGAGTGCGGGGGGTGCCTGTTGAATGGTGAACGGCCAGCGCGAAAGACCCTCCGGTTCCTGCTGCAAACTGCGGTCACATTTTGGTGGGCGAATGGGAGCGGGGAACCCCGAGAAGGAGAAGGCCGCAGCCGCGACGTGAGTGAACACGGTGCGTTTGTATTTGCGGCAAGCTGCCCGCCGGTGGGTACGAGTGTTTTACTCAAAATTGATCTAGAGGGAATTCCCGATGAGATTGGACGCCTCCCCGTTGAGGTGGAGGGTGAAGTCCTCCGGGTTGAGCAATGCCCCGCTGAGAGGGGAATGCTGACGGGCGGATTTGCAATTCAATATTGAAGAGATCGTCGCAAGGGAAGTTCAGGACAGATCTCTCAAGGAATTGGCAGCGTGAATGTGCCAAGGACATTACGGGCGGCGCAAAGCAAGGCAAGCGATTCTCAGCTTATGCCGACCGTAAGTTGAACATAGTTAGAGGCTTACAGAACTCTAGGCTGTAAGTCACAGGGCGGAGCCTCATGCTTTCGCAGTCAATGGTCACGGTTGAGAACGTAGTTTGCGACACTTCCTGGTATGCGCTTTACACTCGTCATCAGCATGAGAAGATGGTGCATCAGATTCTTAGCAATAAGGGATTTAACACTTTTCTTCCGCTTTACGCAACCACCCACAATTGGAAAGACCGGACCAAAGCGCTCACGCTGCCTCTCTTTCCCTGTTACGTGTTCTTAAAAGGAGGCATAGAGCGCCGGCTTCAGATCCTCACTACGCCGGGTATATATGGCCTTGTGTCAAGCGCGGGCCAACCTGCGGCGATTCCGGATATCGAGATCGACGCGATTCGCCGAGTGGTCGAAAGCGGCGTGCGCGTGGAAGCGCATCCCTACCTTAAGTGTGGAAACTGGGTGCGGGTTAAGTGCGGGCCGCTAACGGGAATCGAAGGGATCTTGGTGCGCAAGAAGAATCTCTCGCGCTTGGTGTTATCCGTGGAGATATTGGGGACGGCAGCTGCCATCGAAGTGGCAGCCTTCCAGGTTGAGGCAGTAAACGCACGGCAACTCAGAGATTCCAACGCGGGGCATCAAGCCGGTTTGCGGCACACGCGAAGCGCTGAAGCAATCGCCCTCGCGTAGGAGAAGAACAGCCCGGAAATAGAGCGCATAGCGCGCTCAAGAGCACTCAGCACAACGGCAAGCGTTCACCTGAGTGCTGCGGATTCAAAGCGAGCCGTCAAGAAACTGTGGGATTGAATCTTGGGACCTATCTCTGCAGATAAAGTGCAATGCTAAATAAATTGGAGCTGATCGGCATGCGAGCCTCCGAGCGGAAGCGAGACTTGCAGGAGAGGACGTCATGAAAAAGTGTTGGCATATAACGGCAGCAATCTCGCTAGTGTCGTTTTCGATTTCCGTGCGGGCCCAAGGACAGGTGCGCAAGGACATTAAGAGCGAAAGCGCACATGTCATGAGTGCGGTAGACATCAAATCCCAGCCGCTGAAAGCAGCCACGGATGATCCCAATTACTCCATCGCTCCCGAGGACGTCCTGACCATCGACGTATGGAAGGAGCCAGAAATCTCCCGGACTGTGCCGGTGCGCAGAGATGGCAAGATTTCCCTGCCATTACTAAACGACTTGCAGGCCGCGGGTTTAACGCCCACACAGCTAGGCTCCGAGATCGTAGAGAGGTTACGCGCGACCATTGTGCATCCACAAGTAACTGTGATCGTGGCGCAGATGAGCAGCCTGCGAATTTATGTTCTGGGTCAAGTAACTCGCGGAGGAGCTTATCCGCTCGTGCCCGACATGACCGTGATGCAGGCCCTTTCGGTCGCCGGCGGGTTTACCCCATACGCGAATGTGAAAAAGATCCACGTCATGCGCACGGAAAATGGCACGGAGAAGATCATTCCACTCAACTACAAGGACGTGAGTCGCGGGCGCAAGCCGGAACAAAATATTCATCTGAAGCCTGGCGATACGATCGTCGTGCCGTAGGTACAACATGGCAAAGCTGATTCGCATTTACAGTTGGGTGCTTCTTGCGGTGTTTCTATACGCGCCGGCCGTCCAGGCACAAGAAAGCGATCCAGCCAAGAACGATTCGCGTGAACAACCACTCGCACCTCTTCCAGCACCTTTGCCGGCGGGGAAAACAAGCGTACTGGCTCTGAACTCGCCCCTATGGGCTGGTGAGGAAATCCAGGCGGCGGGCAATGATCAGCCGCTCAGCGGCGTGCAGGCACCGACCCTCGGTCCTATTGCGGGCGCCCGCAATTTCCTTGTGCCGAGCTTCAGCGCAACTTCGCAATTAGCCACGAGTTCCAGCGGGTTAGGTTTTGGTCAGCCAACAATTTTCAACTATCTGCTGGGTACGCTGGATTTGAATCACGTGTCAAATCGCTCCGAACTGCTTATGCACTATTCGGGCGGCGGAATGTTCTCGTCGTATTTGAATTCGGCTATTCAAGACCTGGAGTTCTCCTACACATACAAATGGCAACGCTGGTCCCTACTGGTGGGGGAGGATGCCAGTTTCCTTTCCGAATCACCATTTGGATTTGGGGGTCTCGGAGGTCTGGCATTCCTCACCGGCAATTCTGCGTTCGGTCCTGGCGGCTTTCTGAATGGGATTTTGGGTCCCAACCAGACAATTCCGACGATTATGGTGCCCCGGTTGAGTAACCGGCTAGTCTCGCAGATAGAATACAAGCTCAGCCCACGCGCCACTTGGACTGCTGCCGGCTCTTACGGAACGCTGAAATTTTTTGGTGTGGGCTTTATCAACAGCGCCGATGCCTTATTTCAGACCGGTTACAACTATTCCGTGAGTCCGCAGAGCACGATCGCGGCGATTTACACATTCGATGACTTCCGGTATCCCGCGTTTCCCCAGACGATCGACTACCACGTGGTGAAGCTTGGGTATTCGCGATATGTGACCGGAAGACTCAGCTTCCAACTTGCGGCCGGGCCGAGCGTAGTAATGCTGCGAGGCGTATTCTCGGGTAACGCGAACAATCTTTCATGGGCCCTGGATAGCGCATTGAATTATAAGTGGGATCGCACGACGCTTTTGCTTAGTTACAATCACCTCGTAACGGGGGGAAGCGGAGTACTGATCGGGGCGCAGACGGGGCAAGTAGAGGCGGCGCTAGAGCGAAAACTGAATTCGAGATGGCGGCTTTCAGGCTCGCTAGGTTATGCAATGAATGGGAGCCTGATACCAAATACCCCTAGTTCGAATATTCAACACTACAACTCCTGGTACGCCGCAGTCCGCTTCAATTATCAAATGCGGCCCGGGACCGACTTTTTTTTGGGCTATGGTGCAGGGCTACAGGCCACGAATGGCGCCGGTTGCAGTTCGCCGACTTGTGCCACCAACTTCGTTAGCCACCAGATTTCCGCGGGATTCAATTTTGGCCTGCGACCGATCGTGATCCGATAGCGGGAGCGAGAAGCACGAGAAGCAGGGTAATCAATCGCAAATGAACGACAAGATGTTCATAGAGAGGCAGGCGATGTCTAACAAAGTCGTGGACGAAGTTTCGCACACCTGGGAAGACTATCTGGCCATTGTTGTTCGACGGCGCTGGTGGATATTGCTTCCACTGTTTCTGTGCTGGCTGGGCGTATGGGGAATGAGCTGGACTTTACCGACTACCTATACTTCCGATGCGCTGATCTCCGCGGAACAGCAGAAAGTGTCGGACCTCTACGTGATGGAGAATGTGAATGTGAACCTGCAAAATCGTTTGCAAAGCACGACGCAAAAGGTTTTGAGCTACGCCAGTCTTCAGGTGATCATCGACCGCTTTAAGCTTTATGAATCGGCCCCCCGGCTGAGCGGTTTTTTCAAGCCCAAGGATCCAGTCGATCAAATGCGGGGTGACATCAAGATTGAGCTCGTGGGAGCGCCAGGATATCGAGGAGAGTTCTTCGCCTTCAAGATTCACTATTCCGCCGATACACCCCAGCTCGCACAGCAGGTGAATACCGAGCTGACCTCTTTGTTCATCAACGAAAATGTGAGGGCTCAACGACAGCTTTCCGAAAATACGACGGCCTTTCTGGACGGCGAACTTGCGGACGCGCGTACCAAGATGGAAGAACAGGAAGCCGCGGTTTCCGCATTCAAGGCTAAACACGTTGGAAACCTGCCCGGTCAGTTGCAAAGCAACGTACAAATCCTGGCCGGCCTGCAAGCAGCGTTGGCGAGCACCCAGCACGCCCTGGACAGTTCGAAGCAACAGAAGATCTATCTGGAATCACTGTTGCAGCAATATCAATCGGCCCAGGCAAGTATGGGGGGAGACTCAAACGTAATCTCAACGCAAGCGTTAGACAAAGAGTTGCAAGATTTGCGGCTGCGACTCAAGAATCTGCGTACTCGTTATTATAACGGCCATCCAGACATCGTCGCGCTCGAAGATGAGATTGCCAAGACGGAGGCTCTAAGGAAGCAAAACGAAGCGGAAATCGCTTCCAATCAGCAGACCGGGAAGCCAACCAACGCTATAGACTTCTCCGCCGCCGAAGGAGTGCAGCGTGGCTCACCCACTGCAATCATGCAGCTGCAGAGCCAGCTTAAGGCCAATCAGCTGGAGATTCAGAACGAGCAACAGCACGCCAGGGAGCTTGAGTTGCAAACGACGGTGTACCAGGGCCGGCTGAATCTGACTCCGGAAACAGAGCAAGAGCTGACCGTCGTCTCGCGTGGGTATGAGGAAGCCAAATCCAATTACAACTCGCTTCTTCAGAAGCAAACGCAGTCGCAGCTGGCCACGAGCCTGGGGCAGCAGCAGCAGGGGCAACAGTTTCATATCATCGACCCGCCAAAGTTGCCCGACAAACCATCAGCCCCAAATCGTTTCCTGATCAGTGTTGTCGGCTTGGGTCTGGGAACGCTTGTCGGCTTGGGTCTTGCTACGTTTCTCGAGTTAACCGACGTCCGCTTCCGGCAGGAGAAAGATCTGGAAGGAATTCTTCCCGCACGAATGCTGGTCGGCATACCGCGCTTGAGCACCCCCCAAGAAGACCGTTCTCGTGCTGTCGCACGCTACATGGAATATGGCGCAGTGTCGGTGATGGCTTTAGTGATTTTCACCGGCAACCTTTATACGTACTACAACGGATGAGTGACGGTGGTGAGTAAGAGCTACGGTCAGGATGCCACATCCCTTTCCTGAGGATATACGCGCGGCCCGCGCACCAGCATGAGCTGCGGTATTCCTTGCCGGAAAGGCAACTCAGAAACAGGAATGGAAACCAATGAGCCAGTTATTTGAAGGATTAGGATTTAGCAGAGCACGAATTCAACCGAGGCAGCCGATTGCGGCCCCGCTGGAAATGGCCCCGGCTCAGCTGGTTCCAGCTGCGCCTACCGAAACGACAGAACTGCCGAGCAATGCGATGCCGGAAGCTGGCGGGCTCGGCGGAGCAGCTGAGGTTGAGAAGATGCTCGATCGCGAAAAGTCTCGGTCGGTGATGGTGCAGCCTCCAATGACATCGCGTCTAGTCGCGTGGACTGTTCCCAATAGTCTTGGCGCTGAAAAATTTCGAGCGCTTTCCGTCCGGCTAGACGCCATGCGCAGACAAAATGAATTGAAATCCATGCAAGTAACCAGCAGCGTGATCAACGAGGGTAAATCATTTGTGGCTGCGAATCTGGCTGTAACGCTGGCCAAGTACTCCGGATGCAAGACTCTGCTGATTGAAGGAGATTTGCACAGACCGACATTGGCATCGATGTTCGGGTTAAAGGATTTGCAAGGACTGAGCGACTGGTGGACCGGCCGAAACGCGGATCTGGCGCGCCACATGCTCCGATTCACCGGCTCGAGTTTATGGTTTCTTCCAGCAGGGAAGCCTTGCGACCGGCCCTCGGAAATCCTACGCTCGCCGCAACTTGCGGAAGCGTTTTCACGGTTAGCGGTCCAATTTGATTGGATCGTCATAGATTCCACACCGATGTTGCCGGTGATCGATGCCAACCTCTGGTCGAGACTCGTGGACGGGACTCTGTTGGTCGTGCGGGAGGGCATCGCGCCGCTCAAGGCTTTGAAGAAAGGGCTGCAGTCCCTGGACCACCCGAAGTTGATCGGTGTGGTAGTCAACGAGGCGTCGGACTTCGATCAGACGGACTACGAGGGGCAATATTATGGTGGTGCTCGAAAGTAGATAGTCAGAGGCTGCGGAAAACCAGCTCAGACAAAAGATGATCGCGGGAAGGCCCATTCCTCCAACCGGTCGATCTGCTTCGCGGCAAGTTGATACGTTCGTGCGTTGTAAGCATTCCAATTAGCTTCTCAAAAGCATGTCCTCAATCCCTCAGAAGATACCTGTTTGGGATTCGTTTTGGCTTGTCTGATTGGACAAAGTTCGATGGCGTACTCGGTATTCCCGCTGTTTAAGTATCTCATGTGGTTGGCGGTGTGGTGCGGAGTGCTCCCTCTCGACCCGATTGACCTGGAAGTCAAAAGTCAGGGCAACAACAGGTCTGACATTGCCAACAATGCTTGGGATAAAAATCCATCCGTGGAAATGTTGGGGACGGTTACATGGTTCGCGGCCTTATCGCTTGGAATGTTGGTGGTGATCCTGTATGCGCCAGTACTCAGTTCGCTGGCAAGGCAATGGTGGAATGATCCAAATTATGGTCACGGATTTTTCGTTCCAGTTTTTGCCGGTTATATTTTGTGGAGTGAGCGCGCGCGGTGGCGGGCGCTGCCATTCCGCCCAAACAATTTCGGTTTCGCGATCATGGTATTCGCGATTGGGCTGCGGGTTCTCGGGATGCTTGGCGCTGAGCTGTTTATGGCGCGGCTGTCCTTGCTGATTCTGATCTCTGGACTGGTGATGTTCCTGGCTGGGAGCGAAGCGCTGCGTTCGATGTCGTTTCCGATCGGGTACCTGTTGTTTATGATTCCCTTACCGGCAATCGTTTATTACCAACTGACGCTTCCTCTTCAATTGTGGGGATCACGCTTGGCTGCGACCGGTCTGGTCGCGCTCGGAATTCATACCGTGCGACAGGGAAATCTACTCTTTCTACCGAACTGCACGCTCAATGTAGTCGAAGCGTGTAGCGGAATTCGCTCTTTGCTTTCCTTGCTGGCCGCAGTTGTTGCCTACGGGTACCTGGCTGAGGCGAGCGTATGGAAACGGGTTGTGCTGGCTGCGGCGAGCATTCCAATTGCGATCGCGATCAACGGGCTCCGTCTGGTCGCGACTGGTGCGCTGAGTTACTTCTACGGACCGAGCGTGGATTCCGGAGTGGTTCATTTGGCACTTGGCCTGTGTTCCTTTACGCTGGCTTTTCTTTCGATCCTCGTCGTCCATAAAGTCCTCGGCTTGCCTTCGAGGCATCGGACTCTCGCAGGGGTCCGTCCATGACGTATCTCCGAGCCTCCTTGGCCGCGCTGGTTCTTGTGGGAGGAATCATCGCGACGCACAGCTTCAGCCCAAAGATTGCCGCTGCGCCGCATTGGCCACTGCGTGAATTCCCGTCCGACATTGGCCTTTCACACAGTGAGGATCGTCCGTTCGAAACACAGGTCGTGCGCGCAGTCGGTGCGGATGACTATATCAACCGAGTGTACCTGGGCAGCACGCCTCCGATTGAGCTCTATGTGGGCTATTACAAAGACCAACGTTCCGGCGAAAGAATTCACTCTCCCAAGAATTGTCTTCCAGGCTCTGGATGGGAGCCAGTCCATTCCAGTCGTGTCCAGATCGGATCAGAGAGCGGAGTTCCCGTTCTCGTGAACGGATATCTGGTGGCACAAGGAACGAGACAAAATATGGTCCTCTATTGGTATCAGTCGCATAGACGAATCGTTGCCAGCGAATATTTGGCTAAGTTCTTGCTCATTGCCGACGGATTGAAGAACAGACCAACCGACGGAGCAATGGTTCGCATCTGGACAACCGCCGCGGATGGAGAAGCGAGCGCACAAGCGCGGGCGGCGGATTTCGCGCGCCACGTCTATCCACAGATCGAGGAATTCCTGCCAGATTGACCGCTTGCCGAGCTTAACGCACCTGTGAGTCGACACTTCGACCGAATTAACCGTTAGGAAAATATTCTTCTCCAGATGAGGCAACGTTCAGCCAGGTCCCGAAGCTGGCGGAAAGTAAAGTTTTGCCCCAGTTCCAAGTCATTGCAGATCGAAACAAGGATGGTACGCTCATGAGAAACATAAACCGGTTATTGACTCAAGTTCTCGATTGGACCGCATCAATACGGAAGGCAAAGCTGGGTCCAAGGAAATGGATTCTTGGCTTTTCCCTTGCCGCAGCTCTTTTAGGCTGGGGATGCCCGAAACAAGATCCACTCCAAGCTTTTAACCCGCCCGCGCCCCCGATCGATCAAGGGCCAGCTCCTGTTCCGGAGCCGGCCACGGCGCTGCTATTCGGGGCAGCTCTGTTGATTGGTGGAGCTATTGTCCGGCGGCGGCGCAATGGCGGACACAAATAGACCATTTGTGTTCGTTTGTCACAGAAGCCTCGAGTCCGTCATATCTCCCATCACCTGGAGTGGCCCTTGATCCGTCTGTTCCATGCCTACATCCCGAAACGAACGCTCCTGCTCGGAGTTTCAGAAGCCTGCCTGATCTCGCTCGCACTTGTGGCATCCGCACTAGCGCGATTGGGGACCGGTCAAGCCAGCTTGATGCTCACGTATCAGTACGGCTCTCTGAAAATTCTGCTCGTTTCGGTGGCCTTCATGATTTGCATGTATTATTTCGACCTTTATGATTCCGCGATTGTAGGCAATCGGCGCGAGGCGATTGTTCGTCTGATACAGGTGCTGGGCGTCGCGTACATCGCTTTGGGTCTCCTCTACTACCTGTACCCGTCGGTGAAATTGGGCCGGGGAATATTTCACCTTGGTTTTCTGTTTGTTGGGCTGGTGCTGCTTCTCTGGCGAAGGCTGTTTTCAGCCATCAATAACACGCAGCGGCTTGCCGAGCGGGTGGTCATTTTGGGCGAGGGGGCGCTGGCGGAATCTCTCCTGCATGAAATCGAAACGCGGCCAGAGCTGGGCATTCGCGTCGAGGGGCGCGCAGAAATACGCGCAAACGGGCACCATGCGGACAACCGCGAGATCGGTGAAATGCCGAACACTCTCTCGCAGGCCAGCGTGTGCACGGATCTAGCCATCGGCCGTCCTGTCCGCGGCATCGACCGCATCGTTGTGGCGATGGAGGAACGCCGCGGGAAACTGCCGGTTGACTTGTTACTGTCACTGAAGAATCGTGGCGTGAAAGTGCAAGATGGAAATGATGTCTACGAGTCCATCACCGGAAAAGTCCCCATCGAATCCATCCGATTGAGCTGGCTGCTATTTTCGCCAGGTTCCCATGTCTCACGCCTTTTTCTGATTTACAAACGGTTCGCGTCCGTGGTGATTTCGATCGTGGGGTTGCTACTCAGCCTGCCGCTGGTTCCGTTTGTCATTCTAGCCATCAAGCTTAGCTCGCCGGGCCGGATTTTGTATTGGCAGAATCGCGTGGGACGCGATGATCGGGTTTTTCGCTGCTACAAATTCCGCACGATGCGCTCCGATGCCGAGGCGGACACAGGGCCAACTTGGGCGGAAGACGGCGATCCTCGAGTCACACCGGTCGGCAGATTGCTGCGAAAGACGCGCATAGATGAGATCCCACAGTTATGGAATGTGCTGAAGGGCGACATGAGTCTTGTCGGTCCGCGTCCCGAGCGGCCTGAGTTCGTAGCGGCGTTGAATGAGAAGATCCCTTACTACCACTTGCGGCACTCCATTCGTCCGGGGATTACCGGTTGGGCTCAGATCCTCTATAAGTATGGAAGCTCAATAGAGGACGCCAAAGAAAAACTCCGCTACGATCTCTATTACATCAAAAACTCTTCGGTGGGACTGGACCTGCTCATCATCATAAACACGATCAAGATCGTGCTTTTGGGGCGTGGCGCCAAGTAACGGCCGTTATGCCTTCACCGCAATAGTCGTTCTCAGTATCCTCAAGATGGAAATCATAAGCCCGCGACAGGTTAGGCGAACCTGAGCAGGCAGAATGCAGCCGCGTGATCATGGGATTCGCACTCACTATTATCTACATCGTAGTCACGATCCTCTCGCCGGAGCAATTCGGCAAGGAGTGGTCCAGCTATCACGCAATGGCATACCTGGCCGGGATTACTGTCTTAGCCTCTTTGCCCAGCATGGCGACCTACAGTTACTGGAAAACATCAGTGCAGACATATCTGCTGGTGGCCTTCATTGCGGCCATTGCACTTTCGCAGTTGGCTCACGGATGGCTCGGTGGAGTTATCGAAGGCTGGCGCGTGTTCCTGCCGAGCGCTGCGGCCTTTTTCTTCATTGTGGTAAACGTGACGACGGTTCGAAGGCTAAAAATTGCGACGCTGGCCGCAGTTGCATCCTGCGTGGCTGTTACTGTGGAGGCGCTCTGCGGGTATTATGCGGGCTTTCGTGGCGAGATGTTTATGCTACGGACCAACATCTCCTCTCCCCAGGAGGACGTGATTGGGCAATTGACGCGAATACGCGGCGCGGGGTTCTTGAGTGATCCGAATGATCTTGCCCAAATTCTATTGATCGCACTTCCCTTGGCGTTTATTGCCTGGCGGCGGGGACGTATAGTTGCCAACTTCTTTGTTGTGCTCGTGCCAGCTGCTTTGCTGTTATGGACCACTTATCTTACACATTCCCGCGGTGGACTGATCGCGCTGGCCGCAGTGGCCCTCATGACAGCCCGGAAGAAACTTGGAACAACGGCGTCAACGGGTCTGGCCGCCGTGTTTATCCTTGGCATGATAGCCCTCGACTTCACAGGTGGCCGTGGGATTTCAGCGGCTGATGGCGCCGATCGGCTGGAAGCCTGGGCGAATGGCTTGGAAATGTTTAAGAGCGCTCCGATATTCGGAATCGGGTTCGGTGGCTTCACGGATTTGTATGAGATCACCGCGCACAACTCTTTCGTCCTCTGTCTTGCTGAGCTCGGCCTATTGGGAAGCACGCTATGGCTGGCACTACTCGTCACAACGACGACGGGCCTGAACCGCATCCTTGGGGTGCAAAAGAAAAAGCAGGCGAGCCGATTCTTCGGGTTACTACGCCTTTTTGAAGAGTGTTCGATTAACAACGCCGGTGCGCTCGCCACAGATCCTGCCCCATCGGAAGGGACCATCGCTTTGAGATACACGTATGCGCGCGAGGCGCTGGACCCCATGGTTAGCGCTAATGCCATGGAGTTCAAGTCAAGGAATGAAACTGAGCACTCGCCGATTGTGCCGCAGCAGTGGGTTATGGCGATGCGCGTGGCACTCGTGTCGTTTATGACGACGGCGTGGTTCTTATCGCGCAGCTACACGACAACAGTGTACCTGGTTCTGGGATTGGCCACCGCTACGATTGCCCTTGAAGGAGGTGGCCGCGAGTCACCTTATCGCGGCCGTTGGATACTCTCCACCATAACCGCCGAGGTTTTGCTCATCCTTCTGATATACGTCCTAGTTCGTCTTCGACACTGAAATTCAGCATTAGACAAAACACACCCGCAGGGACCAGCGCGATGTTGGATTTGCCCTGGTTCATTCCACTCAATCGACTGGCAAGCAAGAACAAGCAGCCTCCGCCCGGCTCGAGCGCTCTGCTGCCGCAGCACCGAGTTTCAGACACAACGAGGATGAAATGAATGGCACACACTTCCAGGCGTACGCCTTCTGGTTTGCAGCATGCCTTATGCTCTACACGTACGCCGGATATCCGTTGTGGATGTACTTACGCAGCCGTCTGCATCCACGCCCCCAGCGGCAAGGATCGACGCTTCCCACAGTCAGCATCATCCTTGCTGTCCACAACGGCGCAGCCTTGCTCAGGCAGAAAGTCGCTCATCTGCTGGCATTGGATTATCCGCAAGATCGAATGGAAATTCACATCGTATCCGACGGATCGACGGACGGTACGGACGATATCCTCAAAGAGTTTCAGGATCCGCGTGTCAAGTGCTTCCGGTGTTCCGCGCATTGTGGAAAGGCGGCAGCGCTGAACATTGGAATGCAGGGCGCTAGCGGAGAAATCCTGTTGTTCCTCGACATTCGTCCCTGGATTGAAAGCCGCGCATTGCAACTTTTGATCAGCAACTTTGACGATCCTCGAGTGGGATGTGTTACCGGAGATCTAGTGCTGCGGGAGGATGGCCATAACGCGGGCGCCCGGGCCGTTGGCGGCCTCTACTGGCGATACGAACAGTGGATTCGCAATTGCGAGGCAAAGGTCGATTCGCCGCTGGGAGTATACGGCGGGTTTTATGCGATCCGCCGCAAACTGGCGAGCACCCTGCCGGAAGGAACCATTCTAGATGACATGCTGCAGCCTCTGAGTGTGATCCGCCAAGGCTACCGGTCCGTCTTGGATTTGCGTGCCAGAGTCTATGACATCTGGCCCAAGAGTTTGCGCGGAGAATTTCACCGGAAGGTCCGAACGCTCGCAGGCAACTTTCAACTCTTGCAACTCGCCCCCTGGTTGCTGTCGCGGCAGAACCGGCTGCGGTTTGAGCTGATCTCTCACAAACTGATGCGTCTTCTTGTGCCGATCCTGCTGGTGATACTGCTAATGAGCAGCGCGCTGTTGGCGACCCATTCTTTCTTCTACATGGTGGCGTTCGCGACGCAGTTCGTTTTCTACTTGCTTGCGGCTCTCGGCGCCGGAAGGGGAATTCCGCTCTTAACACGGATAGCCGCCCCGGCGAGCGCTTTCTGTATGTTGAACGCTGCCGTAGTAGTGGGTTTCTACAAGTTCCTGTTCACTCGGGGACCACTGTGGAAAATTTGGACTTCTGGGACAGCTTCTTCCTTTGCAACGGATGGCCAAGAAGGGGCGGATCGGAACGCAACAATGCTCAGTCTACGCTTGAGAGATCAACTGCAAGCTCGGGGGATGACGCGATGAGATTGAAAGTGACCCTAGTTACACCGATTTTCCCTATCCCGGCCCAACAGTACCGCGGGCATTCCGAGTACGAGATTATTTTGGCGCTCTCAAAACGTGCCGAAGTAAATGTCATATGTCCTTTCCCGCGTTACCCAAAATGGTTCCAGCCGACCTACGATCATCGCCGTCCCGACTTGACCTATTCTCCGCCCGGCGTGTCTACACGCTACTTCGAGTATCCAGCGTTACCTGGCGTGACCAGGTGCATCAACGGTTTGGTTTGCGCAAAATACCTTGAGCCATATCTCCGTGAGAGTATGCCGGACGTGGCTTGCAACTTCTGGCTCTACCCCGAGGGCTACGCCACCGTCGCGGTGGCTCACAGGCTGGGAATTCCAGCCGTGGTCGGCTCCATTGGCTCAGACTTGAATCGCTTTGCCGACCCGGCCTCCCGCTGGCTGACGCGGCGTACGATGAAGCGCGCAACATTCGTACTCACCAAAAGCGAACATCTTCGCCAGCGAGCCATACAAATGGGTATATGCCCCTCTAAAGTACGGACGATCCAAAATGGCTGCAATCCGAGCGTGTTTCACTTGAGGGACCGGAGCACCGCGCGCGCTCGACTAGCCGTTAACGAAAAAGCCGAACTTGTGCTGTTCGTGGGGCGCTTGGATACCGCGAAGGGCATTGAGGAATTGCTCGAAGCATTTGCGTCCCTGGCAAGCCGCCGCCCAAACCTGCGGCTGGCATTTGTCGGGGATGGGCCGGGTGGCGGGCATTTGCGAAGTAAAGCCAAACAACTTGCGCTGGAGGATCGCATTATTCTGAATGGCGCCGGCTCTTCGCAGGACGTAGCCGAGTGGCTCGCGGCTGCCAATGTGCTCGCTCTGCCCAGCTACAACGAGGGGTACCCCAACGTCGTCGTCGAAGCGCTCAGTTGTGGACGCCCCGTGATTGCGACGAATGTGGGAGGAATCCTCGAACTGGTCAACGAGGAGTCAGGGATTCTGATAGCTCCGCGAGATTCGCGCGCGCTTGCTGGTGCAATTGAAAAGGCCATGGACCGGCTTTGGGATGAACCTTCCATCTCGGAACAATTTCGCAGGAGTTGGGATGAAGCTGCAGGCGAATTGCTTCGCATTTGTGAATTAGCCGTGCAACAGCGACCAGCGAAACGCCAACTGCCTGCAAAAACCGAGACGGTCTTGAGCCGGTGAGTGGATACCCCTTTGGTTTAGCCCGCAACCGTGCAGCTCATCCACAATTCGCAAATCTGGGGTCCCTCCTACTTAAGGCAGCGGCTGCGGCAGATTACGCAGCGGACCGCGTCTCCGCTTGAGCGGATATGGGTGACCATCGCGGACCATTACGAACCTAAGTGGCGGCGCGCCGATTTGAGCACCGCGCAGTCGCGCGTCGCTCTATGGCGGGTCGCATGGCCGGAGATCGCAAGGCGATGTAAGCCGGACTCTGTTGGTAACACACCTCGATATACCTTCTTCTTTCCGGAAGAGGAATATGATCCCAGCCTGCTGGATCCTCTGGCGGAAATGGTTCGCGATGGGATAGCGGACGTGGAGGTCCATCTTCACCATGACGGCGAAGGTCGCCAGAACTTTGTCGACCGCATAAGCAGTTTTTGCAGCGTCTTGCACAACAAGCACGGTCTGCTTCGCAAACGCAAAGGACAGCTAACGTTTGGTTTTATCCACGGCAATTGGGCCTTGGACAACTCGCGGCCGGATGGGCGGTTGTGTGGCCTCAACGGCGAGATTCAAGTGCTGCGGGACTTGGGTTGTTATGCCGATTTCACAATGCCGTCCGGCGATTCCCCAACTCAGGCCCGTTTGGTGAATACGATCTACTACTGCAACGGTGATCCCGATCGGCCGAAGTCGTATGACGCTGGCGTCCCTGTGACCCCCGGCGGTCGCGTCGAAGGCGATCTACTCATGATTTCTGGGCCTCTCGGAATGCGATGGAGAGACCGCTGGCTCCCCCGGCTCGAAACGGGCGAACTTCGCAATGGCAACGTGGCAACGCCATATCGAGTGAGACGGTGGGTGGAGTTGGCGCCGAGGATTGGGACCGATACGTTCATCAAGTTATTCACGCACGGAGCTCAAGAGCGTAACTCCTCCGCATTATTGCGCGACGTGTTGGAATCGGCATTCAATCTGTTGGTGGAGGAGGCGGATCGACGAGGTTGCGCGATTCATTTCGTCTCCGCGTGGCAGATGTATCTGGCGATTGAGGCCATTGGGCAAGGCCGCGAGCCCGTAGCTGCAGCGCATGCTGGAAACATCGATCGGGCCAGTGCAGCAACCGGAAGGAATTGATGCTTAATATTGGCATTGTTGGCTGCGGGAAAATCGCTGACGGTCACATCGAGGAAATTCAGAAGCTCGGGTGTGCGCGCGTGCTGGCGGTTTGCGACCTCGAGCCGATCCTGGCCGAGCAGCTTGCACTTCGTTACTCTGTGCCGCACTGGTATACGGATTTCGATCGCATGCTTTCCAAGAACCGGTTCGACGTAATTCATATTGCGACTCCGCCGCACTCTCATTTGACGCTGGCAAAGAAGTCGGCTGAGGCGGGGAGCCATGTTTTTCTGGAGAAACCGCTGGCTTTGAACGCGATAGATGGACGGCGCCTGATCGAGTGCCTGGAACATGCGTCTCGAAAGATGACCATCAACTATTGGTACAACTTCGAAACGGCGGCATTGGCTCTAAAAGAATTCGTTGCCAAGGGGGACTTGGGCGACCCAATCCATATCGAGAGCTATTACGGATATGACTTAGAGGGCGGATTTGGCCAGGCATTGCTCACTGACGACCGTCATTGGGTCCACCAATTACCGGGCAAGTTGTTTCAAAACATCATCGATCACGCTATCAACAAAATCACACCATTCCTTCCCGACGAACCGATGGAAATCATCGCCCGCGCATACCGCCGGCGGCATTCGAAGGATGACCGCATGGATGGCATTCTCGACGAACTACGAGTGATGATCCTTGCCGGCGGTATGTCCGCGTACGTTACTTTCTCCTCGAACGCGCGGCCTGTCGGGCATTTTATGCGGATCTATGGCACCAAAAACACGGCGCACATTGATTTCGCGCTCCGCACCATGGTGGTCGAAGAGAAACAGACCATTCCTAGCGCGTTAGGCCGTTTGGTGCCGCCCTTCAAGTCCAGCTTGCAGTTCCTGCGGCAAGCGACGAAAAATGCCCGCGAGTTTACTGGATCACGTTTTCAGTTCTTTGCAGGGATGAACCGGTTAATGTCGATGTTTTACGACAGCATCCTGCACGACACTCCGGTTCCAATCTCCTACGCGGAGATATTGCGTGTATCGCAAATCATGGATGAGATCTCCGCACAAGTTTACCCGATGGCCGCAGCATGAGAATACTCGTTACCGGCGCTGCCGGTTTCTTGGGGACGGCTCTGATCGAGCGCCTGCTTGCTCATGGTTACAGGGATATCCGTTGCAACGTGCGCCGGCGGACAGATATCCCCAAGTTAAACGCACTACTGGACCAGCACCCGGGCATTCGCCTTGATTATTGTGTCGGGGACCTCAGGTATCGAGAGGACGCCACGCGAGCCGTGGCTGGAGTGCAGCTGATTTTCCATCTCGCCGCCGGGAAGAAGGGAACTGCTGCAGATCTTTTCCTCAATTCCGTTGTAGCCTCCAGAAATCTGCTGGATGCCGTCGGCGGCCGCAAGCCGATGCGCATCGTTCTGGTTAGTTCATTCGGTGTCTACGGAGTGGCCGGCCTGGGCCGTGGAGCACTGGTGAACGAACGGACGGTGCTCGAACCCCACCCCGAGTGGCGCGATCATTATTCCTCCTCCAAACTGCGGCAGGAACAACTGTTCTGGGAATATCAGCAACGCAATGGCTTCGAACTCGTAGTTCTGCGACCGGGCGTTATCTATGGCCCTGATGGTGGTCATTTCTCCAACCGTGTTGGGCTGACGATTGGCAAGTGGCAATTGCACTTCGGTGGAAGCAATTTGCTCCCGTTGAGTTACGCCGACAACTGCGCGGAGGCCATCGTGGTTGCAGGCACTCATGAGCGCGCCGTTGGCCAGGTTTACAATGTCCATGACGATGCCCTGCCCACTTGCCGCCAATACCTGCGAGCCTATCGCAAGAATGTCACAAAGATTCGATCCATTTCAGTGCCCTACTTTGGAGCGCAGTTACTTTCCTCCCTCGTCGCGAGGTACAACCGCTATTCGAAGGGCCAGCTGCCGGCAATTCTTACGCCCTATAAGGCCGCAAGCCAATGGGGTGGAAATCGTTTCGACAACTCCAAGCTACGTTCCATCGGGTGGAAGCAGCTGGTGCCCACAGCCGAAGGTTTGCAACGATCGTTTGCCGCATTCAGGGCAGAGTTGGACGCTGCTAGCGCCAAGAGCCCGGTCCTGCCGACCGCGAAGACGAGCCCTGCTCAGGCCTCAACCGGGGAGTTGCGACGGAGTTCAGAAACTTTCGTCGTAGGTGTTGTGCTGGGCCCAGAACCTAACGGAAGCTTGAATTATCTCCGTGCTGCGCTTTCGAATCTAGGTGAAACCTTTCGAGCTACCAGGCTGGTCATCTTTGCCGCACACAATCCAGAACAGCTCGCCGGGGAGGCAGCAATTCCGGAACTACCTGCAGACCTTCAGTGGGTGCCCGATGAATTGATCACGCCTGACTTGCTTCGGAGATGCGATGTCCTGGTTTCGCTCCAGGATGGCGTCCCGGTCTCGGTGCTACGCGCCATGTCTTCGCGTATTCCTATCATTACCACGGCTGTACGCGTTCCCGAAGTTCTCCGAGATCAGCCCACCGTCAAGCTCATCCGACATGGCGATATGAAAGGGTTACAAGTTGCGTTGCAGCAGGTGTCTGAGCAATCGAAGCGAAATCCGCCTCATCGTTTTGTCCCCGAAGAAAATATCGCGCAGCACTACAGCGATACCTACTTGTGGCAAAAAAACACTTTGCCAGGCGCGGAAGGATACACCCCGAAAGTGCGCGCTCTGATTAAGAATGCGCTATACAGCGCCGTGCCCAACCGGCAATTGCTCGAGCATGGGAATCGGAACCGGCCGCAGATTGCCATCACAGTCGATGACGGGCCAGATCCAGTTTACACTCCGCGGATTCTGGACATTTTTCGGGATTACGCAGTTAAGGCTACGTTTTTTGTAGTAGGAGGGGCCGCCGAGCAGTACCCCGATATCGTGGTACGCATGAGGAAAGAAGGACACGACGTCGGCAACCATTCCTATAGCCACCCTTACTTCCACCGGCTCTCCTGGTCCGGTGCTATTCGGGAGATCAGGATGACCCGATGGGTCCTGGATCGCATCCTCGGAGAGAAATGCAAGCTATTCCGCCCCCCCCACGGCAAACTGTCACTTCGCAGCCTCATCCCGGCTTGGGCGGCGGGCCAGCAAGTGGTGATGTGGAACGTCGACCTAAAGGACTATCGTGCCTCGACGGGGGAAGTGGAAGAGCAATTGGATCGAACCTCCTTCTCTTCTGGAGATATCATTCTCTACCATGGTGCCAACGAAGCCGCTTTAAAAGCCTTACCGCGTGTAATCCAAGCGGCGCTAGACAAGGGGCGAGAGGCTGTCACTATTTCCCAGCTTACTCGGCAGTAGACTTCCAGCGTGGCGACATCTCTAAAATCTACCACTTGCGCTTTTTGTGAAACCATTTCTTTGTGCCCGAACTTCAGGTGAGTCGCATTCAAGGATCGTGGCGTCTGAAAGGACTCCATACATAGGATGGCTTTTCCGACGCGCAACTGAGGATCGTCTCTGGGGCCATCTTCGGAATGCGTGAGCTGATGTGGAGCACTAGAGTAATGCTCAATCGCTTCTTTGTTGCGCTTCGGCAGTTCGGCTTTGGCACTCAACGCACGGTTCCAAGCCTTGACGGCCTACGAGCGATTTCGATTGCCTTCGTACTCGTGGCTCACCTGACCACCTCACGCCATACCCCTGGTGGTTATTTTTACCTGGCTCCTCTGGGCAAATTGGGGGAGTTCGGCGTTCGAGTATTTTTTGTAATCTCGGGGTATCTGATAACTTCGATTCTGCTCGCAGAGCTGCGGCGCAAGGACTGGATCTCTCTGCCTCGATTTTATTTTCGGCGGATGCTCCGATTGTTCCCGGCCGCGTACTTTTACATTCTTGTGATCGCAGTCCTGGCGGCGAAGCACCTCGTTATCTTGGAGCATTGGGATCTGGTATCGGCAATCACCTATACCATGAATTTTCACGACGCGAGGGGCTGGTCACTCGGGCACCTGTGGTCGCTCGCGGTTGAGGAGCAGTTCTACCTTTTGTGGCCGCTAACGCTCCGAACCCTCGGCCTGGTGCGCTCGACTCGTTTCCTGATTGCTCTTTTGGTAGTAGCGCCGTTTCTGCGGCTGGCCTCTCCGTATGTAGGACCAGCGTTTAATTTCTTTGTCTGGTCCGATGCACTGGCGACGGGCTGTTTGCTCGCAATCCTGCGGGAAGATCTCGCCGCCAATCGACTCTACGACCGTCTCTTGGCCTCGCGGTGGTTTTTCCTGGTTCCAGTGCTTGCGCTAGCAGCCAATTATGTACCGTCCACCAAGGTGTACTGGTTAGTTTCAGAGACAATCATGAATCTATGTATCGTGGCCTCGGTCGACTGGACTCTGCGGAAACCTGATACCGCGGTAGGCCGCTTCCTAAACTTGCCCGCGGTCAGCTTCGTGGGTGTTCTCAGCTATTCCCTGTACCTATGGCAGCAAATCTTCCTTAACCGAGAGTCAACCAGCCCGTACTGCGCGTTTCCTTTAAACATCATCTTGGCCGTTGCGATGGCACTGATCTCGTATCTACTGATTGAGGCGCCATTTCTGCGGCTCCGCACCGCGATAGAGCGCGCCCGCGCTCAATGGTGGGCAGACAGGTGCGTGGGGCCGCTTACCCGCCCGTTGGAACTTGAGCGCAAGACTTGAATATCGAGTCGAGCCGGAATTCTCTACAGAACTTGGCGTGAAGAGATCAGGGCATTCCATTGCGATTTGATCCGTCAGATTTCTCGTCATTCGAAACCGCTCATTCGCGTGCTTTAAAAACCAGTGGTATTTTGACAGCTCTCTCCAATCCGAAAACTAGTTTGACAAACTTGACCATTCCCGCGCCCATACCTGCCCGCAGTAATGCCAAGGTTATCGGGCGCAATTTCATCTTCATCGGCTTGGAACTGGTGATTACGCTCGTTTGCACGTTGCTGACGACCGTAGCCATTGCCCGAGTCATTGGCCCGACGAAGCTTGGCTATTTCAATTTGATATTCTGGCTGACCTCTATCACGAGCGCGGTCGGTTCGCTAGGCATCCCGCTCACAACCTTTAAGTACATGGGCGAATTCCTTGGCGGCGGACAAAAGGAACTTGCGCGCGCCGTATTCTTTTACAACCTTTGGGCCCAGACGGCCATTTCGTGCGCCCTGACGGTTATCGGCATGGTCGCCGTCTTCACTGTAGCGGACCCCGCCTATCGTCTGTGTTCCATTTTGCTGGTTTTGAGCATGATTCCTAACATGATTACGTTTGTGCCCTCGCAGGCGAATTCCGCTGCCGAGGATGCATCGCTCAATACGCGTGGCGCCTTCGTTGGAGCGCTTGTTTATGTGGTAGCGGTGGCTGTAAGCCTCTGGCTTGGCTGGAACCTGGTTGGCATTGCCGCAGGCGTTTTGCTCTATCGCACCGCGGAGTTGGCCGTCAAGACCGTTCCGGTGCTTAGGTCAATGAAATCAGTACCCCGGGTCCCGCTGCCGCGGGAAATTCGCAAGCGAATGTTTTCCTTCAGCGGTCTGAGCACCGGTCTTATGATTTTGCAGATCGTGATTTGGGACCGGTCCGACATCATTTTCTTGAAATTGCTGCAGCCCGATATTCGTCAACTTGCTTTCTTCTCGGTTTGCTTCAGTGTGGCGGATCGGCTCATGCGAGTGCCGCAGACGTTTGCCAATGCACTCTCTCCCTCACAGATGGCCGAGTACGGCCGCGATAAAGAGCGGCTCTTTAAGATGACCTCGAAGGCATCCACCTATATCCTGCTGGGAGCGCTTCCGATTCTGATCGGGATTGCGTGCGTCGGCGGTCCATTTGTGCGAGTCATGTACGGTTCGCAATACCTCCCCGCGATACCGGTTTTTATCGTCGTGGCGCTTCTCAGTATTCCGAAGGCAGTACTGACTCCAGCCCAGACTTTGTTGTATTCCGCCGAAGACTTGGGGTTTGTCCTGAAGTGGGGCTGCGTTGCCGCGGCAATGAACGTACTGCTTGATGTGGCGTTGATTCCAAGTCATGGCGCGCTCGGCGCAGCCTGGGCAAATGGCATCGCCCAAACGTTTGCCGCTCTGACCATCTGGGGCCGAGTACTGGTTCGCTATCCCGTTCGAATCGATGGGCCTGTTGTGCTCAGGCTTGCTGCCGCGACTCTTGCGATGGCGGCCGTTGTCCTTGGTATTGTGGCAATGCCGTTCGACCCTCTCATAAAATTGAGCGTTGCTGTACCTGCCGGTGCGATTGTTTTCCTGGTCACAAGCCGCATGTTTGCAGTGCTGCAGAAGGATGATCGCCGGCGCTTGCTGCAATTTTCTGCTTTACTGCCCACGCCAGTCGGCTCGTCGTTCAAATGCCTGGTCGATTTCCTCGTTCCGCAAACGCACGCCGTGGAAGTCTCCCGATAAGAATGGGTAGCTGCCGCGAGGGGTCGAATCTTTTGGCACGATGTGCCGTGGAATGATAGGGAGGGCATTTATGAAAGAACAATACAGAACGCAATTCGTTGAACTTTTGAAACAAGGAGCGGCTGTCCAAGATATCTATGATTCTCCTGCCGCATTAGGCTATGCGGTTACCCGCGGTGCCAAAAACGACTTTGTCCAGAGAGAACTGGCCCGCGTAGACCATCATCGCAAGAATGCTTGCTGGCTCTTGGAGGAGTATGTCGGCCAAGCCGATAGAATCCTGGACGTGGGCTGTGGAACGGGCGGATTCAGTGTTGCGATGGCATTGTCTCCCCGATTGCGGCCGACGCAAGTCGTCGGGATCGACGCCAGCCGTTTAGCTGTAGAGGCGGCACAACTAAGAGCAGCAGGATATGATCTCCCGTCCTCGTCGGTGTCCTTTATGGGTTGTTCACCGGGCGAGCGGTTGCCATTCGAGGATGACTACTTCGATCTGACCGTCTGCACTTCCGTAATTGAATTTGTAACTTCCAAGCGGGCCCGCACGGATTTGATAATGGAGCTAAGACGAGTGACACGGCCCGGAGGCTGTGTTTTTATTTCGACTCCCAATCCGCTTCGATTGCATGAGCATCATTCCCGGAGGTTCCTTGGCGACTATTTCCATCGATCAGGCTACCCTTGGGCCACTGGCCCCTGGGAATTCTCTCGGTTGTTTTCCGGCTGGCAAGAAATCCCGGTTACAAAGTACTGGCGAAGGAAGCTTACAGAACGGCTGGGGGCGCGTCTGCCCATTCCCGATCCGGTTGTAAGAGCATTTTCGTGGATTGCACCTTGGCAGAATAGGTTATTTCACAAGCGCGGCGCCTTTGGAACGGGTCCCATCGATGAACAATCTAGGCAGGCATCGGTTGCTCCACGTATGGCCTGACCGCCGCAGCCGCTCAATCTCTAAAAGGCTCTACTCCGATGGATAGCATCATGGAAGCACCGAATTCAACAAATCACATCAGCACGTTGGCTGAACGAGCCGTGCCCCTGAACATCCTTCACGTAGTTGACAGTATGGAAATGGGTGGAGCAGAAAAGCTAACCGCCACGCTCTGCCGGTTGCAACGCGACCGGGGCCATACCGCCTCAGTCCACTGCCTCTATGTGGTTGGCGTACTCGGCGAAGAGTTGCGGGCCGAAGGCTTTGAGGTAATTCTCCATCATCCTCCCGCTTTTTTTCATCAGATGCGTCTCTTATACAAATCGTTTAGGCGTTCCCGCCCCGACGTCGTACATTGCCATAACGCTACGGCAGCTATCATCGCCGCCCTTCCAGCCCGGCTTGCCGGAGTGAAGACGGTCATAGTAACCCGCCATGGTTTGGTGATGCCTCCTTACCAAATACGTCGTGAGTTGAAATTTGCGCTCGCTTCACGATGGTGTGATTGGATCGTCGGGGTGTGCGAGGGCACGCGGACGAATCTGTTGGCGGCACCATTCGCCGCCCGCGACAAGATCATCCATATCTATAACGGAGCTTGGCCCGCGGATATTCGGGCCGTCCCGCAGCCCAAAAAGGGCTTTACTCTACTCTACGTTGGCCGTTTAGTGCCGCTGAAAGACCATGCCACACTGTTGCAGGCCGTTGCACTCACACGCACGCATCACCCTGCTGTCCAGTTATGGATCGTTGGTGATGGGCCACTTGAGTTGAGTCTGCGAAAGCTTGCCGATGAACTCGGGCTTGGTGAATGCGTCACGTTTTTCGGTGAACAGGCTGATGTTTCGCGATTCCTGCTCGCGGCTGATTTGTTTGTCAATTCTTCCGTAACCGAAGGCTTGCCCGTATCGCTGCTGGAAGCCATGTCGGCTGGGCTGCCGGCGGTGGTTACCGATGTCGGAGGCATGGGCGAGATCGCACGTTTGTCTGGCGCAGTCACACTTGTGCCTTCATCCGATCCCGAACGTATGGCCGCGGCCTTGTGTGACGCGGTTACTCGGCCGCAAGAACTTCCAAAGATGGGGGAGCGGGCGAGCCGCTGTTACGAACATTATTTCCGGCCCGAACGTATGCTTGACGACTACATGAGTCTTTACCATGGTTGTGTTTCCAAAAATCAGTTGCCGGCCTCCGTATAGAAAACCGCGCTGTCTCAACTAATGATAAGAGGATTCGTAAGTTCTCCTGCAGTCAAATGATTGCCGAACGTTGATTTTTTGGCTCGTTGTGGTCGCCGCCGCCTCTTCGCCACTGCTCCAAGGACTTTAAACATGCAATTCATCTACCACCATCGCACCATGGGCCGCAGTTCCCAAGCCATGCACATTCGCAGCCTGGTTGATGCATTGAAAGCGGATGGGCACGAAGTGACGGTGGTATCCCCTCCAGGTGTCGACCCATTCAAATCCGCGGGAATGATGCCATTTTTGCGTAAAGGAGATCGTGCAGTTGGCCTTCAACGCATCTGGAAATATATAAGCTGTGAGTGTCCGCAGTTCCTGTTTGAACTATTCGAGCTTCTCTACAACCTGTTTCTTCCATTTCGTTTGTTGCCAAGTATGTGGCGCCAGCCGGATGCCGCCCTCTACGAAAGGCACGCTTACTTCATGTTCATGGGCGTTTTGTTGGCGAAATGGCTAAAGCGGCCGGTCGTGCTCGAAGTGAACGAACTTGCAGGATTCACGCGAGCCCGAGGCTTGATCATGGAGCGCCTGGCCCGAAGGATCGACGCATGGGTGTTCTCACGCGTCGATCACGTTCTCTGCGTCTCCTGCGTTCTCGCGGATGAAGCGCGGCGACGCGGCGCCAACAGTGAACGCGTACATGTCTTGCCGAATGCAATTGATCCTCATCGGTTCCGGACCCCGAACGCGGGACAGTTGGTCCGCGCACGCCTGGGTCTTGACGGCTCAACTGTGATCGGTCATGTGGGCTTGTTTTATCTCTGGGACCGTCTGGACATATTGATCAAGGTTGTGAACAAGATCCGCAACCGCCACCCCGAGATACAAATATTGCTGGTGGGTGACGGCCCTGAGATGGACCACTTGAAGCAGACTGCATTTCGATTGGGAATGGAAAAAACAGTAATGTTTTCTGGAGCAGTGCACCGCGACGAGGTGCCTGCCTACATTGATGCGATGGATATTTGCGTGCTGCCCGATTCCAATGCCTTTGGATCTCCGATCGCCCTCTTTGAGTTCATGGCCATGGGCAAGGCATGCGTTGTCCCAGATCTTGGGCCCATGCGCGACGTGCTGGAAGACAATGTGACGGGGATCATGTTCCCGCACGCGGACTATAAAGCCCTGGAAAAGTCGCTTCTGCGCCTCGTTGAAGATTCAGCTTTGCGCACTCAGGTGGGTGACCGGGCAAAACAAGTTGTCTTCGAGCGGCATACGTGGGCTGCGAATGCCCGCTTCGTCGTTCAGTTGGCCATGGGTGAGAACTCAGCCAGCATATTTGCTCCGATGAAACAACTTGATTGCGATACCCATTAAATCGGAAAGGGAACAGGAATGCCTCCAGATACGGATCTACGGGTTGGATTGGTTGGAGCCGGCTACATAAGCGAGTTTCACGCCCGCGCTCTCCAGCGCGTTCCGAACGCTCGGCTTGTGGGAGTCGCCGACGTTGCAGAATCTCGTGCCGCAGCTTTGGCTGCTCGATTCAATGTTCCAAGAGTCTTTCCAACGATGGAAGCCATGATGAACGAGGGATTGGATGTCATTCATATTCTTACTCCTCCGGACACCCACGCATCCTTGGCGATTGCCGCGCTCAAGAACGGCTGCCACGTGTTGGTGGAAAAACCAGCGGCGATGAATGCGGAAGAAGTCGACCGTATCTCTGCTGCAGCCGCTGCCGCGCAAAAATCCGTTTGCGTCAATCATTCCATGCTGTACGACCGTTTCGTATCCAAAGCGCTGGACCTCGTGCGTTCTGGCGCAATAGGCGTACCGCTCAGTTTCGATTACTTCCGCAGCAGCGAATATCCTCCTTATCGCGGCGGACCGCTACCGATCCACTACCAGGGCGGTGGTTATCCTTTCTTGGACCAGGGCGTACATGCGTTATATCTCGCCGAATCTTTCTTGGGTCCTATCGAAGATGTAAAACCTTTCTTTGGCACTCATGGGGGCGACTCCAACCTCCTCTATGACGAGTGGCGAGTGGCGGCGCAATGTCAACGCGGCACTGCAAACATCCAGATTTCGTGGAACGTTCGGCCGCTGCAGAACTGGTTCGTCGTCCAAGGGACGAAAGGCGTGCTCCGGGCAAACCTCTTCGCGATGTGGCTGACTCATGCTCCGGAACTGCCGCTGCCGAAAGCGCCGGCACGCGCATTACAAGCGATGAGCGAAGGGCTCAGCATCTGTGCGCAGGTTCCATCAAACATCGCTCGCTTCGCGGCCAAGAAGATCGTTCAGTACGACGGCCTGCATTCCTTGGTGGCGGCGTTTTATCGCGCGTTGCAAACGGGAGCACCGATGCCGGTCCCGGTCGAGCAGGCGCGCTCAATTGTCTACTGGACAAACCGCGTGGCTCAGGATGCGGATGCCGCGAAAATCAAGTTTCAGGCGAAATTCCAAAGTGCGGGACGTGCAAAAGTTCTGGTCACTGGAGCAAACGGCTTGATCGGGCGATCTCTGGTGCGACGACTTTTGCAAAATGGGAGCCGTATTCGCATCTTTGTTCGACGGCCGCCGCTGGCGGAGTTCCTGAACGACCGCAACATCGAAGTTTTCCTTGGCGATCTGGGAGATCCCGCCGCCGTAGACCAAGCCGTGGCGGGTACGGAAATTGTCTACCACTTGGGTGCGGCCATGAATGGCAGGGCTCATGACCATGAACGCGGCACTGTCTGCGGCACACAAAATATTGTGAATAGTGTGATTCGGCACGATGTGCTGCGCCTCGTGCATATCAGTTCCCTGAGTTGTATACACGCAGCCATTTCGGGGCGTGGGGTCACGATTAAGGAAGACTGGCCAGTGGAACCAACTCCACAAAAACGGGGCGCCTATACCCAGGCAAAGACCGCAGCCGAAAAAATAGTGCTCGATGCGGTTCGCGACCGAAAACTCCGGGCTGTTGTCCTTCGCCCGGGAAGGGTTTTCGGTCCAGGAATGACACTGCTAACACCTGAAGTCGCCCGTCAGATAGGAAACTTTTTCGTCATCCTCGGCGATGGCACCCGCGAACTGCCGTTAGTTTACGTAGAAGATGTGATCGACGCTATCGTCCTGGCGGTCGAAACAAGCAAATTTGACGGCCGTGTCTTCCACATCGTAGATCGGACCCACATTACACAGAATCAAGTCGTCCGAGACTACATTTCGAGGAACGCAATAAAAGCAAAGGTCGTACACTTGCCAATGGCGCTCGTCTATAGTCTGGCGCTGGGTTTCGAAGTCTTGGGCAAAGCTTTAAAACGCCCGGCCCCGCTCTCCGTTTACCGCGTCAAGTCGGCGCTGGCTCGCATGCGGTTTGATTGCACTCGGGCAGAAAATGAGCTTGGCTGGCAACCGCGCGTTGGCGTCGCTTCCGGTCTGCAGGAAACAATGGCGGCTGAGCGCATACATTCCAGCAACAATGTTCTTGGACCTGTACAAGAAAGCCTGGCGGCTAAATGATGCTGTCCAGCGCAATGCCACCAAGTTTAGCGCCAGTTCAGCGGAGTCATTGAGTTCGATACTTTTTTTCAGGGGGAGACAAAATGGCAACTATGCCGAAGGCTTCCATGTGTCTAGAAACCGCCAGCCGCGCCACTTCCGACGAACAAGAGCAAGCAAGGCTAGCAGAGGAGGCGCGATTTGCGGATCAAGCCTACGCTCGGTACGCACATAACTTGCAGCTGAACCAGATCTTCTTTGAGAAGTACGCCGAGCCACGGGACGATTGGGATTGGCGCCAATACGGTGCCAAGCTTCTGGGGCCTGTCAAAGGTTGCCGCGTCCTGGACTACGGATGTGGGCAGGGTGAGGAGTCAACTTATCTCGCCAAGATGGGTGCTCAAGTGACCGCGATCGACATTTCCCCGGTTGGCATTGAGCTCACGAAGGAGCGGGCCAGACTGAACGGCGTGGGCGGGCGCGTCAATGCGATGCTGATGCGTTGTGACCCGACCGAATTTGCGAGTGAATCCTTCGATGTGGTCCACGGATTTGGAATTCTTCATCATATCGGTTTGCAGACTGGCATGACGGAAATAAAACGACTTCTTAAACCGGGCGGGCGCGGATTATTCTTCGAGCATATGGGCAACTCCAAGCTGATCGAATGGTTCCGTCCGAAGGAGAAGAACTATACGAAAGGCGAGCGCCCCGTAACATGGAAAGAGGTCCAGGAGATACGGCCGGAATTCTCTCGGATGGTGACCAGACCATTCCACATCGCTTCCCGTTTGCGTAGACGCGTTCGGTTACTGAACCAACCGCCGGTTAAACGACTGGATCATGCTGTGCTTAGCGCTCTGCCTTTCATGAGGTACTTCGCAAGCGGCATCGTCATATATCTTGAGAAATGATATCGGATGGCTCGGCCCAAGACGGCCAGCGCCGCCAGCTGCCATCGGCCGGTTGATTCCCGCTCGACTCATCACTTGGCGGTGCTGACCGGGCATCGATTGGAGCGATGACAACCACTATGAATACTTATTGCCACACCGGTCCGCCGTCGGTGATGGTCATCCCTTGAACCGCCGTGGCCAGAGCCTTTGTCGAGCCAGCCGCTTGGATGGTCCCACCCGACGACACGATCCCCTTATTGATGACAAGGCTATCGCTCGGACCCAGGGTGATCGTAAACGTACCGCTCAACGGATTCGCAGGACTCGAATCGACGACCCCTGGAGTCAGCGCGCTGAACCCAGACGTATCCCCAAGCTGAATCGTGTAGATGTTGTAACTAACCGTATTCCCTGGATTGCTGTTGTTCGCCTCAATCCGATATTGCCAGCTGACTGCATTGGCCCCGTTGGCGTTCTCAGCGACGATTGCGATGGCCGGAGCGGCTGGAACTAAGGCTGTGTACAACGCCTCTTGCGTGCCGTCAATGCAAGCGATGGTTGCGGATACTACATTAGGTTTCGTTTCGCAGTGGCTCACGAACGTCGTGCCCGTCGTCGAGGCGTCGCTTTGCAAGCGGTCTACGATGACCAGGACATTGATACCCCGGTAGTAGATGAACTCCCGAACTACGGAAACCACATGCGGATTTTGCCTGGCCGGATGTCCTGAATCGCATCCATTGTTTTGGTACACCAGCGTAAGGTCAGTTACGGCGAACGCATAATTGGGCTGCGTCTCCAGTCGCTTGACGACTCCGGGACCGTCCGAGCATCCCTGTACATTGATAGCCGCCTGACCGCCTATAACTGGGATGTTATGCGCGAATCCCGCGAACGTGTCCGATGTTCCAACGCCGTTGTATCCGGCGACGAATTCGCTGTACCCCGGCGTCTCACGGATAATGTTGACGCCCTTGCGGAACACTTGGAAGGTTCCCGCGTCCCAATGCCCGTGTCCGCCGGCCCATGATTGGGTAGTACCCATGTTGGTGCCATTCGTTATGCCCATTTGCCAGAGCATCGACGTTGCATTCGTCGTCCAATCACTTCGGGAATACATGTACTGAGCACCGGACGAATAATAATCGAGTGGCAAAGTCGAGTACGCCTGCGATGATCCGCCTGGGTCAACGGACTTGTGAATAGGTCCAATGGCAGGATTCACCGTAGAAATCCATTGGCGGGCCAATTTGCCAACCGCGATGCCGGGAAACTCGTTCGCAGCCGCCTGCATAAAGTCGCCGTAGTACTGGCTGGAGGCTCCGCATCCGCCGTGTCCATCTGGACCGTTATGGCTTTGATATCCACACCCAGCGCCGCTTTCCCAGAGCTCGTCGTCGGCCCAAGTGAACATATCTAGCATGCTGCGGCTGGTGGTAGTCGTCGGCATGGTGTTGTAGATGGTCTGAAACACGCCCGACTTGAAGGCCGTCGTTTCCGTCCACAAATCACGCCCGAGAACCGCAGCTGATGCGAGAGGGAACGCATAGTACTCCAGCGAGTATCGCCCGTACTCACCGCCGCCCTCCTGACTGTGGAGCGCGTAACCCTTGGCCCCGTTCTTACCGGTTCCCGTAGGTGAGACGAAGTTCAAAAGATCGTTCCACCGATTCTGGATGCCGTACTGCAAATTCACATTTGCGGTTGGGTTCTCGTTGTAGGTGGCGATACCGAAGTCGAAGTCGTTGCGAAACTGTCCGGCGAAGTAGTTACTGGCGGGCATCCCAACGTTGCCCCAGGTCTGGATCACGTTGTCCTGGTTCGCCTGCCAAATGCTCCAATTGGCGTCAATCCCGGATGCCTGCGCAGGTGTTAGACACTGAGCCTTCCCGCATCCCGGGGCCAGCCAGTCGCGAACCATACCCGTGATCCATTCGCCGTCGCGCCTCATGTTGTCGCAACCAGCGCCGCTGGAGCAGGTAGCCGTGAAGTTTGTTGCATCCGTGATGACTTGAGCGCAGGCCCCTGCGGCATTCATGACGAAACAGCTGAAGGCCATATCTTGATCGTCGAGTGCGCCACGAGAAGCCGACGTATTCAACCCGACATAACCCGTGCTTGCCACCCATGCCTGCGCAGTCGTGATCCGCGCGGGCGTCCAGAATAGCCTTGGGTGGCCTTTGGGAATATTAAGGCCGTAAATCCCGTTCGGAGAACTGGCGCTAAAGATGGATACCGAGGAGGAGCTCATCTTGGATGGATCCGCTGAACTAGTCGCTGTGACGGTGACGGTGTTAGGCGAGGGAACCGCCGAAGGCGCCGAGTACATTCCCGCAGAATCTACTGTTCCGCAAGACGTAGCGCTACAGCCGGCCCCTTGTACCGTCCATGTCACAGCCGAATTCGATGTTCCGACCACCGATGCGGTCAATTGTTGCGTCGCACCCGTCGCAACGGAGAAGCTGCTCGGCGTCACCGTAACAGCTACAACAGACACAATGGTCACGCTTGCGGAAGCTGATTTGTTGGCTGCCGCCGTACTGGTTGCAATTACATTGACACTCGCAGGCGAGGGCGCCACAACTGGAGCCGCATAGACAGCCGTTAGCGAACTAGTTGAGAGTGTCCCACAGGAGGAGCCGCTACAGCCCGGGCCGCTCAAACTCCACGCTACTGCCGCATTCGATGTCCCAGTCAATGTCGCCGTAAAAGAATCCGTACCGCCGGTAGGAACAGTGGCATTCGTTGGGTTAATGCTCAGCAAAACAGCGCCTGCCGATACCAGGGTGACCGTCGCCGAAGCCGTTTTCGTAGGGTCCGCCACGCTGGTTGCAATTACATTGACGCTCGCAGGTGAGGGCGCCACAACTGGCGCCTTATAGACAGCTGTTAACGAATTTGTTGACAGTGTCCCACAGGAGGAGCCGCTACAGCCCGCACCGCTCAAACTCCACGCTACTGCCGTATTCGAAGTCCCAGTCAATGTCGCCGTAAAAGAGCCCGTGCCGGAGATAGGAACAGTGGCATTCGCTGGGTTAATGCTCAGCAAAACTACTGCTGCCGTTACAAGGGTGACCGTCGCCGAAGCTTTTTTCGTAGGATCCGCCACGCTAGTCACTGTCAGGATGAGGTTTGCAGGCGAGGGCATACTCGCCGGTGGCGTGTAAAGGCCGCCGTTCGAAATGGTACCACACGCTGAGCCGCTGCAACCCGCGCCGGCCAAGCTCCAGGTCACAGACGTATTGGAAGCGCCTGTTACCGTCGCCGCAAACTGCTGCGTCGTTCCTTGTGCTACTGTCGCGCTGTTTGGGCTTACCTTTACCGCGACCTGGCCAGAGGGCGTGGGATTGCTGGGACTCTTGCTGACGTTCGTCAAACCAGCGCATCCCGAAAGGGAGAGTATCCCCCAGAGCACACCGAGCAGAAATATCCCCATCTTATGACGCTGCGGGGAACGATTGGCAGTCAACATTTGGCTCCGGCTTCTACATAAGCTCCGTGCCAAAATGCAACACGCGCTCCTGCCCACAACGAATACAGGAGCGTGACGTCCAATACATCTGACCTTGGGGCCAGAAAGAGGGAACTGGCCGAGTCTTGTCCTTAAGTGTCCATAGCGCCAAAAGGGAACGGGCCAGGTCCCGTCCCTAGGTGTCCATAGCGCCAAAAGGAAACGGGCCAGGTCCCGTCCCTAGGTGTCCATAGCGCCAAAAGGAAACGGGCCAGGCCCCGTCCCTAGGTGTCCATAGTGCCAAAAGGGTGCGGGGGAATTAGGAGAGGAGGCAATCAGCAGAAATAGCCCAAATAACTGGCTAACTAGGCGACCAACTAGCGGAAATGCTGAGTCGATGGAACCTTACTCAACAAGAGACTTACGGGTTTGTCGGGACAGCTCCTTAGTCGCGAACTGCAAGGCGTATTCAGTACCAAGGAGCGCCGGTGGCCGCCCCCCAGGCAGTTTGCAAGCGGAGACGGGAGTGGCTTTGATTAGCCACGCCGTAACGCCGGATGTCGAACGGCTGAATCTCTCCAGGGAGATTCGAGCCCCCGTAAAACGAGAAAGCGGCCCTGTAACCCATTTGTTCTAAGATATTTACGGTACCGGCAGAGAAGCAATGCTGTAGTCCGACCGGATAGGCGAGAGTATCAATCTTCTGGTTAAGCTCCCGTTCCAAGATCTTGCGCGAACGCCGAGCTTCTTCCTGCTGCAACTCGGGGGATAGTTTGGTCAGGATCTCATGGCTATGGGTATGCGAACCGAACGCCATTCCGTGTTCCTGCATCTCGCGGGCTTCGTGCCAGTCCAGGAAACAGCGGTCGGCGCCCCCTGTAGGCCGCGATACTTCGCAAACTTTCTCTAGCTCCGCTATGAATCGTTCGGAATCCTCCACGGCAGGCTGCGTAAAGCGCCGCAGGATCTGCATACTTATACGCCTTGCTCCAGTGCCTTTAAGGTCGAAGGTCGTAGATTCCGGATATTCGAGGCGGATGCGTTCCTTGACACTGTGTTTGACAATGTAGGCAATTTCATCCCACCAGGGCAGCTTTCCTGTACCTATGAAAGCTGTAGGCAGGAAGAACACGCCCTGCACACCCTGTGCGCGGAGGATCGGGAATGCCAGAGTGTAGTTATCCAGGTACCCATCGTCGAAGGTGATTAGCACACTCGTCCCCCGTGGGACATCACCCCCGATCATGGCGAACACTTCCTCTAATGTGGCCATATGGAAACGGCTTTTGAAGTAAGAGATCTGCGATTCAAGTTGTTCGGCCGTGGCTGAGAATACGCCCGAGTCGAATGGAGTCTCATCCGCGTTTCCGATGCGATGGTAGTTCAGGACTATCAAAGCACGCCGCTGGGGCAAGCCTTCCAGTATCCTGGTGAGCCCTGCCCAGGTGCACACTCGTGCTAGCAATTCCCGTTTTCCACGCATATGTATATAAAGACTATAGTAAGAGCAGAATTAGAGTCTACCAGCCGACCTGATGTAGCGCTTCTGGTTGCCTAGCCATTCTGCGGATGGTTCGATGCATCCCTTTCGCACAACACGGTTCTTTCAGCGTCTGGTAAGCGACCTCTCATCCAGACACCGAGTAGATTGCCCAGACGTGCTTCGCCCACACAACGCGCTGCTTCCACAATACGGGATCGTAGCCGCGCCCCTGGCCCGGGTTCCGGGCGGCGTAAGCACGCGTGACGGCGAAAATAGGAGCCGGGATTTGCCCCGCGACAGCTATCGCCAGCTCGACGATATCGCTCCTTTTTGGCAGGCTCTCGAAGGCGAAATCACAAGCCCGATCCAACAACATCTTTGGAGCGAATCATGCTGCGCCACATTGCCCCTCGATGGGGAACTTCATTTCGTCGTCGTCAAAACGGGACAGCAGACAGGGGCCATCGCGCCGCTTGTCCGGGCCAAGGGAGTTCTTGGCCGGCTGGAATATATCGGAGTCAAAATTCTTCGCGAGCCTACGGATTTAGTGTTCTCCGACCCCGTCGCTCTTAAGAATCTTGCCCACGCTCTCCTCAAACTGGGTTCCCCCCTTTTTCTGGATAGAATTCCCGCCGACTCGCCGACCGTTGCCGCGATTCGAGACGCGTATCGTGGCCGTGGCTTGGTACGTATACGTAGAGCGCAACCCTATCCTCGCATCCTGTTGCACCAGGGCTGGCGGAAGCCCGAGAGCCAGGTCAATAGCGGGCGTCGCTCGGATTTGCGACGAGCCGTTCGAAACGCTGAAAAAATCGGTCCGCTCAGTTATCAGATTCTGTCCCCAACGCCCTCGGAACTCGCGCCGATTCTTGAAGAAGCTCTCAATGTTGAGGCTGCGAACTGGAAGGGAAGTGAAGGGAGCGCCATCGCGCACGACAAGTTGCGCGGCCAGTTCTACCGCCACTACGCTGCCGCGGCGTGCGCAGCGGGCATCTTGCGACTGTGTTTTTTGCGAATTGGCAGCAAAGCTGTGGCGATGCAGTTTGCACTTGAATGTGCCGGCAGCTTCTGGCTTCTGAAGATTGGCTACCGCGACGAGTTTGCGCGGTGCTCGCCCGGCATGTTGCTGTTGGCAGAGACCATCCGCTATGCAGCTTCGAGGGGGCTCGCGTCATTCGAATTCCTGGGTAACGTTGACAACTGGACGCGCGTCTGGACCCAGGATGAAATTCAATCCGTGACGATTCGAGCGTATCCCTTTGGAGCGAGAGGCATCGCTGCCCTGGCGGCGGACGCATTTCAAGCCGCGCGCCGACGACTTGAAGAGACCCTGAAAAGAAAAAAGCAATGAACAGCAGGCTCAACAAAATGATTTGGGCTGCTTGGGAAGCCGCCGCGAAGCATGCCGGGAGGGCCTACATTGCTGGACCCGAACTCGACGATGCCATGAGCGCATGCCGTCGTCTCTTGGGACAGGGCTTTGGTGGCACGATCTGTTTCTGGAACCTCGAAAGCGATCCACCGAGACGGATAGTGGAAGCCTACATCTCTGCGCTTGCTGTGCTGGCCAGTCAAAAAATGGATTGCTATCTGTCCATCAAGCTTCCTGCGCTGAAATATGACGTGGTGCTTCTCAATGCGGTATTGGAGCAAGCTCAGCACACGCATACTCTTGTCCATTTCGACTCTCTTGAGCACGCAACAGCCGATCAAACCTTTTCCATGATTGCGATGGCCGCTCGTTCCTATCCGCATCTGGGGTGCACTTTGCCCGGCCGATGGCTGAGAAGCCTAACGGACGTAGATCTCGCCGTCGATCTTGGATTGCATGTTCGGGTGGTCAAAGGAGAGTGGCCGGACCCGCAACATGCAGAGATCGACCCTCGAGCAGGATATCTAAACGTCATTGACCGCCTGGCGGGCCGGGCACGTTTCGTCGCCGTAGCGACGCATGACCCGGAACTCGGGCGAACAGCGCTACAGCGCCTTCGCCAGACTGGCACTCCATGCTCCCTTGAACTCCTGTACGGTCTTCCAGTGAAGCCGGCGTTGAAGGTCGCGACTGAATGCGGTGTACCTGTGCGTGTCTATGTGCCTTTTGGTCACGGATGGCTGCCGTATTCGCTCACACACGCGCGGCGCAATCCCCGGGTATTCTGGTGGATCCTTCGGGATCTTATCAGTGCTGGATCGCCACCACTTTCGAAGAAATCTTCGCGCGGAATTTTGCCTAGCGCTAAAGAAACTCCAAGTTCCACTTCGATTTCACGCGCGTGATCTGTCGTCTCTACTTCCAGCTGGAGAGAGTTTCGCTCGCAGAATGCCGGATCGCGTCTAGACCATGACAAGCAATACATCGGTGGTTGATTCCGTGAGCCCGCAAGTTTTTGTCTCGGATCGCGGCACAGTCCATCCAGACACCGGTTCCGAGGAACACTTTTATTCATCCTATGAATGGGCGCTCAATCCTGTTCTTTCGGTGCGCGACCTATTCGAACACCTCCGTGAATCCCTGAACCAACTGAACTCACTCCACGTGCCCTGGCAAATCGAAGAGTGCAAAGCCAACGTTTATCTGTTCGCCTCCGCTCTCACATGCACTGTCGACGACTATTTAGGAGACACTCCTCCAAGTGTTTCGAAGATCTCCGGCAGACTTCCGGGACTTCGAATTCCGCTCCTCCTGGCGCAAAAGGTAGTCAACGTCATCCACCACCTCGCGACCTTTCCGCAAAAAATGCAGGCGGCAAGATGGAGGAGAAAGTGGACCTCTAGTGTCGATGCGATATGCGAACTCCTCGCCCGAACGGGAAAGCCCGCCCCGCAGCAATTGGACGACCTGAGGAAATCCATCGAGATCTGTACCGCCATTCCGCTGCCGAAGCAGCTTCTCAACCGCCGGACGCAGTTGCCTTCCGGATATCGCAGCCAGGATCTTACGCATCACGATGCATTTTCACTCGCCAGACTATTTACTGCTACGCAAGTCAATCGCCGATCGCCGCTTTTGATCATCGGTCCGCGCTCGATGGGTGCATATTTTGCTCCAGCTGCGAGAGCAAAGCTCTTGGAGCTTGGCTGGACCTCGGTGTCCTGGTGCACGGTGCGACCGAAGAAGGGAATTTCGCCGTGGGAGGAATCCGCACTGAAGGCGCTTCACTCGCCGGACGTGCAGATACTCGTCATCGACGAGTCTCCGAACACCGGCAACACCTTTCTGCTGATGGTCAACCTCCTGCGGAAGAGAGGAGTGTCATCGAACAGAATTTGTCTTCTTGCGGCGATGCACCCGGCGCGCCCCGATTGGCGCCTTCCCGACGGGGACGAGACTCGCGACATTAAATTGATTCGTTTGGAAGCCAACGCTCTCCACAAGAACCGTCTTCTCGAGCCCAACTCTGCCCAGCCGCTTCTTGCGAGCTATTTTCAAGACCTCGGATGGGACGACGTTCAGCTCGTGCAAAGTAGCCAGACGAGCAAACTCAATGCGCGCCTCGAAGAACATTTTAAGGATGGCTTTCAGTGCCGCCTCAAGCGCGTATTTGATGTACGCCTGGTGAAAAATGGGGCACCGCCCGTGGTCCGGAGGATTCTCGCGAAGAGCGTCGGCTGGGGCTGGCTTGGCTATCAGGCTTTTTTTGCGGGTAAGCAGCTTGCGGAGTTTGTTCCCGCACTACTTGGCCTTCGTGAAGGCATTGTTTACACGGACTGGTTGGAGAGTGTGGAAGGCCATTCCACCCGGCCGCCCATCGAACATCTCGCTGCCTATGTTGCGGCCCGCGCGAAGAAACTGCGCCTCAGCAACGATCCTACTTTTGCAATCAGCCCCGGCTACGGCTGGACAGGCTGGAGTGTGCTGATCGACTCGCTGAGAAGAGCATACGGCCCGATCGTTGGCCGTCTGAAAGTGTCCGCTCTCCATGAGAATCTTGTGCAATACGTTTCTCGCACCCCTGCCCTGATCGACGGACATATGAAGCCCGGCGATTGGTTCCAAACTCCGGACAGTTTTTGCAAAGTTGATTACGAACACCATAATTTCGGCCGCACTGAGTTGTATATTGTTGATCCCGCCTATGATCTTGCAAGCGCCGTCTTCGAATTCTATTTTCCCGCCAACGAAGAACAAGAACTGATTGCGCAGTATGTTCAGAGGAGTGGTGATTCAACCGCGGCGGAACGAATTCTGCTTTGGAAGGTGGTGCGAGGTGTTGTGGAGATGGAGGTGACCGCTGCCGTGCTTGACGTCGAGACGCGCAGCGAGACTCGGAGGAGATTGCACGAACGCTTCGTTCTGGCGCGCAATTTCCTGGTCCATCAGATGAACCGGTTTTCGGCCTCGCTGCTTCCGGACCGCCCGCTCTTCCAATGGACTCAGCGGCTCATCTTTCTCGATCTCGACGGGGTCTTCGACTCCGACGTCCTAGGTTTTCCTCAAGCGACGACCAGCAGTCTGATTGCTCTCTCGAGGCTGCAGAGCCACGGATTTTCCGTCATTCTCAATACCGCGCGCAGCGTCACGGATGTCCGGCAATACTGCGAAGCTTACGGCTTGCCGGGGGGTGTTGCCGAATCCGGCTGCATATTTGTCGATGCCTTGGCTCAAAGTGAAATCTCGCTCGTCGATCCCGAGGCTGCCGAACAACTAAGCCGCTGCAAAGCGGCAATACAATCGCTTCCCGGAGTGTTCATCGACCCGAATTATCAGAATGCTGTTCGGGCTTTTCGTTACCACGGGAATCGTACCCAGGGTCTCTTAGAAACGGAGGTTCGCGGAGTTCTCCAGCGTGAGGGAATGGATCGTTTGACATTCCTGCCGACCTACGCAGACACCACCATCCTGCCCCAGAACATCGGGAAGGGTTCCGGTTTGTTATGGGCAAAAAAATATTTGAGACTCGAAGGCGAGCCCGTCGTTGCAATCGGCGATAACGATCAAGATCTTGATATGTTCCGCGCCGCCGACCTTGCGTTCGCCCCCGCAAACTGTTCCAAAGCTGTTCGTGAATTTGCCGCTGCGTCTAAATGCAGACTACTGCGGCAGCCCAACCAGAGAGGATTGCTCGAGGCCGTGATGCAGGTGATTCACTCCGACGGCCAGCACTGCGAGAAATGCGATGTCCAGCTTAAGCAAGCGGATGGATGCGGCGCTCTGTTTCAAAAGCTTATGGAAGTCGCGGAACGACCAAAGTTTCGTAAGTTTTCATCGATCCTGAATTGGCGAAGCTTGTAGACATGCGCATGGTATAGATTTTCGAATGCACTTGCCGAAAGAGCTTCATTCCGCGGGTTTCCCCCATTGTCCCGCAGTAGGGCGCCAGTGTCGTCACGCTCCAAACTTCTACTTTTTTGGGAGGTGTCTCAGATCAATTTTACCGACGATTTTCTCTTACGAAGAGTTCGGAGCAGGAGCGCTGGAAGATTCGTTCGAAGCCAGCTCTTCAAAGCGCGTCCGGTTTGATCCATTCTCAAATAAAGAGCACCCTGGGTCAGGGGCCGGGCAAAATGGATATCCGCATAGCTTCCTACTTGCGCGCCCCATCGATCCTTGCTCGCGTCTTCTCCACCCAGAAAATCATATTGGCGGACGCCTTGGCCGATCAGCATTCTAAGGACCTGAGCCCTGAGCACATAGCCGACACGGTCCGAGGAATACGCGGGATCGAAGCCTTCCTGCAGAGAATAAACGGCATTGCGATATCGGAATCCATACTGCGCGGCGACCGGTTTTCCATCCAGCTGCAGAATCCAGAATTCGAGCCATCCGCGCTCCAGGAAAAAGGCCGCCATGTTGTGATAAAAATTGCGTCGTTGCTCCGAGGCAAACGCTCCCGGCCCTCCTCGCAACCGCCAGCGCTCTTGGTGGAGCCCGAACAGTGCCGCTAGAGATGCAGGAAGCGCTTGCGCGTTATCACATTTCGTAATCGATACCTGAAAACGCTTTTGCAGACGGTTTGAGTAATAACCAATCTTCGTTCCTTCCTTTCGGGAGATTGTTTGCTGGAGGTAACTCTCCCATGTGTCCGGCAGCGATATCGTCGAGCGCGGCCGTTCGAGTCGCCTGTGCGTCCACCTGCGTGTCTTCAGTTCTGAAATCAGCGACGGGAGCGCGGCCGAACCCAAAGGAAGCGTGTTTAGTTCGCAGATGTCCCAATGTGGGTTCGATCCCAGCCATGACAGAAAGGATTGGATGCAGGAAGTTTCATAGCCCTCTCGAATGATCAGGTCAAGATTGTCGGAATCTTCCGAGCCATCCCCCACGAAACGCAATCGTCTGACGCGAAAGGTAAGCTCTGGCTCGACGAAGTCTGTATAGAGCGGAAAAACGCCCACTATCTCATTGGCCGAATTCGAGAAAATTGCTGCCACGAGCTCTTTTTCCTTTCCATACGCCTTCCACCAAGCTCCCAGCCATTCGAGTGTAGAAAATATAGTCAACCCTGCGGCACCCTGCAAAATTCGCTCCCACGCTGGATGAATCGCCTCCAGTTCATCCCATGTGCGAACAGTTTTTACTTGCAAAGGCATAGAATCGTGTCGCCCGGACACCCCTTCCGAGCCGCCTGACTTGATTCCTTCCTTTGAGATTTCCGGCATCAATGACGTCACAGATTAGCAATTTTCTCGGCTCAAAGGCATTTATGTCCGCTATTGAGCAGTTCGTTGGGCCTCTGCCTGCCATCCTGCGTTTGGGAAGGTGTACTGCGTGATGAGGAAACGTAAAATTCTGTTGGTGGACGACAGCGACGACGTCCGCGCCGCGCTCCAGGAAGGCTTGCTAAGCCGCGGCTTTGAAGTGGTGCCAGCCGCCACCGTCAACGAAGCACTGAGGTTCATTTCTCTGGAGAAGTTCGACGTGTTGCTGTCCGATCTCCACCTGCCGGATGCTTGTGATGGAATTACCGTCGTAAGTGCCATGCGCAATTCGCAGCCTGACGCTGTAACGCTGGTACTCAGCAGCTACCCCGTACTTCAAGCGGCCATGACTGCCTTGCTCCTGCAGGCTGATCAAGTCCTTTTGAAACCGAGCGACCCTGCCGAGATTTCGGAAATCATCCAGAAGAAGCTCTTGCACCCTTCGGCCCACCTCACGATGAAGAAAGAGCGGGTTGCCGCGATTCTGAAACGGGATCTGGATGCAACCATCGAGAATTGGATGTCCCGCGTGGAGCACACCGAGGAGTTGACGGCCATCCCACTGACTTACCAGGAACGGACGGGCCATCTCCCGCTGCTCCTCGGCGACCTCGTGCGCCGCCTGCGTCTCGCTCCAGGTGACAAAGTTCCCATTTCGAGCGCCGCACGCGAGCACGGCATTCTGCGGCGCAAGCAAGGCTACACCGTCCCAATGTTAGTGGAAGAGTCGCGAATCCTGCAGGTCAGCATCTTTAATACCCTGCAAAACAATCAGGCAAGTGTGGATTTCAGTACAGTGCTGCTTGACGTGATGACTATCGCAGACGAAGTGGATTCGCAATTGAAGCAAGCCATGCGCGGTTACATGGAAAAAATGGCCGCGAAGTCGGCAAGTTAGCCCGCCAAATCCTTACTCCTTCATTTTGCCGTCCTGCTCGTGACCTTTGTCACGCGCTCTATTTTTTACTCCTAATAGGCCCTTCCGAAAATTGTGCAAAAAGGGGACAGAAACCTTTTTGCGGCAATTGTAGTGTGCCTTTGATTAGTGGCGAGGGGAAATTGACGGGGACCGGAAAGCAGGGCTGGGCCGAGTTCTTTTCATCCCCTCGCCGATCCAAACGTTTCGTTTGGTAGAAATCGACCTCTTCAACAGCGGTACTCGCGGGACAAAGACCGAAGCATCTGCCGGAGTCCTGCTGCCTTTTCTCAGCACTCGAGTATTTCGCAAAAAGCAATGGCAATCGCCGCTCCTGCTTTGGATTAGAAACGAAAAGCCGGCCTGAGCGGCGACAAAACTCAAACGGTTCTCGGACTGCCCCTTAGGAAATGAAAAACGAGCATGATCACGCCCACGACCAGCAGGACGTGGATGAGTCCCGTACTCACATGAAAGGCCAGAAACCCAAGCAACCAGAGAACGATTAAAACCAATGCAAGAAATCCAAGCATGTTTTCCTCCTCAAGTCTAAGCGTGGAAATAAGAGAAGTTTGTCTCTCGCATATTGCGGATGGCCGCCGATGGAAGATAACCACGCAACGCGATGTTAGGCGTTTTGGATCGAGAAGTCTGTACACTTTGGGACAAGTAGGGATTTGCGGATGAAATGAGGTCAGGAGTTTTTCGCGCGGGCTCACACTAAGCCGTTTGCCATCATCACGGAGGGCCGCGAGACGAATAACAACAAGCACGCCTTCATGTTCGCGAAGTATGACGGCAACATTCACGGTGACAGAGCTTTGTTTTTTGGCAAGGGCGATATTGTTAAACACATTTCGTTCTCAAGCCCTAGGTCTTAATGCGCGACAGACGACTCAAACTGCGCCATTGTGAACAGACACGAATTGAGAACACTCCTATCCTTACTCTGGTCAGATTCTCGGATGACATATTCTTTGGAAACCGCTACGCCACCTTGGAGTTCAGCATGGAAAACTGATCGTGGAAGAGACTTGGGGCAACGGAACATGCAAAGAAACGCGGATTTGGTCTGGGTTGTACGCAAGGCTAAGAAAACTTGAAACCATCTGTGAGGGAGAGCCAATGAAACCCGGTACACAAGACGAAGTAGAGGGCAAGTTGCACGACTTGAAAGGAAAAGTGAAGGAAAAGGTGGGGCAACTGACAAACGATCCCGACCTGGAAGCCGAAGGCCAAGCGGAAGAGATAGCAGGGAAGATCCAGGGCAAAGTCGGACAGGTGAAGAAAGTTCTCGGCAAGTAACCGGGCGGTTTCGTTTGGTGACCTGGATGAAATTGTCAAACTGAATGGAGGTTCGCATGTTACTACTCATCGTTGTGTTGTTGCTTTTGTTCGGTGGTGGCGGGGGCTATTACGGATATTCGAGATGGGGAAACCGCGGCGGGCTCGGGATCGTCGGGACGGTCATCGTCATTGCACTGATCGTATACCTGCTTGGCGGAATGCGAATATAAACCGATCCACAGGCATCCCTGCAAATTGCCGGGAAGAGGAGCAGGGAGGGAAGTTTATGGGAAGCTTCATTCGACTAGACCACCTTGCGACGTGGCACGAAGTATGCGAGGCACTGGCAGCTTCATCGCATAGTGACTTCGGAGCTGGCCGTGGGCGCGATTCGGACAGAGAAGCGGCGCCTGATTTCGGCACAGGCATTGGACTCCTAGCTGAGGAACTTGCATGGTTCGCGCTTGCGAGCAAAGTGCAAGATGATCGGCGGAACTAATCGCGACGTGCGGGGACTGGCCCTGGAGCCAAGATGCATCGTTTGAACCGGCCAGTAGGATTTGGTCGCCGTCTTTGACTTTCAGCACTTGATCCGCGTTGATGTTTCGCTGCCCAGAACAAAATAATATAGCAAGCTAATACGGCGGAGTTGTCTTTCCCAAATCTTTCCCAAAAAGAAGAAGGGCGTGCTGGTGGAGTCCAACAAGCCCTTGTGAATCACTAAGAATGGTTGCGGGGGTCAGATTTGAACTGACGACCTTCGGGTTATGAGCCCGACGAGCTACCAGGCTGCTCCACCCCGCACACCCACTATAGCGGACGGACACCATTCCGTCAAACTTGGGCATCCTGCACACAATGATCTTGAAGAGTTTTCTCGCGCCGCGAAAGTAGGAAAACTACCACTCGCTATACGGCGTTCCGCTGGAAGAGGGCACTGAAGCGCTGGAATGAACGTCAACCATCCCTGTGCTCGACTGATCCGGGCTGAGCACCACGCTGTCGTATTGCGGTACCCAATCCTTCGCCTGCGTTATGGGATCAACGGGAATCTGCCGCAGATAGCCCGACTGGACGAGATCATCCAGGGACTGCGGTGCAGCTTGCTTGTCAAGCGTATAGTTATCAATGGACTGCCGCATAACCATCAAGTCCTGCCTCAACGTGGCTTCCCGTGCGCGCTGCACCGACTTTTCGTAACGCTGCGCCGCCATCCCGACCAGAATCAGGATGATCATAATTACGACCATCAACTCGATGAGCGTGAATCCCGCTTCGGCCATTCGCCCATGGCTCTTCCGCTCCGGCAGGCGGTACTTTCTCCGGCTTTGCGGCAGCATCTTCAAGTCAATTCCTCTCTCGCATCACCAGTCTGAATACTTCGTTCCATCCTGCGCCTGGCCGGTGGATTTGGAATATACGTCGAACACATTCTTCCCGCCCCAGCTCGTCGAATCCGGATCGTCCTGAACCGCGCGCAAGCCCCATTCTGCGTGACCGGTCATCGGATCCACCGGAATTCTTCGCAGAAATCGAATTTTCCGATCGCTTCCGGCGCCAAGTTGGACGCCCTTCACTAATGTTTCCAGGTCCGGCGGATAACCTTCGCTCCCTATTTCCACGCGGATCTGATTCCGGTCGGCGGTGTCCTTGTACCGGTCGATGGCGTCGCGGATTTCGCGAAGATCGCGGCGCAGTTCCGTCTCTTTCTGTCGAATCACCGTGAACTTTGCGATGGGCAGGGCGGCGGAGGAGAGAATCAACAGAATCGCGCAAGCAATGATCAATTCGAGCAACGTCATGCCCGCTTCGTGCGAAACTCGCCGCCGCGCGACACGCTCGTAAGTGCGCCCGTTCAATTGCCCGTAAGAATGACTCTTCTCCAACATCGCTTCCTCGCCCGGCTACGGCTGGACCTGCACGGTCGCCTCGCTGGTCACCAGCGGAATCGATTTTTGCTGCGAGTCTTTCGCATTCACTTGCACGATGGAAAGGTTTGACGAACCCGGCGCGAGCGCCTTGACCACAATCCCAAGCAGCGTTCCGCTTCCGTTCACGCCCGGCGTATTCGGCTGACGCGTCGCCGATATGATGGCTTGGCCGTGCTCCTTGTCCACCCGCTCCACGATGGCGATTTCCTGCGTTCCGCCGGAAAGGAAGCCTCCGTGCTGTACTTCCTCCACGCTGATGACCGCGGGGTTGTATTGCAGCAGCAACGGGATGGAGAAGAGGTCGTTCACATTTTCAACAACGATGCCCAGCGTCGCGGTCTGTCCTGGTTTCAGCGTCAGCGCCTGCGGCTCGAATCGAATCTTCGTGGTGGAGGCCCCTGCGGAGGCATTTGCCCCTCCCGGTGCATTCGGTGCTTGGCCGGGGGCCGTATTCGGATTCATTTGCGGTTTTGGCGCGGGGGCCGTCTGGACTGGTGCGTGAATATCACTCTCGCGCCGGACCTGGACCGTCGTCTCTGTGCCGGACAACATCGGCCGCAAATTTTCTTTCGTCCATCCGGGAATGCGCACAATCCGCGGGGTCAGTACGATCAGCACTTCGTCTTCCTGAGTATCCGTGTTGTTATCGGAAAAGAGCCGGCCGAAAATCGGCAGCTTCGCCAGGCCCGGCCAGCCGTTTACACTCTTTGAATCGCTCCGTTGGATCAATCCCGCAAGGATGCTGGTCTCGCCCTCCTTCAGGCGGATGTCGTGTTCAATCACGCGCTGGCTGATGACCGGTTGATTGATGCCGCCAATCGGCACGGTATTCGTTTGCGACGAGACTTCCACTTTCAATTTCAAGCTGACGTCACGATTCGGATGGACTCGCGGCGTCATGTCAATGTTCACGCCCACGTCCAGATACGTGAATTGCGTATTCACCAACGGGTTTACAAAGCCTGCCCCAGCTGTCGAGCCGACCCCCACCCCCGCCTGGAAACTGCCGGTCGCCACCGGTATGCGGTCGCCAATTTTCAGCTTGGCAGTCTGCCCGTCCACGGAGCGAACTTCCGGGTTTTGAAGAATCTTGGTGCTCGTGTCAGTCAAAATGGCAGTCGCCGTTAGGCTCGGCAGTGTCACCGCATAATCGTTGCTATTCAAATGCCGAAGATTGTTCAACGTAATAGCATTATTTGTCGGGGTGGCAGTGGTGGTACTGCTCGTCGTGGTGCTCGCATTGGGGTTGATCGCGATACTGGCGTTCTGCCCAGGCAGGATTCCCAAGTCCCGCAGCCGGTCCGTCCGTGCCTCCAGAACTTCTACTTGCACGACCACCTCGGGCTTCGCTTTGTCAATGTCGTTGATCATCTTCTCAGCCAACAGCAGTCTGTCTGGCGTATCCCTCACGATGATCGCGTTCTGCGAGTTGAGCTGCTGAATCCGCTTCAAGTCCAGCAGCGACCGTAAACCCGTCACGATTTCAGTCAGGTCCTGGGCCTGCACCGTATTCGAAAGATAAAACGTTCTGACCACCTGCTCTTCATAGTCCCGGCGCTTCTGCGGCTGGTCGGGGATCACAAAGATGATGTTCTCCGTCACCGCCTTCCAGAAGGCCTTGCTTTGTAATGACACGATTTCCAGCGCTTGTTCCAGCGTCACGTCATTCAGGTCCACCGTGATTCGCCGTGCGGGGAAGTCCGGATCATAAATAATCGTCAAACCTGCAAGCTTTCCGATCGTGCCGAACACGATCTTTGCATCGTCAGACATTTTCAATGTGATTGCGGCGCGCGAGAGAGGCTTGATCTCCGGCGGCATGGACGCCAGGAGTGCCTGCTTTGAATCAGGGGGCGGCTGGGCGGCAGCATCCGCCTCGCGGTTTTTGTCCGCGATCATGTCAACCGTTTTTTGCAGTTCCTGCTCTGCCACCGGGCTGGACGGATCAATCGTCTCGGCCCTTTGGAACTCCCCCGCTGCTGCTTGAAGGTCGCCCTTTTTCCGAAACGCCAACCCTTGCTTGATGTGAAATTCGCCGGCTTCAAAGCGAGCCTGATTTAACCGGATCTTGAAATTGGCGTTCTTCGGGTCGGCTTTGAGGGCTTTTTGATAGTACGCGTACGCCGCGTCGTAATCCTGCAGCTCCTCAGCCTTTCTTCCTTCCTTGAAAACAGGCTGACCTTTTGGGCAGCCCGCAGCGAGTAGCCCTAAACCGGCACACAATAGCAAGCTTCCCCAGCGGCGCATGCACTCTCCGAGGCCTCGACGTTTGGCCAAAGCAGTCTAACATTCGATTTAGAGGCGCGGCAAGGATGCTAAGGTTGGCTGTCATGCAAGCGCTAATGCCATCTAGCCAAGATTTCACGCACCAGTTATGATGGAAAATTGTGGCTAAGCCCTCTAAAACGTCAGAGAAGTCCGCAAAGTCCGGCGAACACATCGTCGCCCAGAACCGCGCCGCCTCCTATAACTACCATATTCTTGAGAGACATGAGGCCGGTTTGGTCCTCCACGGTACCGAGGTCAAAGCCCTTCGTGAGGGCAAGGCCAACATTCGCGACGCCTACGTCGATTTCAAGCCCAACAGCGCCTGGCTGGTTAACGCACACATTGCACAGTACTTACCGGGAGGTCCCTGGAATCACGAGCCCCTCGGCTCCCGCAAGCTCTTGCTCCACAAACGCGAAATTCTCAAGCTTTACGGCCGCACCGAGGCTAAAGGCCTCACGGTCATCCCCTTGAAAATCTACTTCCGTAACGGCATCGCCAAGGTCGAGATCGCTCTGGCGCAAGGCAAAAAGTCTTGGGACCGCCGCCAGGACGAGCGCACTAAGGAAGCCCGCCGGGAAGTGGAACAATCCATGTATCGCAATCGGAGGCGATAACGCATCATGCAGATCACGCTCGACACCAAGCCGTTTGCAGCACTCGAAACCGATGCTTTGGTTTCCTATGTTTTTGAAGAGACCGACCCCATTCAGGGCCGCATCGCTGAATTGGATCTGGCCGCCGCGGGCTTGCTCCGCAAGCTCGCAAAAAGTGGAGAGCTGACTGGCAAGACCCTCGAATTTACTTTGGTCCACGCGCCCGCTGGTCTCAAAGCCGCGCGTCTGCTCCTCGTCGGAGCAGGGAAGCGCGAGCAATTCAATGGCGCAACACTCCGCAAAGTTGTTGGCGCCGCATTGCGTTATCTCAAGTCGCGTTCGGTGAAGAACATTGCGTTCCTTGTTCGCGAGGGCGACGCCACAGAAGAAACCGCTCAGGCCATCGCCGAAGCCACAATCGTCTCCAATTTCGAGACGGACAAATACAAAACCGACAAGAAGAACGAAAAGAATATTGATACGGTCCTGCTCGCCGGCTACTCCGAAGCCGAACGCGCTGCCGGAGAAAAAGGCCTTTCGAAAGGCCGCATCATCGCCGAGGCCCAGAATTTCACGCGCGACCTCGTCAACGAACCCTCCAACAAACTCACGCCGCGCATCCTCGCGGAAAAAGCCGAGGCCATGGCCAAGGAAGCAGGCCTCGCCGTCGAGATTCTCGATGAAAAGAAAATCTCCGACCTCAAGATGGGGGCATTGCTCAGCGTCGCTCAGGGCGGCCCCGAGCCGCCGCGCGTCATGGTCGTTACCTACACGCCCGCAAATCTGAAACCCGGCGCCCCGGTGATTGGCCTCATCGGAAAAGCCGTGACCTTCGACACCGGTGGCATCTCCATCAAGCCCGCCGAAGGCATGGAAAAAATGAAGTACGACATGGCCGGCGGTGCCACCATGCTCGGCGTCATGCGCGCCCTCGCCGCCCTGAAGCCCAGTGTCAAAGTAATCTGCGTGGTTCCCTCCACCGAAAACATGCCCGGCGGCACCGCGCAAAAGCCCGGCGATATTCAGACCGCCATGTCCGGCAAGACCATCGAAGTCCTCAACACCGACGCCGAAGGCCGCCTCATCCTCGCCGACGCCGTCCACTACGCCAAGCAGCTCGGTGCCACTCACTTGGTCGACGCAGCCACGCTAACCGGCGCCATCGTCGTCGCCCTAGCCAACATCAACGTCGGCGTCTTCGGCTCCGATCAAGCTTGGACCGACAAGCTTCTGGCCAGCGCCAAAGCCGTCGGCGAAAAAATGTGGCAGCTTCCCATGGACGACGAGTATCGCGAATTCATCAAGGGTAGCTTCGCGGACATTCAAAACATCGGCAGCGGCAAAGGCGGCGGCTCCATCACCGGCGCATGGTTCATCCGGGAATTCGCCGGCGACTCCCCCTGGATCCATCTCGACATCGCCGGCACCGCCTGGAACGACGACGCCAAGCCCTGGCTCGCCAAGGGCCCCACCGGCGTCGCCCTCCGCACCCTCGTCCACCTCGTCCTCACGTATTGACGCACACAAAAGTGGGACAGACATTCCTGTCTGTCCCGCCGTAACCACGCTTGGCTGTGAACCGGACAGGCAGGAATGCCTGTCCTACCACTACATCTTCTCGGGCGCTTCGATCCCCATCAATCCCAGCGCTCTCACCAATTGCGCCTCCACCAACTCCGTCAGCCGCAACAAAAACGCCCGCTTCTGCTCATCCGCTTCCGACAAAATATGGTGCTTGTGATAAAAATTATTAAACGCCTGCGCCAGTTGAAACGCGTACTTCGCCACAAACGCTGGCTCCTGCGTCCCAATCGCCGCTTCCACCGCGTGATCTAGCGAACCCGCCAGCAGCGAGAGCTCCCACAGGTCGTTGTTTTCCGACGTGTCCAAGAATTTTCGCGCGGCTTCAGGCTGCGACAGCTCAAGTATTCTTGCGGCCTCAGCAATGTTGTCTTCACTCGTCATTTCGGGGGAAATCTCCGCTCCCCTGCGCCAAATTCCACGAGCCCGAACAACGGCATACTGACAATACGGCCCCGTCTCTCCCTCAAAACTCAGCGCATCCCTGAAATCAAACGCGATGACCGAGGTCCGTGTGAATTTCAGGAGATAGAAACGTAAAGCGCCAATCGCAATCGCGTGAGCGGTTTCCGACTGTTCTACAGTGGTCCATAAGTCGAGGGCAAATCCCTCAAAGTTAGCCGGATGTCTCGATTGAACTTCGTCCAGCGCTGCCGCCTCCAGCTTGTCCAGCAAATCATCCGCCTTGACGCCAAATCCCTTCCGCCCGCTAACCTCGACGTATGGCTTCTTCGCTTCTTCCGACGTAAGCTCGTAACCCATCTCCGCCGCGCATCGCGGCGTCAGCGCCACAATCTCATACGACAAATGAATCGACCGCTCCGCTGCTTCGCCATGCCCCAGCGCCCGCAACCCCGCCGCCACCACCTTCTGCAAATACGCCTGCCGCGCATCAATCACGTTATAAACGCACGAAGCCGCCTCCCCAAAATGCGGCGCCGCGGGATCGCTTTTCCCGCTGGTCGTGGCCCACACCGTCTCCCCCTCCGGCACATTCGGCCACTTCCGGTAATAGAAATCCTTTCCTAGCAACCCAAACTTCCAAAGCTGATACGCAATATCCTTCCCGACGTACGTCACCGTCCCATTCGACCGCACAATAATCTTGTCCTGCGAATTCTCCTCGTCCTCACTCTTCTGCGTGTCCTCTGTGCTCTCTGCGGTCTCTGTGTTAATTACTGAAGTTTCTTTCTTTTCCTCCTCCCAGGGCATGACCCAACAACCCGCCATCTTCCCGGTCGTCGCTAAATGAATTGCCCCGGACTTCTTCAGCATCTCAAACGCCGCATCCCAAAACTTCAAATGCAATATCTCGCTCTCCCGCGCCAGCAAATCGTAATGAATGTCCAGCCGCGCCATCGTCCGCAGATGGCTACCCACAATCGCGTCCGCCACCACTTGCGCCACTTCCGCATCCTCGCCCTTGCCTTCTTCGATCGCCCTGAGCGTCGCGCTGCGTAACTTCTCCGCACGCGCCTTGTCTTCCGCAAAAAAGTTCGTGGCCTTCGCATACAAATCCCAGCAGTAGTAATCGAACATCGGCTCCATCGCCATCATCTTCACGCCGATGGGAGTTCGCTGCTCCATCTGCAGGAAACCAATCACCACGTCCGCCACTTGCACGCCCGTGTTATCAATATAATTTTGAATCTGAACGCGATTTCCCGCGTGCCGCAGGACCCGCACCATCGTGTCGCCCAGCACCGCATTCCGCACATGCCCGATGTGCGCCGCCTTGTTCGGATTAATGCTCGTGTGCTCGACAATAGTCTTCTTGCCAATCGCCGCTTTCCGCTCGCCACCTTGTTCCGCGCGCGCACCCGCCCAAAACGCTGCGCGATCAAAGTACGCGTTCAAATAACCGCCCCCCGCAACCTCAACCTTGGCAATCCCTTCAACCGTCCCCAACCCATTCGCAATCTCCTGCGCAATCAATCGCGGCGCCTTCTTCAATCTCTTCGCCAACTCAAAACACACCGGCGAAGCCGCCTCTCCCATCTCAATCTTCGGCGGCCGCTCCAGCGCAATCGCCAGCTCCACCCCATACTTCTCACGGATATACCCCGCCAGCGCCGTCCGCAGCCGATTGGTAAGTGCTTGGTACAAGTGTCCTCTTTGGAGTGCTTGGAGTGCGGTAGCTCTGCTACCACTCTTACGATCTCAATCCCGAGTTCCAGTGCCCGCTGTCGAGCATTTTTCCGAAGCGAAGCCCTTCAGTATAGATTTACGGAAAGATGCGGTCAAAGCATTGAATACAACACCTTTGTTCGGGTCCTTCACTATCGCTCGCCATACGCTTGTCGCCTCCTCCGTTTGACACCCTCTCCCTCCGCCGATACTATCAATTCTTCTCCAACGGAACCGGGTCACGCAGGACGTTCCCGCGGCGGCTTCCCATGAAACTCGCTTATTTTGATTGTTTTTCCGGCATTAGTGGCGACATGACGCTCGGCGCTTTGGTTGACGCCGGTTGCGCCGTCGACCTTCTCCGTTCCGAATTGCACGGCCTCCAGGTCCCTGGCTGGGAGCTCACCGCGGAAAAAGTCTGGAAAAACGGCATGGCCGCCACCTACGTCAAGGTCAAGTCCGAGGATCAGCAGAAGCACCGCTCACTCAGCACCATTCTTGAGATTCTCCAGAAATCGCAGCTTGCTCCGCAAGTGCGCGAACGCGCCGCCGCCATCTTCACGAAACTGGGTGAAGCCGAAGCCCGCGTTCACGACGTCCCGCTCGAAAAGATTCATTTTCACGAAGTTGGGGCCGTGGACGCCATCGTGGACATCGTCGGTGCCTGCATCGGCTTTCACGCCCTCGGCATCGAAAAGTTCGCCTGCTCGGCTCTGAATGTCGGCGGGGGCATCGCGAAAATGGCGCACGGCGTCTTGCCCGTCCCGGCGCCCGCCACCGCCAATTTGCTCCAAGGCAAGCCGACTTACTCCAACGGTGTGCAGAAAGAACTTGTAACACCCACAGGCGCTGCAATCGTCGCAACGCTTTGCGAATCGTTCGGTCCGCAACCTGCGATGAACGTTACTGCCATCGGTTACGGCGCGGGAACCGACGATCTCGAGGGCCAGCCCAATGTTGTCCGAATCATGATCGGTGAAGCCGCCGAAAAAACCGTCGCCGGCTTTGACGAAGAGATTGCCGTCATCGAAGCGAATCTCGATGATATGAATCCGCAGATTTACGGCTACTTCCTGGAAAAAGCCTTGGCAGCAGGCGCCCTAGATGTCTACACCACGCCTGTGCAAATGAAAAAAAATCGTCCCGGCACGCTGCTCACGGTTTTGTGCAAGCCGCAGGACACTAACACTCTGATGTCGCTGATTTTTTCCGAAACCACCACGTTTGGCGCGCGCTCCTACCGCGCCCAGCGACGCACCCTACCCCGCGAGTTTGTCAGCGTGGCCACAAATTTCGGCGATGTGCGCATCAAAATCTCCCGTGTCAACGGCCGCATCCTGCATGTCGCGCCCGAATATGACGACTGCCGCAAACTAGCCGTCGAAAAGAACGTCCCGTTGCAGCGCGTGATCAGCGAAGCCCTCCGCGCCTACCAAGGAGGCTCGTGATTGTTTTAGTTTTGTAGGGGCACGACACACTGTGCCCTCTTCGATTTGTTTCTCGGAACTGATGACTGACAACTGAAAACTGACAACATTAAAAATGACCGCAAAGCCCAAATATTACCTGACCACGCCGATCTACTACACGAACGGCTTGCCGCACATCGGCCACACGTATTCCACCATCGTGTGCGACACCATCCGCCGCTACAGGCGCATGCGCGGCTACGACGTGGTCATGACCACCGGCACCGACGAACACGGCGTCAACGTCGAACGCTCCGCGAAAAAAGCAGGTGTTCCGGAATCGGAATTCGTCGCGAAAATGGCTGCGGAGTGGCGCGCGCTGTGGGACGAGCTGGGCGTGCAGGGCGACGAATTTATCCGTACCACCGACCTCAAACACGCGCACACCGTGCAGTGGCTTTTCAAGCTGTGCCGCGAAAACGGGTTCATCTATCCCGGCCATTACACCGGACAATACTGCATCTACGACAATGCCTACGTGGACGTGAAACCCGGTGAGAATTGTCCCGATTGCGGCCGCCCCACGGAAACCGTCACCGAAGCGAATTATTTCTTCAAGCTTTCTGCTTTCCAGAAACCGCTTCTCGATTGGTACGCCAAACATTCGGATTTCATTCATCCCGAGGCGCGCCGCAACGAAGTTCTGAGCTTCGTCGAAGGTGGCCTCCGGGATCTCAGCATCACGCGCACCACGGTTCGCTGGGGCATTCCCGTGCCCGGCGAAGAGCCGCACGTGTTCTACGTCTGGTACGACGCGCTCACTGCCTATCTCAGCGCTGTCGGCGGCCCGCAGTATGAAAAAATCGGATACTGGCCCGCGGATCTTCATCTCGTCGGTAAGGAAATCATTCGTTTTCACGCTGTCTATTGGCCTGCGTTTTTGATGGCCGCCGGTCTGCCCTTGCCTAAACAAATCTGGGCGCACGGCTGGCTGCTCATGGACAGCGCCAAGATGAGCAAGTCGCTCGGCAACGTCGTTCGCCCGCGCCCAATCGTGCACGTCCTCGGCATGGATGCACTTCGCTACTATCTTTTGCGCGAAACCGTTTTCGGCCAGGACGGCAATTTCAGCTACGACGCGCTCGTGCAGCGGTACAACAGCGACCTTGCCAACGGTCTCGGCAATCTCGCCAGCCGCACCGCAGCGATGATCGAGAAAAACAGCGGCGGCAAGATTCCCAAGCCCGGCGAACCTCAACCGCAGGACACGGCGCTGGCTGCGAAAGCACAGGAAGCGATTGGGGAGGTCCTGGAGCAATACGACAAACTGGGATTCTCGCTTGCGCTGGAAGAGCTGTGGTCGCTCATCGCCGCTACGGATAAATATCTCACCACCGAACATCCGTGGTCGCTTGGCGAAACAGACGCCGATCAGAAGCGCCGTGAAACGATTCTTTGGACCACCGCGGAAGTTCTGCGAATTGTCACGGCATTAACGCATCCCGTCTTGCCGGAGAGCACCACAAAGGTGTGGACGCTGCTTGGTCAAGCAGGACAGCCCGGGTCCATAGCCCTGGACGGGCTTCGCTGGGGACAGCTCGCTCCGGGCACACCGCTCGGGAAGTCGCAAGCGCTTTTCCCACGCATTGAAAAAGCAGAAGCAATCGAGAGGATGGAAGCCATGGAAAAAGACGCACAAAACGCCCCGTCGCCGGTCACTACGCCGACGCCTGTGAGCGCGCCCGCCACGGGCGGCGCTGCTACCGCTGCAGCTCCTGCTGCCGCAGAGAAAATTGGCATCGAGGATTTCACCAAAGTCGAAATGCGCGTCGGCCAGATCAAGACCGCTGAACGCATCGTCGGCGCGGACAAACTGTTGAAACTCACCGTGGACATCGGCACCGAGATTCGCCAGATCTGCGCCGGCATCGCCCAATACTACGAGCCCGAGAAACTGATCGGCCGCAAAGTCGCCGTCGTCGTCAATCTCGCTCCTCGCAAACTCCGCGGCGTCGAATCCAACGGCATGATTGTCGCCGCCTCCGTCGGCCCTGAAGGCCGTCCCGTCCTCGCCGGCTTCCCCGACGAAGACGTCGAAATCGGCGCGAGATTGAAGTAGCGACACAATAAATCGTGTCCTGAGAGAGCCGAAAAATGGCCGTGAAGTATCCACTGTTCGTTTTTGAGAAGGACGACCAATCGATGCTGCAGATAGAAAATGCCAGCACCATCGATGTTTTAGAGGCAGTTGATATCTTGAATGGTGAATATGTTTTCTGGGACGCGGATGGCAACGGAGTCTCTATCAAAGCATCGGTGACCAGGTTCACAATGGAAATAGGGGACGCGACGTCTTGCACAGCACAATTTCCATTGCGAGATGCCCTCGCCTTGTATGCAAAGAAATTGGAATTGGTCAATTTTAACGTTGATGGGCGTCCCTGTGAGGTTTGGGGTCGAATCCAGAAGGAATTAGCGGCTCGCCCGAAAAAGCCAAGCTTCTTGGCGAGATTATTTCGATGAGAATTGTCTAGTGGAACTGATCGATTCACACGCGCATATCGACTTCCCGCAATTTGCGGAGGACCGTGAAGTTATGCTTGATCGTGCTCGCGCCGCCGGCGTGACTACATTGCTCGCCATCGGCACTGGTCCGGGGCCTGAAAAACTGGATTCCGCCATTCCCTTCGCCGAGCAACACGACTGGATTTACGCCACCGTCGGGATTCACCCGCACGAAGCAGTGCAAGTCACACCAAAGCATCTCGAACAGCTTGCGATTCTCGCGAAGCATGAAAAAGTCATAGCCTGGGGCGAGATCGGTCTCGACTACTTCTACGATCACTCCCCACGCGAGCTTCAGCAGCGCGTTTTTCGCGACCAGATGAATCTTGCAAGCGATGCGAAGCTGCCCATCATCATTCATTGCCGTGATGCCTGGTCCGATTGCCTGAATCTTTTGGAAGAAGTCTGGCGCCCCACCGGCCTCGGCGGAATTCTGCACTGCTTTACCAGCACGCTGGAAGATGCACAACGCGGTATCGACATGGGATTCATGATTTCCTTTGCGGGAAATTCAACCTATCCGAAAACGCAGAACATTCGCGACGTTGCGAAAGCATTGCCCTTAGAGAAGATTTTGATTGAGACGGACGCTCCGTACCTAGCGCCACAAGCCTACCGCGGCAAGCGCAACGAGCCTGCCTATGTGGCGGAAGTGGCGCGTACAATAGCGAGTGTGAGAAACTTACCGCCAGACGAAGTTGCCGCCGCCACCTCCGACAATTTTCGGCGCTTCTTTGGTCTTGCGTGGCCGACGCGTATCGCGGCCTCAGGTCTCAAGGAAACCTAGCTTGGGAGACACGCTATCGCTTTGCTGACGGTGAAAGAGATTTTTGATCTGGTCCGTGACGACCTCGCTTTGGTCGAAGAGGAACTTGCGCGGCAAAGCGATACTGCGTTCCCGGACGTCTCGGAGATCACCGCCTACCTCCTTGGGGGAGGCGGGAAGCGCCTGCGCCCCGCGATTTTGCTTCTCTCGGCTCGCCATGCGGGGCGCTCAGATCGCAGCGCGATTCGTCTGGCAGCCGTGGTTGAACTTCTCCACAGCGCGACGCTCATCCACGACGATGTGATTGATAGCGCGGACACGCGCCGCGGCCGTCCTTCCGCCAATTCGCGCTGGGGCAATCATCGCAGCGTGCTCACCGGCGATTGGCTGTACATGCAATCCTTCCAAATGGCTTTGGAAGAGCGCAACTTCCGCATTCTCGACATCCTCATTGATCTGACGCAGAAAATGGTGGAAGGTGAATTGATCCAGCTTTCCAAAATCGGCCGCATTGATGTGACCGAAGATGACGCGTTACGGTTGGCTACGTACAAGACCGCGTGCCTCTTCAGCGGTTGCGCGCGCCT
>Ga0206952_10014_pt1 | contig 60530 bp, 54 predicted proteins | sample Alteio_BWOrgHeat_39_FD_152966 | JGI IMG/M metagenome (GOLD analysis project Ga0206952, IMG submission 152966) | Enriched cells from forest soil in Barre Woods Harvard Forest LTER site, Petersham, Massachusetts, United States -... | ecosystem: Environmental > Terrestrial > Soil > Temperate forest >... | reverse complement strand
GACAGGCTTTGTTTTATTTGTGAAGATGGCAGCTTGTTTGGTGAAGAATATACGCTGGTAGCGGTTGCAGATTATGTATTGCAGAAAACAAAGGGCAATACGGTAAGCAATCTTTCATCAACACGGGCTTTAAGAGATGTGACGCTTAAATATGGCGGCGAGTATTTTCCAAGTGCAGTAGGAGAGGTGAACGTGGTTACAAAAATGAAAGCAGTAAATGCTGTTATCGGTGGTGAAGGCAATGGCGGAATTATATTACCTCAACTGCATTATGGCCGTGATGCATTGGTTGGTATTGCAATATTTCTAACCTATCTCGCACAAAATGGTAAAAGTGCTTTGCAGTTACGCAAAACTTATCCTGACTATTTCATCAGCAAAAACAAAATAGAATTAGATAATGGCATTGATGTAAAGAAAATTTTTTCACACCTGCAACGCAAATACAAAAATCATCCTTTAAATACTGAAGACGGGCTCAAGATAGAGTTTGACAACGATTGGGTGCACTTGCGCACAAGCAACACCGAACCTATTATCCGCATTTATGCAGAAAGCAATTTTGAAACTACTGCTGATAATATTGCAAGAAGATTAATGGCGGATATAAAAGAGTTTATGTAGTTTATTGTATAAGTCGGAGACTTTGCGCATAATCCTGCGAAGTCTGGAGGCTTAGCGGAGTAGGTTTTTTACACAGTTCACGTTAGTGGCCGTTTTTTTGTACTTGATCAAAATTAGTCCTGCTATACTTAGGAGGCTTATACAAAGTCCTCCGTATAAATTTAAATTGTTAGAAGATTTAAATATTGTTTGGTCGTTATAATCAATTCGAGTTATTCCTGTCTGAACTCCATTAACGACAGGTATTGTAGGGTCAATAAAAAATTTATACAATTTTGATGTATCAATTAAATAAAAAGTAGCGTCTTCTCTTGCCTCATTTTCTGTTCCCAAATTGATTGCTATTTTATTTTGTCTATCTCTAAGTGTAAAAATTAAAGAGTAATGTCGTCCGGTATGATAGCTTGTATAGTATGAAATTATTTTATTAGTCACTCTACCATTAACAATTGTCATGTCTGAAGACTTCAAAGATGCTCTGTACAAACTTAATAGTCCAATAACAAGTGAAAAAATTAAAAGAAGATAGATAATTATTTTCTTAAACATGAGCGGCTCTTAATTTAATGGCAGCTAACTCTCAAATATGAGCAACTCTATTTCGTAACTCTGCTGGCTACATAACTCAAAAACTCTATATTACCATTTGTTACTCGTCAAGAAATTTTTGAAATTCTTACTGTAATATTTCATCCAGCTTTTGCATTAATGCATCGCCGCGCAAATTGCGGGCTACAATTTTCCCGTTTGGATCAACCAAAATATTCTGCGGTATTTCTTTTACATGATATAATTCTGCTACAGTATTTTGAAACTGTTTTAAATCACTTACATGCGTCCAGGTTAAATTATCTGCATGAATTGCCTGCAGCCAGTTTGGTTTTTCCGCATCAAGCGAAACCCCAAGCACTGTAAAATTTTTTGCTTTGTATTTATTATATGCTGCAACAACATTTGGATTTTCCATGCGGCATGGCCGGCACCAGCTTGCCCAAAAATCTATCAATACATATTTGCCTTTAAACTGCGAGAGCGAAACCGTTTTGCCTGCTGTATCTGTTTGTGAAAAATCAATTGACTGCGTACCAACAGCCCCAACTTTATCTTCTTTTATAACATTGGCAAGATTTTTTGCAAACTGGCTTTGTAAAGCAACATCACCAAGCTGGTTATATCTTTTTTCAAGCAACAGCACATCACGGTTTGGATCTGTATCATAACTATAAGCAAGCAACAACGCAGCAACAGGAGAATTTTTTTTACGTTCAATAAAACGATCAATTGCATTTTGGTAAATATTATAAGCAGTGTTCAATTCAATCACAGCAGAATCATGCAGGCCCTGTGATGTTGCAGACATCATTTGATTGCGGTAAAAACTTACATAATCATTAATAGGTTTTATATCATACAAAAATTCTTCATAATCCAGGTTAGTTAATGAGCCGGTTATTGAAATATCATTCTCACTGGTGCCAACAATATTCACCGTGTCATTTCCCATAAACAAAACCATCCTGCGCTGTAAAGAGGGAAAAAGAATAATGCGGGCATCTGTATTTTCAACACTGCCTTTCAATATAAAAACACCTTGTTGCACGCTTGTAGTTGCAAGCGTATCTGTGCCGTTAAAACCAAGCAAAATAACCTGCGCATTTTCAGGAATTGATTTAATGCTTCCTGTTATTAAAAAAGATTTTTTGCTTTGCGCATTGATAAGCATCGGCAACATCAACAAAATAGAAAAAATTTTATGCATACTTTTTTTATTACGTCATACCCAACCTAATTGGGCATCTCAATGTCATGCAAATTAATCATGATTTAGATATTAACGAAAATGGTTATCCAATTATTGATTGTAAAAATTCTTTTGTGCTTTGCTGAATATTATTTGCATCTTCAATAGCTTTTATATAAGCCGTTCCGATGATAGCGCCACTTGCATATTTACATGCAGATTGAAAGCTTTGTTTATCTTTTATACCAAAACCAACCATTACCGGGTTTTTTAACTGCATGTTTTGCAAACGCTGCAAATATGTTGAGACTTCATTAAAATCTTTTTTATTACCTGTTGTTGATGAAGATGAAACCGCATACAAAAAACCTGAACTTAATGCATCTAATTTTTTTATTCTTTCTTCTGATGTTTCAGGCGTAACCAAAAAAATAAAATCCAATCCATAGCGATGAATGATTTCCGCATATTCATTTTCAAATTCATATTCCGGAAGATCGGGAAGAATTAATCCATCAACAGGAATAGCTGCTGCATGTTTGCAAAATCGTTCAAAACCATATTGCAGAACCGGGTTCATATAACCCATTAAAATAATCGGCACATAAATTTCTTTTCTGCAATCCTGCAACTGTGCAAAAAGTTTTTCAATCGTCATTCCATTTTCCAAAGCTTTGCTGCCGCTTGATTGTATCACCGGCCCATCTGCAAGCGGATCACTGTATGGCATTCCTAATTCAATTCCGTCAGCACCATTATCCTGCAGGGCTTTCATTACCTGCAAAGTGTTTTCAAACTGCGGAAAACCTGCAGTGCAGTACACATTTAAAACATTATTTTTTTTGCGCTGAAATAATTCTTCTAACCGGTTCATGTAAACTATTGTTGCGTAAAGTTCTTACTTAAAATCAAACAATGTTGCTGTAAATTCTCCGCGTTCTCTTTTCTTGGTAATAGCAGAAAAGTTTCCTTTATAACGCATGGTTTCGGGTACAAGTAAATTACCTGCATGAGTCATTTCAACCTGGATCTTTACGTCAAAATCATACAGACCTGCTTTATAACTTAACGAATATGTTCGCCCCACAACTTCCATTGTTTTTGCATCAAACATAGTAGTCATTTCATCAACTACCACATCATTCTTTTGAAAAAAACCAAGATCATCTTTTGGCTTTATAGAAAATATGTAAACATAGTTTCCTTTATATGTATCGTAATCAAGTGTATAATCATATAGCTTGTGCGCATCTTCATCATACAGATCAAGCTTGTTACCGATGAAAGGAATGCCCGGAATTTTCCTGCCCGGATTAAAGAACAGCATCTTTAATTGCTCTTTATGTTTTTCAGTTCCGCTTTTGTCTGAAGTATTAAATACTCTTCCTGCAACAATATTATTTTCTCCGCACACTTTACCTTTTGTAAGAAATATGGAAGCATACATTTCGCCGGTTAAATAATTATAGTTGCCGTCTTTATCAAAAAAATCTCCGGTTGTTTTTTGATCTGTTGTTTCTGTATACCTGCAATTATTTTCGCGATGTTGTGTTGCTTTACTATAATAACTTGCCTGCACATTATCTTTTTTATCACGTATACTAATGTTATTGTATGACGAAAATTCTACAACATGCAGGTTGCGGAAAGCTTTATAAAAAGTTGTATCGTTTTGTATGCGGCTCAACAGGCTTTCATAGTCCATATGGTTGCGCACAATAACAGGTTTAAGCGTGAAGGTGCCTTTGTCAATAATAACCGTTGTGTCTTTACCTTCTACTATAAATGAATCTTTGTTCTGAGCGAGTAATGTAACCGGTAACAGGATTGAAAAAGCAATAACATATATTAATTTCATTTTGGAAAGATCATTTTATAGTCCACTTTTATTTTGCCTTTTGTTATGTCTGCAAGTTTACCCTGTAATAATTTTTTGCGGAAAGGTTTAATATAATCAATAAAAAGTTTGCCTTCAATATGATCATATTCATGCTGTATAATACGGGCTGTTAAACCATTAAATGTATCTGTATGATAATTGAAATTTTCATCAGCATAATGAATGGTTACAGTTGCAGGGCGCATAACATCTTCTCTTATTTTCGGAATGCTTAAACAGCCTTCATTATAATTCCACGGCTCACCATTCAGCTCTTTTACTTTAGCATTAATGAACACTTTTTTAAAGCCGGGTTCATCAGGATATTTTCCTTTATCTTCTTCTTCCTGGTTCGCGAAAAGCTGTATACTGTCAACAACAAACAATCGGATATTTTTATTTACCTGCGGTGCTGCCAAACCCACGCCATTGCTGGCGTAGAGCGTTTCCCACATGTCTGCCAACAGCTTTTCAAGGTTGGGATAACCGGGTGTTATATCTTTTGCAACTTCACGTAAAACCGGGGTTCCGTATGCAACTATGGGTAAAATCATAAGCCCTCTAACTCCCTAAAGGGAGAATATTAAAGTTGATAATAAATTTGCGTGCGAAGATAAATGTTAGGATGTTAAACAGAGAATAAAGTCCCTTTAGGGATTTAGGGCTTTCAAATACTCCTGCAACATAATGGCAGCTGCAATCTGATCAATATTTTCTTTTTTCTGACGGTCTTTTTTCTTCATACCCATTTCAACCATTGCCTGCACTGCAAGTTTAGATGTGTAACGTTCATCAACTGTTTCAGTTTTCATCAACGGAAAATCTTTTTTAAATTTTTTTATGAATTGATGCACGAGTGGCGTTGCATGTGTATCACTGTCATCTAAATTCTTTGGCTCACCAATTAAAACCAGTTCTACTTCTTCTTTTAGAAAATAATTTTTTAAAAAAGGAAAGAGATCTTTTGTTTCAATAGTTGTTAATGCAGTTGCAATAATTTTTAAAGGATCGGTTACGGCAATACCAGTACGTTTTTTCCCATAATCAATACAAAGAATACGAGGCATTTTTGTTTATAATTTGACTGATAATAGTCGACAGTAAAGTGTTAATTTAAAAACAAATCGGCAATTACTAATACGCCAAATACAACGCTGGCAATTCCATTGGCGGTCATGAATGCAAGGTTTACTCTGCGCAGATCATTTGGTTTTACAATTGAATGCTGATAAATGAGCATGCCGCAAAACACAGCAATGCCTATCCAGTAAACAAAATGAAAATGTCCATAAAAACCTGCAGCTATTACACAGGCTGCGCTTAAAATATGCAGCAATTCAGAAACATGCAATGCTTTTGTTTTACCAACTGTTGCGGGTATAGAATATAGATGTTGCGACTGATCAAACTCAACATCCTGTAGGGCATAAATAATATCAAAACCACTTACCCAGAATATTACAGCGAATGAAAACAACAACGGTAAAATATCAAACCTTCCTGTTACAGCAAGGTAAGCGCCAATAGGCGCAAGAGATAATCCCAAACCTAAAACCAAATGACATAAAAAAGTAAAACGTTTTGTATAGCTATAGAATAAAACAACAAACAAGGCAACCGGTGAAAGCAAAAAACAAATCTTGTTTATAAAAAACGTTGCAGCTATAAAAATTATACAATTCAATATCACAAAACGTAATGCACTTGATGGAGAAATTATTCCTTTTGGAATTTCACGGATTGCTGTTCTTGGATTTTTTGCATCAAAGCTTCTGTCAAGATAACGGTTGAAAGCCATTGCTGCGCTGCGGGCTGTGATCATACAAATGAGAACTCCAATAAAAGGAAGTCCATAGAAAACATAATACGGAACAGCAGGTATAGTATGATTTTGTTTCCAAATCACACCTAAAAAAAATCCAATCAATGCAAAGGGCATTGCGAAAATAGTATGCGAAAATTTGACGAGTGATAAATAATTCTTGACTGTTGTCATGTCGCAAAAGTAATTAATAAAAATCCTGTGAATGTTTGCTAACCATTTATCAACTTCCATAATACGATTCCTGCAGCAACACTTACATTCAAGGAATGTTTCATTCCATGCTGCGGAATTTCTATACAACTGTCACATTGCTGCATAACTGTTTCCTGCACGCCGGTAACTTCATTACCAAAAACAACAGCTATCTTTTTGTTTGAAGGAAGTGTGAATTTTTCAAGTGATATGCTTTGCTCAGCTTGTTCAATTGCATAAACTGCATAGTTGTTTTGTTTGAGTTGAGTGATTGCTTCTTCAATATTTTCAAACTGCATCCAGTCAACCGTTTCAATTGCGCCTAATGCTGTTTTATGTACGGAACGATGTGTTGGCGGTGGTGTATACCCGCAAATAAAAATGCATTCCACTAAAAATGCATCTGCTGTTCTGAAAATACTGCCAACATTATAAGCGCTGCGAATATTATCCAGCAAAACAATGATCTTATTTTTTTCTGCCTGTTTAAATTCTTCAACCGTTTTACGGTTCAGTTCATCCATACTTAACTTACGCATAGTGCAAAAATAAAGATGCCCCGCTTTACAGCGAGGCAACCTTAAATGGAAGCCAATTTTTATTGCACTACAATCTTATACATTTCCTTCTGCGCATCCATTGTAAATATGATTGTGTATGTACCCGGCGCAACATCACCAATATGAAAATGACCGTTATTTAAACCTGCAACTGCGGTTAAATCATCCTGCTTAACCAGTTTGCCTGAAGCGTCAAATAACTGTGCATGCATGGTATTATTTTTTTCTGAATTAAACTGCAGCATTAAATGCCCTGGCCTGCTTATAGGATTTGGACTCAGGCTTACAATAAGCTTTGCAGTTCCGTTGGCATTGCGGAAAACTTTTATATCTGATAAAGTTTGCCTTCCGTCTTTATCAATAATGCTTAGTGAATAGTAGATATAACGATAGGCGGCCGGCAATGAATTATCAGTGTAAGCATAATTTGTAAGTGCTGAGGAGTTGCCTTTGGCCGGCAGAGTAGCAATCTTTTGAAAATTATTGCCATCAATGCTGCGCATTATATCAAAATGATCTGTGTTTTGTTCGGTTGCCGTTGCCCACGCAACCACAGCAGCATTTGCCTTTCCCGGTGAAACGCCAAAGCTGCTTAATATAACAGGTAGCGCGCCGGTAACGTTAATCGTTCCCACCATTCCTAAAGAAGCATGAAAATTACATTGATAGTTATAAGTGCCGGCTTTTGTTACTGTGTAAGTGAAAGTAGTTACACCACCATCATTTAACTGCTGATCCCACGTAGCGGCGCCGGATGGAATAGTTAAAGAAGTAGTAGTGTGAAACCCTTCAATCCAATCCCATTCAATCACATCGCCAACTATTGCATTAACGGTTGCGGGCGAGAACTGGTTATTTGAAACCTGTATAATATGCGTTGAAGCAAAAGATGTTTTTAAAAACAAAAGTGCAGCCAAAAGGAGATAAATTTTTTTCATAAGAAAGTTTTAAGATTAAAAGTATTTTAATTGTTCATCAACTAATCATTATTAAACCTGAACGGGAAAAAACCGGTGATGAACCGGGCTTCTTCAGCTTTATAATATAATTCAAGGTAATTTGTTTGAACTATAATATCAGGTATACAGAACATAATTTATCAAAAAAAGGTTGCTTTTATATAAAATTTGTATTATTGCTCCGATTTTTAAAACTAACTACTTATGTTTTTCAACCGTATAACCGCCCTGGCAATTTGCCTTGCGTTATCAACAATTACTCTCTGCCAGAAAAAAGAAGTAAAGATCAAATTTGGTGATATTAAGGCTGAGGATTTTAAGCCGCAAGTTTATAGTGTTGATTCTTCTGCTGATGCTGTTTATTTATATACTGCAGGTTCCTCTTATGAAGAAGGCAATAACAACGGAGCCTTTTCTGTTGTATACAAGATACATGAGCGCATCAGACTATTGCATAAAAAAAGTTTTGATAAGCTGGCAACCGTAAACATTCCTCTATTCAAACACGAAAATGATATTGATAAGATTAGTGATTTGCATGCAGCTACTTACAACATACAAGATGGCAAAGTGATTACAACCAATATAGAAAAAAATTCATTTTTTAAAGATAAAGATGGTGATGCTCAGATCGTAAAATTTACTTTTCCAAATCTTAACGAAGGCTGCATAATAGAATATAGTTACACTAAAACAATTCCTTTTTTTGCCTATATTCCGTCATGGAGCTTTCAGAACGACTATCCTGCATTATGGAGTGAATACTCCATAGAAATACCGCAATTTTTTGATTTCGTAGTTTTAACCGAAGGGTATTTAAAGCCTGCAATTGATACTGCCAGTTTATCTGCAAACACTTTTAATGTACTTGATCCCAGCGGGATTGGTGCTTCAAGAACAATGAGCATAAGAAGTAATACAATTATACATAAATGGGCATTTGCCAATACACCAGCAATAAAAGAAGAAAAATATATTACCACTGTTTCTAATTATATACAAAAACTGGAATTCCAACTTTCTGCTATACGTTTCGATGGTGAACAGCCGGTATTTTATATGAATACATGGTATGAAACTGCAGATAAACTGCTGAAAGCTGAATATTTTGGCCAGGATCTTTCTAAAGAAAACGGATGGTTGAAGGACGATGTAAAAACAGCGGTAGCTGGCGAAACAAATGCAGCAGGGAAAGCTAAAAATATATATGAATTTGTAAGAGATAATTATTCCTGTACAGATCATTCAGATTTTGAATTATCTCAGCCACTTAAAAAAATACAACAATCTAAAAAGGGAAATGTAGCAGATATAAACCTGCTCTTAACTGCAATGTTGCGTAATGCCGGGTTTGACGCTAATCCTGTTTTGTTGAGTACAAGAGACCATGGCAAAACATACGACATTTATCCTATACTCGATAAATTCAACTATGTAATTTGTCAGGTAAACATTAATGATAAATTTTACCTTCTTGATGCTGCAGATCCTGTACTTGGTTTTGGCAAATTAGGAGCAGATTGCTATAATGGGGATGCACGTATTATAGCTACTAATCCGCTCATAGTAAATTTATCAGCTGATTCTTTGCATGAATCAGAAACGACAAGTTTGTTTTTGATGAATGACAGTAATGGAAAAGTTAGCGGAACTTATAACTGTTCAATGGGCCAGATACAGTCTATTAATATGCGTGAAAAATTGAAACAATCAAGCCCGGATGATTATTTTAAAGATGTAAAAAAATCCTTCTCTTTTGAGGCAGAGTTAAATAATGCCGCTATTGATTCGTTAAAGAAACCAGACATGCCTATAGCGGTGCGCTATGATATTTCTTTTAAACCGGAGGATGATATTGTATATTTTAATCCAATGTTTTCTGCAGATGTATATAAGGACAATCCTGATGTGTATAAGGATAATCCTTTTAACGCTGCTCAGCGCCTTTATCCTGTAGAAATGCCTTATTGTATTGATAAGACTTACATTTTAAATATGGCGGTACCTGCTGGTTATAAGGTTGATGAATTACCGAAATCTTCAAGAGTTACATTAAATGAACAGGACGGCATGTTTGAATATTTAATACAACAAAATGATGACCAGATTCAAATGCGCTGCCGCATAAAACTAAATAAAGCCAATTTTGACCCTGAAGATTATGAAACCCTGCGCAATTTTTTTGCCTTTGTGGTAGAAAAAGAAAATGAGCAAATCGTATTTAAAAAGCAATAAATGCTGATCCGGATTGCTTATTGAAAAATTGAATTAACCGATATATGTTTAAGTCTATAATCATTTCAGCCTGTAGTTTATTTTCTTGCCTAACTGTTTTATGCCAAAAGGATGTTGATTTTAAATTTGGAAATGTAACTGCCAAAGATTTTGATGTGTCCTCTTCAAAGATTGTTGATAGCAGTGACGACGCGGTTATTTTGTATGAATCAGGATTTACTCATTTTGCGGGCAATAACAGTAATTGGTTCGATTATATTTATACTTATACAAGGCGCGTTAAAATCATAAATAAAAAATCATTCAGGTTAGCAACTGTTGCAGTGCCTTTATATATAAATGATGATGGCGATGCAGAAGTTTTATCTAATGTAAAAGGCGTTACTTATAATCTTGATAATGGAGTTATTTCTTCTGCAGAGATGGATAAGGGCAGTATCTTTTCAGATAAGCAAGATGAAAATCACACGATTAAAAAATTTACTTTACCTGCTGTAAAAGAAGGTTGTATAATTGAATATACCTATACAATAACATCACCGTACACTTATACTATTCCATCATGGCAATTTCAAAACGAAGAATATCCTGTTTTATGGAGTGAATATAAAGTTGCAATTCCTTCAACATTAACTTATTCGCTTACCAGGCAGGGATATGATTCCTTTTTCATAAATAAAGCGTGGGAAGGAAAAGAAAAATATGCTGTGAATAAAACTGCTCCAAACGAAAATACTTTCACTATATCACGAGAACTATTTGTAGAGGCTAATACAATTAATCATCGCTGGGTTGAAAAAGATGTACAACCTTTAAAGGCCGAAAGTTATATTTCTTCACCGGGTAATTATGCTGATAAAATGGAGTTTCATCTTGCAAGCACGTACAATGGAGAGGAAAAATCTAATGAAATAAAAACATGGAAAGAAGTAACAGCACACTTCTCAAACAAAAAAGATTTTATACAGGCTTTTTCCGGCGACAACTCATGGATAAAAGATTTGCCTGGCAGCATAAGTGACGGCGATCTGGAAAAGGCAAAAGATATTTATTATTATGTACAGGATAATTACACCAGCACAGACAATAGTATTAATAAATATGCAGATTTATACGACGTTTATAGAACGAAAAAAGGCACTGTAAGAAGCATAAATCTTTTATTAATAGCAATGCTGCAAAGCAAAGGCATTTATGCAGAGCCAGTGATGCTTAGTACAAAAGAAAATGGTTTTGTAAATCCCAATTATCCTGTTCTTGACAAATTTAATTACATCATTTGCCGCAGTGTAATTAATGGAAAAGTTTATTTGCTAGATGCTGCTGATCCTGTTCTTAGTTTCGGACAACTTTCTACCGATTGTTATAATGGTTATGCGAGGATTATTAATACAAACCGGTCTGATTCTTTATACCTGCTTTCTGATTCTTTGATCAATACAGATGTTTCAACGCTTTCTCTAAGCAATGATGATAATGGTAAAATAGCAGGAACATATAAACAAATAATGGGAAAAATTTCATCTATAGATATGAGAGGAAAAATGTCAACTACTAACACTGATGACTATTTTAAAGATTTAAAAAATGAATATTCTTTTGATATAAATATGAGCAATAAAAGTATTGAGTCACTTAATGAAAGAGAGATGCCTGTTTCGGTTCAATACAATTTTGATTTTAAAATGAATGATGATATTGTATATTTTAATCCGATTGCTCCTCCTGATATTGAAAAAGAAAATCCATTCAAGGCAACGCAGCGGTCATACCCGGTAGAAATGCCTTATTGTACAGATAAAACTTATGTTTTAAACATGCAGGTTCCGGCTGGATATATAGTTGATGAGTTGCCAAAATCTGCACGCATTTCTTTAAACGGAAATGACGGAACATTTCAATATCTTATCCAACACAATGGAGATAATATTCAGTTAATGTGCCGCCTCAAATTAAATAAAGCCACATTTGAGCCTGAAGATTATGAAACCCTTCGCAATTTTTTTGCATTCATAGTAGAGAAAGAAAGCGAACAAATTGTATTTAAAAAGCAATAAATTTTTATGAAACCTTTTTTAATAGCTTTTGCTGCAATATTTTTTTTTCAGTCAGCAAATACACAGGAATATAATGTATTACTCATTTCTGATTCTTTAAAAAAGAATGCCAATGCAGTAGATCGTTATTCTGAAATGCATATTACCATTATAAGCGAAAAAAAAGCTATAGTATATGAAAAAGAAGTGCTTACAATTTTAAATGAAGCAGGCGATAAGTATGCTGATTATATTACCAGTTATGATAAGTTTAATTCCATTAACGATCTTGACGGAAATTTATATAATGCATATGGAAAAAAAATAAAGGAAGTAAAAAAGAAAGATATTTCAGATCATTCGGTTTATGATGGTTACAGCCTCATGCGGGATGATCGTTATAAAGAGCATAATTTTTATTGCAAAGACTACCCTTATACAGTTGAATACGAGGAAGAAGATGAACAAACACAAATGTTTTCTTTGCCAACATGGGATCCGCAGATTTCGCCAAATATGAGTGTACAGGTAAGCAAACTTATTGTTGAAACACCTGAGAACTATAAGTTTCGATATAAGCAATTTAACTTAAAAACCGCACCACAAATCACACAGAAAAATGACAAAGTAATTTATACATGGCAGGTAAATGATCTTACAACAAAAAAAACCGAATTATATCAACCTGGCTGGAGAGAAATAATGCCATCTGTTATGTTAGCACCTACAACTTTTGGTGTTGACGATTATACTGGAGATATGAATACATGGAAAGGCTTTGGAGATTTTATTAACATACTCAGAAAAGAAAGGGATATTCTGCCTGACGACGTAAAACAGAAAGTGCATGCTTTAACTGATAATGTAAAAGGTCCGCGTGAAAAAGTCGAAATTCTTTATAAATACTTACAGCAAAATTCTAGATATGTAAGCGTACAATTAGGTGTTGGTGGATGGCAGCCTTTCGATGCAAATTATGTGGCAACAAATAAATATGGAGACTGTAAAGCGCTGTCAAATTATATGGTTGCTTTATTAAAAGAAGCTGGTATTAAAGCTGATTATGTTTTAATTAAAGCTGGCGAAGACGAAGAACCTATTCAAACAGATTTCCCGATCAATCAATTTAATCATGCTACTGTTTGCGTGCCGTTTGATAAAGACTCGATGTGGCTTGAATGTACCAGCCAAACGCAGGCGCCGGGTTATGCCGGAACATTTACGGGAAACAGGTATGCTTTATTAGTTAATGAAAACGGTGGCCATATTGTGGCAACACCTGCTTATACTGCCAGCGATAATATGATCGTAAGAAAAATAAACGGGGTAGTAGATCAAACCGGCAATCTGTCTGCAGATGTTTCCACGCGTTTTTCCGGTTGCGAATCTGATGATCTGCAATTGAGATTGGATTACGACGACAAGCAAAAAATTGAGGAAATTTTAAAAGATGAATTTGATTTGCCAACATATGATGTTACAAGTTATAATTATAAACAGCATAAAGACATTATTCCTTCAATAGATGAAGACCTTCAGATCAACGCAACGAATTATGCTGCTGCTATGGGTAAAAGATTTTTCCTGATGCCAAATGTATTAACGCATTTATCCTATAAAATTGATACATCAGAAAAGCGTATGTATGATATTGTTTTAGATCATCCGTTTATCCATATTGATTCTGTTTCTATAAAACTTGCCGGTAGCTATTCAATTGAAAGTTTGCCCAAAGATGTGAATTTAAAAACAGCTTATGGAGATTATTCAATCAGCTTTAAATACCAGGATAATACTGTTTTTTGTGTGAGAAGGTTTCAACAAAATGAAGCAAGATTCGCAGCTTCACAATATGCAAATTTCGGCAATTTTATAAATTCAATTAATAAAGCCGACAAGAGTAAAATTGTATTTATTAAAAAAGAAGGATAATCACATTTTTTGCTGAAAAAATAACAGTTGGTTTAAAAAATACTGCTTTACAGTCAGTTATATCTATTTTCTGCTGTCATAGTTTCCTTTCAATTTTAATGGATTATTTTTTGATGAATGAATAAGAACTTTATCATTCAATAATTAAATTTTCCAAACATTATATATGAACTTAGGAAACTTCACAATTAAAGCAGCTGAAGCTTTTCAACAGGCGCAGCAGCTTGCATTCAATAATGGAAATCCTAATATTGAAACAGAACACATTTTAAAGGCTTTACTTGAACAGCAGGATTCACCTGTTGAATACCTTTTAAAGAAAAATAACGTCACGCTCAATTTGCTGGATAGCAAACTGGATGAAGCATTAAATAAATTGCCAAAACAAAATGGCGGTGAGGCAGCACAGGCTATGAGCCGCGATGCAAACAATGTTATTTTACGCGCAGGTTCAGTTTTAAAACAATTCAATGATGAGTTTATTACACCTGAGCATTTGATATTAGCAATTGTTGAAGGTAATGATGCATCAGCCAAACTCTTGAAAAGCGCCGGATTAACTGAGAAAGGATTGATTGCTGCAATAAAAGATTTGCGCAAAGGCGATACAGTAACTTCCCAAACACAAACGCAGGAATTCAATGCATTGAATAAATATGCAAAGAATTTAAATGAAATGGCAAGGCAGGGCAAGCTTGATCCTGTTATTGGCCGCGATGAAGAGATACGCAGAACGCTACATATACTTTCACGCAGAACAAAAAATAATCCCATATTAGTTGGTGAGCCTGGTGTTGGTAAAACAGCAATTGCTGAAGGCATAGCACATAGAATTGTAAATGGCGATGTGCCTGAAAATCTCAAATCAAAAATTATTTATGCGTTGGATATGGGACAACTTATTGCCGGCGCAAAATATAAAGGCGAGTTTGAAGAAAGATTAAAAAGCGTTGTAAAAGAAGTTGGCAACAGCGATGGTGAGATTATTCTTTTTATAGATGAAATTCATACGCTTGTTGGCGCGGGTGGTGGTGAAGGTGCAATGGATGCAGCCAATATTTTAAAGCCTGCATTGGCACGTGGTGAATTGCGTGCAGTAGGTGCAACAACATTGAATGAATATCAAAAATTTTTTGAAAAAGATAAAGCATTGGAACGTCGTTTTCAAAAAGTAATGATTGATGAGCCAAGTGTAGAAGATGCTATTTCTATTTTGCGCGGTTTAAAAGACCGCTACGAAACACATCATCATGTACGTATAAAAGATGAGGCTGTAGTAGCTGCTGTTGAATTATCTAATCGTTATATAACAGATAGATTTTTGCCGGATAAAGCAATTGACTTAATTGATGAAAGCGCTGCAAAACTCCGCCTTGAAATGAATTCAATGCCTGAAGAACTGGATAACCTGGAAAGGCAAATAAGACAGCTTGAAATTGAACGCGAAGCTATTAAACGTGAATCTGATGAAGACAAATTAAGATTGCTGAATATTGAAATCAGCAATCTTAGTGTTGATCGTGATACATTAAAAGCTAAGTGGCAGCAGGAAAAAGAACTGGTTGAAAAAATTCAGAATGCAAAAGCTTCTATAGAGCAATTAAAATTAGAAGCAGAACAGGCAGAACGTAACGGTGATTATGGAAGGGTTGCTGAAATTCGTTATGGCAAAATAAAAGACCAGGAACAAATTATTAATGATTATACCAACCAGTTAAATGAATTCAGCAAGCATGGCCGCCGGCTGATGAAAGAAGAAGTAGATGCAGAAGATATTGCAGAAAATGTGGCTAAGGCAACCGGTATTCCTGTAACAAGAATGATGCAAAGCGAAAAGGAAAAACTCTTATATCTCGAAGAGCATTTGCATGAAAGAATTGTTGGGCAGGAAGAAGCAATTGTTGCAGTTGCTGATGCCATACGCAGAAGCCGTGCCGGTTTGCAGGATCCTAAAAAACCAATTGGTTCATTTATATTTTTAGGTACAACAGGTGTTGGTAAAACAGAATTAGCTAAAGCACTTGCAGAATATTTGTTTGATGATGAAAGCATGATGACACGTATTGATATGAGTGAATACCAGGAAAAACATACTGTTTCAAGGTTGGTAGGTGCGCCTCCGGGTTATGTTGGTTATGATGAAGGTGGCCAGTTAACAGAAGCAGTTCGCCGCAAACCTTACAGTGTTGTATTGTTGGATGAAATTGAAAAAGCACATCCTGATGTATGGAATGTCTTATTACAGGTGTTGGATGATGGCCGCTTAACAGATAATAAAGGTCGTGTGGTGAATTTTAAAAACACCATCATTATCATGACGAGCAATATTGGAAGCACTTTAATTCAGGATGCTTTTCAAAATGTAAATGAAAATAATATTGAAGATGTTGTTGACCGCACAAAAGCAGATGTAATGAATCTGTTGCGTCAAACAATTCGTCCTGAATTTTTAAACAGGGTTGATGAGATCATTATGTTTCAGCCATTGCTTAAAAAAGAAATACGGAATATTGTGCGCATACAATTAAATGCATTGAAAAAATTGCTTCAGCAAAATCATATAGAATTAGAATTTACAGATTATCTTATTGATTACCTTTCTGAAACCGGTTATGATCCGCAGTTTGGTGCAAGGCCGTTAAAACGGCTTATTCAAAAACAAATCGTAAACCAATTAAGCAAAAAAATTCTGGCCGGTGATATTGACAGAATCCATCCTGTATTGGTTGATGTGTTTGGAAATACGGTTGTATTCAGAAATGAAGTGCCTGAAAAAGTAAAATAATCCACCTTAATAAATCTAAAAAGTCCCGTGCAAAACGGGATTTTTTTATAGCTAAAACGCTCATTACGTTTGCTTATTCACAAATACTTTTTTCTTTGATATAGTTCCCATTTCAATTGATAAGTCTCCATTGCTCTTGCTGATAGCCGTTTGCGTTTTATAAAGGCCAGTTAAGCATTTATTTAAGTGCTTGAGTTAAAGCAAAACCCGTTAAACAAAAAATTCCCCAGCTGCTGCGGGGGAATTTTTACATTCAACAACGAAATATTTTATGCAGTTGCAGTTTTCTTAGAAAGTTTTCTTTTAAGATTGCTTGCTTTATTTTTATGAATAACGCCTTTTTTTGCAAGCTTGTCAATCATAGAAACAACAGAAGGCAAAGATTCACCATATGCTTTTTCATCTTCAGAAGCCTTTAATTCACGAATAGCATTACGCGTAGTTTTACCATAATATTTATTGCGTTCTCTGCGCTTTGCTGCCTGACGCATGTCTTTCTTTGTAGCCTTATGATTTGCCATAATTATTTTTTCAAGGCGGCAAAGGTAAGGGAATTGAACTTTTTATTGCAAATTTTTCAACAGCAAAATTTCATTGTATGCAGGAAATGACATGGTTTTTAATTTATTTAACCAGTTATTTACATCTTAAACAATACAAAACTGCCCTTAAAATAAACGATATTTGCAAACATATTTATAACACGATAAATTGCCTCAATGAAGGATTTTTCTTACATAACAAGTTCACATCCTGAATATATTGAAAATCTATACAAGGATTTTATAAATGATCCTGCCAGTGTAGATCCTGAATTAAAAAAATTTTTTGAAGGATTTGATTTTGCTGTTTCGAATGGAAATGTTAATGGTAAACGCAATGGAGTGGAAGTTGCTGCAGTTGTTGAAGTTAAACCAACAACTGTTGAACCTGAGCGTGACTGGATGAAAGAAATAAGGGTTTACCGCCTGATACTTGGTTATAGAAACAAAGGGCATTTGCTTGCAGATACAAACCCAATCCGTAAACGTAAAGACCGCGGTGCAAATCTTGATCTTTCTTTTTTTGGTTTAAGCGAAGCTGATTATGATAAAACTTTTGAAGCCGGAAATTTAATTGGCCTTGGCCGAACAACACTTAAGAATATTCTTGATCATTTAAAAGCCTGTTATGCATCGCATGTTGGCATTGAGTTTAAATATATCAGTGATCAAAAACAAATTGACTGGCTTACCAACGAAGTGGAAAAAAAGTTCATTAACCCGCTTCCTATCGAAACAAAGAAACGAATTCTTGAAAAGTTGAACCAGGGTGTGATGTTTGAAAAATTCCTGCATACAAAATATGTAGGCCAGAAAAGATTTTCACTTGAAGGCGGTGAAACAACCATTCCTGCTTTGAATTCTATCATTCAAACAAGTGCAGAGTTTGGTGTGGAAGAAGTTGTTATCGGAATGGCGCATCGGGGAAGGCTGAATATTCTTGCCAACATTTTAGGTAAAACTTATGAACAAATTTTCAGTGAGTTTGAAGGCACAGCAAAACTGGATCAAACTATGGGCAGCGGGGATGTAAAGTATCACATGGGTTATGGCAGTGATATTGAAACACAAACCGGTAAAACAGTTCACTTAAAATTAATGCCCAACCCATCACATCTTGAAGCGGTTGATCCCGTGGTTGTTGGTTTTGCAAGAGCTAAAGCTGATATTCTTTATAACAGCGAATATGATAAAATTCTTCCGATATTGATTCATGGAGATGCATCTATTGCGGGCCAGGGAATTGTGTATGAAGTAATACAAATGAGCGATCTGCAGGGTTATTATACTGGCGGCACCATTCATTTTGTTATTAATAATCAAATTGGTTTTACTACAGATTTTGATGATGCACGCAGCTCTGATTATTGTACTTCGTTAGCCGGTGCCATACAGGCGCCGGTGTTTCATGTAAATGGTGATGATCCGGAAGCAGTAGTAAAATGTGTTGAAATTGCAACGCGTTACCGCCAGGAATTTAACCAGGATATTTTTATAGATATGGTATGTTATCGCCGCCATGGGCATAACGAAGGTGATGACCCGAAATATACACAGCCGCACATGTATAAGTTGATTGAAGATCATCCAAATCCACGTGAGATTTATACAAATTATTTAAAGGAACATGGCGAACCTGATGCGCAGGAACTAGCAAAAGAAATGGAGAAGAAATTCTGGGGCGATTTGCAGGAACGTCTGGATGAAGTGAAACAACATCCTTTGCCATATAAATATCAGCAGCCTGAAGAATGGTGGCGCAGTTTGCGCAAAGCAACCACTGAAGATTTCAATGCATCGCCGGTTACAGCCATCAGTGAAGAGCAATTGAAAACTTTGTTTGATGGTTTAATGAAATGGCCGCAAAATTTTCAACCATTAAAAAAAATAGAAAAACTTTTACAGGATAAGATAAAATTATTCGACACAGAAAAAAAGATTGATTGGGCAACAGGCGAATTGTTAGCGTATTCATCTTTATTGGTTGACGGAAAAATTGTGCGCATGAGCGGTCAGGATGTAAAACGCGGCACATTCAGTCATCGCCATTCTGTATTGCGTGATGAGAATACAGATGAATCATACAATCGTCTTGATCATTTTAACGAACAGCAGGGAAAATTCTTAATCTACAATTCTTTGTTAAGTGAATATGGTGTGCTTGGTTTTGAGTATGGTTATGCAATGGCAAATCCGAATGCGTTGGTATTATGGGAAGCACAATTTGGAGATTTCGGCAACGGTGCACAAACCATGATTGACCAGTTCATCGCCAGCGGCGAACAAAAATGGAACCGCATGAATGGTATAGTAATGTTGTTGCCGCATGGTTATGAAGGGCAGGGGCCTGAGCACAGCAGTGCACGCATTGAAAGATATTTGCAAATGTGTGCACAGTTAAATCTTGTTATTACAAACATTACAACTGCGGCAAATCTCTTTCATGGATTAAGGCGACAGTTAACATGGAACTTCCGCAAGCCGCTCATTAATTTTTCGCCAAAGGCATATTTGCGTTATCCGGGAAGCTACAGCAATATCAGCGATTTTACAACAGGCGGATTTAAGGAAGTGATTGATGATGTTTCCGTTCCTGATGCAATTCAAATCAAAAAAGTTTTATTCTGTACGGGCAAATTATATTTTGAACTTGCAGAAAGAAAACAAAAAGATAAACGCAATGATGTTGCCATAATCCGCATGGAACAGTTGTATCCTTTGCCGGTAAAACAATTGAATGAGTTGTATAAAAAATACAATAAAGCTGTTTGGTTCTGGATACAGGAAGAGCCGTTGAATATGGGTGCAGCCTCATTCCTTCAAATGAATTTAAAGAATATTAATTACGGCGTCATCAGCAGAAGTGCCAGCGCATCTACCGCAAGCGGTTATGCAAAGGTACATGCGCAGGAGCAGGCGCAGATAATTGATACAGCATTTTCTATTTAGCCCCCACATGAAGCGAGTTATAGAAATGACTAATATCTTTGAACATATCAAATAAAAAATATTAAACACTCCCTTTTGGGGAGACGGAGGGTTTATGATTGAAATAAAAGTTCCAACAGTAGGAGAGTCCATCAGTGAAGTAACTTTATTGAAATGGTTAAAAAAAGATGGTGAATATGTTGACCGTGATGATGTAATTGCAGAGCTTGAAAGTGAGAAAGCAACATTTGAAGTAAACGCTGAACAGAGCGGTGTTATAAAAATAATTGCAAAAGAAGGTGATACTTTAAATATCGGTGCTGTGCTTGCCAACATTGATGAAAAAGCAAAACCGTCATCGGTTAATGGTCAACAATCAACAGCCGTGGTTGAAAATACAAAACCCGAAACTGAAAAGAAACAGCCTGCAAATTTAACTGGCTTAAACAAGCCACAGGTTATCACGGTTCAGGAACCGGAGGAACAACCGGTAACCGGCAACCAGCAACCTGCTCCCACGGTTGAGGCTGCGCCTGCCAGCAAAGGAATACTTGAGTTAAAAGTGCCAACCGTTGGTGAATCAATAAGTGAAGTAACCTTATTAAAATGGATTAAAAATAATGGCGACCTTGTTCAGCGTGATGAAGTGGTTGCTGAATTAGAAAGCGAAAAAGCAACTTTTGAAATGAATGCTGATGAAGCCGGGGAATTAAAACAGGTTGCAAAAGAAGGTGATGTTTTAAAGATTGGTGATGTGGTTGCAACTATTAATACTGATGTTGTGGTGCCGACAACAGTCAACAGTCAACAGTCAACAGCAGTTGTTGAAAGTAAAAAACCTGAAATTAAAACTGAACAACCTGCTGTATCTGTTCAGCAGCCAAAAGCAACACCTGTTGCATCGGCAATGATTGCCGATAAAAAAGTAAATCCATCAGAAATAAAACCAACAGGCAGCAATGGACGGATATTAAAGCATGATGTATTGGAAGCGATTTCACATCCGGCAAAACAATCATTCAACAACCAGGAATTAAATACGCGTAATGAGCGCAGGGAACGCATGAGCAACCTGCGTAAAACAATAAGCAGAAGATTAGTAGAATCAAAAAATACAACGGCAATGCTAACCACTTTTAATGAAGTGGATATGAGCCGAATTATGGAAATACGTAAGCTGCATAAAGAATCATTTAATAAAACACATGGCGTTAATCTTGGCTTTATGAGTTTTTTTATGAAAGCATCTGCTATTGGTTTGAGTGAATGGCCTTCAGTAAATGCTTATATTGATGGCGATGAATTAGTGTATCATGATTATGCTGATATAAGTATTGCCGTAAGTACGCCGCGTGGATTAACTGTTCCTGTTATTCGTAATGTGGAAAGTTTAAGCATGGCTGACATTGAAAAGAAAGTGATTGAAGTTGCAGGTAAAGCGAGAGACAGTAAGCTAACTGCTGAAGATTTGCAGGGCGGAACATTCACTATAACCAACGGCGGTGTGTTTGGAAGTTTGATGAGCACACCAATAATCAATCTGCCGCAAAGTGCAATTTTAGGCATGCATAAAATACAGGAAAGGCCAATGGCAATAAACGGGCAGGTTGTAATTAAACCGATGATGTATGTTGCGTTAAGTTATGATCACCGTATTATTGACGGAAGAGAAAGTGTAAGCTTTTTAGTGCGTGTAAAAGAATTGCTCGAAAATCCTGAATTGCTTTTATATACAAAAGATCCCGTTAAAACTTTGCTTGAGATATAAGTTTATTTTGTAAGCGTTTGCGTGTAAGTATTTTTCTTCTGGTAAAAATAAAAATGAAAGCCAGCATTACAACAAGTGCAGCCGCAATAATTCTCCATGTAAGGTTTGATGATGATTGCACAAATGCAATTGCATCGGTATTGCCAATCAGTATCATATTTGCCCAGTAATATGGCAACATTTTATCCCCGCTATTATTCTGAAAAAAGTACAATTTTGCTTTTTGTAAGGCTTCATCTTTTGTCATTCCTTCAGATAAATATTGATTGAACTTTTCTGAAATTGCATAAATGGTTTGTTCATCAGCTTTCCATAATGTGGCCGAAACAGAAGGAATGCCTGCTGTTGCAAAACCTCTTGCCAAACTATAAATGCCTTCACCTGTTGCTGTTTTTCCTACATTAGTTTGGCAGGCACTTAATATAACCAGTTTTGTTGCAGGATTGTTCAGCAATTGCAGTTCTGATAAATGAATAAGGGAATCCTGCATGTATAAAACCGGTTCGTTGTCTGTTGTATCTGCACGTGCATGAGAAAAAATGCTTACTATGGAATAAGAAGAAACATAATCAAAAAAATTATGGCGCGTTGCGTTTTGATGCGTAAATAATTTATTGCCACTATAATATGCTGCAGAAGCATGTAATGCATCAGCAGCATTTTTCAAATCGTTTACATCAAGCGTTTTTGAGAACGAAACAGGAGCAAAACCAACAAAATTCCCTTTCGCAGTTTGGTTGTTAAAGTGCTTTAATAAAAAACGTGCAGAATAAACATAACTAAAGCAGTAATCATTTAGCAAAAAATGATTGCCTGCTTCATCTGAATAAAGCGCATCAAACGGAATTACAATTGCATCAGCACAAATAATTATTCTGCCTTTTGGTAACTGCAGCGGCTGAAATATTTTTTTATAAATTGAATTGGATAATTTAATGTAAGCGCTATAATTATTCATCAATGCTTCCTTATTGGCACATAGCTGTAAAAAATCTACAGCCTGTTCTTTATTAAAATCTTTTTGTGAAAGACGGATGAATTTGGTGCTGTTTGCAGTAATAGCTAAAATATAAGTTACTGTATCACCCAAAAAATAATGAACAAAGCTTTGATTGTTTTTTGCAAGATAACTTTGAAGATCTTTTAAAGAAGGAACTGCATCCGCATATTTATATTGATAATAAGCCGGGTATTTTTGTTCCAGTGATTTTATAAATTGCGCAAAATTATTTTTAGCATCTAAAAGCTGCAGTTGAATAATTTGATATTGTTTAGAGGAGTCGCTTAAACCAGAAAACTTTTGTTCAAGCTCAATAATTTTTATTTCATAATCTTCTTGCCTGGCAGCATCTGTTTTTGATAAATAGGAAGAAGCACCAAGTTCATTCAATTTATCATTCAATAATACAGCACGGCTTTTCTCCATAAAATAAAAAGCGAGGTCTGGTTTGTTTGCGAGGTAACATGCTTCAAGCACAATGGTGTAAAAATCCCTTGTTTTGTCTCTCCAATATAATTTGCTTTGCTCACCAAATTGTTCGTGCCTTATTTGAGTTATTATTGAATCAGTAACAATCGAAGTTTGCACGCAAGCATTTAAAAAAGTTTTATCGTGGTTGGTTTTATATTGTTCTAAAAGAAGCGCTGCCTTATCATTCATTAAAATAATGACAAGATCTTTATTTGAAATTTTATCTAATTGAAAAGTTGCGGGATTGTTTTGTAAATTATTGCCAAGATTTATTTGAAGATTCCGAAAGCTTTGTAATAAATATTTTGTTGCTTCAGTAAAACTTTTTTGCAACAAATAATTTTCACCTAAATTAAGATTTGACAATGCAAGTTGCAAATTGCGGGTGGTTGTGTTCGGAATTTTATCTGCGAATAATGAGCTTTTATGGTAACAAAGTTCCGCTTTCTTATAATTGCCCAGGCTATTCAAATAGAAATTTCCAAGATCAATATAGTCGCGACAAATTTGCTCATATTCATTTGTAACATTTCGAATTTTTATTGATTCTTTAAAATAATATTCAGCTGAATCTAAAATATTTTTCTTTTCATAAATAAAACCAAGTGTTTTGTACGAAGTTGCTAACTCAAATTGATCATCGAGTCTTTTTGCTATATTACTTGCAGAAGACACATTTATAAATGCGCGATTTAAAGAATTAATATAACTTAATGATTGCGCTTTTCGATTCAGGAAATATACCAAATAAGAAGAGTCTTTTTTATTAAGTGAAACACTAATTCCTTCATTACTATCATCGATAATTTTTTGATAATCGCCGAGTAAACGATATATCTCTACTTTAAAAAAAAGAGCATCAAGATGAAAGTTTTTTATATCAATAAAATTTCTGTCGCACAAAGAAATAATGGTATCATAATAATTGAGAGCTTGCTTATAGAGCATTAAATTCTGATAAGATGATGCAATATTATAATAGCAACTTACAATTAAAGGCTTTAGTGATTTTCTTTTAATATCAGCAGCAACTCTTAATGCATTATTTGCAAACGTAATTGCAAGACGATAATCGTTATGTACAAAAAATTCATATTTCGAGATCTTTAGAAGATCAAGAATATATGCTGAGTCATTTAATGGTCTGGTGTTTTCTATTTGTGTTTTTAAATGGTAAAAGATTTTAAGCTTTTCGCTCCTTGGTTCTGAGTTTTCGTAGTCAAGATTCAATATTTTGTTGTATAAGGATGTATCTTTTTCAGTTTGGTTAAATGAATTGAAATACATTAAGCAGCTTACTAAACATAAGCACAAGTTTTTCATAAACTGTTCATAGTAAAAAAACTTACCGGTTCCTAAATTCTGTTAGTATTTCGCTTAATACTTATCTGCCTACTTGCTGGCTTTGTAATAGTTCGTGATTTTGAGAAATTACATAAGTATCATATGCAACTAAAATTAAAATAGCAAATAATAAAACTATTTCAATCACACGTTTGGGATGCGGTCCACCAGGAGTTCCGCTTCCCCCTGTTCCAGTTCCAGTTGTTGTTTCTGTAGATGGTGGTGGTGTAGTTGAAGTTTCAAATGATTTACTCATAAAGGTGTTTTTAATGGTGAATGTATTTTTGATTTAAAATTCCTACAATTTTTTCAACCATTCTTCAGCTTTTTCACTGCCTTCTTCTTTTTCGGTTACTACTTTTTGGAATAATTTTTTGGCTTCTTCTTTATCACGAGGTTGGTTTCTTTCCAATAAAGTTACAGCTTTTAAAAAATCTCCGGGATTACTAAACAATTTCATGTTAGCTAATTCATCAAATTGTTGCACAGCTTCATCGTAATTCTGTTGTTGAAGGTATGTAAGTCCGGCGAATTTTTTAGCATCCCCGTTTGCAGGATCATTTTTTTCTACCCATTCAAACAGTTGCAAAGCCTTACTATAATCTTTATTATTATATGCTGCAATACCTGTTTGCAAACTGTCATGCGAAGCATCCATTGTTTGGCTTAAGTTGCTGTAATTTGTTTGTATATAATTTGCTGCAAGTTTTTTGGGCGATGTATTCGCTTCAAATAAATATACCGATGCAAAAAGCAATAAACAGGCTGCTGCTGCATAAGTTATATACCTGTTGAAGATTGTTCTTTTAGGTATAGAAATTACAGGCGTTATATCCTCTTCCTGCTTTATAGTATCAGCTTGCCATTCTGCTGTTTTGTTGTTTAATAATGTTTCGCGTAAAACCTGGCGGGTACTAATATAAAATGCTACTTCTTTTGCAAATGCTTCGTCAGTTGCGCATTTTGTTTCAAATACTTTTCGTTCTTCATTGTTCAGCGTTTGCTGAAAGTATGCTTCTATATATTCCAATGTGTCAGGCATAAAATTTATTTGGGTTAGACTAATTATTATTTATTAACCGAAGCGCTGTGCTCAACCATGATACTGTAAACATTCATGCTGCCTTAGAATCCTGAAAAATTAACCAGTTACAGTTATCTTTTCGCGAAGCTTTTCCAGGCATCTTAACCGGGTTGTTTTAACTACGGCTGCATTGCTGTATGCCAGAAGTTCTGCAATTTCCTTATCTGTTAAACCATCTTCAAACATCACCAAAACTTCTTTACACTTTTGCCCAATGTTTTCAAGCTGTTTTTTAATATTAGCTTTTAATTCACTGGTTACAAGCTTTTCAACTACATTCTTTACATTATCTGGCAACTGGTTCAGCGTATCGGCAACAGGCATTGTTTTATGTACCTGTTGTTTATTAGTCGCATTTTTTCTCACAAGGTCAATACATTTATTAGAAAAAATTTGGTAGAGGTAAGTTTTAAGAGAAGAACGCCCGTCAAAGCGGTCGTTAATTATATTGTGAATTGCCGATAAAAGCGCATCACTGTATGCACTAAAGCTATCGTCGTAATTCAGGCTATATTTTTTGCAGCCTTCATCTACAAAGTAAAAATATCGCTCATAAAGTTGTTTTTCCTGGCGGCAGCGCTCTGCATAATCTGCTTTTAACCCATGCAGTATTTGAGTGTCTTGTTCCAAAGAAGAGGAGGTTTAATGTACCGTAAAATAATGTTATTATACTAATATAACATCATTTAATGTGAGAATTGGAAATTTTTCAATTTATAAAATTCTTTCCCGGCTATATTAATTATGCGAAAGATAAACATTAATAAAAATTACCTGCTATTGTTTCCTTAAATATAGCGTGCCCGATTAATATATCATAACAAGGCAGCGTAAGGTTGCCATCAAACAAAACAATTTTTTTAATTTATTAAAATCTATGAAAATGAAACAATTTCTTGTAGCAGCCACATTAATGGTTGCATTAACGTCGGCAGCATTTGCAGACGGAAAAAATTCAAATGCAAAATTTTTGAGTGATTTGAAAACAGGTTTAAAAAGTGTAGACCAGTCTGCATGGCAAACCACAGATCTTTACAAAAAAGCACATTTTACAGTAAACAAAACAAATGTAAACGCTTATGTAAATCCGGAAACAAATGCATTAATCTGCTTTGCTGTTAGTATTGATGCATCAGCTTTGCCTGAAAATGCAATGGAAAACATTGCCAAAAAATACCCGGGCTGGAAAGTTTTAAATCCAACCATGTTTATTACTGCATCTGGCCAGACATCTTATTATGTTCAGGTTATTAATGGTAAAGACAACCTGGCATTAAGTATTTCTGTAAAAGGCAAACCAAGTATCTATTCAAAAATTCCTCAGTAAGATTGTATCGTTTGCGTTTACAATTAAAACAAAATCAAACATGAAAAAGATTATTACGGCCATAATTTTCTGCACAGGATTTATTTTCAATACAGCTTTTGCAGAAGATGACAGCATAGACGCGCATATAGCGAATACGCTTTTTGTTCTCTTTAAAATAACCAATACATGTGATATTGTAAATGCAAACGATTATCAGCAAAGTACTTTTGTTTACAACGGAATTGTTGTAACTGCTTTCAAAAGTAAGTCAACCAACTGGACCGGATTTTTTAAAAAGATACCTCCAGAAAATTTACCTCCAAGCGCAGTTTTACAAATAAAAAACATGTACAAAAGCTGTAGTATTGAAAATGCGACATTGTATTTTAATGGTGATGGCGATATAATTTATTATGCAGAAGTAATAGTAAGCAGTAAATGTATTGTACTAAAAATTCAACCATCAGGAGATGTAAAAGTTTTTGATTGTATGAACCGGAAGCAGTAAACTCACCAAACAGTAAACTTATCTGTTAATTGCAACTGTAAAGTCCCGAATTAATTCGGGACTTTTTTATGCAGTTTTTACAAATAATATTTTTCATCAAGATAGTAAAGCCCGTCTGTTTTTTTCCAATACCAGAATTTCTTTTTATAGATATAATAATTGCCTTTTAAAGAGCTTAAACTGTATTGCTGCGGAACATATATAACACGCGGCGGCACTGTATGATAACGCGCCTGCAGGTTTGCGCGCTGTTGCGTTGTAAAACCTTTTGATAACTGTAAGCTGTTGTATTTTATGTCTGCATCTGGCGGCAGATTTTGTTGCGGCGTTAATAATCTTCCATATCCATCTGAAATAATCATTACTGTGTTTGCAGATATAGTTTTTACTGAATCTGCATTAGCCGGATTTGTAGTTGCTGTATCGGTAACCGTGTTGTTGCTGTTATTATTTCCAAAGGAATAATTTGGTTTTGACGGAACTGTTTTTTTTGCGCAGCTTATGCAAAAAAGAATACAGAAGCAGGCAATTAAAATTTTTTTCATGTTTAAAATCTAGATTATTGGAATTGCGAATGGTTTAAAAATTACTCAATTTTTTATGCGTTGATGATAGTTTATCTTAGCCGGTAAATTTAAACAATTGAAATCCATTCTTATCATTGATGATGATTCCCGCAATACTTTTGCCTTATCTGCAGTGCTTAAAGCAAAAGGATATACAGCTTTTACTGCCAATAATATGGTTGAAGCTTTTGCCATATTAGAATCTGGAAAAGAAATTGGCATTATTCTTTTAGATATAATGATGCCCGGCATGGATGGCTACGATGCAATTCCCATGTTTAAATCAACACCAGCATATAAACATTTACCTGTAATTGCAGTAACAGCCCATGCCATGCAGGGCGACCGCGAAAAATGCATAGAAGCTGGCGCTGATGATTATGTTGCTAAACCGGTTGACGTGGATTTGCTTCTTAAAATTTTAGAAGAATATTTAAAATAATTTTTAGTGGAAGAGACTTTAATTAAAGATGAAGAGATTGAATTATTGATTAATGAGCTGGCACAGCATTATGGTTACGATTTTACGAATTATGCAAGAGCTTCTTTAAAAAGGCGTATAGGCCGCCTGTTAGTGATAGACAGAATACCTGGTTTTGCCGAGTTGTTTTACCGTGTAAAAAATGATGAAAATTATCTTACTCATATCATAGAAAGCCTTACTGTAAATGTAACCGAAATGTTTCGGGATCCTGCAGTATTTAAAATTATAAGAAAAGAAGTTTTACCCGTGCTTGCAACACATCCGTTCATACGCATCTGGCATGCAGGCTGTGCTTCTGGCGAGGAAGTATATTCAATGGCAATGATGCTTGATGAGGCAAACCTGCTGAATAAATCTCTTATATATGCTACTGATTTAAATCCTTCAGTAATTGAAAATATTCAAAAAGGAATTTTTCCGATGAACAGGATGCAACAATATTCAGAAAACTACATTGCTTCAGGTGGTAAAAAAGATTTTTCTTCTTTTTATACAGCGCAATATGGCTGGGCAAAATTTAATCAGCGATTAAAACAAAAAATGATCGCAGCCATGCATAATCTTGTTTCAGACAGGTCTTTTAATGAATTTCAATTAATATTTTGCCGCAATGTGCTTATTTATTTTGATAAGATTTTACAGGATAAAGTGTTTCATCTTTTTGATGACAGCCTTGAAAAATTAGGTTTCCTTGTACTTGGCTCTAAAGAAAATTTGCGTTTTTCGCCTGTAGCAAAAAAATTTGCACAAATACAGAATGAAAAAATATGGCGCAAGATTCAGTAATAAAATATAAAATGCTTGCTATTGGCGGTTCTGCAGGCAGCCTTGAAGTAATATTAAAAATTGTAACTGCATTGCCGGTTACTACCAATATCTCAGTTTTTATTATTGTACATCGAAAAAATGATGGAGAATCCATATTTCGCAATTTGCTTTCGGCACGTACTGATCTTCCTGTAAAAGAAATAGAAGATAAAGAAGAGATTATCTCCGGTATTATTTATATAGCGCCTGCAGATTATCATGTTTTAATAGAAAATGAAAAAATGTTTTCACTGGATTTATCCGAAAAAGTTCATCATAGCAGGCCAAGTATTGATGTATGTTTTGAATCTGTTGCAGAAGTTTTTGGCAAATCTGCAATTGCAGTTTTATTATCCGGCGCCAATGCCGACGGTGCAGAAGGAATACGTAAAATACAGCAGTGTGGTGGTTTTGCAATTGTTCAGGATCCGGAATCTGCTGATGTGGGTTATATGCCGCAGCAAGCGCTTGAAATAATGCAGCCTGATAAAATTTTAAGCGGGAATGATATCGCATTATTCATTTCAAAATTGTTGCAGCCATCAGGTTAATTTAAAATCGCCTGTTTTTTCTAACGCATTTAATGAATTAATGATGATTGCTGGCGGCACAACTATTTTACGCAGGATTGTATTCATCCAGGCAGCGTCAATTGTAAGCAACGCAGCCAGTTCATTATTTTTATAAATTTCATGAAGCATTGAAAATTTTCTGAAATCGCGTGACACCGATTTTAGTTTAAGTGTAATGCTTATTTTATCAGCAAAAATTATTCTCTTTTAAAAACACATTCTTCCCTGAATAATATCGGCCCTATCTCAAGTTCCTTCATCAGTTTATCTGTAACGCCATTATCAAACAAAAAACAAATACGGCAATAAGCGCCAAAATCATAATATACAGAATGGCGCAAATGAAAATTAGGATCAAGATCGCTCCATCTCATCTCTGCATTTTTTATGTATGCCATTTACTAAAGTTATGCAAACTATCTTTTGGAAAAATAGGTTATGCGCACTTGTATAGAACTTTCATTTTGCGAACGTCCATAATTAAAATCAGCGTATAAAAAATCAAACGGAGCAAGAATAAAACCTGCACCATAAGCAGTATGCCATAAGTCAGATTTTTCACCGGGAATCCATACGCGGCCATCATCAAAAAATACCTGCAGGCCGGCTTTGCCATTAAAAAGATAACTGTGCACAGGACTGATAAAACGAAGATCATTTGTATTATAAACTGCGGTCTTTCCCCAAAACCTGTCACGCTTAAAACCTCTTAATAATGTTCCTCCAATAGATGCTAATTGATAAAATTCCGGATTGCCTGTTACAGTTTGTGCGCCTGTACGAATGTTTAAAGAAAATTTTGAAATTAAAGGAACATAAAAATGCACTGTTCCTGCATAATTAAAGTAGTAGCTGGAACCAGTTTTAATATTATGTGCGCCTGATGCTGTTGCATTAAAATAAACTCCTTTTGTTGGTACAATTGCATCATTTAAATATTGAAAGCTATAGCTGATGCCTGCGCCCGCAAAAGTTTTCCAGTCATAATAAGATTTAGCAGGTTGATATGTTTTATTTAAAAATTTGGATGAGTCATTAATAATTTCCAGGCCGTTTGCAAAACCATATACATTTAAAGTGCTCTTGCCAAAAGTTTTTATAAAGCCGGGTTGCACAATCCATTGCCTGGTACGCATAGTATAATATTGCGCGTTATAGGCAGGGTCAAAATGTGTTTCATTTCCAACCCCAAAAAAATGAACCCAACGTATATTGTCATAGTTGGCCAGTATTATAAAGTCTGAGTGTGCAACAAGATTTGGAAAAAGTGCTCTGTAAGTAATGCTGTAAGATTTGTCCATTAACGAATAATGATAATTAATGAGCTGGTTTGATGCGTAAGGCTCTTTCCCCCACGCAAAGTGTTTTATCCTGTAACCAAGACCCACATATAGCTTGTCTTCATTAGAATAAAATACAGACGGTACAAAACCTTTTTTATCACTTGTGAACCACTTATAGCTGTACCAATGAAACATTGAAGCCTTATTAATTTTCAATTGCGTTTGTGCGCCGGTTTGAATACTGTCAACTGTATTGCCATAAACAACAATCTTATTATTGTTTGGTGAATTATTAATAACCGAATCTTTATTTATACCTCCAATAATTTTTAGTTTAATAGCATTACTGTTATTGCCTTCAATCACATATTTGTCATTTCCTGTTATACCAAAAAGCCGTATTTCTTTTGTTTCAGAAGGTTTGAAAATTCTTGTGTAAAAAGCAGTATCTTTTTTTATTCCCTGGCTATTTAAACCAAAAACCTTTACACTTGTTTCACCGTTATTTATCCGGGTCACATCAAATTCTTCATTTAAGTATGAGCCCGGAATTTCAACTTCTTTTGAAATAAAATTATAATATTCAGTTGCCCACTCAACAAGATGGCTGCGCCTTGCTTTTAATTTTTCAATTGTGTTTTTACCAATAAGCGGGTAAATTTCTGCAGGTAAATTTTGTATTGATTTTTCTATTACCTCATCTGTTAAACTCTGTTGCAGATCCAACGCTATAGATTGCCAGTCGCTCAGGGTTGCTTCATTTATCAAACGACGATCAAGGTTCCTTTCTTCGTAGTTGAAATTTTTTACATTTTTGATATTGTTATCAAACGGCTGCATGTAATTTAAACCGCCTGCCTTTAATCCCAGATTTAATAATAAGCCGTTGTGTGTTGAATATACCTGGTCCCGGTCTTTAGGTACAGGGATAAAGGTAACTTTATCGCCTGTTTTTATTTCTCCCCAGCTCCATTGACCTTCATGCCTGTCCCAGTCGTTTATAAACATGTCAAACAGCCGTGCACGTATAAATGTTTTTTGATCTATTACACAGCTATTACATGAATTTAAAGTATCAATCATTTTTAGGGTTTCAATATAATTCTCAAAATTTCCAAGGTTGTCAGCTTCTTTCCAATTGCCATGAATTCGTTGTTCAAGCGTGTAAAAATCATTTCCGTAAACATCATTGTATTTATCTAATGCCTTTTGTTTTGGCACATACACATAACTTAGATTACTATGATATACTCCTGCCTTATCTGCCATATAAGGTATGGTTGCTGCGGCATAAGGGTTAGACATTGATACTTCATCGTTAACCTTATGCTCTATAAATGTTTTTTGTAATGCGGCAGGCAGAACTTTACCAAGTGTTTTATTTACCGAACGTATGGAATATTCTTTTTCCTGCGAATTAACAAGATGCAAGGTTTTGGTTTCATTACCTCCGCCGGTTTCAACAGGCTTTAATCCGCCATTTGCAGTATCTAACAATAATACTTTAACAGTTATGGGAGTTGCCCAAATATTACGGTAATTGCTTCCCCATAACCATTCATGCCAGCCTGAAGATTTATATTGCTCGCCTGCTGCTAATGTTTTGAATTTATTTGCTGTATCAGTATTAACTGCCTGTGCAAAACTGAAGTGAACAGCAGAGATTAAAATTAAAAAAACCAGTATAAAAGAGAAATGGAATCTGTTCATGGGCTATTTATTTAAAAAAAATCCTGCCAATGTTTTAATTATTTATAAAAACTTAAAATAAGCAGGTTATTGCAATGCCTCCGGTATAGGAATTTGTTGCTTTTCTGTTATGACAGGTGTATTTATTATTGAATTAATTGCATTCAGTAAAGATTTTTTTCCTTGTGCATCTTCTGTAAGCTGCCAGATCATTATTCCGCTGGCCTTTCTTATAGCGAGCTTTGTTTTTTTCTTTATAGTAGCAATGCCATTATAGTAAATTGTATCTGCAACCTGGTCTTCATTTTGTGCACCGGGATATTGCGTTATCAAATCCCCGTAAGCATATTCATTCTGTGAGAATTTGTTATAAAAACCCCAGCCATAAAAAGGAACACCAAGTCCTGTTTTATTTACAGGCAATCCTTTAGCGGCCCAAAAATTCAGATCGTTTACAGCCATAGAATAAGATGAATGCTGGCCGGGATGGTTTGGCGCCCAGGGGCCGGTTGAATCATAGCTCATAATATTTGCAAAATCAAAATAAGCAAATGTGGAAGAAGGAATTTGATCAGCAAACCATGTTGCAACAGCCGCGGTTACCAGTTTATTTTTTGGCTTTAATACTGTTGATAGTTTTTGAATAAAGCCACCATAATTTTTGCCGATAATATTTCCTTCAAGGTCCACATCGAGACCGTCTAAATTATTTGCCTGTACATAAGCAAGCAATTTCTTGCAAAATGTCTGTACATTTTGGGGCTGCGTTAAATTCTTCCAGTTATTCTTTGTTCCGCCAAGATCAGCGCCGCCCATTGACATTAATACTTTTACATTGGAAGCATGTGCATTATTTACAACAATTGATAAACCTGGAAATGTTGTAAGGTTTCCATCAGCGTCAGGATTAGCGAAAGCAATATTTAAGTGGGTGATCTTTGTGTAATCAAGATTGGCTGCATTGTTCGGAAAATCATCCCATGTATTTAAATAGCCAACTATGCGAAACTGTGCAGTTGTTTTTATTGTAATTGAACACAAAAGAATAAACAAATATGCAAAGAGTTGTTTCATGCGAGATGTTTGAAATTTAAAATTAGTGATAAGGTTTGAAATAATGCTGCCATGAAAAGCCGCAGTACAAGGGAGTGACACAAGGAACAATGCCACGAAGTTCTATGGCTGATAAAATAATCTTCTACAATTTCTGCAGCATATCAACCACACCTTCTTTTTTCAAAATTAAATAACCCAGGCGATCATTGCTGATACCTTCTTTTAAAACATAATTAAAATAAAGCTGTTCATCTTTTACTTCTGTTTCAAAATACCTGAACTGAATATTTGAATATTGCTTCAGCCCTTCTCCGATCTCGTATAAATGTGTTGATAAAATAAAAAGTGTATTATCAATTTTGCGCAAACCTTCAATAACTGTTGTACTGCATTTCATTGCATCCTGCACATTAGTGCCTTTGAATAATTCATCAATCAGAACAAGCCAGTTTTTTCCATCGGTGATTTGTTGAATGGTTTTACGAATGCGTTGAACTTCATTAAAGAAATAACTTTCGCCTTTTATAATATTGTCAATTACGTGTATGTTGCTGATAAGCCCGTCGAAGAAATTTAACTGCAGATTTTCTGCAGGAACACCCATACCTATATGCGCTAAATAAGTGCTTACACCAACAGCTTTTATAAAGGTACTTTTGCCAGCCATGTTTGCGCCGGTTAGAAATAGAAAATTTTGATGCGGTGTTAAGGTAATGTCGTAAGCAATTGGTGTTGGCAATAAGGGATGATATAATTGTTTTGCTTCAAAATGCGGAACAATATTTTGGGTAAACGCAGGAAACGAATATTTATAGTTGATGCAGGCCGTTGCCATGCTGTAAAATGCATCAAGCCGGCTGTAAATTTCTATAAGTTCCTGCGCTTCCTGTTTGTAATTATTGCGAATAAAATAACCAAAATGCAATATATTTTGTAATGATATTTTTTTTGATTTTTTATATTGGATTATTTGCTGTGCTACAGGCTTTGCAAGCAACATGCGGATGCGTTGCAGCAGCACATCTAACGCAGCCGGATTTTTTTCTTTATTAAGCAGTTGATAGATGGTAAATATGCCCTGCATGAAATCTATAAAATGTGTAACCGAATAACGTACAAGCGAAAAATCAGCAGTATAAAATATTTTATAGAAATTACTGCTAACGATATTGGGTTGAGAAGGAATATTTTCAACCTGCGATTCGTAAAACTTTTCAATCATCAGCACAGAGCCATTTGAAATAGTTTCCGGCCAATCCTTATGTACTTCAATAATGCGTTGTAATAATTGCTGGCGTTCATTAATTTCTTTAATAGAAGATAAAGTTGATTTCAGGTAATGTTCCAGCCATAATTTCCCATTGGTTGTTTTACAAAAATTAATATGATGTAAAAGTGATTGCTCTTCGTTGTGATCGAATATAGAAAGGTCGTATAAAGTGGTTTTATCAATCAGCATACCCCAGCCCTAAAGGAATTATTAAACTTTCGTAATATTATATAAACACTTTTAATTTCTGAGTACATAGTCTAAAATTATCTGCTAAACTTCAAACGCATTCCTTTATAAGATTCATCAAATACTCCGTTTTCATAAATCAAATTACCATTTATAAAACTGTGCGTAACAGAAGCAGGAAACGTAAAGTTTTCCAATGGGCTCCAGCCGCATTTGTAAAGAATATTCTCTTTATTTACTGTAACCGGTTTATGCAGATCAACCAGAACCAAATCTGCATAATAACCTTCCCGAATAAAGCCACGGTCTTCAATTTCAAAACAGGTTGCAACGGCATGGCTCATTTTTTCTGCTATTTTTTCCAATGTAATTTTCCCTTCTTTATAATAATGCAACATCAACATTAATGAATGCTGAACCAGCGGTAAACCTGCATGCGCTTTTTCGTAGGGTTCATTTTTTTCTTTCCATGTATGTGGTGCATGATCCGTTGCAATTACGTCAAGCCTGTCGTCAAGCAATGCATTCCATAAAGCTGCTTTGTTATTCGGTGATTTTATAGCAGGATTGCATTTGATCAAATTGCCCAATCTTTCATAATCATCACTTGTAAAATGTAAATGATGCACGCAAACTTCAGCCGTAATTTTCTTTTCTTTTAATGGGATAATATTGGTAAATAACTGTAATTCTTTTTCTGTGCTGATGTGTAAAATATGCAAACGGCTTCCATATTTTTTTGCATATTGAACAGCTCTGAATGAAGATTCAAAACAAGCTTCTTCATTTCGTATAACTGGATGGTCTGACGGTTCAAGAACTCCTTTCTCTGCTTTTAGCTTAGCAAAATTTTCTTTAATGATCTTTTCATCTTCGCAATGCGTGGCAATTAATAATTCTGAATTGCTGAAAATTTTATCTAAGGCAAGCGGGTTATCAACCAATAAATTTCCGGTTGATGAACCCATAAAAATTTTTATGCCGCAAATGTCTTTTCGCTTTTCATTGCACCGCATTACTTCATCATAATTATCATTGCTTGTGCCCATGAAGAAAGAATAATTAGCAAGCGAAGTATGCTTTGCAATATTGTATTTGTCTTCTAATAATTGTTGGGTGAAGGCCGGTGGTTGCGTATTAGGCATCTCCATAAAGCTTGTAACGCCACCAGCCACTGCAGCCTTTGATTCCGTATAAATTGTTGCCTTATGCGTTAACCCAGGCTCACGAAAATGCACCTGGTCATCAATAGCGCCGGGAAATAAATACAAACCGGTCGCATCAATTTCTTTTATTGAATATTTTAAATTGATGTGTGTTACGATCTTTTCAATTCTTCCATCTTTGATCAGCACATCACTTTGAAAAATTTTATTTTCATTTACTATAGTTGCATCTCTGATTAAATAATTCATGTGGTATAAATCTTTTGCAAATTAATAATCTTGCTTCATTAGATTAATTATTATAATCAGCAAAAGCGCATCTTGTTAAATTAATAGTAATATAAAAATGATGTAATTTATTTTTTAGAAACTATGCCTGAGCTGATGCAAGACACACCCGACCATATAAAACAAATGCAGTTGAAAATCTGGCTTTCAAAAGTCCCGGAGAAAGATTAAAGCAGTTTATTATTGATAATGATGCTTTTTAAAATGATAAAATCTGCCAAAGCATCACTTGAGTTACAACAAAAAGATAATAACAAATAAACTTTAAAATAGTTCCTCTGTATAACTTGCATCAAAAATTATAATGTGGAATTCAGTTGCGGTTTTTTGCGGTTCTAAAAATGGCAATAATGAATTGTTTGCAAGACATGCTCAGGAAATTGGATTAATACTCGCCCAAAAAAATATTCAGCTTATTTATGGCGGCGGAAGAAACGGTTTGATGGGTATTGTTGCTGATTCAGTTTTAAAAAATAAAGGTAAAGTTATTGGTGTCATTCCTTCTTTATTAAGTGAAAAGGAGCACCAGCATGAATCGCTTACTGCCCTGCATATTGTAGAAGATATGCATGAACGAAAGAAGATGATGTATGAATTAAGTGATGCGGCTATTATTTTGCCCGGCGGATATGGAACAATGGATGAATTGTTTGAAATGATAACCTGGAACCAGTTAAGCATTCATGATAAAACAATTGTGCTTTTAAATTCTGATGGCTACTACAATAGCCTGGTAGCGCATTTGCAGCAAATGCAGCAGGAAGGTTTTCTGTATAATCCCTGGAATGAAAGTTTATTTATAATTCAGGACCCGCAGGCCTTGATTTCTTTGATGGATGAAGATATATATCAAAACCACCACGAATGATTGGAAAAGGATGGCCATAGCTATCAAGATAAGGTGAATATTTGTTGGTAAGCAAATCAATCCCTATTGAAAAAAAATAACTGCCCTGGCCAACTACACGCTGACCATAACCTATTGCACCAATTAAGCTGTTAGCGCTGTAAGTCTGTTTATCAATCAGATCATTGTATTTGTTACTATATGAGATCCAGTTATGTTCAGGCTGCAATTGAAAAAATAAAAAAGGAACAGGATAAGCTCTCAAAAAAATACCGCCACCGTAATTGAAGCTTGATGCTTTTAAATTCTGGCCAATTCCATAATAATCATAGTACGTTTGTGAATAATAATTCAGGTTAAAAACAAGACCAGCATCAAGCCATTGTGCTAAAGAGTAGCCTATCTCAGGATTTCCTCCAATAGCAAAGCTGCCTGAGCCAAAACCAAGAGAGATGCTGCCTCCAAGAAAAACATTTTCTTTTTTAAAGCCTTTGTTTTCTCCGTCATTGTTTTCATACATGTCTTGCGCATGCAGAGTTTTTATGCTTGCCAATATGAATAAACTTAAAATAATGCTCTTCATTGGTTTAATTTATAATACAACGTAAAAATGGAAAGAGAATTTTAAAGATCGAAAATTTTGCCGGCATTTAAGATATTATTTGGATCGAAGGCTTTTTTAATAGCACGCATGATATTCAGGTTAGCTTCATCAAAAACAATATCCATAAAATCTTTTTGAATTAAACCGATACCATGTTCACCACTTATAGTGCCGCCTAAACTTTTCACCAACTTAAACAAAGCACGCAAAATTGTATTCATTTCTTCATTGCCATAACTATTTGGAATGCCTTCTTTTTTTATACGAATATGCAAATTGCCATCACCTGCATGCCCGTAGCACACTGCATGAAAATTATATTGTTTGCCTAAATCCTTTACTCCTTTTATCAATGCCGGCAATTCGGCTCTCGGCACTACAGTATCTTCTTCAATGGTATATCCTGCAGGCTTTACAGCTTCTGCCACCGCTCTTCTTAATTTCCATAACTCAGCTTTTTGTTGTGCATCATCAGCAAAAAGAACTTCACCAACGTCATATTGTTGTAACAGTTCTGCGATGGCTTCCATTTCATTCATCAGAACATTTACGTCATTGCCATCCACTTCAATTAGTAAATGTGCAGCAATATTTTCATTAACAGGAACAACATACGTATCCACCATCTGGCTTACAATTTTCAACGCATCAATTTCAACGAGTTCCAAAGCGCTTGGTGTAAAGCCTGCGCGAAAAATTGCGCTTACAGCTTCGCTTGCTTTTTCCAATGAAGCAAAAGGAGCCAGCATCAACAGGTCATACTTCGGCAGCGGAATAAGTTTCAATACAATTTTTGTAACAATACCTAATGTGCCTTCGCTGCCAACCATCAATTGTGTAAGATTGTAACCGGTTGAATTTTTTAAAACATTGGCACCTGTCCAGATTATTTCACCGGTTGGCAAAACCACTTCGAGGTTCAATACATAATCTTTTACCACACCATATTTTACCGCTTTCGGGCCGCCACTATTTTCGGCAATATTTCCTCCAATAAAACATGAACCGCGGCTGGCAGGATCGGGCGGATAGAACAAGCCTTTATCTTTTACTGTATTTTGTAAAACTTCAGTAATAACACCAGGTTCAGTTATTACCTGCAGGTTGCGTTCATCAATTTCTAGAATTTTATTCAATTTTTCAGTTGATATAACTACGCCGCCATTTTGTGGAATAGCGCCGCCGCTCAAACCTGTTCCCGCGCCACGGGGTGTAACAGGAATTAAATGCTCGTTGCAATATTTTAAGATGCTGCTTATTTCTTGTGCTGAGGTTGGTTTTACAACAACATTGGGCGGATATAATAATTTTTCTGTTTCATCATGGCCATAATGATTCAAAGATTCCTCATCAAAAAAAACATTTGCTTTGCCGCAAATGTTTTGCAATTCATTTATTAATTCAGTTGTTGCTATTTCCGCGGCCATTCCTTTTTTCAATAAGTCGCAAAAATAATGAAGAATGAATGACACATTATAAAGGCAATATCGATATATTTATGATTTAAAGTCTTTAGCATTTAGTTTTACCACTTTGCCATTTTTTGATACAACTATATAAGAATTATCTCTGCGTTTACGATCTAAAAGACGTTCAATTGCTAATTTTCCGCCCTGTAATACCTTTGCTTTAATATCAGTTTGAGTCATTATTAATTATTTTTTAATTGCTTCCCATTTGTTTAAATTATAAATAGCTCCCTTCTCTGTTATACGCCCTTCAGCAATTAGTTCCGGTTCTGTTTTTGAATTATCAATTAGCATCCAAAAATCAACTATATCTTTATACAAAGTTATAAAGTTCTTCATTCCTGCATAGTATCTCCTGATAATTGTTTCTTTTGGTACATCATGTCCGCCTTCTGTTACCCGGTTCTTTACCCGTTCAATTGCAAGTTCTGGACTGTCAAGCCAGTAATAAATTAAATTGACAATATAGCCATATTGTTTAGCTTGTTTAATATATATAAAAAAACTGCGGGAGGAAAGAGTTGTTTCAAAAGCAAAGTCTTGCTTTTGGTTAAGTAGCTCATGGATTCTGCGAATCATGATTTTACCAGATTCAATAGCTACTTTTTCGGGTTGAAAAGGAGAAAGGCCTTTGGCTATTTCATCTGCATTTACAAACTCCTTTATCTGCAATAATTCCGGAAGAATAGTATAAGATGCAGTTGTTTTTCCTGCACCATTACAACCGGAAATAATAAATAAATTGGGCACTTTTTATTGCAAGATAATTATTCCAACATTTGATGTATACATTGGCTTCACCGCAAATGGTTTCAAGTTCGTTTATTAATTCAGTTATTGCTATTTCTGCGGTCAATCCTTTTCAATAAGCCGCAAAAATAATGTTTACACTTTATCTTTTATCCTTTGGGATATCGGGCAAACCTTTTCCTTCATTTATTGATTTCAACAAACTTTCGCCGGCATTTACAATAATGTTTATTTTATAATTTTCGTTTTTCATGACTGGGTTCTTTTATCTAATACCGATTGTAATTTTTTAAGCTTTGATTCCCAGAAATTATCAAAATAATTTATCCATTTCTGCAGCTCGTTAAATCCATCCTGTTTTAATAAACAATGCCGCTCTCTGCCAATTCCCTGGATAGAAATAAAGCCTCCCGTTTCTAATATTTTTATATGTTTAGAAACAGCAGGCCGGCTCATATCAAAGTTTTCAGCCAAAGCATTTATCGTTAAACTTTTCCTGGAAAGCAGCTTCAACATTTGCCTGCGGCTTGGATCTGCAATTACCTGGAATGCGTCAGGCGTTGGTTGTGCCATAATTTATGTGTTTAAGAATTTATGAATTTTTTGCATGTTCTGCCTCCAGCCCTCATTCATTGCATTATAAATAGGCAGCTTGTCAATATTCTGAAAACCGTTATGCACTAACTGAAGTTCGGTGCCATCGTTTTTTTCTGTCAGTGTCCATTCAACAATTGAGTCCATAGTCATTCTGTCTTTTGACGGGCCACCTTTCCAGGAATAAACAAGTTTTTTGTTGGGAACCATTTCAAGCACTTTACAATAAACAATACCATCGAAATCAAATTGCGGTAATGGATTTGTTCTGAACTGGAAATCGTGCCCGACAACTGGCTGAAAATCGTTTTTCATCAGCCACAGTTCCATTAATTCTGAATTGGTAAGATATTCCCAAACTGCCGCCGGCGGATTTGGAAAAAATAGTGTGTGGTTAATACTGTTTGTCATAATAGGTAACTTTTAAGTTACACAAATATATGTGTAACTTTTGAGTTACCTAAATTTTTTAAAATATCTTTCAGTTTTTTTTAAATTCTTGCTGAATGGTTTAATTTATCTTATTAACCGGGTTAATAAGATTTGTTCTGAAAGTTGAGATATCACATTTCTATCACGAAAAAATTGTAAAAATATTCTTATTAGTTTTTAACAAATCAGCTTTCTACATTTACCGTAAGTAGATGCGACTTATTATAACTTCAATAAATTATTTAAATTTATGATCCAGGTTCTTTTCGCGTTTTTAGCAGGCATACTTACCATTGCGGCGCCATGTATTTTGCCAATGCTGCCTATTATTTTGGGCGCCTCGGTTGGGCAAAAGAGCAGGCTGCGTCCTTTGTTTATTGTGCTTGGTTTTGTGGTAAGTTTCGCGGCTGCAAGCCTTATACTTTCTGCGTTGGTAACGCATTTAGGTCTCTCGCAAAATTTCATTCGCAACATTGCTATTATAATGCTTGTAATATTTGCTTTTTTTATGATCTGGCCAACACCGTTTGAACTGCTTACCGCAAAGCTTTCTGGTTTTATTAATAAAGCAAGTGAAGTTGGAAGTTCGCGCAAGGGTTATAGCGGCGCGTTTATTTTAGGGTTGGTATTGGGCATTGTATGGACACCTTGCGCCGGCCCTGTGCTTGGCACCATACTCACTTTAGTGGCAACACAAGGCTCTGGAGGTATGGCAAGCTTATTAGTTATTGTGTATGCATTAGGTGCCGGTATTCCAATGCTCGCAATTGCTTATGGCAGCCAGTGGTTGACAACCAAAGTTCGCGGACTGGTAAAATATTCTGCACGATTGCAACAGGTGTTTGGTGTACTCATTTTATTGCTTGCAATAGCAATGTATTTTCAGTATGATACAGTAATTGAAAACAAACTCACTGCATTTTTTCCGCAAAGCGGGTTGGAACAAAACCTGGTAAATAAAAATATGGTAGTTGAAAATTCTTCCGCAACTTCATCCAGCGGTGATGAAAAAAATAAGCTTTCAAATCTTGGTACAGCACCTGAATTTGCAGGCATCAGCAACTGGCTTAACAGTAATCCGTTAACAAAAGAACAATTAAAAGGTAAAGTTGTGTTGATTGATTTCTGGACATACTCATGCATTAATTGTGTGCGCACCTTGCCTTATGTAACCAAATGGTATGATGAATATAAAGACAAAGGTTTTGTAGTGATCGGTGTGCACACGCCGGAGTTTGCTTTTGAAAAAGAAAAAGACAATGTGCAGACCGCTATTCAGCGTTTCAAAATTCATTACCCGGTTGCACAGGATAATGATTTTAAAACCTGGAAAGCATACAATAACCAGTTTTGGCCTGCGGAATATTTAATTGATCAGAATGGCAATATTGTATATAAACATTTTGGCGAAGGCAACTATGATCATACTGAAAATGCTATTCGTGAATTGTTGGGTTTGAGTAATCCTGTAAGTAAAGAAAATGGCCAGGATTTAAGCAACGTACATTCACCTGAAATGTATTTTAAATTGCCAAGGCTTAAAAATTTAACGCCTGAACAATCAGCTTCAGAAATGCCACAGCAATATTCACTTCCTCAAAATTTAGCCTTAAATAATTTTGCTGTTGAAGGTGAATGGCAGTTTGGAAACGATCACGCTGGACTTACCAAAGGCGCGGGTAAAATACGTTTGCATTTTTCTTCGGGCAAAGTATTTATGGTTGCTGCTTCTGCCAAACCAATTGGTTTAAAAATTTTGGTTGATGGTAAAGCGCAGCCAGATGTTACTGTAAGCATGTCTCAACTCTACACTTTGTTTGATTCAAATGATTATCGTGAACATACTATTGAAATAGAAATTCCTTCAGCTGGTTTTGAAGCGTTTACATTTACGTTTGGATGATATTTATTTACTTTTTCTCTTGAAAGAAAAAGTACCAAAAAGTTCAAGAACGGATGATATACAGCACATCCGTTCATTCGCCTTGATTAAGCCTTTGTAGTGTTGTTTCTTCGGCTGTTGAACCTTGATGCCTTATGCTGGACGGTTGATTGATTTCTTAAACTTTTTTAAGACAAGAATAAAACATACGTTGTTACACGTCATGCCCAACTTGATTGGGCATCTGATATTTGAAAAATTTATTGTGATAAGATTTTTTGCATGTTCTTTTTATAATCCGGATTATCGGTTATTCCATCGTGCCCTTGACCATTGAGTGTAATTAATGTGTCTGTTGATTTTAAAAACTTTTTTAATTTAAGTGAAGACCCATAGTAAATAACTTCATCAGCATTTCCATGAAAAATAACGATCGGCATTTTACAGTTTTTAATGTATTCGTTTGTTTGAAGTTTATATTTTAAAATGAAAGTTGGAATTAAAGGAAACGTATGTTTCATCATATCTGTCATGCTGTAATAAGGCGCTTGCAAAATCAAAAGTTTAGGATGATTTGTCGAAGCAAGTTTAGTTGCGGGCCCGGTGCCCATTGAATAACCTAATACAACAATTTTGTTTTCGTCGTACCTGTTTTTTAAACTGTCATAAGCTGTTTGTGCGTCTTCGAAAAATTGTTTTTCATTATTGATGGAACCTTCACTTTTGCCATAACCACGATAATCTAACATAAAAACATCATAATGTAAGTCTGTATAAGTTTTTGCAATAGTGCCCCATGAATCTAAAGTGCCGGCATTTCCATGTAAATAAAAGATCAAACCTTTTGAACTGTCTGCTTTAAATAGAATTCCACTTAAAGTTTTTTTATCACTGGTGATGATGTTGAGTTCATAGGATGGCTGATCAAAATGAAACTGGTAATTTTTGGCAAGTTTATTAGGATAGAAAAGTATTTTTTCCTGAAAAAAATATAGCGCTACACAGATAACAATGCAAACGGTCAAAAGAATTATAACGATTTTGAAAAGCACTTTTCTCATATTAGTTAACGAAGAAAATGTATTTCCAAAAATAAATAACGATAAAGTGGAATGAAAAATGGTTTCTTAAATCTTCTCCTACTAAGTTAGCAGATTCCCGCCTACGCGGGAAAGACGTGTGACTGGTTGATTGGGTTTGAAAGTTTGATGTTTTGAGAATAAAACACATGCTGTTACCGTTTGATAAGTTTACTACAACTGGATACAATGAGAACTTTTTTTGTCATAATATTTTTTTCATTAAGCAAGCTGTCTTTTGGACAAAACATTGCTAAATGTGATTTATTGAAAAATATTTTCGCGGAAAAATATGCTGAACGAACATTCGAGTTTCAACAGTCGTATAAAGATAGCCCGACAATAATATTTATTGATACAGCAAATTTTTTTAGAGAATGCCATGATGGAAAAATAAATGGTAGAAATATGAAAATAACACATGATTCTTCATATGTTAGTAAAATAAATCGTTATAACGTTCTCGTATTTATAGCTACCATAAAGTATGATGAGTATAAAATTGAATTTTATTCTAAACTGCATCATACACTATGTGTGATTATGTTGAAAAAGAGAAAAGATAAATTTCACATCTTAAAGATTTCCTGCGCCATTCTTGATTAAATGCTTTTTAGTTGATTGTAAAAAATTTATTTCCTAAACAGTAAGATCAATAGAAATTCCTTCGCTCAACCCGCAGCCCCGATTGCAGCGGAAAGCCCACAGCCATGAGGTACGAATGGCGAGGACTTGCAGCGTAAAGCGGGCTACAGCTCAATAGAAATCCAAGCTGATGCTCCCACCCCTCCAACTCCCCTAAAGGGAAGAGTAAAAAATCTGCATCGTATATTTGCGGCTTAATAAACTCCCTTTAGGGTTGGGGCATGAGTAAAAAAGGAAAAGTTTTGGTGGCGATGAGCGGCGGTATTGATAGTACCGTTACGGCGCTGATGTTGCATAACGAAGGTTATGAGGTGGTGGGTATTACCATGAAGACCTGGGATTATGCAAGCAGTGGCAGCAGCAGTAAAGAAACGGGTTGTTGCAATCTTGATAGTTTTAACGATGCAAGAAGTGCTGCAGTGCAGAATGGTTTTCCGCATTTTATTTTAGATATACGCGAAGAGTTTGGAGATTTTGTGATTGAGAATTTTGTGGAAGAATATTTAGCGGGCAGAACGCCTAATCCTTGCGTGATGTGCAACACGCATATTAAATGGCGTGCTTTATTAAAACGCGCCGATGCGATGAATTGCGATTTTATTGCAACGGGCCATTATGCAAATATTCATCAACATGCAAAAGGACGATATTTTTTAAGCAAAGGTTTGGATGAAACGAAAGACCAGAGTTATGTGTTGTGGGGTTTGCAACAGGATTTATTAAGCCGTACCATTTTGCCGTTAGGGAATTATCATAAAACAGAGATCAGGCAAATGGCTTTGGATTTTGGTTATCCTGAACTGGCGAAGAAAAGCGAGAGCTATGAAATTTGTTTTGTTCCGGATAATGATTATCGTGGTTTCTTAAAACATCGTGTAGAAGGTTTGGAAGAACAGGTGAGCGGTGGTTGGTTTGTTGATAAGCATGGTTTGAAGTTAGGTCAGCATAAAGGTTATCCTTTTTATACAATTGGTCAGCGTAAGGGTTTAGATATTGCGTTGGGTAAACCTGTTTATGTTACAGCAATTGAACCTTCAACGAATACAGTTGTGTTGGGTGATGAAGAAGATTTGCAACAAAGCGAAATGATGGTTACTAAAATGAACTGGCAGAAATATGATAGTGTTGAAGATGAAATGAAAGTGCTTACAAAAATCCGTTATAAAGATAAAGGCGCATTGAGTAGTTTATATAATGTTGATGGAAATATCAGTGTTCGTTTTTACGAAAATGTAAAGAGTATTGCACCGGGCCAAAGTGCTGTTTTTTATGAAGGCGATGACGTGATTGGTGGAGGAGTGATACAACGAGGAAGTTATAAGTGATAAGTTGTAGGTCATAAGTTGAAAAATTCTCAATACTTATTACTTAAGGCTTACAACTTCTTTCTTTCCACATTTCATTGAAAGTTTTTTGGCTGAAATCAAGATCAGCTCTGTGTTTCGTCCAGCCTTTAAATAAACTATTTACTATTTTATTTTTCATTTTACCATTGCTCATGTTCATCATCCTGCGGCTTAAGCTCGCTTGTTTCCAAAGCTTCCATGCCACACGTTCCGAAACTGAAGCATCACCTTCAACAACAGATTCATAACGATTCTCCAACAGCAATTCATGCAGGTTAATTCTTACAGGACAAACCTCCGTGCAATTACCACACAGCGATGAAGCATAACTTAAATGCTTATACTCTTTTAAATTTTTCAGATGAGGTGTTATAACACTGCCGATTGGTCCGCTGTATGTTGTATCGTAACTATGCCCACCAATGTTTTTATAAACAGGGCAAGCATTTAAACAAGCACCGCAACGAATGCAATACAAAGCTTCACGTGTTTTAGGATTGGCTAACAAATTCGTTCTGCCATTATCTAATAAGATCACATACATTTCTTCAGGTCCGTCAATTTCATTTTTTTGTTTTGGCCCTGAAATAATAGTGTTGTAAACAGTTATTTGCTGGCCTGTTCCAAACGTTGCCAGCAATGGTAAAAACAAACTCAGATCAGTTAATGATGGAAGCATTTTTTCAATGCCTGCAACAACAATATGCGTTTTAGGAAATGCTGAACTTAATCTTGCATTGCCTTCATTTTCCGTAACAGAAATTGAGCCTGTATCAGCAATCAAAAAGTTTGCACCTGTAACACCAACTTCTGCTTCAACATATTTCTTGCGGAGCTTTTCTCTTGCTACTAATGTTAATTGTTGCGGAGATAAACCTTCAGGTGTTCCTAATTTTTCAGCAAACAATTTTGCAACATCTTCTTTGCTTTTATGCATGGCGGGTGTTACAATATGATACGGCGGCTCATTATCCAACTGCTGAATATATTCTCCCAAATCAGTTTCAATACTTTCAATGCCTTGATTCTCCAAATATTTATTCAGGTGAATTTCTTCGGTAACCATGCTCTTGCTCTTCACCAGCGTTTTGCAATTTTTTGCTTTACATATCTTCCCAATTTCAGTTAATGCTTCTTCTGCTGTTTCTACCCAAATAACTTTTGCCCCACGTGCTGAAATATTTTTTTCAAATTGTTCAAGCATTACATCCAAATGCTCTATCGCATTCCACTTTATATTCTTTGCATGTTCACGTGCAGCCATCAGATCATTAAACTGTGCTTTGCCTGCCGGTACAACAGCATTGTACTTTGCCATATTAAAATTGATCTTACGGCGATGATCAAGATTGCCGGATTTGATGGTGCTCTTTGCTATGAATGTTGATTCAGTTTTATTCATTGTTTCTTTTGTTGCCACAAAGGCGTTAAGGCATAAATTAATGCTTGGATTTTCTTCGTGACTTTGTGGCTAATATTCTTACCTGCTTTCAGCATATTGTGCTGCGGCTTCTAAAGTATTATAAAACTCTTCTCCATACTTGCGGATAATAGATTCTTTTAAAAAAATATACACCGGAACTTTTAACCGCTTGCCTAATTTGCAGGCTGCACTGCATAAATCCGGCCGCGGTGAATAATTCAAATATTCAAGGTCTTTATCTTCTTTGCTTTTACTTACACGAATTGGAAACAAATGACAACTTATTGGTTTTTTAAAACTGATCTTTCCATCATTGAAGGCTTTTTCAATACCGCATTTTATAATTCCATTTTCATCGTGGTAACCATAAGCACACATTTCACCTTTTATAGTTGGTGTAACCCAGCCAAACTCTTTATCATAAACATATTTTCCATGCTTTTCAATGGTTTTAATGCCTTCTGGAGTAAGATAGGATTTTACAATTTCGTAGTTATGAATTAATTCATCGAGTTCATCTAAATCAAGCGGAGCGCCGGCATCACCATCTTCGCAACAACCACCCTTGCATTTTACAAGATCACAGACAAATTGCTTTTCTACAATTTCATCGCTCACTAATTTGTTATTAATCGCAATCATAGTACAAAGTAAGTCAAAAGTTAAAAGTCAAAATTCAAAATTGCTCCAATCTTTTTTGACTTTTTAATTTTGAATTAAAAAGAAATTACTTCCACCTAAAAGTATTTATCAAATGCTTCATGTCTGCAACTAAAAACTGGTTTACAGGTTGTAACGAATCTTCATTTGGTGTGGCATCAAAATATAAAGCGCCACGTAAAAAATTTTTAGTAGAATCTGTAAGAAAAAATTGATTGGCAGTTGCAACATTGCCTTCCACTTTAAAAAATTCTCCGTGCACATTATCAGCAATATTCATAACTGAATCGTCAATATAAGTAGCCTTAATAGAATGCTTGTTTGTAAGATTGAAAGCATCATTCAATAAACTATCCAACTTGTATTGACCAATAATTTTATAGCTTAAATAAATACGTGCGGAAAATTGCGGGAACTCTACATTTATCCACCACGGATTTTCCGTTGCATCACCAAAAAAAGTGCTGTCTTTTACAACCTGCGCATACGCCGGATACTCAAATGTATAAGGATAACCTGGCTGATTAAATTGCTGGTATTTTTTTTCAGGAAGATTTATTTTAAAATATCCTGTTGGCTTGGGAATGTAAGGCGAGTTGCAGCTTGATAAAACAGACCACAGACAAACCATAGACCATAGAAGAAAGTTTACTGTTAATTGTTGACTGTTGACTGTTGACCGTTGACTATTTCTTTTGCTCCGCATGCGACCTAATAGTTATTTTAATTTTTTGCAAACGGTTTTTGTGCATTTCCAAAACAATAAATTCAAAATCACCGCTTGTTATTACCTGGTTTTGCTGCGGAATTTCGCCTGCTATTTCAAGTACCAGTCCTGCAAGTGAATCACTCTCACCTTTAACCGGGTCAAAAGTATTGGAGGGCAATTGCATTAACCGGCATACATCGTTTATCATGGTGCTGCCATCAAAAATAAAATTATGATCATACAATTTTTTAAAGTCTGTATCTTCTTCATCAAATTCATCTTTAATTTCGCCAATAACTTCTTCAAGAATATCTTCAAGAGTTACTATTCCGCTTGTTCCGCCAAACTCATCTACCACTACTGCAAAATGAATTCTTTTGTGCTGAAATTCATGCAGCAGATCATCAATTAATTTATGCTCGTGTACAAAGGTTAAAGGCCGCAATAAAGTATGCCAGTCAAATTCACCAGCAGTGTGTACAAAAGGCAGCAGATCTTTTGTATTAATCATGCCCACAATTTCATCAAGGTTTTCTTTATACACCGGCAACCTGCTGTAATGCAATTCTTCAATTAGCTTTAAAAGATTTGCAAATGAAGTATTATATTCTATGCCACTAACATCAAGACGCGTACGCATAACCTGCTTTACAGTTATGTTGCCAAACTTTACAATGCCTTTTAAAATATTTTTTTCTTTTTCTGATGCGGCATTGTCGGTGGTAATATCAATAGCATGGTTAAGCTCTTCAAGACTGTAAGCACCTTTACGTTTTGATAATTTTTTTTCAATAATATCTGAATATTTTACCATTGAGTTACCCATGCCATGAAAAAGATAATAAGTGCCTTCAGTTATTATCCCGAAATTTTTAAGAAACCTTATGTTATTCTGGTTAGCATAAATTTTTGGTATCACTTCGCAAAACAAAACAAGCAGCGCAGTAACAGCAACTATTTTAATAGTGAATATAACCCATACCGCAGGCGGCGGTTGAAACCGCAGCAGGTTATCAAGCAAAAGATTGGAAATAATTATAATGGCAATGTTTGCAAAGCTGTTTGCTATTAATAAAGATGCGAGCAAACCTTTGGGGTCTTCAAGCAAATCAATTATTCTTTTATAATAAGGCTGCTCTTTTGTTTTTAAAAGATTTAATTCTTTAAAGGTTAAAGAAAAAAAAGCAACTTCTGCACCGGCTACAATAAACGAAAGCATGATAAAGCCAATAAGCAAAAAAACAAGCACAGTTACAGCCTGCGGATCTATTATTTGATGTGTTTGTAAAAAAGAGATTTGCGACGGAAAAATTTCCAAATTATAAATTTTTGGTTACGATGTATTACACATCATTGCAAAGTAACACTATTGAAAATTACTATAAAAATTCAAATTAAAAAGGTAGTGTTCCTGTAGGTTCATCCTCAGAAGGAGGTTCAATGCTGCTATTGAATCCTTCAATGCTTTCACTATCAGACGGTATGGATGTATGAAAGCTATTACCGGAATTATCGCTTCTTTTATCAAGCATAATCAGGTTATCCGCAACAATTTCGGTAGCAAATTTTTTATTGCCTTCCCTGTCTTCCCAACTGCGTGTACGCAGGCGACCCTCAATATAAATCAGGCTTCCTTTGTGTAAATATTTTTGAGCCAGTTCTGCCAGGCCTCTCCATAAAACAATAATATGCCATTCTGTTTGAGATATCAGTTTGCCATTTTTATCCTTATGGGTTTCTGTTGTAGCCAAAGGAAATTTTGCTACGCTGATGTTTTTTTCTAAGTATTGTAGCTCGGGGTCTTTGCCCAGGTTGCCAATTAAAATTACTCTATTTACACCTCTCATATAAATGGTTTTAAATAGCTAAGGGTTACTATGTTTTTGCAACTTTAAAGTTATATAAAGATTTAATTGAAACCCAGTTTAATTTATAAAACCTGCAACTGGAGTGCTTTTCAGCCGTTGAATTGATGTATAAACCGCGGAAATGCAAGCGTGTTTATTTCAGCATCAGATAGCCATAATCCGGTTTTTGAATTGAGGTCAGGTTCTGAATTTAATTCAACACAAACAAAATAGCCTTGTATTGTTTGATGTGTAAGCAATTGTTTTCTCGCAGGAAAAATATTTATATTTCGGGTTGAGGTGATGTTTAATTTTTTGCAAAGCCATTCTTTTATTTTCTCAAAATTCCATTCAGGATTTGCTGTGGTTTCTTCCAGGTAAAATTCGTACAGGTTTTGCCAGATGTCTTTTGCAGTTCTTTGCTCAACAAATTTTTTGCCACCGAATGAAAAAATGAAATAAGAAAACCATCTTTCTTTTTTAATGATCATTTTTTGTTTTACCGGCAACAGGTCAATTTTATTTTTATTAAAAGCGATGCAGGTTTTATTTAAACAACACACATTGCACAAGGGCGCAGGTTTGCAAATTGTTGCACCAAAATCCATTATAGATTGATTGTACGCTGCAGGCTGGTCTTTATCCAAACACTCCTGTGCAAGCTGCGTAAAAATTTTTTTTCCTTCTGTCGAATCTGTTGGTAAATCAATTCCAAAATATCTTGATAAAACACGCAGCACATTTCCGTCAACTACAGCATAAGGCAAATCAAAACAAAAAGAAACAATAGCACTTGCAGTGTAAGCGCCGATGCCTTTTAAACTTAAAATTGTATTGTAGTCAGACGGAAAATTGCCGGAGTATTTTTCATTAATGGTTCTTGCTGTATGCAATAAATTTTTACAACGCGAATAATATCCTAAACCCTCCCACAATTTAAAAACCTCTTCATCTTTTGCTTTGGCAAGATGCGTTATTGATGGATATGCTTGAATAAATTTTTCATAGTAACTCCATCCCTGCTCTACTCTCGTTTGCTGCAAAATAATTTCACTCAGCCAAACTTTATAAGGATCTTTTTCACCTTTCCATGGCATTACTCTTTTATTTTTTTCGCGATGCCATTTTAATAATAAATTCCTGAACAGTTTTTTATTTTTCATAAAAATTTGCCGCTACTTATTTTTTATAAACGGCGTTTTTACGTCATGATAAAATAAAAATGTCCAGTCTTCTTTGTTGCCTTGTTCCCACCATTCACGGCGCAGTTGCATTGCTTTTTTCCCGTCAAAATCATACTTGGCAATAAACCGGTGTTTCATTTGTTGCAATTGCGGTGCATCGTCTGCACCAAAAAAAATTGTTTCATTATCTTCTTTTATCCAAAAAACCTGGTGATGCGGGCTGTGTGCGCCTGTAACTTTATAATGAATGTATCCATCAATAATTCCTTCAGGGTCACTTAAAAAAACAACCTGCGAATTCTGTTGCAATACAAAAATTTCTTCCGTCATAAAAGAAGGAAATCCAGTGTTCATTGCAAAATCAAATTCAGATTGCTGCACATAAAAAACAGCATTTGAAAAAGCTAAATGATAATAGCCAAGCTTGTCTTTATAACTTACTCCGCCGGCATGATCTTTATGCAAATGAGATAATAAAACTTTGGTAATATGTTCAGGTTTTATATTATTCGCCAGCAGGTTTTTATGCAACTGCATTTCCCTTTGCTGCATAAAACCAAGGCCTGTATCCAGTAATAAAATATCTTTATTTGTAATGATAATAAAAGGCTGAACTTCTACTAATAAACTGCCGCTGTGGCGTGCCTGCAGTTCATCTTTATTTAAATCAAACGGAACAAAAATTTTAGATTTATCAATTGTAAAAGATCCTTCACTTAATGGAATAATCTGCATGGCTGCAAATTAATATAACTATTGATGTTGTAATTAACCAGGTTGTATATATAAGCCTTAAAATATTTCTGAAACCAAAACTTAAGTAAAAGCCTAATCGTTTTATGTAATAAAAATGTTTATGTTTAATAAAAATTTTAAACTATGAAAAAGATCAGGATTTTATCTGTTGATGGCGGCGGCATACGCGGCGTACTGCCGGGCACAATATTAATGCAGTTAGAAAAAATTTTACAACAAAAAGATAATAACAGCACCCGCAAATTGGGAGATTATTTTGACATGATTGCGGGTACAAGCACCGGCGGTATTTTGGCTTGTCTTTACTTAATGCCTGGCGAAAACAGGAAAGCAAAATATTCAGCAGCAGAAGCAGTTGATCTTTATATAAAAAATGGCCATACTATTTTTGACCGCACACTAAAAGAAAAAGTATTAAGTGCAGGCGGCATCTTTCATCAAAAATATTCACATGATGCTTTATACGGTTTGCTAACATCTTATTTTGGTGATGAAACGCTGAATAATTTTATTAAGCCAAGCCTTATAACATCTTACGAGATCACTGACAGGAAATCTGTTTTTTTTACAAGTGCAGATGCCTGTGCTGATGATATGTATAATTTTAAAATAAGAGATGTTGCGCGTGCAACATCTGCGGCCCCAACTTATTTTGCGCCCGCACATATTCAATCGCTCAATGGCCAGTTATATACGCTGGTTGATGGCGGAATGTTTGCAAATAATCCTGCGCTCTGTGCTTATGCAGAAGCAAGGAAAACTGAGTTTTCAAAAGTTTTAAATGACGCGGACAAAACCGATAAACCAACTGCAAAAGACATGATGATTGTTTCTTTAGGAACAGGTTCAGTAAAGAAACAATATCATTATGATGAATTTAAACACGCCGGTGAAATAAAATGGCTTGAACCTGTAATTGATATTTTAATGGCAGGTAATTCTGAAACAGTTGCATACCAGTTAACGCAAATGTATCTTACGCTTGAAGCAGATTTTCAAAAAAACTATTATCGCCTTGAACCTGGTTTAAAAGAAGCTTGCTCTGAAATGGATGAAGCTACAAAAGAGAACATTGATAATTTATACCAGGCAGGCCTTACTTATGTGTATGAAAACATTGGCATGCTTAAAGAAATTGCTGATAAAATTTTAGAAAATGATTAGTTGAATTGTTTTTTCACTTATTTATAAAACATACTTTTTTCGTGTTTAAATACTTTTTTTAAAGACGAAACGTTAAAGCTTTAACGCGATAAGAATTGCATAGTTGATATTTATTGCGAAGAATAATCCAACGTCCTCTGAAAGGTCAAAATTATCTTGCCCTCTTTTCAGTTTACGTTGACTTGTTTGTTTTAAAACCAATATCCGTTTCATGAGCAAGTCGCTTACGGAAAAAATAAATATTTATATAACGGTTGATCTGCAAACAATCAACAGTTATTTTAATGCTCATGATCCTTCTCCTCTGTATAAAAAACAAATCAATCAAAAGTTTGAGCATTATATTTTAAGCGCTGTAAGTTCTGCTAAAAGATATTCCGCTATTTTTTATAAACTTAATTGCCCCGGCGCAGTAAACAAGCAATATGCTGAACCTTTAATGCATGCTGTTAAAAGACATTTTTCAAATAAAAAGATGATTCGTGAAAGCGAGTTTAAAAAATTTAAACGCCGTAATTTAATGCTGCTTGCTATAAGCGGCAGCATCGTAATTACCAGCGAAGCATTTTTACCGGTATTGCTTTCATCTGAGCACATTGGAAACATTTATAACGGACTTAAAAACTGTCTTGATGTTTTTAGCTGGGTGATTTTATGGAAGCCGATTTATGAATTGTTGTTTGCATGGAATCCCTATTTAAAAGATATTTTATTGCTAAATAAGCTTGCTACCGCAGAAGTAATAATTATTGATGATAAAATCAGCGGTGAATTTGAACAACAAAAAAGATTTAATAATCAAATTGAAGTTGAGGTAAGCAATTCACTTACCTATGAATCATTATTATCAAACTGAATAAATATTCTATGATATATCAACATCTCTTTTCAATCAATCTTTCAATGCTTATGATTGAGCCTGCATGGTGGATCAGTTTTGCCATTGTACTTATTGCAACTTGTATCTTCTTTTTTGTGTACAGAAAAAAGTCAGCTGCGCTGCAACATGCTAACGGTATTTTACAACAGCGGGTTATAGAATGCACTGAACTGCTTAACTATTCAAAAGAAAGTGAACGCAAAGCAAAGGAAGAAACAGAAGCAGCAACACGTTCAAAAAGTTTGTTACTGGCTAAGCTAAGCCATGAAATACGCACGCCGATGAATGGCGTTATAGGTATGGCATCCTTACTTTCTGAAACAGAGCTTACTGAAGAGCAGCGCGAATATGCAGAAGTAATTATTCAAAGCAGTGAAAATTTAATGACGACAATTAATGATATGCTTGTAACAGATGTTATTAATTATGCTGAAACCGGAACGGCCAAACTGGAACTGGAAGATAAAGATTTCGAACTGCGCAATATGATTGAAGGTGTGCTTGAATCGTTTGCAGCCAAGGCAGCACAAACAGGCATTGAATTAATTTATCAAATGGAAAAAGATGTGCCTGAACTGATTGTTGGCGATGAAGTTCGTTTAAGGCAAATACTAATGAACCTTGTTGAAAATGCTATGCGTTTTACAACAGAAGGGGAAATTTTAATTAGGGTTCGCCTGCAAAAAATATTGGAAGGCAACCAGGCAGATATTGGTTTTGAAGTAAGAGATACCGGTGTTGGGATGCCTGTTGATGAAATAGGGCTGTTATCAAAAGATATTACTGATATAAACATAAGAGATGATGGCAAAGCCCTTTCACTTGCAATATCTAAAAAACTGGTTGGATTAATGGGCGGCAAACTGGAAATTGAAACAAAAGAGGGAACAAAAGCAGGTACTGCAATTAAGTTTAAAATCCGTACAAGAGTAAGCCTGCAGCCACAACGTTCTAATATAAAATTTGACGCAGCACTAAGATCAAAAAATATTTTATTGGTTGATGACAACTCTACAAGCAGGAGCATTTTAAAAAAACAGTTAGAGCAATGGAACCTATTGCCTTTAGTTGCAGCATCTGCAAAAGAAGCGCTGGAAATTATACATAAAAATCAGCGTTTCGATTTGGTGATAACCGATATGGAAATGCCAAAGATGAACGGCATTGAATTAAGCGAAGCTATAAAGCAAATCAATCCGCAGATATCAACAATAATATTAAATACGAATGGAGATGAACAGTATAAAGGTCACCCGGGCTTGTTCAGTGCTGTTTTAATTAAACCGGTAAAACAGCACCTTTTGCATAAATACATTTCGCATGAATTAAACAGGAATAATATAATTACTGAGCAGCAAAGCACTAAATCAAAACTATTTGCTGATCTCGCAAAACAGTACCCCTTGCGCATTTTAGTTGCAGAAGATAATAAAACAAACCAGGAAGTGGCTTTGAAAGTATTAAGCAAATTAGGTTATGAAGCTGAACTTGCAGAAAATGGCGATGAAGCATTGGAAATGATTGGTGACGGAAAATTCGATCTTATTTTTATGGATATACAAATGCCTGTAAAAGATGGATTGGAAACAACACGCATGATCCGCCTTTGTTTAAGCACACAGCCCGTAATAATAGCTATGACAGCAAATGCCATCCAGGGAGATCGTCAAAAATGCCTGAATGCGGGAATGGATGATTATATAAGCAAACCATTTAGAATAGATGAGCTTACTAAAATGATTGAAAAATGGGCGGCACAATTGAAAGTTAATAAGTGAAACGTGAGAAGTGAGAATGCCTTTAGCCAAGAGGTAAATCAAATCGTTTAATCACCATAATATCCAATAGTTTCTTATGAGAATCCATCGCTACCTTTTTTTATTACTTGTGCTTCCGGTTATTGCCGTTGCACAAAGAAAACAACTTGAGTTTGATCACTTCAAAACAAACCAGGGCCTTTCGCAAAGCAATGTGTTATGCATTCTGCAGGACAGTAAAGGTTTTATGTGGTTTGGTACACGTGAAGGATTGAACAAATATGATGGTTATAAGTTTACGGTGTATAAAAATGATCCTAAAAACAAAAACAGCATAAGCGCAAATTTTATTTCTTCTCTTATTGAAAGCCACGATGGTGATATATGGATTGCAACATGGGGCGGTGGCTTGTGCAGGTATAATACCGAAAAAGATCAGTTTACTGCATATAAAACTGATACAAAAAATGCAGGCAGCATTTCAAGCGATTATATAAACACAGTTGCTGAAGATAGCCAGGGAAATGTTTGGGCAGGCACAGAAGATGCAGGCTTGAATATGCTGAATATAAAAACAAATAAGTTTACCCGTTACAGGTATGATAAAAATAATTCAAACAGTTTAAGCGACGATTATATTCGGGTGATTGTGCAGGATCATGAACACAATTTATGGATTGGAACTACAAACGGTGGCCTTAATTTATTTAACCCGGCAAATAAAACTTTTACCCGTTTTCTGCATGATGATAAAGACAACACTTCTATAAGCTATAATAATGTTTATACCATTTTTGAAGACAGCAAAAATCGCTTATGGATTGGTACAAATGGCGGCGGATTAAACCTGTTTGATAAAACAACTCAGAAATTTATTCAGTTTAAAAACGATGCACATAATGCCAACAGCCTTGCTAATAACCAGGTGTATGCTATTGGTGAAGACAGCTATAATAATATCTGGATTGGAACAGAAAATGGAGGACTATCTGTTTTTAATCCGGAAAAACAAATTTTTGATAATTACATGCATGATGAATTGGATAATGCGAGCATTGGCAGCAATTCTATTTATTCAATTTGCAGAGACACAAAAGGAAATATGTGGGTAGGCAGTTTTACCGGCGGTATAGATTTTTTAAATGCTGATAATAAGTTTGAACATTATAAACATAATTCTCTGCCCAATAGTTTAAGCAGCAATCTTGTATTATGCATTTATGAAGATTCAAAACAAAATGTTTGGATAGGTACAGATGGTGGCGGCTTAAATTTATTCAACCCAAAAACAGGCGCTTTTACCCATTACCAGCACCAGGATGGAAACAATAACAGTCTTGGAGGAGATTATGTTTTAAATGTGCATGAAGCAAGCAATGGAAATTTATGGATTGGTACATGGGGTGATGGAGTTACAGTGTACAATAAAGAAAAAAATACATTCACACATTTTAAAAACGATCCTTCAAACCCTGCAAGTATAAGCAGCAATAATGCATGGGCTATTTATGAAGATCAGCAAAAAAATATTTGGGTTGGAACGTATGGAGGCGGTTTAAATTTATATAATGGCGCAGATAATTCCTTTACACATTTTAAATATAATCCTGATGATGCACGAAGTATAAGCAGCGATAAAATTCATTCTGTTTTCCAGGACGGAGAGGGAAATTTATGGATTAGTACAGATGGCGGCGGCTTAAATTTATTTAATAAACAAACAAAAACATTTACGCATTACCTGCATAACGAAAACCAAAATAGTATTGCCAGTAACAACGTTGGAACTATATATGAAGATGAAAATAAAAATTTATGGATTGGTACAATGGATGGGTTGTCTTGTCTCAATAGGAAAAATGGAAAGTTCACTAATTATTCAACATTTGATGGTTTGCCGGCAAATAATATTTTCGGTATACTGGAAGATAAAAATAAAAACCTTTGGATAAGCACCAGCCATGGTATTGCACAATTCAATTTGTCAAATAAAACCTTTAAAAATTTTGATGTAGTTGATGGTTTGCAGGGAAATGAATTTAAAGAAATGGCTTATTGTAAAGACCGTTCAGGCATAATGTATTTTGGCGGTAATAATGGTTTTAATGTATTTGATCCGTCAGATGTAAAACAAACGCCGTTTGAGCCGCCATTACTGCTTACAGATTTCCAGATATTTAATAAAAAAGTTCCTGTTGCAGTAGATGATAAAGATCCGTCTCCGCTTAAAAAAGATATTACAGAAACAAAATCAATTACTATTCCATACAAGAGTTCTGTTATTGAATTTGAGTTTGCATCTTTAAATTATACCAGCGATGAAAAAAAGCAATATGCTTATATGCTCGAAGGTTTTGATAAAAAATGGAATGAAGCTGGTAACAAGCGCACAGCTACTTATACCAATCTTGATCCCGGCACTTATACCTTTAAAGTAAAAGGTTTAAATAACCAGGGCCAATGGTCAACAAACATAAGAAGTGTTCAGTTGATTGTTACACCGCCGTTCTGGCTTACCTGGTGGTTTAAATTATTAGTTGTTGCTGTAATTGTTGGAGGATGTATTGCCTTTTACAGGTATCGTATTAATGCGATTAAAGTACAGAAAAAAGAACTGGAAAACCTGGTAAAAAAACGCACGCAACAATTGGAACAATCAAGCCGTGAAGAACGCGTGGCAAGAATGGATGCTGAAACAGCACGTGCTGAAGCAGAACAGGCAAATAAGGCAAAAAGTGTTTTTCTTGCAACAATGAGTCATGAAATACGCACACCAATGAACGGTGTAATTGGTATGGCTGATTTACTTGAACTTACTGAACTTGATACTGAACAACGCGGCTTTGCAGAAACTATTCGCAACTGTGGAGAAAGCCTCTTAAAAACAATTAATGATATTCTTGATTTTTCAAAAATTGAATCAGGGAACATGGAGCTTGAAAATGCTGACTTTGATGTGCGTACCTGTATTGAAGAAGTGCTCGATGTATTTTCAGCCAAGGCTGCACAAACAGGTTTGGATCTTGTTTACCAGGTTGATGCAAAAGCGCCTTCTCAAATTGTAGGCGATAGCTTAAGGTTAAGACAAATATTGATGAATCTTGTTGGTAATGCAATTAAGTTTACTCAACACGGAGAAATATTTGTAAGTGTACGCCTGCTGCAAACTTTTGAGAATGACGAAGTGGAACTGGCATTCGCGGTAAAAGATACCGGCATTGGTATTCCTGCAGATAAAATGGAAAGATTGTTTAAAGCTTTCTCACAGGTTGATTCTTCCACAACGCGTAAATATGGCGGCACAGGTTTAGGTCTTGTTATTTGCGAAAAGCTGGTAACAATGATGGGCGGAGAAATTAAGGTTGAAAGCGAAGCAGGGCAGGGCACTACTTTTTCATTCACTATAAAAA